>Ga0208297_1000158_pt1 | contig 175225 bp, 174 predicted proteins | sample LMS_cellobiose_e_FD_187367 | JGI IMG/M metagenome (GOLD analysis project Ga0208297, IMG submission 187367) | Rumen-fistulated moose microbial communities from Alaska, USA - LMS_cellobiose_enrichment (SPAdes) (version 2) | ecosystem: Host-associated > Mammals > Digestive system > Stomach >... | reverse complement strand
GAGACAACAGCACATTCGAAGTGACGCTGATAGCGCCGATAGCGATGCAGGAAGGCCTTCGCTTCGCGGTCCGAGAAGGCGGCCGCACGGTGGGAGCCGGCGTCGTCACTCAGATCATCGAATAACCCCAGGAGGGGAATATTTTGGCAAAGAAGATTCGTATCAAACTTAAAGCGTTCGATCACCGCGTGCTTGACGCGTCAGCGACACAGATCGCCGATACCGCGCAGCGCACCGGTGCCAAGGTATCGGGTCCCGTGCCCCTTCCGACGGAGGTAAACCGTTACTGCGTGCTCACCTCGCCGCACGTCGACAAGGATGCCCGCGACCAGTATGAGATCAGGACGCACAAGCGTCTGATAGATATAATCGATCCGACCCAGAAGACGATGGAGGCCCTTATGGAGCTGAACCTGCCTTCCGGTGTGGATATACAGATTAAGCTGTAAGGTTATAATCTGAAAAAGGAGTGAAACGTTAATGAGTATGGGGATTCTGGGCCGCAAGGTAGGGATGACCCAGGTCTTCGACGAAAACGGCAGAGCGGTTCCTGTGACGGTAATTGAAGCAGGTCCGTGCACGATCGTTGAAATCCGGACACCTGAAAAGAACAGCTACAGCGCAGTTCAGCTCGGTCTCGGAGAAGTGAAGCCCGTCAAGGTCACAAAGCCGATGAAGGGTTACTTCGAAAAGCAGGAAGTTGCGCCCAAGCGCTGGCTGAGGGAGTTCCGCGTGGACGACACGTCGGGCTACCAGGTGGGACAGGAGATCACCGTTTCTCTGTTCCAAAATGGCGAATTGGTTGACGTCATCGGCGTCAGCAAAGGCAAGGGATACGCGGGCGTATTGAAGCGCCACGGCTTCGGCGGCACGCCGGCGAGCCACGGACATTCGGTAACGCACCGCCACCCCGGTTCGATTGGATGCAGCAGCTACCCCGGCCGTGTGATGAAGGGCCGGAAGATGGCGGGTCATATGGGCAGCGAGCGCGTAACGACGAAAAACCTCAAGGTCTTCGGCGTTGACGAGGAGAACAACCTGATATTGATAGCAGGTCCCGTTCCCGGCGCGAAAAACGGCCTTGTCATGATCCGCAAGACAGCGTAGTAGGGGAGGCAGAAGACGATGCCTGTAGTAAAAGAAGTAAATTTCAAAGGCGAGGTTATCGGCGACGTTACCCTTTCCGATGCCGTCTTCGGAGCCCCGGTCCATGTGCCGGCCATGCACCAGGTTGTGGTCGCGCATCTGGCTAACTGCCGTGTCGGCACGCATAACACGAAAGACCGCGGCGACGTACGCGGCGGCGGCAAAAAGCCCTGGAGACAGAAACACACGGGACATGCGCGTTCGGGAAGCTCGCGTTCGCCTGTGTGGGTCGGCGGCGGCGTAGCCCATGGTCCGCATCCGCGTGATTATCATCAGAAGGTGAACAAGAAGGTCCGCCGTCTTGCGATACGCAGCGCGCTCACGCTGAAGGCGCAGGCGGAGAACATGATAGTTGTGGACAAGTTCGACATCGACGCCCCGAAGACGAAGAGCATGATTGCCTTCCTCGCGGCGGTGCAGAAGGGCAAAAAACCCCTTCTCGTCCTGCACGAGACGAATATGGCCGTAGTGAAGTCGGCGGCGAATATTCCCGGCGCTTATGTGCAGCATGTCGACAGCGTCAACGTCTACGACCTTTTGAATCATGACCAGCTGATCGCAACTCCAGAAGCGATTAAAAAGCTCGAGGAGGTATTCGGCTAATGAATGCTATTTCGTACGATATAATAGTCCGCCCCATCATAACGGAGAAAACGAGCCGCCAGATGGAGCTGGGACAGTACACGTTTGAAGTTCTTCCGAAGGCCAACAAGATAGAGATCCGCAAAGCGGTCGAGGAAGTTTTCAAGGTCAAGGTTGTCAGGGTAAATACGATCCAGGTCCGTTCCAAACCGAAGCGGATGGGCGCCTTTTTGGGTCGTTCACGCTCGTGGAAGAAGGCGGTCGTCACTCTCGCAAAGGGAGAAAAGATCGCTTTCTTCGAGGGCGCAAGCGCCTAGGCAGAAAGGGGAAGCATCGATGGGAATTAAGAAATACCGTCCCACTACGCCCAGCCGCCGTCAGATGGCGACGCCCGATTTTTCCGAAATCACAAAGGCGAAGCCTGAACGCAGTCTGGTGGTATCGCTCTCACAGTCAGCGGGACGCAACAACAACGGGCGCATCACGTCGAGACATCGCGGCGGACGCGGAAGAATCAAATACCGCATTATCGACTTCAAGCGCGACAAGGCCGGAGTCGCGGGCAAGGTTGCCGCGATCGAATATGATCCCAACCGCTCCGCGCGCATCGCCCTTATCTCCTACAGGGATGGCGAGAAGAGATACATCATAGCCCCTGTTGGACTCAACGTGGGTGATACGATCGTCTCCGGCGAAGGCTCGGACATCCGCCCCGGCAATGCTCTGAAGCTCAGAGACATCCCCGTTGGAACGATAGTCCATAATATAGAGCTTGAGCCCGGCCGCGGCGCGGTAATGGTCCGTTCCGCTGGTACGTCGGCACAGCTTATGGCCAAAGAGGGCAAGTACGCCTTTGTGCGTATGCCTTCCGGCGAGCTTCGCCTCGTTCTTCTCGAGTGTATGGCGACAGTCGGACAGGTTGGCAACGAGGAGCATGAGAACGTGGTCTCGGGTAAGGCCGGAAGAACGCGCTGGCTCGGTATCCGTCCGCATATCCGCGGCATGATACAGAACCCTGTCGACCACCCAATGGGCGGCGGCGAGGGAAAGAGCAAGTCGCACAAGCATCCTGTCTCGCCGTGGGGCACTCCGGCAAAGGGTTACCGTACTCGCAAACGTAAGCCGTCGGATAAGTTCATCGTCCGTCGCCGCAAGAAGTAGCCCAGGTTTGTAGGAGGTAAATAAATTATGTCTCGTTCACTGAAGAAAGGTCCCTACGTAGATCAGAAACTTCTGCGCAGGATTGAGGATATGAACGAATCAGGCAAAAAAGCGGTTTTAAGGAGCTGGTCGCGCGCCTGCTCGATTACGCCTGAAATGGTCGGACATACTATCGCGGTGCATAACGGTCGCATCCATATTCCCGTCTACATCAGCGACAACATGATCGGCCACAAGCTCGGGGAGTTCGCTCCGACGCGCAAGTTCGGCGGCCACGCCGGACAGGAGCGCTCCACGAAGGTAAAGGCAGCGGCGAAGTAGGAGGCCACGGGTATGGAAGTGAAAGCATCTGCAAAAAACCTGCGGGTTTCCGCAAATAAAGTACGCAGAGTACTGGCGCTCGTGCGCGGTAAGAACGCCTCGGATGCTCTGATGATACTTAAGTATACTCCCAATAAGCCGGCACGCTTCGCAGAAAAGGTGCTCAAGAGCGCCGTTGCAAACGCGGAGCACAATCATGGCCTCGACATGGACAAACTCATCGTAAAGGCCGCGATGGCCGACCAAGGATCATATATGAAGCGCTTCCGCCCTGTCGCGCAGGGACGTGCGCATGCGTTCAGACATCACACGTGCCATATAACGATGGTCGTGTGCGAGAAGTAAGGAGGGGTTGAACGGTGGGTCAGAAAGTTCACCCGGTAGGTTATAGACTTGGCGTCATCTACGATTGGGAATCCCGCTGGTACGCCGACGGTAAAAAATACGCTAAGAATCTTCATAAAGACCTTGAGCTCAGAGCCTGGATCAAAAAGCGCTGGGAGCAGGCAGGCGTGAGCCGCGTGGAGATCGAGCGTATCGGAGACGTGATGCGTTTCACGGTTTGGACCGCACGGCCTGGTGTCGTAATTGGCAAGCAGGGCGCTGAAATACAGGCGGTCCGCGAGGAACTTCAGGCTATGACGGGCAACCGGGTCATGATTAACATTCAGGAGATGAAAAATCCTGATGTCGAGGCTCAGGTGGTGGCGGAAGGCGTCGCCTCCTCGCTGGAGCGCAGAATCAGCTTCCGTCGCGCTATGAAGCAGTCGATATTCCGCGCGATGAAGTCGGGCTCCATGGGAATTAAGATTCAGTGCAGCGGCCGCCTCGGCGGCGCCGAAATTGCCCGCACTGAATGGTATCTTGAAGGCCAGCTCCCGCTTTCAACGCTGAGGGCGGATATAGATTACGGCTTCGCGGAAGCCCACACTATATATGGAGTAATAGGCATCAAGGTGTGGATTTACAAAGGCGAGGTCATGGAGCGCAAGCCTCTTGAGGCCGAGCCGGTGACTAAGGACAGGGGGTAGTCGAGGATGCTTGCTCCTAAGAGAGTTAAATACCGCAAACCCCATCTGACTGCCCTTCGCGGCTACAGCAAAGGCGCTACGGAGATAGATTTTGGCGAATACGGCCTTCAGGCCTGCGAAAACGGCTGGATATCGGCCCGCCAGATCGAAGCCGTCCGCGTCGCGATAAGCCGTAAGATGAAAAAGGGTGGAAAAATTTGGATCAGAATCTTTCCGGATCGTCCCGTTACCGAGAAGCCTCTTGAAACTCGTATGGGTAAAGGAAAAGGCAACGTGGAATATTGGACCGCAGCCGTAAAACGCGGACGGATCATGTTTGAAATTGCCGGAGTACCGCGTGAAGTAGCCGAGCAGGCATTCCGCACAGCTGCGTTCAAACTGCCCATCAAGGTAAAGATGTTGGCCCGAGAGGGAGCAGGTGAATAAAGATGGATCCTAAGGAACTTCGAGAGCTCAGCATATCTGAGCTCAGGGATAAGCACAAGGAATATAAAGAGGAGCTCTTCAACCTCCGTTTCCAAAATGCGATCGGACAGTTGAGCAACTCAGGGAGAATCAGAGAAGTAAAGAAGACCATCGCCCGTATTCTTACCATCATCACAGAAAAAGAAGCGGGCATGGAACGTGCAGAGGCAAGGAGGTAATCGGCGATGGAAGAACGCACAGCGCATCGTAAGGTTCGTGCAGGAGTCGTGGTGAGCGACAAGATGGAAAAGACCATCGTCGTGCGTGTTGACCGTATGGCAAAGCACTCGCTTTATGGGAAACCCGTTCTCCGTTCAAAGAAGTTTATGGCACACGACGAGAATAACGACTGCCGCATCGGCGACACAGTGAAGATCGGCGAGACCCGTCCCTTGAGCGCCAGAAAGCGCTGGGAGGTCCTTGAGATAATCAAGAGGGCGCCTATCCTGGGCGCGACGGAAGAGGAGGCTGAATAATTATGATTCAGCTGCGTACTGTTCTTAACGTGGCGGACAATTCCGGCGCTAAGAAGATCCTCTGCGTTCAGGTAAAGGGAGGCAGCTTCCGTAGGACCGGAACGATAGGCGACGTCATCGTCGCCGCGGTGCGCGAGGCTTCGCCGAACGGCAACATCAAAAAAGGCGACGTCGTAAAGGCCGTAATCGTCAGGACGAAGAAAGAGATACGCCGCAGGGATGGTTCCTATGTGCGCTTTGACGACAACGCCGCGGTCGTCATCGACGCCAACGGCGACCCCAGAGGAACGCGTATTTTTGGTCCTGTAGCAAGGGAACTGAGAGAAAAGAAATATATGCGTATAGTCTCTCTGGCGCCCGAGGTTGTGTAGGGGGTAACCTGCCATGTCTAAAATGAGAATCAAAAAGGGAGACCGCGTTCGCGTGATTTCGGGAAAAGACGCCGGCAAAGAGGGAAAAATCCTCAGCAGAAACATCGATAAGGATACCGTCGTCGTGGAAAACATAAATATGGTCACGAAGGCGGTCCGTCCCTCTCAGAAGGACCCGCGCGGCGGGCTCGTCAAGAAGGAAGCCGCCCTTTCGGCGTCAAAGGTGATGCTCGTATGCCCGAAGTGCGGCAAAGCGACGCGCGTAGGGCGCGCTTTCCTCGACAGCGGACAGAAAGTCCGCATCTGCAAGCAGTGCGGCGAGATAATCGATAAGGCCTAATGAGGAGGGACAACTGATATGACTCCGCGTCTTTTGACAAAATATACAGAAGAAGTCCGTCCTCGTCTGAACGAACAGTTCCAGTACAAGAACGTCATGCAGATACCGCGCCTTGTCAAGGTCGTAATCAATATCGGCGTAAACGAAGCGAAGCTCGACCAGAAATATATGGATGCCTCGATGAACGAGCTCACGATTATTTCCGGACAGAAGCCGGTGCTGAAACGCGCAAAGAAATCCATAGCAGGATTCAAAGTTCGCGAAGGGATGCCCGTGGCTTGCTCGGTCACGCTGAGAAGCGGCAGAATGTGGGAATTCGTCGACCGCCTCTTCAGCATCGCACTTCCCCGCATCAAGGACTTCCAGGGAATTTCGAAGAAGGGCTTCGACGGCAGAGGGAACTTCAACCTCGGGCTCAAAGAGCAGCTTCTCTTCCCGGAGATAGACTTTGACAAAGTCATCCGCCAGCGCGGCATGAACATCACGTTTGTGACAACGGCGCAGACAGATGAGGAAGCCCAGCTGCTTTTGAAAGAGCTTGGGATGCCCTTCGCCCGTTAGGAAGGAGAAGCAAATGGCTCGTAAATGTATGGTGAACAAGGCTAAAGAAGAGCCGAAGTTCAAAGTCAGAAAATACAACCGCTGCCCGATTTGTGGGCGCCCCCACGGCTACATGCGCAAATTCGACATGTGCCGCTGCTGCTTCCGCAAGCTTGCGCGCGAGGGCAAGATCCCTGGCGTCGTCAAGGCGAGCTGGTAGCAGGTGGGCGTAGAAGGGAGGATCCTTTAATGCATATTACCGATCCTGTCGCGGATATGCTCACACGCATCAGAAATGCGAATGTGGTCTACCATGAAATGGTGGATATGCCTCTTTCAAAGCTCCGCCTCGAGATGGCGAGAATACTCAAAGAGGAAGGCTATATCCGTAACTATAAGACAATAACAGACGCGAAGCAGCCGATGCCGATCCTCAGGCTGACCATGAACTACGGTCCGCAGAAGGAAAGGGTCATCCAGGGACTTCGCAGGATAAGCAAGCCGGGACGCCGCATCTATGTCGGCAAGGACGAACTCCCCAAAGTCATGGGCGGCCTCGGCATCGCTCTCATCTCAACGTCAGCCGGACTCATGACCGACGCCAACGCCCGCAAGCTTGGCCTCGGCGGAGAAGTCGTCTGCTACGTCTGGTAACGGAGGAGCTTCGCTATGTCAAGGATAGGACGCAAAGCCATCGCTCTTCCTAAGGGCGTTGAAGTAAAGGTCGACGGACGGCGCGTGACTGTAAAGGGCGCGAAGGGTACCCTCGAGATGAACGTAATGCCCGAAATCTCCGTGGCCGTCGAGGACGGAAACGTCACAGTGGCCCGCGGGAACGACGACAAGGCGACGCGCGCGGCTCACGGCATGACGAGAGCCCTCATCAGCAACATGGTTCAGGGCGTCAACGAAGGCTTCCAGAAAACCCTCGAAATCGTAGGCGTAGGTTATCGTGCGCAGATGCAGGGAAAGAACCTCGTCATGAGCCTCGGCTTCTCGCATCAGGTCGAAGTCGCTCCCCCTGCGGGCATCGAATTCGTCTGCGAGAGTCCGATCAAGATCATCGTGCGCGGCATCGATAAGCAGCTCGTCGGACAGGTCGCGTCGGACGTTCGCGCCCACCGTCCGCCCGAGCCCTACAAAGGCAAGGGAATCAGGTACGCCGGCGAATATGTGATCCGCAAGGCCGGTAAGGCCGGCGCCAAAAAGTAAGAAGAGGTGAAGGACGTTGATCAATAATCGCAGCCGCAACGAAATGCGGGAAGTGCGCCACCGTCGCCTCAGGAGACATCTCTCCGGCACCGGCGAGCGCCCGCGTCTTGCAGTCTTCGGCAGCCTGAAGCATATATTTGCCCAGGTCATCGACGACGAAAAGGGACATACTCTTGTATCGGCATCGACGGTACAGGATAAATTTGAAAATCTTAAGAGCACTGGGAACCAAGAAGCGGCAAAGGCAGTAGGAAAGCTTATCGCCGAACGCGCTCTTGCGAACGGAATCACCGAAGTCGTCTTCGACAGAGGCGGGCATCTCTACCACGGCAGAATCAAAGCCTTTGCGGAAGCGGCCCGTGAAGCCGGTCTGAAGTTCTAAGAGGGGGGCGACTAAAGTGGCGAAAGAGACACAGAATGTAAAATCCTACAGCAGCAGGGGGCTCGAGCTCACGGAGCGCGTCGTATCGATCAACCGCGTAAGCAAGGTCGTTAAAGGCGGAAAGCGTTTCCGCTTCAGCGTTCTCGTGGTGGTAGGCGACGGCGTGAGCCAGGTCGGCCTCGGGATGGGCAAAGCCAAGGAAATCTCCGTTGCGATGAAGAAGGGTATAGAACACGCGAAGAAGAACCTGATAGACCTTAAGAAGACAGGGCAGACCCTTCCTCATCCGATCATCGGGAAGTTCGGCGCGGCCGAAGTCCTTATGCGTCCTGCGGCGCCCGGTACCGGAGTTCTTGCAGGCTCGTCGGTCCGTCCGATAATGGAGCTCGGCGGCATCAAAGACGTTATCGCGAAGGTCACCGGCAGAACGTCGAACCCGATCAATATTGCGTACGCTACGATGGATGCGGTAAAGCGCCTGCGCACGCCGGAAGAGATCTACAGGCTCCGCGGCAAAGAGCGCAAGGAAGCCTAGGAGGTATCGCGCTATGGCTAAACTTCGTATTACATGGAAAAGGAGCACGATAGGGCGTCCTCCTATTCAGGAGAGAATCATAAAGGCTCTCGGCTTTCACAGGCTCAACGAGACCGTATATCATGACGACACTCCGCAGATTCGCGGCATGGTCGACAAGATCAGCCACCTGCTCGAGTGGTCTGTCGAGGATTAGGGGGGGATAAGCCATGGAACTTCATGAACTTTCACCGATGCCCGGTTCGCGCAGGAAGAAGAAACGTCTCGGAATGGGACTTGGCAGCGGAAAGGGAAAGACGGCCGGCAAAGGACACAAGGGACAGAAGGCCCGCAAGAGCCCCGGCATCGGGGCGAACTTCGAAGGCGGACAGATGCCGCTTGCGCGCCGCATACCAAAGCGCGGCTTCAGCAATTTCCGCTTTACCGTCAGATACCAGACGGTGAATCTTGAGGAACTTGAAAATCGCTTCGAGGCGGGAGCGGAAGTTTCCGCGGAAGAATTAGCCGGACTTCGTCTCATTAAATGCGCCTGCGGGCCGGTCAAGATACTCGGCGAAGGCGAACTCACAAAAAACCTCACTGTAAAGGCAAACGCCTTCAGCGCATCGGCCGCTAAGAAGATCGAAGCGGCCGGCGGCAAGGCAGAGGTGATATAATGCTGGATTCCTTCCGGGATACCTTTAGGCTGCCTGACCTGAAGCGCCGCATACTCTTCACCCTTGCAGCGCTCTTCGTCTACCGTCTCGGCGCGCATGTGCCGACTCCCGGAGTGGATGCTGCCGCTCTTGGAAAGCTTTTCGACCAGGGCACCCTGCTCGGCTTCCTCGACCTTTTTGCCGGCGGCGCGCTCAGCCGTTTTTCAATATTCGCGCTGGGCGTAACGCCTTACATCAACTCAAGCATCGTCATGCAGCTTCTTGCCGTAGTTATGCCGAGCCTTGAAAAGATGCAGAAGGAAGGGGAAGAAGGGCGCAAAAAGATCGTTCAGTGGACCCGCTACGGAACGATCGCCTTCGCGCTCATACAGGCGGTCGGCATGACAGGCTGGCTGAAAGGTCTTGGAATTTACTCCGGCGGCATACTGGATATCATCCTCGTATCGCTTACGCTCACGACGGGAGCCGTTGCCGTCATGTGGCTCGGCGAAATAATGTCCGATCATGGAATAGGAAACGGGATATCGCTGCTCATCTTCGCGGGCATCGTCGTGAGGATCCCCGAAGCCATCGTGCGCACGGCTTCGCTCGTGCGCCTTGGTGAAATGAACATCCTCGTGCTGCTGCTCGCCGTCGTGATCATGGTGGCGGTCGTCGCGGGATGTGTGCTCCTTCAGGAAGGGCAGCGCCGCCTCCCAGTTCAGTACGCGAAGCGCATGATCGGAAACAAAATGTACGGCGGGCAGTCGAGCTTCATTCCTCTGCGCGTCAACACGGCCGGAGTCATCCCGATAATCTTCGCCTCGTCGATACTGCTCTTCCCCTATACTATAGCCGGACTCTTCCAGCACGGCATAGCGAGGGCGATTCAGCAGGCGATGAGCCCGAGCAGCCCGATATATATGATTCTCTACGTGCTCCTCATCATATTTTTCTCGTATTTCTATACGGCGGTTGTCTTCAAGCCCGAGGATATATCGACGAATATGAAGAAGAACGGCGGGTTCATCTTTGGCATCCGCCCGGGCAAGCCCACGACCGACTACATAGAGAAGGTAATGGGGCGCATTACGCTCGGCGGTTCGATAGCCCTTGCGGTGATCGCGATAGTCCCGACCCTTATGACGGGGCTGATGAATATCAACACCTTCTATTTCGGCGGCACGGCCGTGATAATCGTCGTCGGCGTCGCGCTCGACACGGTGCATCAAATCGAAGGCCAGCTCCTCATGCGCCATTATGAAGGCATAATCAAACGCCGCGGCGGCAAGGGCGGCAGCCTTTTAAAGCTGTAATCCAAGGAGGCTGAAAAATGAGAATAATTCTTCTCGGAGCCCCGGGAGCGGGGAAGGGAACTCAGGCGGACAGCATTAAAAGCAAATATCCCATAGCGCACATTTCGACCGGCGACATCCTCCGCGCGAACGTCAAAGCGGGCACAGAGCTTGGAAAAAACGCGAAGGTCTATATGGACGCCGGAAAGCTTGTGCCCGACGAAGTGATCGTCGGAATGATGGAGAAGCGTCTGACGGAGGCCGACTGTAAGGAAGGCTTCATGCTCGACGGTTTCCCGCGCACGATAGCTCAGGCCGAGGCGCTCGACAAGATGCTTGCGAAGCACGCGATCAAGCTGGACGCGGTAGTCAGCCTTGAGATAGACGACGATACGGTCGTTTCGAGGCTCACGTCGAGGCGGGTATGCAAACGCTGCGGCGAGATATACAATACCGTGTTCAAGCCCGCGGTAAAAGAGGGCGTATGCGACAAGTGCGGAGGAGAAGTGATTCAGCGCGACGACGACAAAGAGAGCGTTATCAGGAACCGCCTCTCCGTCTTCCACACGCAGACGGCTCCCCTTATCGACTATTACACCCGAAAGGGTCTTCTGATTACGGTCGACGCGACCGGCGGCAGGGATGCCGTGCTGAAGATTCTTGAGAAGAAATAGGAATCGGGGCAGCTCTCTATTATGATCACCTTCAAAAGCGACCGCGACATAGCCAAGATGCGCAGGGCTGGGCGGGTCGTTGCCGATATTCTCAATTTGATGAGAGATATGGTCAAACCGGGAATCGATACCCTGACGCTGGACGAAGCCGCCGAAAATCTCGTCCTCAGGGAGGGTGCAAAGCCCGCCTTCAAAGGCTACAAGACCTCGTGGGCTTCGATTCCCTTTCCCGGCACGATATGCGCTTCGATAAACGAAGAAGTCGTGCACGGGATACCCTCGCGGGAGAGAGTCCTCGAAGAGGGAGATATAATCAGTATAGACACCGGCGCCTCGCTGGAGGGTTTCTTTGGGGACGCCGCATGTACGTTTGCTGTCGGGGAGATCAGCGAAGAGCGGGAGCGGCTGCTTGCTCTTACGCACGAGTCCCTGCGCAGCGGCGTCGCGGCGGTCAAACCCGGGGCAACGCTTGGGGACGTCGGTCACGCGGTTGAAAGCGTCGTAATTCCCGCAGGCTACGGCCTCGTAAGAGACTACGCGGGTCACGGCATCGGACGCAGGATGCATGAAGCTCCGCAGGTCCCGAATTTCGGAAAGCCGGGAAGCGGCATAACCGTCAAGCCGCGCATGACATTCTGCGTTGAACCGATGGTGATGACCGGAGCCGAGGAAGTCAAGACGCGGCCGGACGGCTGGACTGTAGTCACGAGGGACGGCAGCGACGCCGCCCACTTTGAATACAGTCTTCTCGTTACGGATGACGGTGTGGAGATTTTAACGCCATGGGAGTGACATCCCCCATCCAGGATGAGAGATACCGCGCCGGGGAGATCGTCATCGTGCGCCGCGGAAAGTACGCAGGCAAGCCCTTTGCCATAGTAGGGCGCGACGACGGCCGGATACTGATAGCGAACGGGGCTGAGTACAAGGCTGCTAAGCCTAAGAGGAAAAATGTTATTCACCTGCAACAGACGCACTATTATCTCGAAGATGTGGCCGGGCGTGTCGCTGGCGGGAAACCTCTGGACAACGGCTGGTTGATGCAGAAAATTTCCCACGTTTTGGAAAACAGTGGCACATCTTGCAGACAGGAGGATGAAACTGCCTAATGGCCAAAGAGGAAGTAATTGAGGTAAAAGGCAGGGTAGTTGAGCCGCTGCCAAACGCCATGTTCCGAGTAGAGTTGGAAAATGGCCACAAAATACTGGCTCATGTCTCGGGCAAAATGCGGATGCATTTCATCAGGATACTGCCGGGCGACAGAGTTTTGCTACAGCTATCGCCCTACGACCTGACACGCGGCAGGATAACATACAGATACAAGTAGGCGGATAGCCCGCCACTGACGAATTAATATAGCCAAGGAGGTCTGCATTTAATGAAAGTAAGACCGTCGGTCAAACCTATATGTGAATATTGCAGAATTATCAAGCGCCACGGCGTCGTGCGCGTCATCTGCAGCAAAAATCCGCGCCATAAGCAGCGCCAGGGAGCAAGGAGGTAGCAGGGGATGGCTCGTTTAGCCGGTGTTGACCTGCCGCGTGAAAAGAGAATCGAAATAGCCCTTACCTATATTTTCGGCATAGGGCCGGCAGTTGCTGACGACATCATAAAGGTCACGGGAATCAATCCCAACACCCGTGTGAAAGACCTCTCTGAGGAAGAGGAACAGAAGCTTCGCGCCGAAATTGAGAACAATCGTTTGGTCGAAGGCGACCTTCGCCGCGATATAGCCATGAACATCAAACGTCTGATGGACATAGGCTGCTACCGCGGTCTCAGGCACCGCCTGGGGCTCCCCGCCAGAGGCCAGAGGACGAAGACCAACGCCCGCACCTGCAAAGGACCGAAGAGGACCGTCGCGGGCAAGAAGAAAGCCACAAAGTAGCAGGAGGGATTGACAGTTGGCCAAACGTGTACAGCGCAGCCGCAAGCGTAAAGAAAAAAAGAATGTAAGCTACGGCGTAGCGCACATTTACTCGACATTCAACAACACGATCGTGACCCTTACGGACAAGCAGGGCAACGCGCTTTCATGGGCGTCGGGCGGAAACGTCGGCTTCAAAGGCGCGAGAAAGTCTACGCCCTACGCGGCGCAGATGTCGGCGGCTCAGGCCGCTAAGGCCGCCCAGGACCACGGGGTAGTCGAAATAGACGTTGTGGTAAAGGGCCCCGGGCCGGGACGCGAGTCCGCGATTCGTTCGCTTCAGGCGGCAGGCCTGCAGGTCAACGTTATCCGCGACGCCACGCCCATCCCGCACAACGGATGCCGTCCACCAAAGCGGCGCCGCGTGTAGTCCTAAAAGGAGGTACATACTGATATGAGCAGATATACAGGACCCGTCTGCCGGCTTTGCCGCGCAGAAGGCGCCAAGCTCTTTCTGAAAGGTGACCGCTGCTATACGGAGAAATGCGGTTTCACAAAGCGCAACTCGAAGCCTGGGCAGCATGGCACGCGCCGCGGCAAACTCAGCGAATACGGCATCCGTCTCCGTGAGAAGCAGAAACTTCGCCGCTTCTACGGAATCCACGAAACGCAGTTCGCTGAGATATTCGACAAGGCCAGCGGCATGGAGGGGCAGACGGGCCACAACTTCCTCCAGCTGCTTGAGCGTCGTCTCGACAACGTCGTCTATCGCCTCGGCTTCGGCGTGAGCCGCCGTCAGGCGCGCCAGCTCGTATGCCACGGGCATTTCACGGTCAACGGGCGCAAGCTCGACATTCCGAGCGCGCTGCTCAAGGTTGGGGACGTCGTAGCGGTAGCGGAGGGCAGCCGCGATGTGGCGACCCTTAAAGAAAACGCCGAGGCGTCGGCGGCCCGCAGCATACCTGCGTGGCTTTCCTTCAACGCGGAGGCAATGTCCGGAACAGTCGTTTCCGCACCTGTCCGCGAGCAGATTGACGTACCGGTGAACGAGCAATTCGTTGTCGAATTCTATGCACGTTAACGTGACGAGAAGGTGGGGGAGAATATGGATCACGACCGCCATGAGATCATAGTACAGGAATCAACCCCTTCATACGGCAAGATCACGATCGAGCCGCTTGAGAGAGGATACGGGGTCACGCTTGGCAATTCGCTGCGCCGTGTCCTGCTTTCCTCAATAAGCGGAGCTGCGGTGGTCGCCGTCCGCATCGACGGCGTGCTGCATGAATTCAGCACGATCGCCGGAGTGAAGGAAGACGTTATCGAAATTCTGGTCAACCTGAAGCATATTCCCGTCCGCTGCCATTCGACGTCGGTGCGCACGCTGCATCTGGAAGCGAAGGGGCCGAAAGCCGTCACGGCTTCAGACATCGATCCGGACAGCGAGATCGAGTTCCCTGACCCCGACGCGTACATATGCACTCTTGAAGACGGGCATTCGGTCTCGATGGACATTTACGTCTCCATCGGTACCGGATACGCGCCTATCGACCGTCCGCGTGCGACGTACCTTCCGATCGACGCCCTTCAGACGGACGCGCTCTTCTCTCCCGTCCAGCGCGTGAAGTACGATATACAGGACAAACGCATGGGACAGCGCACGGACTACGACAGCCTTACGCTGGAGATCTGGACGAACGGCGTCGTCACGCCGGAGGACGCCGTCATACAGGCGGGGCTTATCCTCAAGGGCTACTACGCTTCGATCGTCGACGCGCTGGCGGGGCCCGGGACGAGCGCTCTCTCCGAGATCATCAAGAGCGACGAGGCTCAGCAGCGAGCCGCGGGCGGCAAGCAGGGCTTCGATTCGCGCGCTCTCGGCGGCTTCCCGATGGGAGAAAATTCTATATACGCGCGCCCCGTCAGAGACCTTGAGCTTTCAGTGCGCAGCGAGAACTGCCTGCTGAGGGGCGGCGTCCATATGATAGGCGAACTTGTAACGAAGACGAGGGACGACCTTCTGAAAATACGCAACCTCGGCAAAATCTCCCTTCGTGAGATAGAGGAAAAACTGGCCAAGTTCGATCTTCACCTGAGCGGCGATATAAGCGCGCCAATCGGCGACGACGAAGAAGAAGACAAGGCCGACAGTGAACAGAACCCAAAGGAGGAATAACCAATGAGACACCGCATGAGCAAAAGGCGGTTGGGGCGCTGCAGCTCCCATAGACGCGCCATGTTGGGCAATATGGCCGCAAGTCTCTTCATCGAGGGCAGCATAGTGACGACCGAGACGAGGGCGAAAGAGCTCCGCAGCGTCGCCGAAAAGCTCATCACAAAGGCCAAGTCCGGCACGATCAACGACCGCCGCCTGGTGATCGCCCGCATCCCTCATAAAGAGGCCGTATTGAAACTCTTTAACGAAATAGGGCCGAAGTACGCGGAACGCAGCGGCGGCTACACGAGAATCGTGAAGATGGGCGCGAGAGTCGGCGACGCGTCGCCGATGGCGGTAATACAGCTGGTAGATTAATTAATGCCCGGCGCGGCACAATTTATACTCAGCGGCGCGGAGTTTTCCTATCCGGGCTCTTCCCGAAAGATACTTTCGGGAGTGGATCTGGAGATACGCGCGGGGGAGTGGGTTGCGCTCCTCGGCTCTAACGGCTCCGGAAAGACGACGCTCCTAAAAATATTAAGCGCCCTGCTTGCTCCAACGCAGGGCTCTTCTTTTATTTGCGGCGGGGGCTCGGAGCGCCCCGCCGCAGAGAGGAGCGCGCGCTGCGCGATCGTCTTTCAGAACCCCGAAGATCAGATAGTCGCCTCGACGCTGGAGGAGGAGGTCGCCTTCGGTCCGGAGAACCTCGGCTGCCCGACGGAGGAGATTCGCGGAAGAGTCTCCGAGTCTCTCGCTGCGTGCGGCCTTGCCGGCATGGAGACGCGCCTCGTCTCGTCGCTCTCCGGAGGGCAGAAGCAGCGCCTCGCGCTTGCCGGCGCTCTTGCGATGCACCCGGCTGCGATACTGCTCGACGAGGCCCTTTCGATGCTCGACCCGCAGTCGAGGCGGGCCTTTACGGAAATAATAGCGGCGGAGCACTCGAAGGGGAAAACGATCGTCCAGGTCACGCACAGGCTCGAAGAGATTCGCGGCGCGGAGCGCGTGCTGCTGCTCAAAGAGGGAAAAATCGCGCTCGATATGAGGCGCGAAGATTTCTTTAAAATGAAAGGCTCCGAGCTATCGGAGCTCGGGCTGGAGCTGCCGCCGCTGGAAAGGCTCTGCGAAGGGCTGAAGGAGGGCGGCCTGCTGCCGGAAGGATGCGCGCCGGAAATATGCGCCGTGGAGAAGTGTTTGAATGCCGCTTTCGGTAGATGACATATCGTACAGCTACAACAAGGGGCTGCCTACGGAGCGAGAGGCGCTGCGCGGCGTCAGCTTCCGCGCGGAAAGCGGGATACTGTCGGTCATCGGCCACACCGGAAGCGGCAAATCGACGCTCGCCCAGCACCTCAACGCTCTGATAATACCGCAGTCGGGCAGCGTGATCGTCGACGGCTCGGATACTTCGGGCTCCCCGGCCGAAGTACGCTCCGTGCGCAAAAAAGTCGGCCTCGTCTTTCAGTACCCCGAGCAGCAGATATTCGCCGAAAGCGTCGAAGAGGAAATATCCTTCGCGCCGAAGAATTGGGGCTTCGACGAAGAGGGCGTCAAAAAAAACGTCGCGGAGGCGTTGGCCGCCGTCTCCCTTTCCGCGGAATTTCTGCCGCTGCAGCCCTATAACCTCTCCGGCGGGCAGAAGAGAAAAATCGCGATAGCCTCCGTCATAGCGGCGAAGCCCTCCTACCTCGTCCTCGACGAGCCGACCGCGGGGCTCGACTGCGTTTCCGCGCGCGAGCTGGAAGCACTTCTCGCGAAATTCGCCGCGGAGGGGATGGGGATAATCCACATCACGCACGACGTAGAGCTCGCGCTGAGGATAAGCTCGGAAATATTGATTCTCGAAGATGGTCGCGTAGTCTTTTGCGGCGCTCCGGAAGAGTGTGCGGAATTCCTCTGCTCCGCTCCGGTAAAGGGGCTCGTGCTGCCGGACGTGCTTGAGCTTTCAAAGAGGCTCGCCTCGTCGGGCGTCGTCGATAAGCTCGAATGGAACGCCGAAACCCTTCTTGAAAGGCTGAAAGAAAAATGGCGCGCGCAGACAAAGTAGCCTTCGGACAGTTCATCCCCGCCGACACGCCCGTGCACGCGCTTGACCCGCGCGCCAAAATAATCATGGCGACGGCGGTCATCGTCCTGCTGTTCGTGACTCGCAGCGCCGCCACCTTCCTGCTCTGGCTGCTGCTCCTCCTCTTCCTCTCGCGCCTCTCGAAAATTCCTGCCAGTACGCTCTTTTCCAGCGCGAGGCCCGTCCTTATACTGATCATATTCACCTCTTTGCTTCATATATTCGCCACGCCTGGGGAGCTTCTTTTCAGAATTTTCGGCCTCAGCGCGACGAAAGAGGGCTTTATGCTGGCCTTCCTGATTTCGCTGCGCTTAGCGCTGCTCGTGATGTACGCCTCGCTGCTGACTCTGACGACATCCCCGGCGCGCATATCCGACGGGCTCGAAGGGCTCATGTCGCCCCTTGCGCGCATAGGGGTGCCGGCGCACGACATAGCGATGATGATAACGATAGCGCTGCGCTTCATACCGACCCTCTTCGAAGAGACCTCGCGCATAATAAAGGCGCAGAAGTCGCGCGGCGCCGATTTCGAAACGGGAGGCCCGATGAAGAGGGCGCGCGCCTACATACCGGTGCTCGTCCCGCTCTTCGTGATAATATTCAGGCGCGCCGAAAACCTCGCGGTCGCCATGGAGGCGCGCGGCTACGGCGGAGGAAGCGGAAGGACGAAGCTGAAGCCGCTGCGCTGGCGCAGGAGCGACAGCGCGGCGATAGCGCTGCTCTCTGCGCTGTCGGCTCTGATAATATGCGGCGAAAGGTTCCTCGCGAAATGACGCGCTACGCGGCCGAGGTCTCCTACGACGGCGGAAAATTCTTCGGCTGGCAGGTGCAGCCGGGGCTTCCCACCGTGCAGCTCGCGCTCGAAAACGCGCTTTCGCTCATCAACGGCTCGGCCGTCGCGGTCGCCGGCGCCGGACGCACGGACGCCGGAGTACACGCCCGGGCGCAGGTCTGCTCCTTCGACATGGCGTGCGAATGGGAGCCGCGCCGCCTCGTCCTTGCGGTCAACGCACATCTGCCGGAGGGCGTCAGCGTAATGCGTGCAGCCGCGGCGCCGGAAGATTTTCACGCGAGATTCTGCGCGAAGGAGCGCGAATACAGATATTTCATATGGAACGAAAGCACAATATATCCGCACCTTGAAGGGCGCGTCTTCTGGCTCAAACAGAAACGCTTCGACTGGGGCAGAGCGGCCCAGGCGGCGAAATATCTGCTCGGTACGCACGACTTCGCGAACTTCTCCCACGCCGAAGAAAGCGTGAAGGACACGTTCCGTACCATCACGAGAATCCGCCTCTACCGAAGGCCGCCGCTGATAGTCTTTCAGATAAGGGGCGACGGCTTCCTGCACAACATGGTGCGGATAACGCTCGGCAATATGGAACTAGCCGCGTCGGGGCTGATAGAGCCGCACGAAATAACGGGGCTGCTCGACAGATCGAAGACGAGGTCCGACGGCGGCAGGACCTACCCGGCCTGCGGCCTTTATCTGTGGAAGATAGGCTACCGCGGCGACATCTGGAAAAAGGCCGAGCCGCGTCAACCGGCGTTGAGATAGCTTTCCAGCTTCCCTAGGATCTGGCTTATATAGGCCTCCCTCGCGCGCAGTGTCTGAGTGCCTGTGTGCGGCGTGCATACGACGCGGGGCGATTTATAAAAATCGAAGCGCGACGGCGCGCAGTCGTCGCAGGCGCCGCCCCCTCCCTCGGGGTAGCTCGCCGGGTATTCGTACCACGGGTCGGCGGCGAAGCCCTTCAGCAGGCGGTTTTTTACCGCGAAGTCGAGGGCCTCCTCGTCGACGAGCCCGGCGCGTGCTATGTTGATCAGGTAAGCGCCCTTCATGAGCTCCAATTCCTCTTTTCCTATTATGTGAAAGGTTTCGTCGTTCAGCTCGAGCGCCGCGAATACGACCTCCGCTCCGCTTATCGCCTCGCGCAGGTCGTCCGTCGTCCTGTCGAATAATCCGCCGCATTCCCTGCGGCGCTTGTCGAAGGCCGTGATATCGCATTTGAACGGGCGCAGGTACGACGCGATCATGCCGCCTATCCGCCCGGCGCCGAGAATCGCCGCCTTCGTGCCGAAGAGCGAATCCCAGTAGCTGTCGTCGAAGCTCCAGCTGTCGCGTTCCTTCATGTTCCTGTCGTGCAGCGCTATCTTCCCCATCACGGCGAGGGCGAGCGCGAGCGCGTGCTCGGCTACGATTTCCGGCGTGCCTTCGATGAAAAAGGTCTTTATCTCTCTCTTTTCGAGCTCTTTGACCGCGAATTTGTTTTTGCCGACTATCGGCGCGAATACGGCCTTAAGCTTCGGGTAGAGCCCTATCTCCTCCGCGAAAAGTTCCTCAGTGAGAATGACGTCGGCGTCCCTCCCCTCCTTCGACGTGAAGTGGTGGCGCGGGTTCGCTTTTGCGAATTCCTTTATGCGGCGCATGTAGATGTCGTTGTCCATGCCCTTTGCGTAAACGATCATAGGATGTCCTCCTTAAAAAAAGACGCGGGCCGAAGGCGGTCCGCGTCCATCAGTGCCGGCTGAAAGCGCGGCTCTTTAATTCTCGTTCACCTTGACGGCCGTCTTCGGCCCTTTCAGCAGGTCCGCCAGAGTGTTGCGCAGCTCGTAGAGGGAAAGGATCGCGAAGGAGGCCGGAATCGCCGCGAAAGCGTAGCGGTAGGGCATCCTGAGCGCGGGCGTCAGCCTGACTCCGGCGGCGGCTACGAATTGCATCCCTATCCCCAGGACCACGAGCGACGCGAGGAACATCAGCAGCTGAGCGACGAACGTTACGAATCTGTTGACGCTCTTCGGCATCATTTCCTTGAAGACGACGATGCTGACGTGTCCCCTCTGCGCCGCTATGATCGTGGTGCTCAGCAGGCAGAACCAGACCAGCATGATTTTCAGAAGCTCCTCCGACCATGTGAGCGAATCGTTCAGCACGTAGCGGTAGAATACGTGGGCCCACGCGATGACCAGCATCACGAGTCCGAGGAGTATCAGTATATACAGTATGACCTTGTACATACGGTTTATAAGTTTGTCAAATGCTGCCAGCATATGTCATTAACCTCTTTCTTAGCTTCCGCGCGGCGCCCGGCCGCGCGGCGTAGCTACTTCAGCCCTTTCAGCGTATCGGCCTTGACGGCGTTTACGTCTTTGAGGAACTTGTCGACGTATTCCTTGCTCGTCTCCTTCTTTACCTTTTCGATCACCACGGGCTGAGACTTCTTTTTAATCTCGTTCATCGCGGCGGCCGTCGGCGTGTTGATCTTCATGCCCTTTTGCTTGAGCTTCGCGAGTATCGCGTCTTCGCGTCCGGCGTTGACGAAGCGGCTGTAGTTCTGTCCGAGTATCGCTCCGACCATTATCGCCTCCTGATACTCCTTCGGGAGCTTGTTGAACCATTTCAGGTTGGCCACCAGCGGCATACCGTCGTAGATGTGGCGCGTGAGGGAGACGTACTTCTGAACTTCGTACATGTTGAGGTCCCACATGTTGGCGATGGGGTTCTCTTCGCCGTCGACTATCTTCTGCTGCATCGAGAGGTAGAGCTCCGACCAGGGGACGGGCGTGGGGTTAGCGCCGAGGGCCGCGAAGTTCGCCATGTGCATCGGCGCCTGCATCGTTCTGATTTTCAGCCCCTTGAAGTCGGCTATCGTGTTTATCGGTTTGACCGAAGAGGTGACGTGCCTGAAGCCGTTCTCCATGAAGCAGAGCCCCTTGAGCCCGCTCTGTTCGAGCGAGTCGAGGAGGTCTCTGCCGACCTTGCTGTCCATTACCATCCAGGCCTCATTGTACGAATTGAAGAGGAAGGGGATGTCGAGGACGAAGAATTTCTTCTGGAAAGTCGTTACCGGTCCGATCGAGGCCGTAGCCATCTCCAGCGAGCCCGTCTGCACCTGGGAGAGCGATTCCTCCTCCGAGCCGAGCTGGCTGTTCGGGAATATCTTTATCACGACGTTGCCGCCGGTCTTCGCTTCGACATAGCGCTTCATCACGTCGAGCCCTATCGTCTGCGGGTGGGTAAGCGAGTTGCAGGCGGAGATACGCACGTTGACCTTCTGCGCGGCCAGCGCGCCTGACACCGAGAGCATAAGGGCCAAGATCGAGATAATCGCCGCGATTGTTACTTTTTTCATTTTTGTTTCTCCTTCCGAGTGTTGGTTTATTTTTAATATCCGGCCAGTCTGGGCAGGAACAGTGAAACCTGTGGGACGAAAGTTACGAGCAGCAGCACGGCCATAGTTGCCGCCACGAAGGGTATGGCCTCCTTGACTGTATCCTCTATCTTCACCCCGGCTATCGGGCTGGTGACGAAGAGCGTTATCCCGAACGGCGGGGTCGCGAGCCCCACTACGAGGTTGACGCAGATGACGAGTCCGATATGTATAGGGTCGATGCCGAGCTCCCACGCTATCGGAGCGATTATCGGCGCGAGTATGACTATCGACGCATAGTCGTCCATGAAGCAGCCTACGACGAGCAGCACCACGTTCACGCAGAGCAGGAAGAGCCACCACGGCATCGCCGACATCGGGCCTATCAGGCTGTCTAAGACGCGCTCATTCGCAATGGCCCACGCCATCACGCTGCCGGCTCCCGAAAGCAGCAGCACGAGCCCGGTGGTGGAAGCCGCGTCGAGGAACATCTCCGGTATGTCCTTCAGCTTGACGGCCTTGTTGACGAAAAAGGCGAGGATGCCGCTGTAAAGCACCGCGACGGCCGACGCCTCCGTTATCGTGAATATCCCGCTGAAAATTCCTCCCAGGATGATCACGGGGAGCATCAGCGCCGGGAGGGCCTTCTTCGTCGCCCGCATCTTCTCTTCCCACGTCGTCCTGCGGTAAGGCTTGTAGCCGCGCTTCGCCGCGATCCTGTTCGCGATGATTATCTGAGCGCCGGAAATAAGTATGGCCGGCACGACGGCGGCCATGAAGAGCCCGGCTATCGACGTGCGCCCTACCGCCATGCAGTAGAGAATCATCAGCACGCTCGGCGGCATTATCGGCCCCAAGAGCGATGCGGAGGACATTACGCCCGCCGAGAAGGCCGGAGAATAGCCCTCCTTCTTCATCATCGGTATCAGGAATACGCCGAGTGACGCGGCGGCCGCGACCGCCAGCCCGACTATCGAGCCCATCAGAAGGCTCGCGCCGATCGTCACCATCGCGATCGCGCCGTGGTAGCGGCCGAAGAGCGCGTTCACGAAATCAATGAGAGTTTCCAGAAGCTTGCCCTTGAGCATCAGCTGCCCGGTCAGCACGAAAAAAGGCACCGCCAGGAAAGAAAAGCTGTTCATACCTTCGTACATTTTCTGCGCTATTACGATGACCGGGTATCCGGCTGCCAGCATATAGGCGAGCGAACTGATGATAAGGTTATAGGCTATCGGCACTCCTATGACCATCATGCAGAGGAAACAGATTACCAGTGTAAATAACTCCATTTAAATGCCTCCGGTGCGGCTTCAGTTTTTATTTTAGGTAAGGTTCGTCCCACAGCAGGAGTTTCTGTCCCACGCCCTGCTTCAGCGCGCGCTGATAGAGCTCGAAGCCGCAGGCCACGTCGAAGACGGCCATGCCGCAGGCGACGAAGACGATGTTTTCCTCGTCGTTCGTCCTGCCGGGCTTTTTGCCGAGTATCACGTTGCCGATGTCGGTGGAATCTTCCAGCTTCGCGAGCTTGCCCTGATCGATCAGCGTGTATATGGGACCTCCGATGACCCCGGCGTAATAGCCGGCGACGTCTCCCGACGCGTAGGCCTCTTCGACGTAGGCTTCGTGAAGCTTGATGTTGTCATATACTATTTTGCTCTCCGTCCAAAGCTTGTCGTCGCCCTTCGCCGGGCCCGTCAGCATCAGCAGGACGCCCTTCTTGAGCCACGAGCTTTCGATGTGCAGGGGTTTGATGCGCGACGCCGCGACCGTCACTATGTCCGCGTCTTTGAGCGCGTCGGGAAGCTCGGATGCGGCTTCGGCTTCGATCCCGTATTCCTTCTTTATCCATTCGGCCAGAGCCTGCGCCTTCTCGACGAAGAGGTCGTAGCAGAAGACCTTTTCAACCTGCGGAGCCTGGGTGATGAGGTGGCGGAAGCAGGACTTGTTTATCGGTCCGCAGCCCACTACGGCGACGGCTTTAGAATCCTTGCGCGCGAGATGGCGCACCGCGACGCCGGGGATCGCGCCGGTCCTCGTCGCGCTCAGCAGGTTTGCGGACATATGGCAGAGCGGCGCGCCTGTCTCCTTGTCGTTTATCAGGACTGTGAGGATGGAGCGCGGAAGCCCTCTCTTGGTATTCGCGGCGTTTGAGCCGTACCATTTGTTTCCGCAGACGTCGAAGCGCCCGCCGAGGTAGGCCGGCATAGCGAAGAACCTTCTGTCCGGCCCGGCGACCGGCATATTCGGGAATGGCGATTCCTTGGGGAAGATAATGCCCATGCCGTGGCTGTTGTGGTTGCTGCCGCCCATCAGATAGTCGCCCTTCGCAAGGAGAGTGAACACCTCCTCGCATACGTCGACCCAGCCTGGAGCGTCCATGATCCCGAGCTTTATCGTGTCCGGTTCAGACAGATAGACAAACTCGATCCTGTTATCCATTTGGCATCTCTCCTTAGATTTTATGAAAGATTTTGATTCGGCAAACGCCGAACACCGCCCGTGCGGCACACAGCAGAAACAGAGCCGCACGACGGTCTGTAGTCAAACGCCTAACATGCAACTCTGGCTCTGCTTTGCCTAATATAGGCACTGAACGTTTATTTTTCTATTAGATTCTTATTCTCTTTTATCAATATATTAACCGTGTAGGCGCTGCAGCTTTGTAATATATAATGTATAATAATCGCAATAGTGAAAGCAATAACAGATTTTCCGGAGCGCGTAGGGGGGCGCTTTGAGAAACGCGGCAGGGCATTGTGCAGAGGAGTGGTTTGTTTGAAATCGCGCCCGATACTTGTGGACGGAACGCTTCAGGAGCTCACGGAGCACGGGAACGACAGCTTCGCGATGTCGATGGACGAGCAGCATGTGAACGCCGAAGACTTCGAGGGCGTGCTCCACTGGCACTACGAGATACAGATAACGATAGTCGTCAGCGGCTCGGTCCTTTTCAAGACGCAGGACAAAGAATTCCTTATACACACAGGAGAGGGTATAGTCTTCAACAGCGGCTGCCTGCATGAGCCGGTCCCAGCCGAGGAGGGCGACTGCGCTTACGTCTGCGTCAATTTCCATCCGAAGATAGTTTACGGCTACCCCGAAAGCCTGCTGCGGCACGCCTACGTCGATCCAGTGCTTTTTTCCGGCGAGCTGCAGGCAATCCCCCTGCGCGAAAAACCGTGGCATATGGAGATTTGTACGATAATGAGGGAGCTGGCGCGCGTCGATATGTCGCAGGCCTTCGGCTACGAGATTCGCATGTACTCGCTCGTGCTCCAGATGTGGTATCTTATAGTGCACAACAACGAAAGGCTTCTATGCAAATCGACGCCGGTCAGCTTTTCCGAAAGGCAGCGCATAAAGGCGCTGACCGGCTTCATCCACAACAACTATATGGATGCGATATCCTTGGCAGACATAGCGGCGTCGGACCACATAAGCAAGGGGGAATGCTGCCGCATATTCAAGCGCGTGACCGGCACCACGCCCTTTTCCTATCTAGTGAGCTACAGGATACGCCAGAGCATAAAGCTGCTCGCCATGACCGATCTGAACATCTCCGAAATAGCTCAGAACGTCGGCTTCGGCTCCGGCAGCTACTTCACGGAGTGCTTCAAAAGGGAAATGAAATGCCCGCCGCTGGCCTACAGGAAGAAGCTGGAGAAGAGCCGGGGCGACTCGCCTGCGTCCGTCGCGTTTTCGGCAAAATCATCGTAATATTATCATTTTCTATCAAAATATTTATATTCGATTGACTTTTTGTCCTGCTATATATACTTTATCGACAGCTATATCAGATACGGCAAAGTATGTCCTTTTTTACTCTTAATTTTCTGGAGGGAATCGGCAATGCGGGAGAAGATCAGAAACAAAGACGTTCTGTTGTCGCACGGCGACAGGGAATCAAGGCGCGTCGTCCTCGATATCACGGAAAAAACGCTGCGGCGCCTGGATGCGAAGGAGCGCATCAAAAGCATAATGACGCTCGACGGAGACACGCTCCGCATCGGGATAAAAGAATGGGACCTTTCTAAAAAGAAGAATATCTACCTGCTCGGCGGCGGCAAGGCGTGCAACCACATGGCGATGGCCGTCGACGAAATACTCGGCGACAGGCTCACGCGCGGCGTAGCGATAGTCAAGATCGCCGAGGATACGGACGTCTTCAACAAGACCGAAGTATACGTCGGCGGGCACCCTCTGCCCAACGAGGAGGGCTACCGTGCGAGCCGCATAATGCTCGACATCGTCGACCGCGCCGGCCCCGACGACCTCTTCATCGTAGTCATAAGCGGCGGGAGCTCGGCCCTTATGAGCTGCCCGATAGACGGCATATCGCTTGCCGACGAAATAGCGGTGACGGACGTCATGCTGAAATCCGGCGCGAATATATTTGAGATAAACGCGATCCGCCGCCATATCTCCCAGATGAACGGCGGGATGCTCGCAAAGCGCATAGAGGCCCGCGGCGCGGAGCTCATAGGCTTCGGCATAAGCGACGCCGTCGCCTCCCCTCCCACCGGCGACATAGGGGCGCCCTACGCTAAATACCGCGCTACGCCTATGGGTCCCGACCAGACGACGCTGGACGACGCGAGGCGCGTGATACGCGATTACGACGTCGCGGACAAGCTGCCGAAAAACGTCGTCGACTATCTGATGAACGCGGGGCCGGAGCGCGAGACCCCGAAGGCCTTCCCGAACAATACATACTTCCTTATAAACACGCTGCCGGATTCGTGCCGCTACGCGAAGGAGGCGGCGGAGGAGATGGGGCTCGAAGCCCACATCTTGACCTCCTTCCTCGAAGGGGAGGCGAGGGACGTAGGCTCCGTCTTTGCGTCGATAGCGCGCGAGATACAGAGCTACGGCAACCCCTTCAAAGCGCCGTGCGTGCTGCTCGCGTCGGGCGAAGCGACGACGAAGATACCGGACAACGGCGTCATAACCGGACACGGCGGCCCCTCGCAGGAGGAGACGCTGAGCTTTGCGATAGCGGCGCAGAAGATGAAGGGCGTCTGCCTGCTCTCGATGGACTCCGAAGGCACCGACGGCACGACGCCGGTCGCGGGAGGGATCACAGACTCCCAGAGCTACGCCGCGGCGCAGAAAAGCGGCGCGGACGTCTACGCGGCGCTCAGGGGGCACGCCGCGTACGAGGCGCTGCTTAAGATGGGCGACGCCGTCTTCACCGGCAACACCGGCACTAATCTCTGCGACTTCAACGTGATGTATGTACCTAAGACAGAAGAGTAGAATTACGGAAGGAGAACGCCATGTCTAAAATAACCGAAGTAAAGGCGAGACAGCTAATAGACTGTAAATGCCGCCCCATGGTCGAGGTAGACGTGATCACCGAGAAGGGCTCTTTAGGGCGCGGCAGCGCTCCTACGGGAAGCTCCGTCGGCATGTACGAATCGTTCGTGCTCAGGGACGGCGATCTGAAAGAATACGACGGGCTAAGCGTCCACAACGCCGTTCGGAACGTGAACGAGATAATCGCCCCCGCGCTGATAGGAAAAGAAGTGAAGGACCAGGCGGGGATAGACCGGATAATGATCGACCTCGACGGCACGCCCGACAAGCGCCGGCTCGGGGGCAACGCGATATACAGCGCCTCGATAGCCGCCTTCCGCGCGGCTGCGGAGGACGAAAAAACGCCGCTCTACGAATATATCGCGGAAGGGCCGGTCAAAAGCGTCCCCATCCCGTCGTTCAACGTGATAAACGGCGGGCGCAACCCCGGCGCGACTCAGGCCTTCAACGAATTCATCGTCATGCCTTACAGGGCCGATTCGATATACGAGGCGGTCGAAATAGCGGTGAAAGTCTTCCAGAAGCTCGGCGGCGTGATCAAGAAACACACCGGCAAGGCTCCCGGCGTCGGCGGCTCCTACGGCTGGATCGCCCCGTCAGAGGACCCGGACGAGGTGCTTTCGCTGATGCAGGAAGCGATAGACGAATGCGGCTACACCAAGAAGTGCGCCTTCGCGCTCGACTGTGCGGCGAGCGAGATGTACGACGCCGAAACGAAGAGCTATTATCTCAACGGCGGAAGAATCTCTTCCGGCGAGATGATCGGTTACATAAAGCGCCTCTCCGAAAAATGGAATTTCGTCTTTATCGAGGACATGCTCGACGAAAACGACTGGGAAGGCTACGCCGCGGCGCATAAGGCGATAGAAAGGACGCTGATCATCGCCGACGACCTCACCGCGAGCAACAGAGCGAGGATAGAGCGCGCCTACAACGACGGCTCGATAGACGGCTTCATCTTAAAGCCGAACCAGGTGGGCACGATAAGCGAGGCTTTGGAGTCCCACCGATACGCCAAGGAGCGCGGCCTGCTTTCGATAACCTCGGGACGCTCGGGCGGCGTGATCGGCGACGTCGTCATGGATATGGCGGTCGGGCTCGGCATAGGCTTCATCAAGAACGGCTGCCCGCGCTCGGGCGAAAGAATCGACAAACTCAACTTCCTGATGAGGGTGGCGGATTTGAGCGAAGGCTGCCGCATGGCCGATATATCCGACCTCGTGCGTTTTTAGCGGGGAGGGGACTGCGATGTCCGCCGAATACGGCTTTGAAAAAAACGCCGGAGGGGCCTTCTACCGCGACGGCGTCGAGGGTGTGCTGCTGAGAGTGCCGGAGGCGCTGGCCGGCGTGGAATTCATATACCCCGAAGAGCCGGAGCCTGAGGAGGGCGGCGCGCTCATCGGCCGCGCGCTGGAAAACCCGATAGGTTCTTTGCGCCTCAGCGAGCTCGCAGCCGGCAAAAAGGACGCCGTGATTCTGGTATCCGACGCGACCCGCGCCGTCGCTACGGCCGCCGTCCTTCCTTACGTGATGAAGGAGCTCGCGGCCGGCGGCATAGCGGAGGAAAACGTCCTGCTCGTCGTAGCGACGGGAGTGCACCGCGGCGCGACGGAGGAAGAGATGAAGGAAATCGCGGGCGGATATTACGGCCGCGTGCGCATAGAAAACCACGACCCCTACGACCCTGAAAAGCTCGTGACGATCGGCAGGACCTCCTTCGGCAACAGCGTCGAGCTCAACAAAAAAGTCTGCGGCGCCGCGCTGCGCGTATCGATAGGAAAAATAGAGGCGCACGAGTTCGCCGGCTTTTCTGGCGGGCGCAAGTCGGTGCTGCCCGGCGTCGCGAGCGAACGCTGCATCGTTTACAACCACAGGCCCGAAATGATACTCGACCCGCGCGCCGTCTCCGGCAACCTCGACGGCAACCCGGTGCATCTCGATATGTTGGAAACGGCGAAGGCGCTAGGGATAGACTTCTGCGTCAACATCGTGCAGAACGCGAAAGGCGCGCCTCTCGGGGTATTCGCTGGAGATATGGAAGCCGCGCATCTGAAGGGCGTGGAATTCCTGCGCTCGCTTTTCGGAATCAAACTCGGCGGCGCCGACATATACCTCGTCACGCCGGGGCGCCCGCTGAACATCGACCTCTATCAGTCGATGAAGGCCCTGATTGCCCTTACCCCGGCGGTGAAAAGGGGCGACACGATAATTTTTTACAGCAGATGCTCCGAGGGCATAAATTCGGAGGACATGATGTCCCCCTTCAGGGGCGCCGCCTCGCTCGAAGGCGTGCTGAAAGACGTGACGGAAAACTACCGCATACAGAAAGACCACGCGCTGCTGCTCTGCAAGCTCTATCAAAAGGGCGCGGGTGTGATAGCGCTGTCGCCGAACGTCGGTGCCGCGGACTTCTCGGCCCTTATGATGACGCCGGTGAAAAACCTCGCGGACGCCCTTGAGACGGCGATTAAAAGACATTCGTCGGGGAAACGCCCTCGCCTTGCGATAATCCCCATGCCCCAGCGCCTCGTGCTCAACTGAACGCCGCCGCGGCGGCAACTTACAAAGGCAGAGGTCCGGCTACGAGCCGGCCTCTGCCTGTCCTTTGCCGCCGCGATTATTTTGCCGCGCATCTTCCCTCATATAGGGCGCGAAAGTATATCACAAATATCCCGATATGATAAAATAAATAACCGGCATAAAAGGAGATTGAATCCCGCGGCGGCGGGAGGCGAATCGAGAGGCTTGACCAAGATTGGAGGCTGGCGGATTTGTTCAGCAGAGACATTGGAATAGATTTGGGCACCGCGACCGTGCTCGTGTTCGTCAAGGGGAAAGGCGTGGTGCTGCGCGAGCCCTCAGTCGTCGCGATGGACGAAAACAGCGGGAAAATACTTTCCGTCGGAGAAGACGCGAAAATAATGATCGGAAAAACTCCCGGCAACGTGGTGGCGATACGCCCTCTGCGCGACGGTGTGATAGCCGACTACACGATGACGGAGGTAATGCTCCGCGAATTCATCAAGAAAGCCACTAGCGGCATAGAGCGCTTCGTGCGCCACCGCCTGATGATAGGGGTGCCGGCGGGGGCGACCGACGTTGAGCGCAGAGCGGTGCTTGAGGCCGCACTCGAAGTCGGGGCGAAAGAAGCCTATCTGATCGAAGAGCCGATGGCCGCCGCCATAGGCGCGAACATGCCGGTAGGCGACCCCGTCGGCAACATGGTCGTCGACATAGGCGGCGGGACGTCCGACATAGCGATAGTCTCCCTCGGCGGGCTCGTCGTTTTCGAATCGCTGCGCGTCGGCGGAGATAAATTCGACGAAGCCATCGTGCGCTACATGAGAAAGCAGTACAACTTAGCTATAGGCGAACAGACCGCCGAAGAGGCGAAAAAGCAGATCGGCGCCTGCGATCCGAAGAAAGCGTCGCAGGAAAAAGTCATGGACATCCGCGGGCGCGACCTCGTGCAGGGGCTGCCGCGCCAGGTGACGATAAGCAGCTACGACATAGCGCAGGCGATAGACGACCCCGTGAGCGGCATCATCACGGCGATAAAGCGCGTGCTTGAAAAGACGCCGCCGGAACTCTCGGCCGACGTCATGGACCGCGGGATAATCCTCACGGGCGGCGGCGCGTATCTGCGCGGCCTCGCCGAGCTTATAATGGAAGAGACCGAGATAAACGCCGTCATCGCCGAATCGGCGGGGGAATGCGTGGCGCTCGGCACCGGCATCGCGCTCGAATCGCTCGATAAATTGAAAGAGACAGGCGCGGTCTGCCTTGCGACGAAGAGAGGCATGAAAAGCAAATAATGCCCCTCTGGTGGGAAAAAAGCGGGCTGCGCTTCCAGTGCGCCGCCTGCGGACGCTGCTGCGGCGGCGAGCCTGGGATCGTAAACGCGACGCTGCGGGAGCGCGTCGCGATAGCCGCGGAACTCAAAATCGACGAAGAAACGTTAGAAAACGAATACATGACGCTGAAAGAGGGCGTTTTGACCTTTAGAGAGCTTGAAAACTACGATTGTATATTCGTAGAACGAAACTCACGACGCTGTAAAATTTACAAAATCCGTCCTCTTCAATGCCGACTCTTCCCGTTTTGGCCTTCCATGCTGAGGAACAAAGATATCTGGGATTTTTACGCCGGTTTATGCGTTGGAATGAACAGGGGAAAACTCTACCCGCCCGAACTGCTTAAAAAATTCCTTGAACTGCCCTCCGCGCGGCGCCTTTAGCTTAATACATTCACGTGAAATCAGCGCTTTTTTAAAAAACAGGCGAAAACGGAAAAATAAAAATGAAAAATCGCCTTGGATTATCAGCCGAATCGCTTAAATTCGCTGAAATTCGCACTTGAATTTTCAGTCATAAAAATGTACACTATTAGGTGTAGGGATTTAATAATTGAACTTACTCAGATACATAGTTCAAAAAATTTTACGAGGAGGTTGTTCTCATGCCGTCAAAATGCTCAGTAGCACCGAAAGACGTATTCCCGACAATCGAAAAGCTCCTTCTTCGCGATGGCTTCGACATAGTCATCGACATGGAGAATTCGAAAGGAAGCCACATCATCGATCTGGCGAGCGGTAAAAAATGGCTCGATTTCTACACGTTCTTTGCTTCATCGCCGTTCGGAATGAACCATCCGAAGCTCGACAACCCCGAATTCAAAGAAAAAATATTCCGCGCGGCGATCAACAAAGTCGCCAACTCGGACATCTACACGCAGGAAATGGCCGAATTCATCAAAACCTTCGGCGAAGTAGCGGTCCCCGAAGGCTACAATCACGTATTCTTCATCGACTACGGCACGCTGGCGGTCGAAAACACATTCAAGGTCGCGATGGACTGGAAAGTCCAGAAGCTCATGCAGAAGGGCAAAATCACCCCCGGAGAAGCCTACAACGGGCGCAAGGGCACGAAGATCATGCACTTCAACGAAGCCTTCCACGGGCGTTCCGGCTACACCCTTTCCGTGACTAACACGAACGACCCGAACAAGCACCAGCGTTTCGCGAAATTCACGGAATGGCCGCGCATCATCAACCCGAAAATCACCTTCCCGCTCGAAGACAACATCGGGCAGGTAGAATGGCTCGAGGCTCAGGCCATCAAGCAGATCAAACAGGCGATCATGGACGACCCGGACGGAATAGCGGCCGTCATCATCGAGACGATCCAGGGCGAAGGCGGAGACAACCACTTCCGCACCGAATTCTTCCAGAAGCTGCGCCAGATCTGCGACGAGAGCGAAATGCTGCTCATCTTCGACGAAGTGCAGTGTGGCATGGGCATCACCGGCAAGATGTGGGCCTGGCAGCACCATGCGCCGGTCAAGCCGGACCTCTTCTCCTTCGGCAAAAAGGCTCAGATATGCGGGCTCATCGCCGGACCGCGCGTCGACGAAATCGAAAACAACTGCTTCAAAGTCTCCAGCCGCATCAACTCGACGTGGGGAGGCACGGTCGTCGACATGGTCCGCGCGCAGAGATACCTCGAAATCTACCGCGACGAAAAAATTCTCGACTACGTCGCCAACCAGGCCGGCCCGGCGCTCTACAAAGGCTTGAAGCAGCTTGAAGCCGAATTCCCTGGATACATCCGCAACGTGCGCGGCAAAGGGCTTATGTGCGCCTACGACATCTGCTGCCCCGAACTCCGCGACAAATTCCTCAAGGCCTGCCACGCGAACAACATGCTCATCCTTGGCTGCGGCAGCAACACCGTCCGCTTCCGTCCGGCGCTCAACGTGCCCCTCGAAGACATCCAGCTCGGCATCGACATCTCGCGCAAAGCCGCGAAGGAAGTATTCACGAAATAGCAAAACATTCTGCGATAAAAAAGGGCGGCCTCCGGCCGCCCTTTTTTATCGTATAAGAAAACCCCGCGATCGCGGGGTTTTTTGTTTGATAACTTAACGCGCGCCGAGCCGATTTTTTAAAGATTCCTGCGGCGTCTGCGAAAAATTCGTCTTTGCGCCCATAGCGAGGCGGTCGAGCCGTGCCGGAAGCGCGAATGTGCGATTTACGTTTTATTTCTCAGCCTGTCGCGGACGGCCGGCATCCAGACGTCTACGAGTATCGTCGCCTGATTGTCTTCAAGTTTAATATCCATGATTTTGTGGACAGTGTTGGCCGCGAACAAATCCGTGTGACGTTTTTAAGTAACTGGAGCGGAGACAGCTATACTTGTTTATTGTTTTATACGTTTGCCCTTATGGCCCACGCAGTATAGAGTGAGTTCCCAGTGAAAGCACCTGCGGGAGCTTGCGGACGATGTTCCGCTGTCGGCCCTGCCCACTACTGTTTTTGTAATATGTGATGTGCAATTTTTAATGTGTATAGTTAATGGACGATACTATACAGATAGCAGGCGGCGGTGTCAGAAGCGCAGTTCGAGGAGCTTCAGCCCGGCTTCCTGCAGCAGGGCGGGAATCTCTCTTCTCGCCCTCTTCCTTCTGATGAAGATAGCCAGGTTGCGCGGCTGGCTGAAGCCCGGCGCCGCGTCCGCGTAGGTCGGCCTACCACCCTCGACTATGTCGAAGAGCTTCCACTCGCCGTCGGAGTCGAGGAAGTAGCCCTTCGAGCGCACGAGGTCGTCCGGCAGCTTTTCAAGGGCCGCTTTGAATTTTTCCGGATCTCCCTCCCAGAAGGCGCTGAGCGAGGCGAGGCTGTCCGGCGGAGCCATGTGCGGCGTCATGTTCGAGAGCGTGTCTTCTATGAATCTTTCCCACGCTTCGGCGCCGGGGATTTCTTTCATTTTTTCCTGGGAGCCGCCGTCGGCGAGGAATTCCCACGGTATGCCGCCGAATTCCGCGCGCGCTATCTTCGCCGAGGGGTTGAGGCTTCTGAGGTGTTCTTCAAGCGCGTCGGCTTCTTCTTTCGTAACAAGGTCCGTCTTGTTTATCAGCAGATGCGTCGCGGACTCCGTCTGCCGCGACACGGCGTTGAAGAGGTCGAGCCAATCTTCGAAGCGCTGCGCGTCGATGACGCAGACGTTGCCGGCGAAGCGGTAGTAGTCGTGAAGCATGCCGTGGCTCAGGTCTTTTTTCATGTCCGTCGTGTCGGCGACCCCGCTTGCTTCGACGAGCAGCACCGTCGGCCTGTAGTCTTTCAGTATCGTGTAGAGCCCGCGCAGGAAGTCGCCCTTCGCGCACGCGCAGAAGATGGAGCCGCGGCTTATCTCTATCACTTCGAGGCCGTCCCTGCGCACCACGTCGCCGTCGACTCCGGCTTTGCCGAATTCGTTCATCAGCACCGCGATGCGCTCCCCTTCGGGATGTTTTTCCAGCAGATGTTTCAGCAGAGTGGTCTTCCCGCTGCCCAGGAAGCCGGAGAGGAGAAAGACTTTGCATTTGTTCCCGTTCATTTTTTATGCCTCCGCTTCGGGACGAAAGTATGTTTCGCCTCGCTTAGATTAGCATATCTATCAGGCGTTATCAACTACTTCGCCGCCGCTTGTACGCCGCAGAAAGCGCGGCACCGCATAGGGCGATTTTTTCGCCGGGCGGCGCCGCGCTTCGTTTTATTTTTCCCGGGGTTTAGAATTTTCCGGCCTTCGCCGCCTCTTCGACCGCGACGGCGACGGCGACCGACGCGCCGACCATCGGGTTGTTGCCCATTCCGATGAGACCCATCATGTCGACGTGAGCCGGGACCGACGAGCTGCCGGCGAACTGCGCGTCGCTGTGCATGCGCCCCATCGTGTCCGTCATGCCGTAGCTCGCGGGGCCGGCCGCCATGTTGTCGGGGTGCAGCGTGCGGCCGGTGCCGCCGCCGGAGGCGACGGAGAAGTATTTCCTGCCGTTCTCCACGGCCCATTTTTTATAGGTGCCGGCTACGGGATGCTGGAAGCGCGTCGGGTTCGTCGAGTTGCCGGTTATCGAGACGTCGACGCCCTCGTGCCTCATTATCGCTACGCCTTCGCTGACGTCGTTCGCGCCGTAGCATTTCACTTTCGCCTTGTCGCCGCCGGAGAAGGGCTTTTCCATCGTCACCGCGAGCTCGCCGGTGTACTGGTCGTATTTAGTCTCGACGAAGGTGAAGCCGTTTATGCGCGAGATGATGTAGGCGGCGTCTTTGCCGAGGCCGTTCAATATGACGCGCAGCGGCTCTTTGCGGACTTTGTTCGCGGTGCGCGCGATGCCTATCGCACCCTCGGCGGCCGCGAAGGATTCGTGTCCGGCGAGGAAGCAGAAGCACTTCGTCCCCTCGTCGAGCAGCATCGCCGCCAAGTTGCCGTGCCCGAGCCCGACTTTGCGCTGGTCCGCGACGGAGCCCGGCACGCAGAAGGCCTGCAGCCCCTCGCCGATTTTCTCCGCCGCTTCGGCGGCGCATGCAGCGCCGCTTTTTATCGCGTTCGCCGCGCCGAGCGTGTAGGCCCATACCGCGTTGTCGAACGCTATCGGCTGGATGCCGCGCACGATGGCCGCCGCGTCCACGCCCTTTTCGAGGCAGAGGGCGCGCGCTTCGTCGAGCGACCCTAAGCCCTTTTCTTTGAGAAATGCGTTTATCTTTTCTATCCTGCGTTCGTAGCCTTCGAAGTTTGCCATTTCGCGTACCTCCCCTATTGCCTGCGCGGGTCGATTATTTTGTCGGCCTCCGCGTAGCGGCCGTAAGTGGCCGTGTTCTTTTCGAAGGCCTCTTTGGGATCCGTGCCTTTGCGGATCGCTTCCATCATCTTCCCCAGCGAGACGTAGCGGTAGCCTATTATTTCGCCGTTCTTGTCGAGCGCCTGGTCGAGGACGTAGCCTTCGGCCATTTCCAGATAGCGCGGCCCCTTTGCGAGAGTGCCGTACATCGTGCCGATCTGCGAGCGGAGCCCCTTGCCGAGGTCTTCGAGGCCGGCGCCGATCGTCAGCCCGTCGTCGGAGAAGGCGCTCTGCGTCCTGCCGTAGGCTATCTGAAGGAAGAGTTCGCGCATCGCGGTGTTTATCGCGTCGCAGACGAGGTCCGTATTCAGCGCTTCGAGAATCGTCTTTCCCGGGAGAATCTCCGAGGCCATGGCCGCGGAGTGCGTCATGCCGGAGCAGCCGATAGTTTCAACGAGGGCTTCCTGTATCACTCCGCCCTTGACGTTCAGCGACAGCTTGCAGGCCCCCTGCTGCGGCGCGCACCAGCCGATGCCGTGCGTGAAGCCGGAGATGTCTCCTATCTGCCGTGATTCTACCCATTTCCCTTCTTCTGGAATGGGCGCCGGGCCGTGCTTAGCGCCCCGCGCCACGCATACCATTTCTTCAACTTCGCGAGAGTATTGCATTTGCGGTCTCCTCCTTAAAGTAAATGGAAATTTACGCTTTGTAGCCTTATAAAAATTTGCAAGCCTTTCGCGGCGTTAATATCCCCACTCGAAATCGGGGCTTCCGGCTTCCAGCAGGCGCCGCTTCATATCCCTCGTTATTTCGTCGAGCGCTTCTTTTGTGCGCCCCTCGCAGCGCGCGACGAGGACCGGCTGCGTGTTGGAGACGCGCACGAGCCCCCAGCCGTTTTCGTATACGATTCTCACGCCGTCTATCGTGATGACGTTCAGCTTTTCCGCAAGCGCCTTTTCCTTCACGCGCTCGACGACGCCGGCTTTTTTGTCGTCCGGGCAGTCGTAGCGCGTCTCTATCGTCGAAGGATAGATTGGAATGGCCTTCATCAGTTCCGAAAGCGGCTTATCCGTGTTCGACAGGATACGCGCCATGCGCCCGGCCGCGTAAAAGGCGTCGTCGTAGCCGAAGTATTCGTCGGCGAAGAACATGTGCCCCGAGACTTCGCCGGAGAAGAGCGCGCCCTCTTCGCGCATCTTCGCCTTGACGAGCGAGTGTCCCGCTTTCCACCAGAGCGGCCTGCCGCCGAGCCTCTCGACCGTCTCCGGCAGGGCCATCGAGCTTTTTATCTCGCAGATGGCGAGCGCGCCCGGATGCTTTGGCAATATCTCGCTCCAGTAGAAGGCCATCAGGCGGTCTCCCCAGATCACCTCGCCGCGGTCGTCGACGACGCCGATTCTGTCGGAGTCCCCGTCGAAGCCGGCGCCGAAGTCGGCGCCCGTTTTGCGCACGGCGTCTATGAGCGCGCGCAGGTTTTCGCGCTTCGTCGGGTCTGGGTGGTGGTTGGGGAAGTTCCCGTCCGGCTCGCTGAAGAGCTCCGTCACGTCGCAGCCGATGCGGCGCAGGAACTCCGGCGCGTAGAGCCCGCCGGTGCCGTTGCCGCAGTCGCAGACGACCTTCGGCCTGCGCGGGCCGAGCTTTATCTTCGATACGAGCATGTCGACGTATTCCGCGTTGATGTCCGCCGCCGCGTATCCGCCCTGCTTTTCCGCCTCCGGCATGTCGCCGGCGTCTATCATCCTGTAGATTTCCTGGATGTCGTCGCCCCAGAGCGTCGCTTTTTCGTAGGCGAGCTTGAGCCCGTTGAACTCCCTGGGGTTGTGGCTCCCCGTCACCATGACGCCGCCGCGGGCGTCGAAGCGGTAGAGGCTCCAGTAAAAGGCCGGAGAGGATACCATCCCGAGGTCGACGACGCCGACGCCGGAGCTCCTGAGCCCGCGCGCGGCCGCGGCCATTATGCGAGCGGTGGAGAGCCTCGCGTCTCCGCCGAGCGTCGCTTCGGCGACGCCTCGGCGCATGAGCCACGCGCCGTAAGCCCGCCCGATCAGATAGACGTTCTCGTCGGCGAGCTCCGTATCGGCGATGCCCCTTATGTCATATTCGCGGAAAATGTGCGCGGGGACGAAACTCATAGTACTTCCTCCATTCTGTGCGGCGTCTGCTCTTGCTAAGAATAAAGCTTTTGCGCGCCTTTTGCAACAGACGAAAGGTTCAAAAAAACCGGCCCGATGCGCGGGCCGGCCGTCGCCTCACTGTCTGCCGACGAGCATTACGCCGGTTATTTTCGCGACGGGGCTCAAATTCAGCGAGGATTCGATCTTCAGCCTATTGAATGATTCGACGAAGCGCGCCTTGAGCCCGAGCGCCTGCGCCGCGAGATAGACGTTCTGCGACATCGCGCCCGTCGCTATGTAGCTGAAGTTCTCCACGTTCATCATGCCGCTGCCGACGAAGACGAGGACGCAGGGCGCCGTTTTTGCGAAATCCTGGGTGACGGCGCCGGAGGGCAGTCTTTTCTCATCGCTCTGCTCGATTAGCGCGTGCTTCTCCCAGCTGTAAAGGAAACCGCCCTTCCTGAGAAGGACGTAGATCGAGACGTAAGGCTCGCGCCCCATCGCCATCGGCACAGTCCACCCCCTCGGCTCCCTGTTTTTGCCGCTCGCGGCCCAGAGGATGGTCGAAAGCTCCTCCTGCGTGAGCTCGTCCTTTGCAAAATTCTTCTGCTCCGCCGATGCGCGCAGCGCTATCGCCTCAAGCACCGAGGGACCGCCGCCCCTGTCAGGCTCCGGCAGCAGAAGGCTCGCCGCGAAGGCCGCCGAAGAAGCCGCGAGAATGAGCGCCGCAGTCAAAAGTACCAGTTTTTTCATATAGTTTTCCTCCTGTTTTTTCAGTTTAAATCCACGGCCATGAGACCGCATAACCCAGAAAATAGAGCATCGCCCCGCCGAAGAGCATTGCGAAGAACATGCCGGCGCAGAGGAACGGCCCGAGCGGGATCGCGCTCTTGCGCGTCACCCTTTTGGCGGCGAGCAGCGGCAGCACGACCGCGCCGCCGGCGAGGAAGCCGAGATAGAGCGAGATCAGCGTCATCTTCAGCCCCATGAAGGCGCCTATGCCGAGCATCAGCATCGCGTCGCCGACGCCCATCTTGCCGCGGCTGGCGATGATTATAGCGCCGATCACCGCGAAGCCGGCCGCCGCGCCGAGCGCCCCGTCGGCGACGGCGCTCAGGCCGTGCGGCAGGCGCATGGCTAACCCGCAGGCCGCCATCGCTATCGCCCACGAATCGTAAATGTAGCCGGTATAGAGGTCGGTCAGCGAGTGAAAGGCCGCGAATGTCAGCGCCGCCGCAGCGAAGAGAAAGGCCGGAGCCGGGCCGAAGCGCCATGCGAGCAGCGAAAGCAGCGCGGCGCCGACGATTTCCGCGAAAAAATGGCGCGGCGGGATCTTCGCGCCACAGCTGCGGCACCTGCCGCCGAGTGCGACGAAGGAGAGAAGCGGTACAAGGTCGCGCGCCGAAAGCGCGCGCCCGCAGGCGTCGCATACCGAGCGCTCTTTCCCCCACCATTTCTTCCCCGCGTCGGTGCGCATAGCGGCCGCGTTCGCGAAGGAGCCGAGCGCGGCGCCGAGCCAGAAAGCGAAAAACGTAAGAATCGCCTTTTCCATATGTTCCCCCCCAGCCGCAAAGCGTGTAAAATATAAAGCATATTTTACACGCAACGCGTATTTTTTCATAACGGAGGCTGCCGCAATGCCGATAGTAATGGTGAACATCAAAGAGGGGCGCACGGTCGAACAGAAGCGCGCTATGGTGACGAAGATGACGGACGTCCTTTGCGAGACGATGAACGTTAAGCCGGCGTCGGTGCGCATCATCATCAACGAGATGAAGAACGACAACTTCGCGATAGCGGGGACTCTCGTCTGCGACGATCCGTCGAAGCAGATAAAGAAAAATTGATCCGGCGTTTGTGAAAAGAGCGGGAAAGGCCGCGCGTAAAACCGCGCGGCCTCTTGTCGGTCTACATATTTTCGATGATATGTTCGAGCGAAGGGCTCCTGAAGAGGAAGTCCGAGCCCTCGTCGCGGCTCCAGCCGAAGGTGGACGATATTTCCATGCAGTATTCCGGAATGCGCCTTTTGAGCCCGAGCGCGACCTCGTCGGTAAATCTCGCGCTCGGCCCGGTCACCGCTATCGTGCAGAGGATATTGTCCCCTCTTTCAACGACCGGCCCTGCGATCGAGGAGAAGCCCTCCTGGTACTCGTTTACGCAGTAGCTGTATCCATCCCTGCAGAAATTGTAAAGCGCCCTCATCAGCCTGCGCCTGTCGGTCGTCGTGAACGCGGTTAGGCTGTGCGCATCCTTAATAAAGGCATCCTGTTCTTCCGGCGAGGCGTAAGCAAGAAACCCCCTGCCGCCCGCGCCGCCCCATAACACGTAGCGGGAGCCGACGGTCGGCGAGAATTTGAAGTTGTGGAATGCCGGGACCTTTTCAAAGCATACGCGGTGATTGCCGTCCCTTACGTAAATCAGCGCCGTCTCTCCGAACTCGTCCCTCAGCTTTACAAGGTACGGATAGATCACCTTCCTCAGAAAATCGCTTTGCTTTGCGCAGTAGCCGAGTCCGTAAACGCGCCTGCCGAGGCCGTAGCGCTTCGTGCGCTTATCCCTTACCAGAAAAGATTCCTGCTCCAAAATTCCCGCGATTCTCGAAGCCGTGGAGTAGGGGATCTGTACGATCTTTGATATTTGCATGAGCGAAAGATCGTCGGTGCCCCTTGTAAAGCAGTTCAATATATCAAGCGCCCTGCGAATTGCCTGGGTGCCGGTTTCGGCATGTTTTTCATCCATGTGAATTCCTCCGTATGCAAAGCCGTCCGAGCTATAATTATGCAACATGTTTGCAATATATAACTTAACTTTTACGATAGATTTTAACAAAAAACCTCGCTGAAGAACAGCTTTCATTCTCTTTATCCGCCGTTAGCGATTTTTTGCACTTGACAGCTGTTATAATTTTCAGTATGATTATTTCACCACATATAAGATATTATATCCATAATATGGATATTGCGGCAATTTCAGATGAGGTGGTGCGGTAATGAAGATACAGATGCCTGTCGACGACGAGAGGATAAGGGAACTGCGCGTTTACGACATGGTGGAAATTTACGGGCCGATTTTCACGGGACGCGACGCCGTTTTGCCGAAGGTCGTGAAATGCATTGAAGAGGGGACGTGCGAGAAGAGGGGAATCTTCCTGAGGGGATCGGCGGTGTTCCACACCGCGGTCAGCCCTGCCGGAATAGGGCCGACTTCGAGCAACAAGCTCGATATAGAGGGGAGCATCCCGGCGCTATCGGCAGCGGGAGTGAGGATGCATATAGGGAAAGGCAGCCTGAAAAGGGAAACGGTGGAAGCGTTGAAGAAATATAATTCGATTTTCCTCGTTACTCCCCCGAGCACTGCGCTGCTCACGTCGACGATTAAGAAGAAACGCGTCGTCGCATTCCCCGAAGAGGGCATGGAAGCGCTTTATGAAGTGGAAGTAGAGAAGTTTCCCGCGATAGTCGCCGTCGCAGGCGGCGTGTCGATTTACGACGAGCGTGATTAAGTGTGAGAGGTACATGTGATGATAGACTGCACAGAAGTAAGCGAAAAGACGGCTCAGACGCTGGTCAGAGCCAGCACGGTATTCCGCCCCGACCAGATAGCGGCTTATAAGCGCGCGGTCGAAAAGGAAGAGAGCCCCCACGCAAAATGGGTGCTGAACAACATCCTTGAGAACGCCGAAATAGCTGAGCAGAAATCTTTCCCGCTCTGCGACGATACCGGCATCCCGCATCTCTTCCTCGAAATCGGCGACGAGTGCGCGGTGCCCGCAGGCTTTTACAGGGCGGTAGAAGAGGGTGTCGCCAAGGGGCTCAGAATGCTGCCGGGGCGCCCGATGGCCGTTAAGGGAAACGACGAAGAGCGCATCAGCCAGTGTAAAGGGCTTTATGAAAATCCTGACGCTCTGTCGATGGCCCCAGTCCAGACAAGGCGCGTCCCGGGAAAGGACATACGCCTTACCGTGATGATGTACGGCGGCGGCCCTGAGATCCGCGGGAAAACGCTGCGCGTCTTCCACAAGCACTCCCTTGATACCGTGATAAACGAAATGATCGCATGGGGCACGGAGGGCGCAAAGCTTCTCGGCTGCCTGCCGTGCGTGCTCGTCTTCGGCATCGGGCGCTCAAATTACGAAGCCGCGGCGCTGGGGATGGAGGCGATGGCGAAGGGCAATTTCCTCGTCCAGTCCGACATCGAAAAGAGAATAACCGACGCGGTGAACGAATCTGGCTGCGGAGCCCTCGGCCTCGGCGGCAAAACGACTGTCTTGGGTACCTTCGTCAAGGTCGGGCCGCAGCGGGCGAGCGGGATAAGGGTTGTTTCAATGAGGCTTGGCTGCTGCTTTGACCCGCGCCGCGCCGAGTGTCTCTTTGAAGTATAAAGGTTAATTTACACCAGGAGGCTGTAAAATGAAGATATTCAAGAACGCTACCGTCGTTACCGGGGACGGCAAGACAGTACTGGAAAAGGCGAACGTCATCGAGGCCGACGGGCTCGTAGCCGACGTGAACCTCTACTACGACGAGAACATCGAAAGCTATGCCGAAGAAGTGGTCGACTGCACCGGCAAATGCGTGATGCCGGGCATGATCAACCACCACCAGCACGGAGTGACCTTCGGAACGATGTTCGCGAGCGGCTGCGTCAACTACGGACGCGAGTTCATACTCGACCACCTCGACAGAAGCCTGCTGCAGGGGCACACGACGGTCCTTAATGTCGACGGCTTCGCGACGATGGATGAAGTGGAAGAGACGCAGAAATGCCATCCAATCCGCATCAAGACGGCGACGACGCACGCCCCGATCAACTACCACGCCGGAGAGCTCTGCGACGGCAAAGGCTTCCAGCCGAAGCACAAGGCGATGACGGTCGAAAAAATGCTCGCCGACGGCGCGGTCTGCATCGGAGAGGTCGGCGGCGGGCATACGCTCGGCGGCGGCGGGCAGGATTATCTCTACATCCCGCGCGCAGTAAAAGAGGCCAAAGGCAAGGATATCGATTACCTCCAGGCCCGCGCTATGAAGCTTTCCGTCCTCGGGCGCTACATCGAAGAATCATACTACGACCGCGACCGCGTCGCGGCGGCGCTTAAAGAGGCGAAGCTCGACAGCTTCCTCACCCCCGAAGAGACGAGAGACATCGTCTACAAGACGACGCTCGCTTCCGTGAAGGTCGCGCTTGACGGATACCGCGAAGCGGCCGGACTTGCGAAGAGATACAACGTTCCCCTGATGATTCACAACGCTCCCACATCGAAATACATCGTGCACGAAATCGCGAAGATGGGACTCTCGACTCTCATCTGCTGCCATTCCAACTACCTATTCACGACGGAAGAGTGCGTGGAGAACGGCCGCTACCTCAAGCAGTTCCCCGGCGTGGTGCTTGACGCGGCGGTCCACGATCCGTGGGGTGCGAAGCATCTCGTCTCAGGGCCGGAGAATCTCTACGCCTTCTATGAAAACGACCTCGTCGACATCATCTCTACGGACTTTGCGGCCGGACACAGCGATTCGATGCTCGAAGCGATACAGCACGCGGCTCTCGAAAAGAAGCTCGTCGATCTCGCGAAGGCGGTGCGCCAGGGCACTTCGCGCGTGACGGAAGTGTTGCCGCTCCTTGCGCCGAATCTCGGCCTGCTGAAGAAGGGGTATTCGGCGGACATCGTCGTCACGGAATATCCGCAGCTCAAGAACGTCGAAAGAGTTTACATCGACGGCAAGCTCGTAGCCAAAGACGGAAAAGTTTTCCGCTAATAGTTAATAATAAATTTCTCAAAAAATTCTGAAAGGAACGAACTTAAAATGAAAGTCAAAAAGGTACTTTGCTCGAAAGCGCTCACAGGCTTCTACATGGACGACAAGGAGGCCATCAAGGCCGGCGCGAAATCGGACGGCTTCGTCTATAAAGGCAAACCGGTAACGCCGGGCTTCAAATCGATCAGACAGCCGGGCGTCGCCGTCTCCGTAATGTTCATACTCGAAGACGGACACATGGTCTACGGGGATTGCGCGGTAGCGCAGTACGCGGCCAACGGCGGAAGAGAGATCCCCAACACGGCCGAAGCGCTTATGAAGCTCGTCGATAAATACGTAGCACCCTACTTTGAAGGCATGGACATCAAGGAGTTCAAATCGACGGCTGAAAAATTCGACCGCTACGAGTTTGACGGCAAGCGCCTCCCCGCTTCCGTCCGCTACGGTGTAACGCAGGCGATACTCGAAGCCGTCGCCTATGACCAGAAGCTCACGATGTGCGAAGTAGTCCTCAACGAGTACCATCTGCCGCTCGACCTCACGCCGGTCCGCATCAACGCGCAGTCGGGCGACGAGCGCTACACGAACGTAGACAAGATGATCCTCAAGAAGGTCGGCATGATGCCGCACGGGCTCATCAACAACGTCGAAGAAAAGCTTGGGACGGACGGGCAGATATTCCTTGACTGGGTCAAATGGGTCACAAAGCGTATATCCGAGATAGGCGAACCCGACTACAAGCCCGTTATGCGCTACGACGTGTACGGCTGCATCGGCAAGGCCTTCAACAACGACCTTGACAAGGTTGGAGAGTACCTTATCAAGGTCGCCGATGCCTGCAAGCCCTACGAAGTGTTCGTGGAAATGCCCGTCGATATGAAGTCGAACGAGAAGCAGCTCGAAGCGATGAAGTATCTGCGTAAATACCTCGACGACGCGGGATGCCGGCTCAAGCTCATCATTGACGAATACGCGAACACCTACGAGGAGATCGTGCAGTGGGTCGACGCCAAGGGTGCCGATATGGTCCAGGTCAAGACGATAGACTTGGGCGGCATCAACAACATAATCGAGGCCGACCTCTACTGCAAGGCCCACGGGGTCCTCGCTTACCAGGGCGGCACCTGCAACCAGACGGACAAAGCGGCCATCGTCTGCGCGAACCTCGCGGTCGCGACAAAGCCCTTCGCGATGGCAGGCACTCCCGGGATGGGTGTCGACGAGGGCGTGATGATCGTCAGCAACGAACAGGACAGACTGCTCGCCTACCTTAAGGCGAAACAGGAAGGAAAGATATAGCCCGGCGCAAAAAAGCTGTGACGGACGCAGCTTCCTGATGACGTTTATATGAGAACATATATAATGCTCAAGGAGCTGTGTCCCGCTTAATGCGGCAGCAAAAAATACAAGAGAGAGTGTGGGCAGTTTATAGCGGCTGTTATGTACTGGGCCGCGGACGGCGAAGCGTCCGCAGGCGGAAAAGCGACGCTTTTGAGGCCGGATAATATTTTGAATCCGTTGGCGCCGCCGCCCAGCAGAAAAACTTAAGCCTGAAAATAAATTGCCCTGAAGACGGAGGAATATCAGGATGATAAAGGTCGAGAAAGAAAAATGCGTCGGCTGCGGCGTATGCGAGCAGGTTTGCCCCTCTTCGGCGATAAAAGTCGTCGATAAGAAAGCGGCGGTGAACGATAACTGCGTCCATTGCCTGACCTGCGTGAAGTACTGCAAGCCCGGCGCGCTTGCGGAAGATGCGGTCGCAGAGGACGCCCTTCTCTGCCGCAACTGCGGCGTCGGCTGCCGGATCCCGCGGGGAAAGCTGGGCGCCTGCAAGCGCTTCCGCAACGAGAACGGAAAGCTTGAGCTCGTCAGGCCTCTTCAGATCCCAACAAATACCGAAGTGCCCGCCGAAAAGATAGCGACTATGAAGCCTGTCGTTTCGGCCGTCGGCGCCGGAGCCGCCTACCCGGACTATAAGCCGGCTCCGTATATCGTAACGGAAAAACGTGGGGGTTTCGACGTCGTCACAGTCGTAACCGAAGCGCCGGTCTCTTACAGTTCGATGATGGTCAAAATCGACACTAACGCGCACATCGGCGATGAAGGCGCGCTCGTCCGCAGAAGCGGCAGGGTTGTAGGCATCGTGACTACCGAACAGTACGGCTCTCATATCCTCATTTTAGGCGGAGTGAATAAAGTAAAGGGCCCCGACGGGATGTTCGTCGTAAAGACTATGGCGGAGCTCGGCAACAAGCAGAAGGTGACTCTCACGGTCGACGGCGGATGTACGCTTGAGCTGCAGGTGGGAGAGCATCCTGTGATCAACGGCGCAGTCGACGACAAGATGCGCGTAGGTTGCGGCGGCGCCTGCTGCGGGCTTTTCGCGCGCTCGCTCGCTCCGCTCGTAGACGAAGCGATAATTCTCGATCACCATATCACCGGGCTCTTCACGAAGCATCCCGCCGGTGCGGAGCAGAAGCCCTACAGCGGAGTTACCCCCGTGGGACGCCTCGCGACGAACGGACGCTACTTCTTCGAACACGGCGACGGCTGGGGCGGAACGAATATCAAGGACCCGATCGACGCGATAAAGGATATTGATATGAGCATCGCCAAGCCGGGAATGAAGATTCTCGTCGCCGAAACGACGTGGCGTAAAATAGCGCTCTTCGAAGTGTCGAAAGAGGGCAGGCCCGTTCCCGTCGAGATTCCCGCGGAACTCGAGGAATTCCGCAAAATGGCGGCCGGCTGCTGCGAAGATAGCCGCGTATCGGCGATGTATTACGCCGGCGTCGGCGGAAGCGCGAGAGCCGGCGTGACGGTGGACCCCATACAGATCACAAAGGCCGTGCACAGAGGGGACGCGACGCTCACTATAGCGGGGGCGCCTGCGTACGTCATGCCCGGCGGCGGCATCACCTTCCTCGCGGACGTTGAAAAGATGATAGAGCACCCCTTCAACTACACCGCCTCGCCGGCGGTCCTCGCTCCTATCGAATATACGATGACCGTTGAGAATTATAAGAAGATCAAGGGGCACGTGCACGCGATGCGCACGAAGGAGGACGTTCTCAAAGAAGGCAGATTCGGGTACACGAAGCTGAAGGATTAGCGCCTGATTGACTGCCCGTTGTTATGCGGCGGGCATTTAATAAAAATATATGCTTTGAGAGGAGAACATTGTAATGAAAAAGGGACTTTTCGTATTGGCACTGGCGGCTATGGTTTTTTCCGCGGTTGGCTTATCAGCGCCGGCGCAGGCGGCTCAAAAGCTCGACCTCGCGATATGCGGCGGCTCGATCGGCGGCGCGTGGGCTGCTATAGGAGAGGGTGTCGGCGAGGTAGTCAGGCGCAGCTATCCGGGTTCGAACACCGCTTATGAAGTAGGACAGGAAGCGGCGAACTTAGCCCTTGTCTCCCGCGGGAAGATACAGCTCGGTATCGCTCACGCCCAGCTTATAAAGATGGCGGCGGAAGGCAAAAAGCCTTTCAACAAAAAGCTCGACAACCTTCGCGCGCTCTGCGTCCTTTATAAAGGCGCCGTCGAGCATTTCATCATCAAAACGGATACCGGCGTGAATTCTTTTGCAGAACTGAAGGATAAGAAATACCCGCTTAAGGTCTACTTCAACACAAAGGATTCTTTCATGGACCTCGTCGGCAAGAACGTTATAGAGGCTGAGGGCGTCAAGGTCGAGGATCTCGAAAAATGGGGCGGCTTCGCGAAGAACAGCTCGATGGGCGCGGGGCTCGACCTAATGAGGGACGGCAAGATCGACGCCTACAGCAACGTCATTCAGGTCCCGTCAAGCCACGTCGTCGACGCCGGGACGACCCTCAAGCTGAACCTGCTTCCCATTTCGCCGGAAGCGGCCAAGAAGGTGAACGCCGATCTCGGCACCTATTCGACGGTAATCCCCAAAGGCTCTTACAACTTCCTTAAGAAAGATGTGCCGACAGTCGGCGCTACGGTGGTCCTCTTCACGAACGCCGACTTGCCGGATGACGACGCGTACGCGATTCTAAAGTCGATCAAGGACAACTTCGCTTATTTCTGCAACATCCACGGCTCGCTCAAGGGGCTAAAGCTGGCGGATCTTAAAGACACTGCGCCTGTGCCGCTTCATCCCGGCGCGGTCAAGTTCTTCAACGAAAACAAGTAATTTAGCTGTGCCGCGGCGCCACTCACGCCGCGGCGCTTTCAGGCGGAAGCGATGCCGATGGGTTTTGAAAAATACAGCGTTATAGGAGACGGAGTCGTTCTTGTAGACTACGGGCCCGTCACTATGACGCTCGAAGCACGGAAGCGCGGAAGGCCCTTCACGGAAAGCGCGGTGGAGGGGGCGAAGAAGGCGCTGAAAATTTTTGACGGGTTAGCCGGGAATCTTGACTTTATCCGCACGCCTCTTTCCGAGATCGAATCTATTCCGGAGAGCGTACCTTGCGCCGTCCGCAAGATGGCGGAGTCCGTCGCCCTGCTTGGAGATGGAACTTTCACGCCGCTTGCCGCCGTGGCCGGCACGACGGCCGACTTCGCCGTAAGCGCGATGGCCGCCTTCGGCGCGGACTATGCGTTTGCCAACAACGGCGGAGACGTCGCCTGGTGCGTGTCAAGGGGGCGTAAAGATTTCATCAACGTGGGAATGATAAGCGACCTCAGCCTTGGAAGGGCGACACACTCTCTTAAGATTTACGCATTTGAAGATATAAGGGGCCTTGCGACGAGCGGGCTTGGAGGACGCAGCCTTACACGGGGCATAGCTTCGGCGGCGACGGCGCTTGCGGCCGATTCTTCGAAGGCGGACGCAGCGGCCACTGCGATCGCAAACGCCTGTTACTGCGACGACCCCGCGATAGAACAGTGCCTCGCGGAAGAGCTCGACTACGGTACCGATATACGCGGCCTTACCGTCACGAGATCCGTGGGCGCGTTAAATAAGGAGAGCGTCGAAGCGGCGCTTGCGTCGGGAGCCGCGAGAGCCGAAGAACTGACGGAAAAGGGCATGATAGCCGGCGCGGTCTTATTCGTCCGCGGCGTCATGAGGATTGTAAGACAACGAGGCAGAGGGAACCTTTTTGAGGTTGCCGAATTGTAGTTGTATCACTAAAGGGTTTCGGAGGGTTCTGAATGGAACAATTTAAAAGTATAGGCTTGAAACAGAGTTTTGTGGACGCCAATGAGAAGGTGACGGGGTCGGCAAAATATCTCGACGATATGCAGTTTCCCGGGCTTTTGACAGGGAAAATCCTGCGTTCGCCGCATCCGCACGCAAAAATATTGTCGATCGATACGTCGGCCGCCGAGGCGCTGCCGGGGGTAAAGGCGGTCATAACGGCGAAGGACTGCCCGCATAACAAGTTTGGAATGGAGATTGCCGATGTCGATATGCTGGCAGTCGACAAGGTGCGCTATGTCGGTGACGAGGTGGCGGCGGTCGCCGCGGAGAACGACGAGATAGCAAAGGAAGCGCTGAAGCTTATAAAGGTCGAATATGAGCTTCTGCCAGTCGTAGACGACCCAGTCAAGGCGCTGGAGAAGGATTCGCCTCTCGTCCACGAAGAAAAGGGAACGAACGTCGCGCGTGAGTATCATATTCAGCGCGGCGATGTCGAAGCAGACTTGGCGGCCTGCGACTATGTCTTCGAAGAGGAATTCAGCACGCACCGCGTTTCAGGGCTTTATCTTGAGCCATTCGGAGCCGTAGCCCAATGGGAACCGAACGGCCGCCTGACTATCTGGACCGGGCTTCAGTCGGCTTTTCAGGGTAGAAACGAGATAGCCAAGGCGCTGGGAATCAAGCCCGCCCAGGTCTCGGTGAAGTCGCCTTTTATCGGCGGCGGCTTCGGGGCCAAAATATGGATAAGGAACTTCCACCCGATCGCGGCGGTGCTCGCAAAAAAGACGGGACGCCCGGTCAAAATACTCCTTACAAGGGATGAAGAACAGCTTACGACGCGTCCGAGAATAGCGCCACGCATGAAAGTGAAGCTCGGTATGATGAAGGACGGCACGCTGGTCTGCAAACAGGCGACGATCGTCGCCGACAACGGAGCCTATTCGTGGGCGGCGCCGAAGGTCCTTCTGAATCTCTCGATGCGCACCGACTGCTTATACAGATATAAATCTTCAAAATGCGACTCATATCTTGTATATACGAACTTAATTCCTACGAGCGGCTTCCGCGGCTACGGCAACAGCCAGATGCACTTCGCGGTCGAATCCTTCATCGACGAATGCTGCCGCAGGGTCGGGCTCGACCCCGTCGAGGTGCGCCTCAAGAACTGTGTCCGTAAGGGAGACGTAACTCTGCACCGCTGGCACATAAGAAGCTGCGCGCTCGCGGAGTGCATAAAGACCGCAGCCGAGAAGATCAGGGAAGACAGGCTGCCCAAAGAAGAAGAGAACGGGCGCATCAAGCGCGGGATCGGCGTCGCATGCATGACGCACGTCTCCGGCAACCGCGGCGGCGACAAATTCGACGGCTCCTCGGCGATGATACGCATACACGAGGACGGAGAGGTCTTTATCTTCTCCGGCGAAGCCGACATGGGGCAGGGGGCGAAGACCGTCTTCGCGCAGATCGCCTCCGAAAAGCTCGGCGTCCCTATCGGCGATATTACCGTGATGCCGCTCGACACGGACGTCAGTCCGTTCGGCATGGGCACTTACTCGAGCCGCGTCACGACGGTAGGCGGGAAAGCGGTCTTCCTCGCCGCCGAGAAGGTCCTCGGCCAGATACTCGATCTCGCGGCCGAGATGAGCAAGCGCCAGAGGGACACCATGTACATGGAGAACGGCCTCATCAAATGCAGCCGCGATCCTTCGATACTGCTGACGCTTAAAGAAGTTGCGCAGAAAGCTATCAGGACGAGGGCCGGAGTCCCTCTCACCGCCTATATAACGTATGATCCCCCCACCGAAGGGTCGGACAAGGATTTCTACGGAGACTACTCGAGCGCTTACACATACGGCGCGCACGGCGTAGAAGTCGAAGTCGACACATACACTGGCAAGGTCAAGGTCCTCCGCGTGGTGGCGGTGCACGACGTCGGCAAGGTCATCAACGAGCTTGGCCTACACGGACAGATAACCGGCGGAGTGGCGCAGGGTATAGGCTGGTGCCTTTACGAGAACATGCTCTTCAAAAAGGGCGTTCCGGCGACGAGCGGCCTGCACGGCTACACCTTCATGACGATCAAAGACATGCCTCCGGTCGAGGGAATCACCATCGAGACGAATGACCCGATCGGCCCCTACGGCGCAAAGGGCGTCGGCGAACCTACTCTGATACCGACCGCGCCCGCTATAGCGAATGCGATAGAGGACGCCTGCGGAGTGCGTATGCGCGACCTGCCGATCACGCCGGAAAAACTGTACAGGGCTCTCCAAGAGAAGAAAGCTTAGTACGCGGATTTTCCGCGGTATACAGATAAAACGTTTCCGCCATATGAGTTGAAATTGAGGTGCAGATAAGTGAACACATTATGGAAGATACTTACGGAACAGGGGAAGAAACGCAAGCCCTCCGGCCTAGACGCCAAAGCGGTAAAGTGCATCGCGGTCGCGATGTCTTTGTACCAGCTTGCTCAGGCTACGTTCCTGACCATACAGCCTCAGATGCATTATGCGATACATCTGACGTTCATTATGGTCCTCTGTTCGCTGATATATACAAGGACCTTCCGTGCGAGCGACCGCGCAAGCACAAGAATCCCGGTTGAAGACTGGATCTACGCCGCGATACTCGCGGCCGCGGGCGTGTTTTACTGCTCGCAAATGGAAACATATCTTTCCAGGATGCCGATGGTCGACGAACTCTCTTCTATAGAAATCGTGATAGGCCTTCTGACCGTAGTGGCCGTCATAGGGCTTACGAAGAGGTGCATGGGATTCGTGCTTCCCTTCATAGGGTGCGTTTTCGTCGCTTATGCGCTTTGGGGGCATAATATTCCGGGTATCCTCTACCACAGAAAGCTGCTCGCCATCGATATACTCGACCAGCTTGTCTACACGACGAACGGGATTTATTCGTCTCCGATCGCGGCGGCCGCGACATACGTTTTCATGTTCGTAATGTTCGGTTCGTTCTTCGCCGCGTCGGGAGCGGGAGACTTCTTCTACAAATTCTCGATGGCCGTAGCGGGACGCTACGCCGGCGGCGCAGGCAAGGTGGCGATCATCACAAGCGGCCTTTTCGGCATGATCAACGGCAGCCCGACGGCGAATGTCGTTACGACTGGTTCGTTCACTATACCTATGATGAAAAAAGCCGGGTACGACGGGACGTTCTCCGGCGCGGTAACGGCCGTGGCCGCGACCGGCGGCGGCATCATGCCGCCTATAATGGGCACCGCCGCCTTCCTTATGGTCGAGATGGCGGGTATCTCATATAAAAATATAGCCATAGCCGCCTTCGTCCCCGGCGTACTTTACTATTTGGCGCTGCTCCTCATAGTTCACTTCCGCGCTAAAAAGTTCGGGCTTATAGGGCTCGATTCTTCCGAACTGCCCTCGGTACGTGCGACGCTGAAGGAGGGCTGGGTCTTCCTTGTCCCTCTGGTCGTGCTTGTCGCCATGCTTATGCGCGGCTACACGGCGAATCTCTCCGCAGTCGTGGGCATACTCGCCGTCATAGGCGCGTCCTGGGCCCGCAAGGAAACGAGGATGCATCTTCCAGCGATAATCAAGGCGCTCGAGGATTCCGCGCGCTCTGCGGTCATAGTATCTCTCTCCTGCGCGGTCGCGGGCTGCGTCATCGCGGGGCTCATGACCACCGGACTCAGCGGCAAGCTCGCGAGCCTCATCTTGAGCCTTGGCGGCAACAGCACGCTCTCGGCGCTGGTGCTGACCGCGGCCATCTGCACTCTGCTCGGCATGGGCATGCCGGTGGCTGCGGCTTACTGCCTTACCGCGGCTCTCTGCATCCCGTCTCTTTATGAGCTCGGCCTGCGTCCGCTGGAGGCGCATATGTTCGTCGTTTATTTCGCGACGCTTTCGGCTATCACGCCGCCCGTCGCCGTCGCCTCCTACGCGGCCGCGGGCATTTCAGACGCGAACGCCGCGACGGTGGGTTGGCAGGCGTGCAGAATAGGGCTCGTGTCGTTTATAGTGCCGTTCATATTCGTATTTGAGCCGATGCTCATGGTAACGCCGGACAACTTCGCGCTGCGCAGCGTCTGGATCGTGGCCACCGCGACGCTGGGGGTCGTAATTCTCTGCGCCGGCCTTGAAGGCTTCCTGAAGAGAAGCATACCTATGGTGCTTCGCGCGGCACTTGTCTTGGGGGGGCTGCTTCTTATATATCCCGAAGCAGTCACGGACTATATTGGGCTTGCTGTGGCGGCTGTTCTTGCAGTTCAGCAGTTCTCAGGCCTCAAGCTTGGAGGTAAATGAATTGAAAAAAGTCGAGAAGCACCTTTTTCCCAAAAATATAAAAGAAGCGCTTGAGCTTCTTGTGGAATATAAGGGCGAAGCGCGCCTCGTTTCCGGCGCGACGGACCTCATGCTGTGGATACGCGAGGAGAAAGTTTCCCCGTCGGTCCTTGTCGACGTTTCCGAGCTGCCGGAGATGAGATTTGTCTCCGTAGCTGACGGTAAGATGACGATCGGCTCGGCGATGACGCACGCCGAGATCGCGGCGCACCCCGACGTCAAAAGAATCTTCCCCGCGCTTTCCGACGGCTGCCGCAGCGTAGGTTCCCCGCAGATACGCAATATAGCGACGCTCGCGGGAAACATCGTCAGCGCGCAGCCCGCCGCCGACTCCGTGGTCCCGATGACCGCGCTCGGCGCGCAGTGCGAACTGGTCGGCCCAGAAGGCGCGCGTATGCGGCCGCTGTGCGAACTTTCAAAAAGAGTAGGAGAGAGTTATGTCGATCCTACAAAGGAAATTCTCACGCGGATCGAAATAAGAATCCCATCCGGCAGATATGGAACGGCTTTCAAGCGCATCGCGCCGCGCGAAGCGATGGCTCTGCCGGTCGTAAACGCCGCGGTGATGCTGGAGGCCAAAGACGACGGAACGATAAAGGCGGCGCGCATCGTCGCCTCTCCCGTCGCCGTCGTGCCCTTCAGAGCAAAAAACGCCGAGGAGTATCTTATCGGCAAAAAAGCGTCGCCGGAGCTCTTCACCGAAGCGGCGGAAGCCGCCGGAGCGGAAGCGTCGCCGCGCGATTCTCTCGTCCGCGGCTCAGGCGCGTACCGCAAAGTGCTTGTCAAAGACCTTGTGGAGCGGGCGCTGATACAGGCGGCCTCGCTCTTTGCATAGGGAGTGGTTTGAGATGCAGGAATTAAAATGTGTCGTGAACGGCAAAAACGTAGCAATAATGATAGACCCGAGCCATTCGCTCGCGGATGTGATCAGGTATGACCTTGGGCTCACCGGTACGAAGAAGGGATGCGAAGAGGGAGAGTGCGGCGCCTGCACGGTGCTCGTCGACGGCCTTCCAGTTGATTCCTGCATAGTGCCGGCGATGAAGGCCTACGGGAAGAGCATAATCACAATCGAGGGGCTCGCGCAGAACGGCGAGCTCGACCCGATACAGGAAGCTTTTATGGAAGCGGGCGCGATACAGTGCGGCTTCTGCACGCCGGGGGTGGTCCTCTCTGCGAAGGCGCTCCTTATGCACGAGGAAAATCCGACGAAGGAAGAGGTCCGCGACGAGTTATCCGGGCACTTCTGCCGCTGTACCGGATACCTACAGTTCTACGATGCCGTGAGGATTGCGTCGGAAAAGATCAAAGACAGGAAAAACAAAAAACAGTAAAAAATGAATATGCGCAAGGGGCTTCGTTTCCTAAATACGGAGCTCCTTTGCACATGCGCAAAGGGGATTCATGGACGAACTATGACGTCCCGACGAGAACTATATATCGAAAAATCCAGGTGCCATTGCCTGATTCGTTCAGGATTGTACCGCTGAGCGTAAGTCGACGGGATAAGAAAGCCGAAAGGATGATAAAGCGATGCAAAGGATAGGCCTTTTCACGCCTATAAAAATCAAAACGATGGAGCTGGCGAACAGGGTGATAATGTCGCCGATGTTCACGAATTCGGCCGCCCCCGGAGGCTTCGTCTCTAAAAACACCATCAAGCATTACGTAGACAGGGCGCGCTCCGGCGTCGGTCTTATTATGACGGAGCATACGAGCGTCAGCTCCTATTATATCCACCCGGGGCTTCGCCTTCAGATAAGCAGCGACGATCACATCGAAGGCTTTAAGAAGCTCATCACGGCGGTGCATAACGAGGGCTGTAAAATCGGCCTGCAGATCGCGCATTCGATATACGGCGTCGGAAAAAAGCCGCACGAGCTGACGAACGAAGAATGCTACGGCATTATCGGCGACTTTGTCGCAGGCGCGCGCCGCGCCTACGAAGCGGGGTTCGATACTATAGAGCTTCACTACGCTCATACGTACACGATGGCCGACTTTATTTCGCGCCGTACCAACCTGCGCACCGATGAATTCGGCGGCGACATATACAGGCGCATGTTCATGCACCTTGAAATATTGAAGAAGGTGCGCGAGATCGTCGGCCCCGATTATCCGCTTTTCGCGCGCATCAGCGCCGAGGAATTCGTCCTCGGCGGCAACACGATCGTTCAGAGCCGCATCTTTGCGGAAGAGCTCGTCAAGCACGGCGTGGACTGCATGGACGTATCGGCCGGCGTGCGTTTCGACGACGCCCCCGTTAAAGGCTACTCGGATCAGCGCGGCAAGCCGACGATTGAATATCCGGACGGGCCGAACGTCTATCTTGCCGAAGAAATCAAAAAAGTCGTCGACGTTCCCGTCGTTACCGTCGGAAAGCTCGGCAACCCGGAATTTGCCGACGGCGTCATTGCCGAAGGACGCGCCGACATGGTCGCGCTCGCGCGCCCGCTTATCGCGGATCCCATGTGGGTGCGCAAGGTCAAGGACCACCGTTTCGACAGGATAACGGAATGCCTCTATTGCACAGAGTGCCTTTACGAGCGCCACGACCCTTCGGCGTATATCCATTGTATGCGCTATACATGCCAGAACGCCTGCCCGGCGAACGTCGAAGTTCCTCTGTATCTTGATTTCGCGCGCCGCGGTATGTACCGCGAAGCGTACAAAGTCATACAGAACGAGAACCCGCTCGTCCTCGCCTGCGGCCGCGTATGCAACCACCTCTGTGAAAGTATGTGCAACCGTGTTAAAATAGACGAACCGATAGCCATACGCGGCATCAAACGCTTTATCACGGACTGGATACTTGAGCACGACGGAAAGTTCCCGCTGCCCGAGATGGAAGCGCCCAACGGCAGGCGCGTCGCGGTCGTCGGCTCGGGCCCGTCGGGACTTTCATGCGCCTTCTATCTGAAGAAGAAGGGCTATGAAGTCACTGTTTTCGAGGCTCTGGATGTGATAGGGGGGATGCTCGCGGCAGGGCTTCCGGAATATCGCCTGCCGCGCGACAAGTTCGCAAAGGAGATCGCCCTTTTCGAAGAGATGGGCATAGAATTTGTCACGGGCAAGAGGATAGGGAAAGATCTGAGCGTAAAAGAGCTCCGCAGGATGGGTTACATGGCGGTCTATCTCGCCGTAGGCGACCACAACGACAGAAAGCTCGGCGTAGCGGGCGAAGGTTCCGAGGGCGTGATGTCTGGAGTTTCCTTCCTGCGCTCGCTGAAGACCGGGGCGGCCCCCGATTTCAACGGCAAAGAGATAATCGTCGTCGGCGGAGGGAACGTCTCGATGGACTGCGCAAGAAGCGCGATACGCCTCGGCGCCGCGAAAGTCTCGCTTTTCTGCCTTGAAAAGGAAAAAGAGATGCCGGCGCACGCCGACGAAGTGAGAGAGGGTTGTGAAGAGGGGCTTCTCGTCTTCAACGGCTGGGGGCCGCTGGAGATTATAGCAGAAGAGGGGCGCGTTTGCGGAGTTAAGTTCAAGAAATGCACCGCGGTCTTTGATTCGTCAGGACGCTTCAACCCCGTATATGATGAGGGCTCCCAGATGAAGGTGGGCGCGGATTACGTCATCTGCGCGATAGGACAGGCGCTCAGCCGCGAGGTCGCGGCCGGCAGCGAAGAGCTTATCGAGATTCGCGGCAACGTGATCGAAGCGGCTTACTTCGGCGGCACGGGCACGCCGTGGATATTTGCCGGCGGAGACTGCACCACGGGGCCGGATTCCGTGGTAGGCGGAGTGAACAGGGGAAAGGAAGCGGCGTCGTCGATCGACCGCTATCTCGGAGGGGATGGACAGGTGATCTCTAAGAAATATATCAAGAGGGAGCTGAGCAAGCCCGTCGACGAAACGCCGTCGAAGCGTCAGGCGATGCCGACGCTCTCCCCGGAAGAGAGAAAGTCGTGTTTCCGTGAAACTGAATGCGGCTTCAGCGAAGGACAAATAGCGAAAGAAGCCGGGCGCTGTCTGCGCTGCGACGTTTTGAAGGTAAGCAGGCTGTAGAAGTTTTAGTTTCGCTGATTTGAAAAGAGGTTTCTTTTTTAATGAAAAATGCCGGTACTGTCATCGTAAGAGGCGGAGGAGACCTCGCAACAGGAATAATCTACAGGCTCTGGAGGGTCGGTTTTTCGGTGCTTGTCCTGGAGACGGAGCGGCCGCTGGTCGTCCGCAGGACCGTCTCCGCGGCGTCGGCCGTCTTTGACGGCTCGATAAAGATAGAGGGCATGGAAGCCGTGCTGATCGATTCGGTGGAGGCTTTCGACGCCTCTTCCGAAAAGATTCAGGTGCTGATCGACCCGGAAGGCAGAGCAATTAAAAAAATCAGGCCGCGCATCCTCGTGGATGCGGTCATGGCGAAGAAAAACCTGGGCACGACGAAGGATATGGCGCCGCTCGTCATAGCGATCGGACCAGGCTTTTCCGCGCCGGAAGATGTACACGCCGTTATTGAAACGAAGCGCGGGCATTCGCTGGGGCGTGTCATAACCAGCGGCAGCGCGATACCGAACACCGGTGTGCCCGGATTGATAAAGGGCTACGGCATAGAGAGGCTGCTGCGCGCGCCGGCCAACGGCTATCTGTCGCCGGCGCGCAAAATCGGCGACGAGGTCTCCTGTGGAGAAACAGTCGCCTACGTGGACAGGATACCTGTCCGCGCCGGGGTCGACGGCGTTTTGAGAGGGCTGATTCATCCGAGCGTTTATCTGACGAAGGGGCTGAAGATAGGCGACGTCGACCCGCGCGGAGATCCGTCGCACTGTTTCAGCATCACGGACAAGGCGCTGGCAGTCGCGGGCGGCGTCCTCGAAGTGATAATGCGCGGCATGGACTGACGAAGGGCGCGGCTTTCGCGCGCGCCAAAAATGGATAGTTTCCGCGTATCTTAATGAGCCGCGGCGGGCAGGAAGCCCGCCGCGGCTTTTCTACCGGCGCGGGGCGCGTCCGGCTTAGAAATTTTTCATAAATGGAGACGCGTTCAAGCCGATTCTAATTGTCTCCTCCGCGCATTTGCGCTATAAAATGTCTGTGTAGTGATAAAATTATCCTGTCTAACGTTTTGCGCCGGAGGCGATTTGTTTCATCCGGGCACACGCGTATTTTGCAACGCCGGACGATAAGGTGGTATCGCTTTGGATAAGGAATCTGAAAATATAGAAATAAAAGTCGCGGAAGAGAAGAAGGCTTCGCTCGGGAGAAGCAGATGGAAAACGTTCCTCTTCATCGCCGCCGTTTTTATCTGCGGGGGGCTCTTTACGCTCTCGAAAATGGATTTTCTCGGGGACTTAGTGTACGAGAAGGTCATTGAAACGGCCGCCGAGGCGATCTCGTCCGACGTCGCGATAGGAGGCATTTCTGGGAACCCCGTCACGGGATTCAAAGCCGAGGATGTCGAGCTTTCGCGCTACGGCGAGAGGATGCTCTTCGTGAAAAATGTCGGGGTCAAAATCTCTTGGCCGAGCGTCGTCACCGACAGCCCGAAGCTTTCCCTGCTAAGCGTAGAGGGGCTCGACGCGTCGCTCGACGATTTGCTCGAGCTGATGCCTAAGGGGAAGAAAAAATCCGACGAAGCGGTCAGCGTGCCGATAGAGAAGGTCGCGATCAGCGACAGCACGCTGCGCACGAAGTGGGGTACGATCAACTTCAAGAAGCCGGGCGTCGTGAAGATAAGAAATTCACAGGATTTCAGGCTCGACATCGCCGCCGTCGTCGCAAGCAGGGACTTCACCGCCTCGGGAGCGGTCGCAAAGAAGGGCGGCTCGTGGCGCCTTGACAAATTCAAGCTGGGGCTTGAGGGCGGCAGCGCCGAGCTGTCGGGCGCGCTCTACCCTTCGGCGGATATGACGATCAGCGTCGATTCTCTGAACATATCGGACCTCTCGGAGATACTCCCCGAGCTGAAAGGCTACGGCGTCCGCGGCGTGCTTTCCGGCAGCGCGTCTTTCCGCGGCGGCGGCAAAAATATCGCTTCGGCCGGCAGCGGCAATTTGCACGACGCCGTCGTCAAAGGCATACCGATCAGCGACCTGCAGACGAAGTGGGATCTGAAGCCCGGGCATCTCGCCGTGGAGGTCGGGCAGGGGAAGGTCTTCGATTCCGTCCTCTCGGGGAAGCTCACCATCGACGGCGCCTCCGCCGATAAATATATGACGCTCGCGGCCGACATAAAGAATTTCAAGTTCGCCGACTGGAGCCCGCAGTTTGAGAAAGAGACGAAGGGGCAGGCGCTCTTTTTGAAGGGCGGCATCTCGTTGCTCGCGGCGGAGCTCGAAGGGCCGATAAACGCGCTCAAGGGGCGCATCGACCTTTCGCCCTCCGATCTGAGCTATAAGGAGATCAAACTTAAGGGGCTCTCTGGCAGCGCGGTCTTCGACGGCCGCCCGGCCGGCGATCTCGATATTTCGGCGACAGCCGAAGGCAAAAGGGTCGCGCTGAAGGGGCTGCTCTCCTTGGGCGACAAGGTGCCGACCGACGTCGCTTTCTCAGTAGAGGGCTATCCGATAGAAAAGGTGTTGAAGTGCCTGCCCGGCGCCGACAAGGCGGCCGCCAGCGGCACCGTCTCGCTCAAGGGGACGTGCCGTGGCCTGATCGGCCGCTGGATCGTCGACGCCGCGGCGTCGTCGGCCGCGATAACGCTTCAGAAGGTCGGCGCCCTGTCGAATGTAAATGTATCGGGAAGTTACTCGGCGACGGATAAAAAGCTCACGCTGGCCCGCTCGTCCGCGGAGTTCAACGGCGCGAAGCTCACCGCCTCCGGCACGGCGCTCCTCGGCGCGTCGCAGGATAAGCTCCTCGATTTTAAAGGTGCCTTCCGCGACGCCGACGCCAAGCGCCTTTATCAGCTTATTCCGGCGCTCAAGGCCCTCGATATAGAGGGTGTCGCCTCCGGCAGCTGGAGCGCGTCCGGACGGCTTTCTTCGCCCGTGGTCCAGGCGGACTTCAGCATACCCTCCGGGCAGTTCCGCAGGCTCCGCCTCAGCAGATTCAACACTAAAGCAGAGTATTCGGAGGGCGTGATGCGCCTCGATCCGATGAGGGCCGAGGGCTGCGGCGGACGGGGGATTCTCGCGTGTGAAATAAAGCTTCCGAAGGCGAGCGCCGACGGCAGGACCTCGTGGAAGCTCGGCGGCAAAGTCGCGGGCGTCGATCTCTCGATCGTCAACGGGCTGCTGAAGACGAGCGAAGACATATCCGGAAAAGTCACGGGGGAGATAACGGCCGGCAGCGCGCCAGGCGGACTCGAATGGACGCTCGGCTTCGACGGCGAAAAGGTGCGCTGGCGCGAGTTCAGGGCCGATACGCTGAAGGGTGTGATAGAAGGCGCTCCTAAGGAGATTCTCATAAAAAAGGCCGACGGCATATTCCTGAACGGTGAAACGTCGGTGGCGGGCAAAATAATCATGCCGCCGAGCGGCGAGCCTTTTTCAAACGCCAAGCTTGTTCTGTCGGCTTCAGTAAGCAAGCTGAACGTCTACGAGCTGCTTCGCAGACATCTTCCGGCGGTGCGTTCGATACAGGGGCTCATCGAGGCCAGCGCCGACGTCGGCGGCACGCTCTCCGCGCCGACCTTCGAGGGCTCCGGCCGCATAGCGCCGCTGCGCTGCCGCGGCTTCATGCTGCCGATGATGGACGTGAAGTGCCACGGTTCCCTGAAGGAGATCGTGATCGGCGATGCGAGGGCCCTGCTGCACGACGGTACCGTCAAGGCCAGCGGGCGCATCTACGAGGAAAACGGCAAGTGGCTCAGCAAATTCAGCGTCGATGGTGAAAACGTCGATATGAAGCAGTTCGGCGCGTATCTGCCGCAAGATTTCCGCGCGCGCTTCGGAGGGACGGCGAATTTTTCGATGAACGGCTCCGGCGAGCTCTCCAAGCTGACGGGCACGGGCTCTTTCACCGCGCCAGAGCTGAGAATCATGGGGATAGAATTTAAGGACGTCGCGGCGCCCTTCTTCGTCTCGCAGAACTACATGATCGTCGAAGACTTGCACTCAGAGGTGAACGGCGGAAAGCTCAGCGGCGGCGTAGGCTTCGACCTGAAGGACAATAAATGGGGCGGCAACCTCACGGTTATGAGCTCGGACGTCGAGGCGCTCGTGAAGCAGGCCGCTCCTAATCTGAAGGGCAATATAACGGGGCTCGGCGACCTCAAGATCCGCGGTGGAGGAGAGATCGGCCGCGCTTCGACAGTAAGAGGCGGCGGAGCGGTGAAGCTGCACGATGGGGAGATAACGAGCTTCGACGCGATAGAGACGGCGAAAAAATATACCGGAGGCAAGCCGCTGCGCTTCCATAGCGTGCAGGCGACCTTCACCTACGACGGCGGGGATATAAACATCCTGCCGGGCAGCCAGGCGACGGCGCCGAAAAACGATACGGTCTACAGCTATATGATGCTCGACGGCTTCATCAGCCGCAAGAAGGAGCTGCATCTTTTCAGCATGGGGAAAGTTAACATACGCGCGCTGAATTCTCTGATGGGCGCCTTCGGCAGCATAGCCGACGCGGGCTCCGACATAATCTCGGGCAAGGTCGACAGCGGCGAGCTGCTGCACAACGTCGTCGGCGGAGTCATCACGGGGCTCACTAGGAAAGAGTTCCACTTCGTCACGCTGAACGTCGGCGGGACAACCGAGAAGCCCGATTTCTACAACGTGAAGGTGCAGGGGACGACGATGCAGACCTCGGCGAAGGAATCTATCCCGACAAGCAACAGCGACCCCGACGAAAGGAGCCTGACCAAAGAGGGTAACACGACGTTCCGCTTCAAGTTCGAAATACCGGTCGGCCCCGGCAACGGCGGCTCCGCAGGCGACGCGGCGAAGGGGCAAGTCGTCGGGCAGACGCTCGAAAATCTTCTGAAGAACGTCGATTTCGGCTTGTAGCGGGGTGTTTCGATGAAGGATATAACTCTCATACTTGGCGGCGCAAGAAGCGGCAAGAGCGCGTTCGCGGAAAAGATAGCCCTTGCGTATAAGGGCAGGGTGACTTACTTCGCCACCGCCGACTGCAGGGACGAAGAGATGAAAAAGCGCATCGAGATGCACAGGAGCCGCAGGCCTAAGGAGTGGGGACTGTGGGAGGGAGACCCGCGCGAACTGCCCCGGGCCGCCGCCGAAACGCGCGGGCTGATGCTCCTCGACTGCCTCACGATGTGGCTGACGCGCCTCTTCCTGGCGTATCCCGAAGCCGAGGGGAAGGACGAAAGCGCGTGGTTCGAGCGCGAAGCGGAGATAGCGGCGCTCGTACGCGCGCTATGCGAAAGCGTTTCGGGGAGTTCGAGCCTCGTCATCGTAAGCAACGAGGTCGGCTTCGGACTAGTGCCCCCCTATCTGATGGGACGGCGCTTCCGCGACCTTCAGGGGCGCATGAACCAGCTTTGCGCCGGATACGCGAAGAACGCTGTCCTCGTCGTCGCCGGCTGCCCGCTGTGGCTGAAGGGTGGCTCATCTCTGCCGGAGGAGGATGAGGGTCATGGACGGCTGCCGTGAAAAATTCAAAGAATTTTCCGATACGCTGAACGCGGAGATTCACGACAAGGGCTTCAGGCTCGACTTCGCCGCGCGCTTCGTAGTCGTGTGGACGCTCCTTTCGCGGATACCGCTGCCGAAAGAGTGGTGGCCGCGTGAGGCGCCGGCCGGCAACAGGGCTCTGGCTTTTGCGCCGCTCGCCGGCGGCCTGATGGGAATCATAAACGGGTTCGTCGTTACCACGGCCTTTTATCTATGCGCGGGGGCACTCGCTTCCGCGTGGGCGGCCGCGGCCGTATATTTCCTCGCCGGCTGGTGCCTGCACCTCGACGGCTGGGGCGACCTTTGGGACGGCATAGGCTCCGGGCGCAGCGGGAACGCGCTGCGCGAGGTGATGAAAGACAGCAGGCTAGGCTCCTTCGGAGGTGCCTCGCTCGTTATAGCATTCGGGCTGTGGACGTCGCTCCTTTCCTCCGTTGCGCCCGAGGCGCGCTTCGCGGCCTGCGTGACATCGGCGGCAGCCGCGCGCTTTGCCGAGGACTGCGCCGCGTTCATCGGCGAATATCCGTGGGAAGCCGGCATGGGAAAGGGCTGGGTCGATACCTTTTCGCCCTACGACCTCTTCACTTCGGCGCTCTGCCTCGTCCCCTTCCTTATCTTTTCGATATTTCACTTCGCGCTCTGCGCGGCGCTCTCGGCTCTTTCCGGGTTTGCGCTCGCGCGCTGGATGAACGGGCGCCTCGGCGGCGTGAACGGCGACGTGATGGGCGCCGCGGCGGTCGCCGCGGAAATTATTTCGATGGCGGTGTGGGCGGTATGGTAAAAGCCAGGCTGATAGCTCTCGACATGGACGGCACGATGCTGGACGGCGAAGGGCGCCTCACAGCGCGAATCAAGGAGGCCTTCCGCGCCGCCCAGTTGTGCGGCATCAAAATAGTAGCGGCGACGGGGCGAATGTACCCTTCGGCGATGATACATCTGCGCGAAGCCGGCATAAATAGCGCGTCGATCTTTTACAACGGCGCTCTGATACGGGACACGGCGGACGGGCGCACGATCTACGAAAGGCGCCTCGGCGAGGGGCTGACCGCCGAGATACTGAACTTTTTCAGGAAACACGGCTGGTACGTTCAGGTCTATTCGGACGACAGGCTCATCGTCGTAGACGACGGCGACGAACGATGCCGATATTACGAAAACATATGCGGCCAGAAGGCCGTAGCCTACGGCGAAAAGTTTTGGGAGAGCGGCCTCGACTCCTCGAAGCTGCTCGGTATATCCTTCGACGGCGCGGAGTTCCGGAAGATATGCGAAGAGGTCCGCGGCGCGTTCGGCGAAAGGATATATCAGGCTACGTCGTGGGGCTCCTTCGTCGAGATAGTCCATCCCGCGGTGAACAAGGCGAAGGCCTTAGCGCGGGTCTGCGATTACTACGGCATCCCGCGCGAAGAGACTATCGCGATAGGCGACAGCGGAAACGACGTCGAAATGATAAAATGGGCCGGTATAGGCGTCGCTATGGGCAACTCAAAGGACGGGGTCAAGGCCGTCGCGGACGTCATAGCCCCCCCGAACACGGAGGAGGGCGCCGCTCGGATAATAGAAAAGGCCGTAGCCGCCGCGCTTTAAAAACGGCAGAAGCGTCTCATTTGCATTAAGTTTTTCTCAGCAGAGGGGTTGATTATTATGAAAAATTTTTTCAAGCTTGACAAGCCCACCCTTTCATTTGAAATTTTCCCGCCGAAGGGCAAGGGGGACCTCTCGAAGATATTCGACACGGTCGACGCTCTCGCGAGCCTCGATCCGGACCTTATAAGCGTGACCTACGGCGCCGGCGGCACGAGCCGCGAGAACACCGCGGAGATAGCGTCGCGGATACAGAACGACTACGCAATACCGGCGCTCGCACACCTCACCTGCATAGGCAGCACGCGCGAAGAAATGCGCGCTACTCTCGGCAGGCTGCGCGATATGGGGATAAAGAACATCTTGGCGATGCGCGGCGACATCGACGGAGAGGGAACGAAGGATTTCACCCACGCGAGCGACCTTATCAGATTCATAAACGAAAATTATAAATTCAACATCTTCGCCGCCTGCTATCCGGAGAAGCACATAGAGGCCTATTCGATGGAGGAGGACTTGGCGCATTTGAGGGAGAAGTGTCGGTTCGGCGTCGACGTGCTGATCAGTCAGCTCTTCTTCGACAACGCCTCCTTTTATAAATTCCGCGACAGCGTGAGGAAGCTCGGCGTAAGTGCGCCGATAGAGGCCGGCATAATGCCTGTGACCTCGCCGTCGCAGATAAGCCGCATGGTGACGATGTGCGGCGCTTCGATGCCCCCTGCCGTGCAGAAGATAGTCCGCGCCTACGGGCACAACAGCATGGCGATGCGCGAGGCAGGCATAGCCTACGCGACGGGCCAGATAATCGACCTGCTCGCCGAGGGCGTCGACGGGATACACCTCTACACTATGAATCTTCCGGAGATAGCGAAGCGCATCTGCGAAAACATCCGCGGCGTGCTCTACTCGCTGCGCGTGAAGCGCGGATAGCGGCGCGATGGAACTGGGCAAGATACTGATATTCGACGGCGCGATGGGTACGATGCTGCAGAAGCGCGGGCTCAGCCGCGGTGTCGTGCCGGAGACGCTCAACGTCGCCGCGCCTCGCGCGATAGAGGATATCCACCGCGAATATCTGGACGCCGGAGCCGACGTGATACTCGCGAACAGCTTCGGCGCGAACCGCTTCAAAGCCGAGAAGGCCGGCATGGAAGTCTCAGTCATGGTCGAATCCGCGGTGAAAATAGCGAAGCGCGCGATAGGCGGGCGCGGCGGAAAGTATGCGGCTCTCGACATAGGCCCCTGCGGGCGCGTGCTTTCGCCGGCCGGCGATCTGGGATTCGAAGAGGCGGTGGGAGTCTTCGCCGAGATCGTCCGCGCCGGGGACGCGGCGGGCGCCGACTTCATACTCTTCGAGACCTTCACCGACCTTTACGAGCTGAAGGCCGCGCTTATCGCGGCGAAAGAGAATTCCAGGCTGCCGGTGTTTGCGACGATGAGCTTCGAGGAAAGCGGCAAAACCTTCTTCGGCGCCTCCGCCGAGTCGATGGTGATGACGCTTGAGGCGCTCGGAGTATCCGCGATCGGCGTGAACTGCTCGCTCGGCCCCGCACAGCTCGGGCCGGTAGTGGAGAGAATCGTCGGCGCGGCCTCCGTGCCGGTCCTCGTCCAGCCTAACGCCGGACTGCCGGTGATGGAGGAGGGGGCGGCGCGCTACGACGTGACGCCGGAGGAATTCGCGCGGCGCGTGAAGGAATTCGTGCGCATGGGCGTGCGCTTCGTCGGCGGCTGTTGCGGCACTACGCCGGAATACGTAAGGCTTTTGAAAAAGGAATTGAGCGGGATGGAAGCGGCGGAGATAAAAAACCGGCCGCGCGGCGGCATATGCTCGCCGTCGAAGCAGCTCTACTTTGACCGAACGACCGTGATAGGCGAGAGGATAAACCCGACCGGCAAAAAAAACCTTCAAGCTGCGCTGCGCGCGCACGACATAGACTACGTCGTGCGCGAGGCGCTGCGCGAAGAGGAGCAGGGTGCCGACGCCCTCGACGTCAACGTCGGGCTGCCGGACGTTGACGAGCCGGCGCTGCTGGCGGAAGCCATAACAAGGATACAGGCTTCGACTCCTCTGCCGCTGCAGCTCGATTCCGCGTTTCCCGGGGCCCTCGCGCGCGCCGCGAGGATATACAACGGCAAGCCTCTGCTGAACTCGGTCAACGGCAAAAAAGAATCGCTCGAGGCGGTGCTGCCGATCGCTAAGAAATACGGCTGCGCGCTGCTCGGACTGACTCTCGACGAAAAGGGGGTGCCGCGCACCGCCGAGGAGCGCCTGGCGATCGCGGAGCGCATAGTCGCCGCGGCCGAAGCGGCGGGGATCCGCAGATGCGACATACTGATCGACTGCCTGATGATGACGGTAGGCGTGCAGCCCGACCAGGCGCGTGAGGCGCTGCGCGCGATCTCTTTAGTGAAAAAGGAGCTCGGCGTCAAAACGGCGCTCGGCGTCAGCAACGTTTCCTTCGGCTTGCCGAACCGCCCGCTTATAAACAGGACGATGCTCGCGATGGCCCTCGCGGCCGGGCTCGACGCGCCGATAATGAACCCGGGCGACGCCGGCATGACGGAGACCGCCGCGGCGGCGCGGCTGCTTTTGGCGCAGGCGGGCGCCGCCGACTCGTACGTCGCGAAATTCGGCGGCAAGCCCGCCGAGCCTACGCCCGCCGAAGAGGAAGCGCCGGCGGTGCAAAGCGCGATACTCCGCGGATTGAAAAGCGACGCGGCCAAAGCGGCGAGGGAACTGCTTTCGTCGCGCGAGCCGCTTGAGATCGTCGAAAAAGAGATAATCCCGGCGCTCGACAGGGTCGGAAAAGAGTACGAGAGCGGCGACATATTCATCTCCCAGCTGATACAATCGGCCGAGGCGGCGAAGGCGGCCTTCGACGTGCTGCGCGAAAAAATGGAAGAGCGCGGCGCGGGCGGGCTGAAGGGCAAAAAAGTGATACTCGCGACGGTCCACGGCGACATACACGACATAGGCAAGAATATCGTCAAGGTCATACTCGAGAATTACAACTTCGACGTGACGGACTTGGGCAAGGACGTGCCGGCGCGCGCCGTTTCCGACGCCGTGGCGGAGACCGGCGCGAGAATCGTCGGGCTTTCGGCTCTGATGACGACGACGGTCGCCAGCATGAAGGAGACCATAGAGCTCCTTCGCCGCGAGCACCCGGACGTGAAGGTCATAGTCGGCGGCGCGGTGCTCACAGAAAAGCTCGCGCGCCGCGTCGGCGCGGACCGCTACGCTAAAGACGCGATGGAGACCGTGAAGCACGCCGGAGAGCTTTGAGCCCGCCGCTCATAAAATAAAAGAGGCGCCCCCTCGCTCGGGACGCCTCTTAGCGCGGCTTGCCGCGACTAACCCTGTTTCTTATGCTTAAGAGTGAAATTCGCGAAGCCTTCGAAGGTGTAATCCTGTTTCCTGTCCATGTCGGGCTCCTGCCTGCGGAAGAAGCAGGAAGGAATTTCGCTTGCCGCGAGGCATTTCGCGACGCAGGGGGTGCATCCCAGCGCGCTGTTCGCAGGGTTGAATCCGCATGTATTATCGACGCAGGTGCAGAACTTCTTGTTGTCGCATGCCTGAGTGATGTTTCTGTACTTTTCTTCCATCGCTTCCACTCCCCCTCTGTTTCTCTTTATATTTTCCGCGAACTTCGCGAAAAAATAAATAACTTTCCGACGAAAAAAGGGCGCTTTGATTTTCCTTTGTTAAGCAAAAAAAGATTTTTCCTGCGTTTTTTTCGCAGCTTTCGATAGCGGACGCTTTGCAGCGGCTTGTCGAGGGTGCGAAAGCCGCCATTCGTCCGGCCTCCTTCATTTCAAAGGCGGACTTTTTGATTTACCGCCGATTGAAAGTCGCGCGGATTGCGGTTAACATTATCGCAGAAAGCGGGGCGGTGCGCGTGTGCAAAATCTATAACCTTGACTCGACGGACAAAAAAATACTTATCGAGCTTGCGCGCAACGGGCGCAGCACTTACAAGGAGATCGGCGACCTCGTCGGCATGACGCGCCCCGCGGTGCGCGAGCGCATACTGCGCATGGAGGAGGCCGGCGTTATAACCGGCTACAGGGCCGAGGTGAACAGCGACGCGCTCGGCCGCGCGCTGCACGTTATGATAAATTTCAAATTCAACACCGACAGGAAGTATGAGAAGAAGCCGAACGACGTTTTGATTCCGGTTCTGCGCGCCTGTCCGGACGTGCTGCGCTTCTGGGAGATATACGGGGAGCTCGACTTTTTGATAGAGGCCGCCTTCTCGTCGAAGGACGCGATGCACGCCTTCCTCGACGAGCTGCGCGATTACGGCTTCGTGCGCTCCCACCTCATCGCGATGACGGAGAGCGCGGCGCCGGTGCGCGAGTGAGCGCGCAGTGCGCCCGAACGCTTTTTACGGGAAAATTTTTTATTTTTTCGCGGGGTCCGTCAGCTCCGCTATCGCGCCTCCGGCTATCTGCCAGAGAAAGAGGCTCGCCGCGGTGCCGCAAGGCGAGTAGCGCTTTTTGTACTTCGCGAACAATTCCTTCGTTATCTCCTTGTGACGGTAGAGCATCCTCATGCCGCGGCGTATGCCGAAGTCGCCGAAGCTGACTACGTCGCGCCGCCCGAGCGAGAAAATCAAAAGCATCTCCGCCGTCCAGAGGCCGACGCCGCGCAAAGCGCGGAGCTCTGCGATCACCGCGTCGTCGTCCATAGAAGAAAAACGTGCGGCGCCGAACTCCCCGCGAGCCGCCCTTTCCGCGAGCTCCGTTATATATTCGGCCTTCCTGAGCGACAGCCCGCAGCCGCGGAGCGCGTCGGCCCCCGCCGAGAGCACGCTCCATGGAGAAATCCCTCCGAGCCCCTTCTCCAGCCGAGCGAGTATCGAGCGCTGCGCCGCCGAAGATATCTGCTGCCCGACGATGCTGTGAACGAGAGCCGCAAATACATCCGGTTCGCTCTCCCGCTCCGGCGGGGCCCCCATCGCTTCGATCGCCCAGGCGAGCCTTTTGTCCCTCTTCTTAAGATAAATTATTTCTTCTTCACGAACAGAAAAAGCCATTCACGCGCCTCCGCTCTTTGATAAAAAGATTATACCAGCCGCCGCCGGAACGGCAAAAGCGCGCCGCGAAGAAAAATGCGGAAGAATAAAAAACACCGGCGCGAAAAACCGCGCCGGCGCTTAATCTTCATGGTGGAGATAAGGGGATTCGAACCCCTGACCTCTTGAATGCCATTCAAGCGCTCTCCCAACTGAGCTATATCCCCATAGACAACGTGAGAAATTATACAGACTCCTGCTGGCGCTGTCAAGAATTTTCTGTGCGGCCGGCGGCGGTTGATTGCAAAAGCTAAACTCTACCCCCAAAGGCTTAGGGCGTTGCGTCAGCTTCTGCAAGTGAAGCGAATTTTCATCCACTCCTTTTGCCTTTTTTGAAGCGTTAGTTTCGCAGCTCTTGGTTTTGCGGGAAATCTTTTCAAAAGCGGCTTTCGATGTTATTATGTTAGATAAAATCTAATAGAAGATGAGGTCTGAAACGATGGAAAAGTGCGCGTGCCGTGGTTCGTTTCTTGAGAGATTCATCCAACCGTCGATACTGTTGCTTCTCAGCAAAAAGCCGATGCACGGCTTTTCGATCCTGAAAAGCCTCTACAAAAGCGACCTGATGGATTACAGCTCGCTGGACCCGACCGGACTCTATAGGATGCTGAAGAAGATGGAGGAGGCCGGTCTGCTCAGCTCTGAAGTCGAAAATGAAAACGGCCTGCAGGGAAGGCGCGTCTATTTGATAACGCAGGAGGGGCGCGTCTGCCTTGTGTTCTGGAGGGCGACGCTGCTCGACTATCAGAAGAAAATCGTGCGGCTCGCGGAGGCGATACCGGAGAACGTGGAGGACGGCCTCGAATAAGCGAAGGGGCACAGCAAGCGTAAAGCGGATTTCCGCGAATGCAGAGCCGCAATATAAATAAATTCCGGAGATGGAGATGATGGTAATGTCTGCAAACGGCGGCGATGAGAGGAGCTTCGAGGCTGTCACGGCGAGCTGCGTCAAATATTTCGGCGCGCCGCAGGGAAGGCACCCGATGGAGATAGTGTGCGAGGTGATGGACGACGTGAATTTTCCGATGCACAATTTCGCGCACCACTATCTCGTGCCGGCGGTGCTGCTTGTCGCGATGAGCGTGAGTGACGGCTCGACGGCCGAGAGCTTTGAGAAGAGGCTCGCCGAGACGGCGAAGCGCGCGAAGAACGTGCTTCCGGCGTTTTGCGGTTTCTACGGCGCTTGCGGAGCGGCGGTCGGCTGCGGGATTTTCATGAGCGTCTACACCGGCACGACGCCGCTGTCGAAGGATACGTGGTCCTTATGCAATTACGCGACGTCGGGCGCGCTCGAAAAGATGGCGGATATCGGCGGCCCGCGCTGCTGCAAGAGGAACACCTTCACGGCGCTCAAATTCATGAAGCAGTACATAGCCGACAATCTGTCCGCCGAGCTCGACCTGCCGGAGGAGATCGAGTGCGGCTACAGCAAGTTCAACGCCGAGTGCATTAAAAAGGATTGCCCGTACTACAAAGAGGAGGGCGAATAGATGAAGAAATCCCTTATCCTTGCCGTTCGGCATAAGCCTCCCTTTCGTTCACAGCGAAGGGCGCCGACCTGGTGATCTACGGCGGCACGATAACCGGGGGAAGCCAGGACGTGACGCTGTCGACCTCGTTCCTGCTGCTGACGACGGCCGAAATGATGGGGGCGTCGAGCGGCCTCGGCTATTTTATAAAGAATTATTCCGACTACGCCAATTATACGAACGTGATAGCGGGTATAATTCTTATCGGCATCGTCGTGAGCGTTTTGAACGTTTTTCTTTCCTTCGCAGAGAGGCGTCTGATAAAGTGGAAGGAATAGCGAAAACACCGGGCGTCAAAAAATATATTATAGAAAGGCACTGAAGCGGCATGTCCAGAAAAATAGTGATGATGGACGGGGCTGTCGGAACCAGCCTCTGGGAAAAAGCGGAGAAAAAGGTGTCGGTGTGGCACTACAACATCGAAGAGCCGAAGATAGTCGCCGAGCTGCACTCCGAATATCTTGCAGCGGGCTCGCAGATAATCCTCGCCAACACCTTCGCCGCCAACGGTGCGGAGGTGGCTCGCGACAGCTCCTACACGGTCAGGCAGGTCGTGGGCACCGGCGTAAGGATCGCGAAGGAGACGATCAACGGAAGGGCGAAGGTCGGGCTCGCCATCGGGCCTCTGACCGGCTTGCTGAAACCCTTCGGCGAGATCACGGCCGAACGGGCTAAGGAGCTCTTCGAGGAGCAGATCGGCTGCGGAATGGAAGAAGGGCCGGACCTCATTTACATTCAAACCTTCATGGACCTCGAGATGATGAAGATAGCGATTCGCGCCGCGAAGCATTACGACGTGCCCGTGCTCTGCTCGATGAGCTTCATGGGCGGGGCGAACGCCGCCGGCAAAAAGCCGAAAAAGGCTCACACGATGATGGGCAACTCCGTCAAGGATATAGTGGACGCCGCCGTCGAACTCAAGGTGGACGCGATAGGCATCAACTGTTCGATGGGCCCCGTCGACGCGCTGCCGGTGCTCAGGGAGTACAGGGAAACCACCGATCTGCCGCTGGTCTTCAAGCCGAACGCGGGAAAGCCGAAGATGGGCGACGGGCAGGCGGGCGGCGCCGAGTTCGACATCGAAACCTTCGCCGACGACGTGCTGCCCGCGGTGGACGCCGGAGCGACGTACATCGGCGGTTGCTGCGGCTCCAACCCGGCCTACATCAAACGTCTCGCCGAAAAGATCAGGGCGAAGCTGGAAGCCGAAGGCTAAAAAATAAAATTTCGCACAGGTAGGGCGCACCGCGGTCAAAAACGCGGCGCGCCCTTTTTGCCTGAATAAAACTCCCGGCTAAGCTGGGAGATCCTTTTTTGCCGTCAGACAGGCGCGAAAATTTTTCCGGTGTCCGTGCCTGATAAGTTTTTTAATCGTCCGCCTCCGCGGCGGCGATATTTTTCTCCTCTTCCGGCGCGGCGCACTATAAAATAGTGTATATAAGAGTATAAATATATACTGTAACAAATTATAATGTTAAAATATACTTGAACATTCGCTTGAATGTTAATATAATAATTGAAGTACAGGGTTTTTAAAATAAATATTTCAATTATGGTTTTTAGCGCTTAAAACAGAAGCAGAAGTACGAGGGGGCTTGGGCATGTACACCGCGAATGAAGCACAGCTGAAGGCGTTTAAGAAGGAGCACGCTTATCTGAAGACGAAGCTCGACCTTGGGAAAGAGATACTCTGGCTAACGAGGGCTGAATGCGTCAAGGCGGGGCCGAGCGTCGAGGAAACGCTCGCTATAGTGAAGGACGCGATGATCGCGCACGGGAAGAAAGAGTACGAGATGCCGGCGAAGATAGGAATACATCCCTTCGAGGACGTATTTTTCCACGCGATGCCGGCCTATGTCCCCGGCAAAACGGCTTGCGGCATGAAATGGATAGAGTGCTTCCCACGCAACCCGCGAGAATATGAACTGCCGCAGACTACGGGGCTGCAGATAATGAACGACGTTATGACGGGCGTGCCGGTCGCCGTGATGGACTGCACGTGGCTGACTGCGATGAGGACCCCGGCCGTCACGGCGCTCGCGGCTGCCGCGCTGCATCCGGATGCAAAGACCTTCGGCATGTTCGGCTGCGGCGTGCAGGGTGTAGGGCACGTCCGCTTCGCCGCGAAGACGCTGAAGAAGCTTGAGCGCATATATATCTACGACAAATATCCGGAGTGCATGGACCGGCTGATGGAGCAGGTGCGCGGCGAGGTCGGCGTGCCTATAGTCAAGGCGAAGAGTGTCGAGGAGGCCGTCGAGAGCTGCGAAGTGCTGAGCTCCGCTACGTTCATCGTGCGCGAGCCGATGGCTATCGCGAAAAAGGAATGGGTGCGGAAGGGGCAGACGATTCTGCCGTGCGACCTCAACACCTTCTGGGAGCCGTCGATCGCGCTTGCGGCGGACAAGTATATCGTCGACAGCGTCGACGAGCACGAGCTCTTCAATGAGATGGGCTACTTCCCCGACGGGCTGCCGAAAATTTTCTGCGAGACGGGCGAGATGCTTGCCGGACTGAAGGAGGGGCGCGCGAAGCGCGGCGAATTGATCGTCTGCAGCAACATAGGAATTTCCACGAACGACATAGCGATGGGCCAGGCGATTCTTTCGCGCGCCCTCGAAATGGGAATCGGCACGAAGATGAAGCTGTAGCGCGGGTGTCTTTTAAGGGCCGGATTTTTTATGAGCGGCGCGTCCGGCATGGGTGGGTCGGCCCAGTTGTCGTGTACGCCTATTTGTTATCAGGCGGCCGCGCGCCGCCTGATATCTGTTTGCCTGAATAAAACTCCAGGCTAAGCCGGGAGCTCCTTTTGTGCGGCGCTGGCCGAAAAATACTTGAGAAAACCGCTGAAAGCCGCTGAAGTATATGTTATGTCGGCGGCATTCTGCTATAATTACGGAAACAATAAAATATTGTCTCTCAGGGGAAGGGAAACCGGTGCGTATTTTCTATGCCGGTGCGGCCCCGCCACTGTAGCTCGGACGAAAGCGAAAGGATGCCACTGGATTTTTCCGGGAAGGCTCGCGATTAGGATGAAGGGAAGCCAGGAAACCTGCCTGTGAGAGCTCAAGGGGGGATCCGTTTGCGCGGGCGAACGTCTTCACAGTAGGCTCGGAGTTTATGGGCCTGCTGACGGCAGACACGGTAAGGACACGGGGGATCGCTTCCGGGTCTTTTTTTATGGGCTCCGGAACTTTTTCCGGATAGGCTTTGAAAGGACGGTAAAGAATCGTGAAATCATTTGTAATAGCGCTCGTAACGTTTACACTCGTAATGTCAGGCGTCGCCTACGCCGGCGCGCCGAAGGACAAGCCGGACAAAAAGGGCGTCCTGATTGTCGCCTTCGGCACCTCGATGCCGGATGCGAGAAAGGCGATCGACAACCTCGTCAATTCCGCTAAGGCGGCCTTCCCGGGGACGGAGGTGCGCCTCGCCTATACGTCGAACATCATCCGCAATAAGATAGCCAAGGAACAGAAGGTCAGTATCCCGACGCCGACGTCGGCCCTCGCTCAGATGAACGACGAAGGTTTCACCCACGTATACGTGATGCCGACGCATATCATACCCGGGGAAGAGTACGACGACATTTCGGGCGTGGTTAACGGCTTCGCGGCGATAAAGGGAAAGTACGAATTCAGGGAGCTGAAGCTCGCGCGCCCCTATCTCTCGTCAGCCGACGACTGCGACGCGATGGCCGATATCCTTGTAAAGCGCTTCGCGAAGGATCTCGCGAACGCCGGGACGGAGATCGTCCTTATGGGGCACGGCACGCCGCATCACGCGGCAAACGCCATGTACAGCCAGCTTCAGCTCTCGCTCGATAAGAAGGCCCCCGGGCGCTTCACGCTCGGCACAGTAGAAGCGGCGCCGATGATCGAAGACGTCGTCGCGCGCCTCAAACACAACACAGCCGTAAAGTCGCTCGTTATTTCGCCTCTCATGATCGTTGCGGGCGATCACGCTAACAACGACCTCGCCGGCAGGGATGACCCCGAGTCATGGTACAACCAGCTGAAGGGCGCCGGCTACAACGATATCAAGGCATACCTCGTCGGCCTCGGAGAAGATGAAGAGATAGCGAAGCTCTTCGTCGCAAAGATAAAGGATATGATGAAATAAAAATGACCGACGCCGAAGAGCTTTCGAGGCACAGGGGAAAACTCAGCGGCAAGCGCCTGCGGTTGGCGGCGCTGCTCTGCCTGCTGCTCTTTATCTCCGCGCTTTGGAGGCTCGGCGCGGGCGAATGGGACATACCGGCCGCCCGCGTCGCGGCGCTGCTGAATCCCCTTTTGGACGAAAGTATGGGCGCGTCGCCGGAGGCTCTTGTCGTAAGGAGCATCCGGCTGCCCCGCTTTTTTGCCGCCGTCGGCTGCGGCGGGCTTCTCGCCGTGTCCGGAGCGGTGCTCCAGGGGTTGCTTACTAACGCGCTTGCAGAGCCCTATACGCTCGGGATTGCGGCGGGCGCGGCGTTCGGAGGCGCGCTCGGCTTTTTTCTCGACTCGTACGCGGTGGTGCCGATGGCTTTTTTAGGCGCGATGTCCTCGCTGTGGCTCGTCAGCCTCATAGCCGCGCGCAGCGGAGGAGGCGCGTCCAGCATCGTTCTCGCCGGCGTCGTCATGAACGCGATACTCTCCGCCGGCGTGACGTTCCTCAAGGCGATCGCGGACGACCGCCTCGGAGCGATAGTCCTCTGGCTGATGGGCAGCCTTTCGGGGGCGTCGCCGTCGGCGGCCGTCATAGTCTGGTGCTCGTCTCTTATATTGTTCGTCCCCGCCTTTGTCTGCGCGCGCCAGATCGACGCCTGCTCGCTCTCCGAGGGGCAGGGCGAACTGCTCGGCGTCGAGGAGAAGAAGCTGCGCGCGCTGCTGCTTGCCGTTTCATCGCTTGCCACCGCCGCGGTAGTCAGCTTTTTCGGGATAATCGGCTTCGTCGGGCTCGTCGTGCCGCATCTTACGCGCTCCTTTATCGGGCCTTCGACGCGGCCGCTGCTCGTCTTCTGCTTCCTCGGCGGCGGGCTGCTGCTCGCGCTCGCGGACGGAGCCGCGCAGGCGATGGGCGAGCTTCCGGTCGGCGTCATCACCGCGCTGATAGGCGGCCCCTTCTTCTGCTGGATATTGATTCGCGGAAAGGCCGGCGCGTGAAGCTCTACGCGTTCAGCGGCCTCAGCGCCGGATACGGCGGGAAAACGGTGATAGACGGCATAAGCGGCGGAATAGAGCGTGGCAGGATCACGGCGCTTATCGGGCCGAACGGAGGGGGCAAGAGCACGCTGCTGCGCACGCTCGGCGGGCTCGGACGCTACGGAGGCAGCCTGTCTTTCGGCTCTAGGGAGGTAAAGGATATCCCGCGCCGCGATTTCGGCCGCATGGTCGGCTTCCTGCCGCAGAGCACGAGCGTCAGGGCGGCCTTTTCGGTATACGAGGTCATCTCGCTCGGGCGCCTCCCCTTCCACGGCGCGCTCGAACCGATGAGACGGCAGGACGACGCGATAGTCCTTGAAAGCGCGGAGCTCGCCGGCGTGGAACATCTGCTTTTCCGCACGGTGACGGAGCTTTCCGGAGGAGAGAGGCAGCGCGTGCTCTTCGCGATGACGCTCGCTCAGAGGCCGGAGACCTTTCTGCTCGACGAGCCGACCTCGGCGCTCGACCCGAACCATTCGCGCCGGATATTCGATCTGCTGCGCGAACTCGCGGCGGAAGGCAGAAGCGTAGTCGCCGCGGTGCACGACCTCAACAGCGCGATATCGTGCTGCGACGACTTTATAGCGCTCAAGGACGGTAAGATCAGAGCCTGCGGCCCGGTAGGATTGCTCGACGAAGACATTCTGCGCAGGCTTTACGGGATAAATTTCCGCCGCTACAGATCGGAGGATGGCAAAATCGCATGGCACCCAGAATAATCTTATATATTCTCATTATGTTTATGCTCTCGCCCTTCCGCGCCGACGCGGAGGCGAGGCGCATAGTCTCCCTCTATCCGGGGCATACCGACAATATCGTCGCTCTCTGCGAAGAAAAGCGCCTGGTCGCGATATCCAAAAACGACGACGGCGAGACGCTTCCGCAGCTGAAACGCTTCTCGGCGAGAAGCAGCGCCGAGGAAATACTGGCCCTTAAGCCGGATTTGGTTTTGACGCGCGGCCTGGCTGAGCGCCAAAACCCGCAGCTGCGCAGCGTGCTCGAGCGCGCCGGCGTGCGCGTCGTCTCGATAGAGCCGCCTCATTGGGACGATTTCGCGTCGTATCTCAGGGAGCTCGCGGAGCTCATAGGCTGCGACCCGGAGGCCGCCGAAGCCAAGCTCAAAAAAATCCGCAAATCGATAGCGGCCGAAGCGTCTAAGAGATCGAAGGGCAAAAAGCCCGCGGTCTTCGTCGAAGCCACCGCGAAGGAGCTGCACACTTGTTCGCCGGGATCGTGGGCCGCAAAGCTTATCGAGCTTGCCGGCGGCAGGAACGCGGCCGCCGACGCGAAGCCGATCAGAAGCGGCAGCGCGATAGCCCCCTACGGCCTCGAGAGGATACTGAAGGCCGCGGCGGCCGGAGAGATAGACGTCTACATCGTGCAGCGCGGCGCGATGAACGCGGCCGACATGGACGCGCTCGCCGCACGCCCGTGGTATACGGCGCTGAAGGATATCAAAACGGCTGTCGTGCCGGAAAACGAACTGAGCCGCCCCTCGCTGCTCGGCCTCGAAGCCGGCGGCAGACGGCTTATCAAAATATTTTACGGCGAGTGAGAGATATGAGATTTACCGTCGTCGGAGTCGGTCCTGGGGATCCTGAGCTCGTCACGCTCAAGGCGCTGCGCGCGATAAAAAGCGCGGACGTCGTTCTGACTCCCTATTCGCCGCGCGGAAAGTTCTCCGTGGCCGAGCGCATAGTGCGCGAGAATCTCCCGGAAGTGGAAGTAGTGCCGATCGCCTTCCCGATGTTGACCGACGACGCAGAGCGCGAAAAATTTCTGATCGGCGAACTCGAAAGAATAGGCGCCGCCTGGCGCGGCAAAGAGAGCGTCGTCCTGCCGGTCATCGGCGACTCGGCGCTCTACGCGACCGGCTCTTACCTCTTCAGCGCGTGGAGGAAGCTCGTGCCGGAGCTGGAGCTCTCTTTGGTGCCTGGAATCTCGGCGCATCAGCTCGCGGCGTCGCGCGTCGGCGCGTTTCTCGCGATGGGGACGGATATTTTTTCCGTCATCCCCTGCACCGACGACGAGGGGAGCGTCGTCTCGGCGCTGTTGCGCGCGGATTCCGCTGCGCTCTATAAGCCCTGCGTCTTGAAGGAGGCTCTGCCCGGCGTCGTTTCGAAGGCGGGGCCGTGGCGGCGCGTAGTGAGGATAGAGCGCGCGGGGCTCGAGGACGAAAAAATTTATGAAGGCGCGGCCGCTCTCGAGGCGGCCTGCGAATATCTTTCGATACTGCTTCTCTGGCGGCGCTGAATGGACTGGTCGGGACTTGCCGCAGGAGAGCTGCGGCTCACCTTCGACATTCTTTTCGGCCTTCTGATAGGCTTCGCGGTGCTGAAGAGCGGCGTCGCGGACAAGTTGATGCGGCGCCTCGTGCCGTACCTGAGCAAGGCCGGCATCTGCCCGTCGCTCGGCATGGCGTTGACGCTGAGCTTAGGTTCCGCCAAGGCGGGGGCGGCGTTCGTGGCGTCGGCTCTCGACAACGGCAGGGTATCGCGGCGTTCCGCCAAGTGGGGGACCCTGCTTCTGTCGTTTCCCGCCTACCTGCACAGATGGCCGTCGACTATGGTGATGGCGGCTTCGATGGCCGGGCTCTCGGGCGCGATATTCGCGGCGATACTGCTGTTGCGCAGCGCGGCGCGCTTTGCGCTGATAATTTTCATACTGCGGCGAGAGAACGCGGGCGACGACGTTGCTGCGGCGTCGCCGCCGGAATGCGAGGCCAAGGCCGTCCGCTTCAACATGCGGCTGCTGAGGAGCCTGCCGCTGGCGTGGCTCTTCTTCGCGATAGCGTATCTGCTCGTGCCCCAGGCCGAGAGTTTCATAAAGCAATGGCTGCTCGCCGGCAGCGCGCTGCCGCTGGCGGCCCTCGCCGTCGCCGCGGCTTCGATGGCTCACGTTTCGGCGGCGCTCGCGCTCGCCGGAGGAAGCCTCGCGGCGGGCGAGCTCAGCGTCGCGCAGGCCGTATTCGCGCTGCTGCTCGGCAACGGCCTCGGCGTCGTCACGAGAGTCTTTCGCTCCAACGCCGGCTATTATTTCGGCATTTTCAGCGGCGATATGGCAAAAGAGCTTCTTTTCTGGAATATCGTGACGACCTCCTTCTTCGCAGTTCTTTCGATAGTTATTGCGGCTCTGCCGCTTTTGTTATAAAAAATAAAAAATTTTATCCGCAGGGGTAATCAGCCATGAAGCCGAAAGAGATAGAACAAAAAAGCATGTGGATAATAGCGTCGGAGATGGGGGAGTGGCGCGGCGCGCCCGAGGAGCTCCCGGTAGTTAAGCGCGTGATACATACGACTGCGGATTTCGACTTCGCGGAAAACATGCGTTTTTCCGCGAACGCCGTGAACGACGCGCGCGAAGCGCTGAAAAGGGGCGTCGCGATCGTCACGGACACGAATATGGCGGCGGCCGGAATCAACAAGGCGGCCTGCTCGCGCTTCGGCGTAGAGGTCGTCTGCCGCATGGCCGACCCTGCCGTGCGCGGCGAGGCGGAAGCGCGCGGAACGACGCGCGCGGCCGTGAGCATGGAGGCGGCCGCGGAGGCGACGTCGGACGCTATCTTCGCGATAGGCAACGCGCCGACCGCGCTGCTGCGGCTCTGCGAGCTGATCGACGAAGGCAGATGCGCGCCGTCGCTCGTCATAGGCGTGCCGGTCGGCTTCGTCAACGTCGTCGAATCGAAGGAGCGCCTGCTCGCGGCGCATGTGCCTTATATAACCGCGCTCGGACGCAAGGGCGGCTCTTCGGTCGCCTCCGCGATAGTTAACGCGCTGCTCTATGGAATCGAATAAGAAACTTCGCGAGGGATATTCCACGGGGAGCTGCGCGGCGGCCGCCGCGAAGGCGGCGGCGCTGCGCGCCATGGGCGCCCCCTGCCCCGCCGCGGTGGAGATAACGACGCCGGAGGATAAAATTTTCACGCTTCCGGTGAACGGCTATCACGACGGCAGCTGCGGCGTGGTGAAGGATGCTGGCGACGACGTAGACGCGACCGACGGCATCCTCATCAGGGCGGCGGTCGAACTTCTGCCGGGCGGCGAGATACTCTTTGAGGCCGGAGAGGGCGTCGGCAGCGTGACGCTGCCGGGGCTCAAGCTTCCCGTCGGAGAGCCGGCGATAAACCCCGTGCCGCGCGAGATGATCGAGCGCGCGGTGCGCGACGTGATAGGGGCGCGCGGCGCGCGCGTGACGATCTCGTCGCCGCAGGGCAGAGAAGTCGCGAAGAGGACATTCAACCCAAGGCTCGGCATAGTCGGCGGCATTTCGATACTCGGCACCACGGGGCGCGTCAAGCCGATGGACGAGGCGTCGCTGCTCGAGTCGATGACGCTCGAGATCAACACGCACGCGGCGGCCGGAGAGAAAATAATCGCGGTCGCCTTCGCTGGCATGGGAGAGAAGGCGCTGCGGAGCGCTTACCGCATAACGAACCGCTCCGTCGTGCAGTGCGGTAACTACATCGGCCACGCGATAGACGAATCGGCGCGCCTCGGACTGAAGCGGCTGCTGATCGGCGGACACCCGGGAAAGCTGCTGAAGGTCGCGGCCGGAACTTTCAGCACTCACAACCGCGTCGGCGGAGGCTCTAAGGAGGCCCTCTGCGCCCAGGCCGCGATCGCCGGTGCCCCGCCGGATACGGTGAAGAGGCTGTACGAGTGCTCGACTTCGGAGGAGGCGCTTCACGCGGTGCGTGAAAGCGGGCTCGATTTTTTATGGGACATTCTGGCGCGCATCGCGGCGAAGCGCTGCGCCGAACGTGTCTTCGGAGATATAGAAGCGGCGGTCGCGTTCATCGACAACAATGCCAACATTCTCGGCGCGACTGAGAACGCTACCTCTTTTGCGGAGGAGATAAGAAATGAAAAATAAGCTTTACGTGCTCAGCGCCGGCCCGGGAGGCGCTGCGGAGCTCACGCCGGCTGTCAGGGAAGCGATCGCGGCGTCGCGCGCCGTGGCGGCCGCGCCGCGCCATCGTCATCTGGCCGCGGGGCATCCGAACGTCGTAGAGATGAGTGGCTTCAAGGAGACCTTCGAACGTCTGCGCGAAGAGCTGAAAGCGGGGGACGTCTCCCTGCTCGTCTCCGGCGACGCCGGCATATTCAGCCTGCTGCCGCTGATAAAGAAAAATTTTCCCGACGAGGACATCGTCGTGCTGCCCGGCGTCAGCTCGCTGCAGAGCCTCTGCGCAAAGGCCGGCGAAACGTGGCAGGACGCCGTGATTCTCTCGGGACACGGCCGCGATATTCCTGACGAAAAAATCCTCGACGCGGCGGAGCACAACCGCAGCGTGATATTTTTCTGCGACGCGAAGAAAAACCCCGCTTGGCTCTGCGCTCTGCTCGATAGCGCCGGGCTCGGCGGCGTGAGCGCCGTGGTCGGCGAAAGACTCGGCTCTGAGGAGGAGCGCGTGCGCCGTGGCGCCGCGCGGGAGCTGGCGAGGGAGAGCTTCGACTCGCTCGCGATCGCGCTGCTGATAAACGACGGATTCAGCGGACGCGCCCAGCTGCTGCCGGAGGACTCCGATTTCATACGAACGGAAGGCATACCGATGACGCACGAAGAGGTGCGCGCGGTGATAATCGCGAAGCTGCGCCTGACGCCGGATACGGTGCTCTGGGACGTCGGCGCCGGCACCGGCTCCGTTTCGATCGCGGCCGCGCAGCTGTGCCGCCGCGTCCACGCCGTCGAGGTAAACGCTGAGGCCGCCGAGCTGGTGCGCGAAAACGCGAAAAAGTTCCGCCTGCACAACGTTAAGGTCTACGAATCTTCGGCCCTCGCCAAGCTCGCCGAGCTCCAGAAGCCGGACGCCGTTTTCATAGGGGGCGGCGGCCCGGAGCTTCCCGCGATACTCGACTGCGTATCCGAGCGCGGGAGCGGCATACGCGTCGTCGTCTCGGCGGTCTCGCTGAAGACCTCGGCGCTCTGCACGATGAAGCTTTCGGGGGATGGATTCACCGCTTTCGACGCCGCGCAGATCGCAGTGAGCAGAATAAAAAGAGTCGGGAACGCGCAGATATGGCAGGCGCGGAATCCGGTGACGATATTTTCCGCGCTCACGCGCGGGTGAGGGGGAGCGGATATGATACATTTTGTCGGGGCCGGCCCCGGCGCGGCGGATCTGATCACGCTGCGCGGCGCCCGGCTGCTGAAAGAGGCCGGAATGATAATCTACGCGGGTTCGCTCGTGAACCCGGAGCTTTTGAAGCTCGCGAAAAAGGACTGCGAAATATACGACAGCGCGCGCATGACGCTCGACGAAGTCGTAGAAAAACTGCGCGAAGCGCACAGCTCCGGCGTCGACGCGGTGCGCCTGCACACCGGAGACCCATCGATATACGGCGCGATACGCGAACAGATAGACAGGCTGAAGGCGCTTCGCATACCGTACGACATAACGCCCGGCGTCAGCTCCTTCTGCGCGGCGGCTGCGGCGGCCGAAGCCGAATACACGCTGCCTTCCGTGAGCCAGACGGTGATAATCACGCGCATGGAGGGGCGCACGCCGGTGCCCGAGAGAGAAAAGATCCGCAGCCTCGCGGCGCATCACGCTTCGATGGTCCTCTTCCTCTCGGCGGGGATGCTCGACGCGCTCTGCGCCGAACTCATAGCCGGCGGCTACGAGCCGCAGACGGACGCCGCGCTCGTCTACAAGGCGTCGTGGCCTGATCAGAAGGTGCTGCGCGGCGCTCTCGCGGAGCTGCCGCGGCTCGCCGAGCAGGCGGGGATAAGCAGGACCGCGCTTGTGCTGGTCGGGGATTTCCTCGGAGACGAATACGAGCTTTCGAAGCTCTACGACAAACATTTTTCGCACGGCTTCAGAAAGGCCGCGGAAGAGCGATGAAGCTTCACGTCGCGGCCTTCTCCGAAAGAGGAGCCGCGCTCGCGCTTAAAATCGCGGACGCCTTCGGCGGCAGCGCCTGGGCCCCGGAAAAATACGCCGGCGGCGGCGTGCTTCCGCTGGGCGCCTCTCTTGCCGAATGGGCCGGCAAGCGCTTCGCCGACTCCCAGGCGGTCGTCTTTATCTCGTCGTGCGGCATCGCGGTGCGCGCGATAGCTCCGCACATCGGCGGCAAGGAGAGGGATCCGGCCGTAATAGCGGCCGACGAGCTCGGCAAGAACGTGATATCGCTGCTCTCGGGACATATAGGCGGCGCGAACGAGCTTGCGCTGCGCATAGCGGCGCTCACCGGCGGGCGCGCCGTGATAACGACGGCGACCGACGTGAACGGCATCACGCCGCCCGACTCGTGGGCCGTGAAAAACAACTGCGCCATCGAAAATCTTTCGGCGGCGAAGCGCGTCGCGGCGGAGCTGCTTTCCGGCGTCGAGGTGGGAGTCGCCGTCACCGACGAACTTGTCCCGGCTCCCTATCCGGTGACGCTGTGGCTGCGCCCGAAGGATTTGACGGTGGGCGTCGGCTGCAAGCGCGGCATAAAGCCCGAGCTGCTGCGCCGCTGCTTCTCGGACTTTATGGAAGACAGCGGCTATTCGCCCCTTTCCGTCACGGCGTTCGCTTCGGTCGAAAAGAAAAAGGAGGAGACGGCGATAATAAAGCTCGCGGAATTTTACAAGGTCCCCTTTGAGACATTCTCCGCGAAAGAGCTGATGGCCCTGCCCGGAGTTTTTTCGCCGTCGCCGGCGGCCGCTGCGGCGGTAGGGACGGACAACGTCTGCGAGCGCGCCGCCCTCGCCGCGTCGCGCGGCGGCTACATGGTGCGCCTCAAGACGAAATACGCCGGCATTACCTTTGCGCTGGCAAGAAAAAGGAGCAGGTGAACGATGGCTGTCGAATTCAAGATCGCGGGGCTGGATTACAGATCCGCCACGGTCGGCGTGAGGGAAAAATTTTCCTTCACGGAGAGCGGAAGGCGCGAGTTGCTGCGCGAGATAGCGCCCCGCGTGCGGGAGGCCGTCCTCATATCGACCTGCAACAGGACGGAGCTCGTCGTCGTCTCCGAAGAAGAGCCGGCCGGGCTGCTCCAGCGCGCGCGCGGCGGCGGGAATTTTTTCTCGCTGAGCGGCGAGGCCGTCGTAGAGCGCGTCTTTGAGATCGCCGCGGGGCTCCATTCGCAGATACCTCTCGAAGATCAGATACTCGGTCAGATGAAGGAGGCTCTCCTCCTCGCGCGGCAGGAAAAAGTATGCGGCGCCCTGCTCGGCCAGCTTTTTCAGCGCGCCGTAGCGGCGGGCAAGGAGATACGGACGAAGTTCAAAGCGCTCCCTCACGAAGCTTCGGCCGCGGCCGTGGCCTGCGCGGAGGCTTCAGCCTTTTATAAATCGCTGAAAGGAGTGCGGGCCCTCGTCGTCGGCAGCGGCGAGATGGGGATGGCGGCCGCTAAGCTGCTCGTCGAGCGCGGCGCGGAGGTGCGGATGACGCAGCGCCGCCGCCGGAAGGACGGCGTTCGGCCGCCCGCGGGGGCGGCGTTGATAGCGTACGACGCGAGGTACGAGGCTCTGCGCGAATGCAGCCTCGTGATATGCGCGACGGCGAGCCCGCACTGCGTCCTCGCGGCCGAGGACTTCTCGGACGACGGGGCGAAGCGGCTGATGATAGACCTGGCGGTGCCGCGCGACATCGACCCAGCCTTCGCCGAGCGTCCGTCGGTGACGCTCGTGGACATGGACGGGCTGGGCTGCAAAGCGCTGCCGGAAGGCTTCATGCGGGAGATAAGGAAGAGCCTCGAAGCAAATATCAAACGTTTTCACGAATGGCTCGACGTACATGAGTGCGTGCCTTACATAGAAAACATATGCTCCTTCGCGGAACGCGAGATGGTAGAGGGGCTCGGCTGCGAAAGCGAAGAGGAGCGACTGCGCGTGAAGGAGGCTTCGCGGGCTATGATGAACAAGCTGCTCTTTTCAATGAAGAAAGGGGTCGATATGGATATGGCTAAGGAATGTTACCGCGCGCTCTCAAAGGGGGTGCGGGCGTGATATACGTCGTGGGGCTCGGCCCCGGAGGCGCGGGAGAGATAACTCCGAGGGCGCTTGCGGCGCTGGAGAAGTGCGACCTGATCGTCGGCTACAAGGCCTATGTCGAGCTTGCGCGCCCGCTCTTCGACAAGGAGAAGGAGTTCGTCGTCTCGGCGATGAAGCAGGAGCGCGATCGCTGCGAGGAGGCTCTGCGCCTTTCGCTCTCGGGACGCACCGTCGGCCTTATCTCAAGCGGCGACCCGGGGATATACGGCATGGCCGGCATCATGCTCGAAGTCGCCCGCGGCAGGACTGAGGTCGAGATAATCCCCGGCATAACTGCCGCCTCGAGCTCCGCCGCGATACTCGGCGCACCGCTCGGCTGCGACTTTGCCGTGATAAGCTTAAGCGACCTGCTGACGCCTTGGAAGGTTATCGAAGGGCGTCTGCGCGCCGCCGCGCTGGCCGACTTCGTGATCTGCATCTATAACCCCGCGAGCCACGGCCGTCCGGAGCATCTCTCCCGCGCCGCGGATATACTTATGGAAATCCTGCCGGCGGAGCGCCCCGCGGGCTGGGTGCGCAGCGCCGGCCGCAAGGGAGAGAGCTGCCGCGTCACGACGCTCGGCGAGCTGAAGAATCAGAAAATAGACATGTTCTGCACCGTGATAATAGGCAGCTCGGCCACCTACGTGATCGACGGACGCCTGGTGACGCCGCGGGGCTATAGAGAATAAGATGGAAAAGAAGGTACTGCTTTTCGGCGGCACTTCGGAGGGGCGCGAGTTGACGCGCTTCGGGCTGCCGATGATATATTCGGCCGCGACGGAGTACGGAGCGGAGCTGGCGCGCGGCGCGGAAAATACCGAAATCGTCGTCGGGCGCATGGACGCCCGTGAGATGAAAAAATTCATTGATGAATCGCACGTCGCCTGCGTCATCGACGCGACACACCCCTATGCGGCCGGCGCGAGCGAAAATATCCGCGCGGCCTGCGCCGCGTGCAGCGTGCCGCTGATGCGCGTGCTGCGGCGCGCGAGCGAGGCCAGGCGCGCTTCGCTCCTCGTGAAGAGCGCGGCGGAAGCCGCGGAGCACATAGAGAAGACATCCGGCAACGTGCTGCTGACGACCGGCAGCAAGGAGTTGGCGGCCTTCGCGCGCGTGAGCGACCGTTCGCGCCTCTTCGTGCGCGTGCTGCCGGACCCCGATGTGATAAAAAAATGCGCGGAGCTCGGCTTCGACAGCGGACACATTATCGCGATGCAGGGCCCCTTCAGCGCCGCGATGAACGAAGAGATGCTGCGCATGACAGGCGCGCGTTGGCTCGTAACGAAGGACGGCGGCGCGGCCGGCGGCACGGGCGCGAAGATGGACGCCGCCGAAAAGTGCGGCGTCTCCGTCATTATGATAGAGCGTCCGCGCGAGGAAGATGGACACAGCTGCGCCGAGGCGCTCCTCTGGGCGCGCAGGCAGCTCGGCCTTCCGCGCCCGCCGCTCTTCCCGATGCTGACGGACTTGGAGGGGCGCAGCGCGGTGATCGCCGGCGGCGGCGCGGTGGCGGCGAGGCGCGCCGCGACTCTGATAAGATGCGGAGCTGAAGTGACGGTGGTCAGCCCGGAATTCTGCCGCGAATTGGAGGAGCTGAAATGCGGCCTCGTGCGGAGAAAGTGGGAGGAAGCGGACCTTGACGGCGCGTCGCTCGCGGTCGCCGCGACCGACGATAGGGAGGTCAACTCCGAGATCGGAGCCGCGGCGAAGAGGCGCGGCATACCGGTGAGCGTCGCGGACAACGCCGCGGCGTGCAGCTTCTTCTTCCCGTCGCTCGTGACGTGCGGCGAGGCGTCCGCGTCGGTATCGGCCGGCGCCTTGAGCCCCGCTCTGACCCGCAGGCTGGCGGAGAGGCTGCGCTCCGTCTGGGAAGAATGGGTGAAAGAAGAACGTTCTGCCGTTGAAGGCGAAAAGGATAAAAAAAATGAGTAAGAGGACGATACGTTTCGGAAGCAGAAAAAGCGAGCTCGCCGCGATACAGGCGAGAATCGTGATGGACGCGGTAGCGCGCGCACATCCGGAGTTAGCGGTGGAGCTCGTGGCGATGGAGACGTCTGGCGACAGGAACATGAAGCCCTTCTCCGAAGCCTCCGACAAATTCGGGATAAAGGGGCTCTTCACGCAGGAGATCGAAGAGGCGCTGCGCTCCGGCGCGATAGACGTCGCGGTGCACAGCCTCAAGGATATGCCGGTGAACGCCGCCTCGGCCCTGCCGATCGTCGCCTGCCCGAAGCGCGGGGATCCGCGCGACGCCCTCGTCCTGCCGGCCGGCCGCGCGCTGCTCGAGCAAGGGGGCGTCGTAGGCTGTTCGTCGGCGCGCCGGCGCCTACAGCTTGCCGCGCTCCTGCCGGGAGTTTCGGCCGCGCCGGTGCGCGGCAACGTCAACACGAGACTGCGCAAGCTCGACGGCGGAGATTTTTCCGCTCTCGTGCTCGCCGCCGCGGGTCTCAGGCGCCTCGGCCTCGGGAAGCGGATATCCAGATTCTTCGAGCCCTGCGAGATGGTTCCGGCCCCCGGGCAGGGGATAATCGCCTGCCAGGGGCGCGCCGGCGGAGATTATTATTATCTTGACGCGCTGCGCGACAGAGACACCGAGCTCTGCGGCGAGGTCGAGAGGGCTTTCTCCGCCGAGCTCGGCGGAGGCTGCACCGCCCCCGTCGGCGCCTTCGCGGAAATCAGCGGCAAGGAAATAAAAATAATCGGCTTCTGCTGCGGCGAAGGCGGCGCCCGCCGCGCTTCGATAAGCGGCAGGGCCTGCGAAGGAGTGAAGCTCGCCGTAGCTCTCGCGCGGAAGCTTTCAGGGAGGGAAGGGGCATGACTAAAGGCGGAGGATTTGTCGCGCTGATCGGCGCGGGCCCCGGCGACGCCGGGCTTTTGACTCTGCGCGGCCGCGAGCTGCTCGCAGCGGCGCAGTGCGTCGTCTACGACAGGCTCGTCGGCGACGGCGTGCTGGCGATGATGCCGCCGGAGGCCGTGAAGATAAACGTCGGAAAGGTCGGCGGCGGCCATTTCGTGCCGCAGCAGGAGATAAACGGCATACTCGTGCGCGAGGCGCGAAAAGGGCGCTTCGTCGTCCGCCTGAAGGGCGGAGACCCCTTCGTCTTCGGTCGCGGCGGCGAGGAGATAGAAGCGCTCAACGAAAGCGGCATAGCCTTCGAGGTCGTCCCGGGCGTCACATCGGCGCTCGGCGGGCTGGCCTGCGCCGGCATACCGGCGACGCACCGCGGCGTGGCGCGTTCGATACACGTCGTCACCGCGCACACGAAGGAAGGGGGCTTAGCTCACCTTGATTACGAGGCGCTTGCTAAGCTCGGCGGCACACTCGTCTTTCTGATGGGCGCGGCGGCTGTGCCGGAGATATGCTCCGAACTGCTGCGCGCCGGAATGCCGGAAAGCTCTCCGGCCGCGGCGCTGGAAAACGCGAGCGTCGCGGCCCAGCGGCTGATACGCGGGACGCTCGCGGAGCTTGCCGGCAGATGTGCGGCGGAAAAGTTGAAAGCGCCGGCTCTCGTCGTAGTCGGAGGAGCGGTGGGATTCGCCGAGGCCTTCGCGTGGAAAAAATTCCTGCCGCTTGCCGGGCGCAAGGTAGTCGTCACGCGCCCGCGCGGAAGAGGGGGGAGGCTTTCGGCGATGCTGCGCGCGCGCGGCGCCGAGGTCGTCGAACTGCCCTGCATCTCCACGCGCCGCATAGAGGCCGAATTGCCGGAGTTTGCGAGATACGGCTGGCTCTGCTTTACGAGCGCGACGGGAGTCGAGGCGCTCTTCGCTCTGCTCGCCGAGGAGGGGCGCGACGTCCGTTCCATCGGCGCGGCCAAGATCGCCGCGATAGGGCCGGCCACTGCAAAAGCGCTGAAGGAGCGCGGCCTTGTGACCGATTATATGCCGGAAGTCTACGACGGAATACATTTGGCGCGCGGGCTGGCGCGGCTCGTTAAGGAAAAGCCGGCTCTGATGTTCCGCGCTAAAGAGGGCTCGCCGGAATTGACGGAGGAGCTCGCGGCGCAGAAAATAAATTTCACGGAGCTTCCGCTCTATGAGACGCTCTATGAAAAGCCGGAAATAATCCCGCAGAGCGCCGACACTGCGCTCTTTACTAGCGCGTCGACGGTGCGCGGCTTTAAGGCCGCTATGCCCGAGCTGAAGATCGAATGCGCCTGCTGCATAGGCGAACAGACCGCGGCTGAGGCGCGCCGCGCGGGCTTCAAAAGGATAATCACGGCGCGGGAGGCGACGCTCAAAAGCCTCGTAAAAGCGCTGGAGGAGGATAAAAGGTGATCATACGTCCAAGAAGGCTCAGAAGAAATAAAATCATTCGCGATCTGGCGGCCGAGACGAGGCTCTCGCCGTCGATGCTCGTCTATCCACTCTTTGTCCGCGAAGGGCGCGGCATCGTCGAGGATATACCGGCGATGCCGGGGCAGAAGCGCTACAGCCCCGATACGCTGCCGCGCGCGCTCGAAGAGGTCCGGAAGGCCGGCGTGAACTCCGTGCTGCTCTTCGGCATCCCCGAACACAAGGACGAACGAGGCAGCGAAGCCTACAACGACGACGGCGTGATCCAGCAGGCGCTGCGCGAAGGCAAAAGACATTTTCCCGACATCTGCTTCATCGCCGACGTCTGCCTCTGCGAATACACGTCGCACGGCCACTGTGGGCTGCTTAAGGGCGAAGCCGTCGACAACGACCCGACGCTCGATCTGCTCGCGCGGACCGCGCTCTCGCAGGCTCAGGCCGGCGCAGACATGGTCGCCCCATCCGACATGATGGACGGGAGGGTCGCGGCGATTCGCGCGAAGCTCGACGGCGCCGGCCTGGAAGATACTCTGATCTTCTCCTACGCCGTGAAGTATGCGTCGGCCTTCTACGGCCCCTTCCGCGAGGCGGCCGGCTCCGCGCCCTCCTTCGGCGACCGCAGAGGCTATCAGATGGACCCGCGCAACGTGCGCGAGGGGGTGCGCGAGGCGCTGCTCGACATAGAAGAGGGAGCCGACATGATAATGGTGAAGCCGGGACTGCCCTACCTCGACGTGCTGCGCGCCGTCAAGGAGAGGAGCTGCGTCCCCGTCGGCGCCTACTGTGTCAGCGGCGAGTACTCGATGATAAAGGCCGCGGCGGAGCGCGGATGGCTCGACGAGAGGCGCGTGGCGGCGGAATCCGCGATATGCCTCGCGCGCGGCGGCGCGGATATAATCGTCAGCTACTTCGCGCCGGAGCTGGCGCGTATGATGAAGGAGGGCGAACTGTAATGAGCCGCTGTGAAGAGCTTTTCGCGGAAGCGCGGCGCTACATACCGGGAGGCGTCAACAGCCCGGTGCGCGCCTTCAGGAGCGTCGGCTGCGCGCCGGTCTTCGCGACGCGCGGCGAGGGCGCCTATATCTGGGACGCGGACGGAAGAAAATACGCCGATTACATCGGCTCTTGGGGGCCGCTGATCTTAGGGCACGCCTACGCGCCGGTGACGGAAGCCGTATGCGCGGCGGCGCGCGGCGGCGCGAGCTTCGGCCTTCCTACCGAAAGGGAAGTCGAAATGGCGCGGCTGATCGCCGAACTCGTCGAAGGAGTCGAGCTCGTGCGCATGGTCTCTTCCGGTACGGAAGCCGTGCTCTCCGCGCTGCGCGTCGCGCGAGGCTTCACCGGCCGCGAACTGATAGTCAAATTTGAGGGCTGCTACCACGGACATTCCGACGGCATGCTCGTCAAGGCGGGCTCCGGCCTCGCGACGGCCGGCCGCCCCGACAGCGCCGGCGTCACCGCGAAGACCGCCGCCGAGACGATCAGCTGCCGCTATAACGACGTCGGGGAGATGAAAGAAATATTCGCCGCGCACAAAGGTGAGATCGCGGCGGTGATAGTCGAGCCCGTCGGCGCGAACATGGGGGTCGTCCCGCCGGCGCCGGGCTTCCTTGAGTCTCTGCGCGAGCTCACGACTGCGCAGGGGGCGCTTTTGATATTCGACGAGGTCATAACCGGCTTCCGCCTTTCGCTGAACTGCGCATCGGGGTACTTCGGCGTAACGCCCGACCTCTGGACCTTCGGCAAGATAATAGGAGGAGGTCTTCCTGTGGGAGCCTACGGCGGGCGGCGCGACGTCATGTCCGTTGTGGCGCCTCTCGGGCCGGTATATCAGGCGGGCACCCTCTCGGGAAACCCCGTGGCGATGGCTGCGGGGCTTGCTGCGCTGAAGACGCTGCGCGGAGCTCCGCACATTTATAAGGAGCTCGCGGCTAAGGGAGAAAGACTGCGCCGCGGCCTCGCGGAAATATTTAAAAAATGCGACATACCGGCCTGCGTGCAGGGAATCGAATCATTAGCCACGATATTTTTCATAGAAGGCCCCGTGAGAAGCTACGACGACGCGAAGAAGAGCGACACGGCCCGCTACGCGCGCTACTGGAAGAGCATGGAAAAGCGCGGCGTGCTGCTCGCGCCGTCGCAGTTCGAGGCGCTCTTCATCAGCGCCGCGCACAGCGGCGAAGACATAGAATACTTCCTCAGCTGCGCCGAAGAGGCGGCGCGCGGCGGGGAACTCTGACGCGCGATGGACGGCGAAGAGGGCAGGGTACAGATATACACCGGCTGCGGCAAGGGCAAAAGCACGGCCGCCTTCGGCCTGGCGATGCGCTGCGCCGGAAACGGCGGCAGGGTCTTCGTGATCCAGTTTCAGAAGGCGAGGGAATGCGGCGAGCACAGAAGCGCCGAGAAGCTCGGCGTCTCTGTGACGCGGTGCGCCGGCGGGCGCGGCAGCTCCCCGTGCGCGCGGCGCTGCCCGCTGCTTTCGGCCGCCTTCGATATATTTGAAAGGCAAAGCGCGGACCTCCTTATCCTCGACGAGATAATGGCGGCGATAAGGCACGGCTGCGTCAGCCTTTCAGATGCGCTGGCGCTGCTTTCCGCACGTCCGCGCGGCGCCGAGCTCGTGATGACGGGGCGCGGCGCGCCCGAGGCTCTTATCGAACGCGCCGACCTCGTTACTGAAATGAAAAAGATAAAGCACTACTACGACGAAGGGATCCCGGCGAGGCGCGGCGTGGAATTTTAGCGCGCCGCCCTATGCCGGACCGATAGCGCCGGCCGAGGTGAAAAACAATGAAAAAATGCAGAGGCATCATGGTACAGGGGACGTCGAGCGACGCGGGGAAGAGCTTCATCGCGACGGCGCTCTGCCGCATATTCTCCGACATGGGATACGCGGTCTGCCCCTTCAAATCTCAAAATATGTCGAACAATTCCTGCGTCACGCTAGACGGCCTCGAGATGGGACGCGCCCAGGGCGTGCAGGCGGAGGCCGCGCGCGTCGAGCCTCAGGCGTACATGAACCCGATACTGCTCAAGCCGAGGAAGGACACCTCCTCCGAGATCGTCCTGATGGGCAAGGTGTACGAAGCGCCCTGCGACAAAAATTATTACCGCCTCTTCACGATGGACAAGGGGCTGGAGACGGTGCGCGAGGCGCTCTCGCTGATAGACGACAGATACGACGTGATGGTCTGCGAAGGGGCGGGAAGCCCCGCCGAAGTCAACCTCAACGCCGCTGAGATCGTGAACATGCGCGTCGCCAACGAGGCCGACATCCCGGTGCTGCTCGTCGCGGACGTCGACCGCGGCGGCGCGCTGGCCTCCGTCGTCGGCACGCTCGAGCTGCTCGGCGCGGACAGGCGGCGCGTGAAGGGCGTCGTCTTCAACAAATTCCGCGGCGACATCTCGCTCTTCGAAGACGCCGTAAGGTTCACCGAAGAAAAGACCGGCGTCAAAGTCGTCGGCGTCATGCCGTGGCTCGCCGACGTCGTGATCGAAGGGGAGGACATATTGAGCCTCAACTGGCAGAGAGGGAATCAAGAACGCGCCGGCGAGGAAAAGCTTCGCATCGGCGTCGTGAAATTCCCGCGCGTATCCAACCACACGGACATCGAAGCCTTCCGCTTCGAGCCGGACGTCGAGATAACGGAGCTCTCTTCGCCGGCGCAGCTCGCGCGTCTCGACGCCGTGCTGCTGCCCGGCACCAAGAGCACCGTGCTAGACATGAAATATCTTATCGACTCGGGGCTCGCCGACGCGATACGCCGCTTCTACAAGGAAGGCGGCGCCGTCTACGGCCTCTGCGGCGGCTATCAGATGCTGGGCGAAAAAATAGACGACAGATACCTCCGCGACAACGAAAAGATTCCCGAAATAGAGGGGCTCGGGCTGCTTCCGGCCGTCACGCTCTTCGACGACGAAAAAACGACGGTCCGCAGCAGCGGCCGAGCGGCGCACCCATGCTTCAAAGAATACACGCCCGTCGAGGGCTACCAGATACACTTCGGAAGGACGCGTGCGCTGCGCGGCGGCGAGGGCTTTTCACCGCTCTTTGAGCTCGACGGAAAAAAGGAAGGCTTGGCCGACGCGGATCTGCGCGTCGCCGGCAGCTACCTTCACAACGCGTTCCACAACGACCTTTTCCGCACGACGTGGCTCAACCTGCTGCGTAAGAGGCGCGGGCTGCCGGAGCGCGCCGCCGTCTCGACGGCCGAGGCGAAGGAAGCCGCCTACGACGCGCTCGCGGCCTCGGCTAAAGAAAACCTCGACGTCGATTATATAATCAAGATCATGGGGCTTCCGGCGGCTCAGCCGGGCTCCGCCTCGCGGCGCGGGGAGGCTGGATAAATGGAAGTCGTGCGCCCAAGGCTGGTCGTCGCGGCGGTCCACAGCGGCAGCGGCAAGACGACGATAGCGAGCGGCATAGCCGCGGCGCTTGCCGCCCGCGGGCTGCGCGTGCACCCCTTCAAGGTCGGCCCCGATTACATCGACCCCGGCTACCTCGGGCTCGCGGCCGGCTCGCGCGCCGACAGCCTCGATACGTGGCTCACAGGCGAGGAGACGATGAAAAAAATATTCCTCTCCGCCTCCGAGGGCGCCGACGTCTCGATCATCGAAGGGGTTATGGGGCTCTACGACGGCGGGGCGGGCGGCGTGAGCAGCACAGCGCAGATAGCCAAGCTGCTCCGCGCTCCGGTGTTGCTCGTGATAGACGTCCGCTCGATGGGCGAAAGCGCCGCGGCGATCGCGGCGGGTTTCCGCGATTACGACCGCGGGGTCGCCCTTCGCGGCGTGATAATAAACCGCTTCGGCTCCGAAAATCATAAGAAAATGGTCTGCGACGCCGTGCGGTGCGCGGGCCTTCCCGTCTTGGGCGCGCTGCCGCGCAATAAGGATGCCGAAGTGCGCGAGCGCCACCTCGGGCTGCTGCCGGTCGAGGAGAACGACGACGGCCGCTACATAGAGACGGTCAGAAAAATGACGGAAAACTCCGTCGACTTGGACGCGCTGCTGCAGATCGCGCGCGGCGCGCCGCCGCTCGGCGAGCTCCCGGCGCCGGCCGTGCGCGCGGAGAAAAAAGCGAAAATCGCCGTCGCGCGCGACGAAGCGTTTTCATTCTATTACCCCGAGAGCGTCTACGCGCTCGAAGTGGCCGGCGCGGAGATAATAAATTTCAGCCCGCTGAACGACGAAAAAATTCCCGACTGCGGCGGCCTCATCTTCGGCGGCGGATTTCCCGAAGTCTTTGCGGCGCGCCTCGCGGCCAACGGGCCGATGAAAGAATCCGTCGCAGCCGCGGCTTCGTCGGGGATGCCTATATACGCCGAGTGCGGCGGCTTCATGTACCTCACGCGCGAGATTACTGACCTTGATGGGGTCCCCCATAAGATGGCCGGAGTCATCCCCATGAGATGCCGCATGAACGACAGCCTGCGCACCGTAGGCTACGTCACCGCGAGGGCCCTCTCCGACAGCGTCGTAGCGGCCGCAGGCGAAAGGCTGCGCGGGCATGAGTTCCACTTTTCGAGCGCCGAGGAGGAGGAAGAGATACCGCACGCCTTCGAATTCACGAAAAACCGCGGCGGTGAAACGTACAGCGCCGGCTACGCGAAGGGGAACGTCCTCGGCTCCTACCTGCATCTGCACTTCGCTGGCTTTCCCAAGGCCGCCCTTCGCTTTGTCGAAAAGTGCGCGGAATACGAAAAGCGGGTGTTGCGGCGCCGACTTCCGCCCGAGTGAGCGCGCCGGGAGGATTTTTTTGACAAAACCCGCCCTTGAGGATATAATTTCACCGCTATGGCTCAAGACAGCAGGCGCCGCCGGGCTTAATTTCCTGCCGAGGTCTCGCGAAGGATAATCTGTGCGTATAAGACACTTATTATGGCTTCCGAAACGCGCTTGAGTTCGGAAGCCTTTTTTGCGCGCTCGCGCTGAAAATGCGTTTTCCGAGTTTACATTTGAACGCGGGAGGTGAAAATCGAATATGCCTACACAAGCAAAACGTGAAATGATCGACATGCTGGCCGAAGCGCTGAAAAAGACCGACGCCGTCTTCGTGGCGGAGTACCGCGGACTGACGGTCAAGAAGGCCAACGAACTCCGCAGGCTCATCCGAGGCGCCGGAGGCGAGATGAAGGTCTGCAAAAACACCCTCATGCGCATCGCCCTCGACGAATGCGGAATGAAGAGAATGTCGGACTGCGACTCCGGCCCCAACGGCTACGTGCTCTCCTATGGGGACGCCGCGGCGGTGGCGAAGGCGATACGCGACTTCGCGAAGGAGAAGGGCAACGAAGCGCTAGTCATCAAAGGCGGGCTCCTCGGGGGGAATCAGACGCTTACGAAGGGGCAGGTCTTAGCGCTCGCGGAACTTCCGTCGAAGGAGGCTCTGCTCGCGCAGGTCGTCGGCACGATCGCGGCTCCGCTTCGCGGACTCGTCACCGTGCTCTCCGGACCTCAGAGGAATCTCGTCACGCTACTTGCGAAGATTCGAGATCAGAAAGAATCGGCGGCGTAACGCCGCGCAAATCTGCCGCTTAGCGGCGTAAAAAATTTTATTTGCGAAAAACATAGGAGGAAACAGAAATGACACGTGAAGAACTCATCCAGGCTATCAGCGAAATGTCCGTACTCGAGCTTTCGGAGCTCGTCAAGGAACTCGAAGACAAATTCGGCGTCTCCGCCGCTGCTCCGGCAATGGTGATGCCGGCGGCGGGCGCAGCCGCGGTCGGCGCCGCCGCGCCCGCGGAAGAAGAGAAGACGGAATTCGACGTCGTCCTCGTCGAGCACGGCGCGAACAAGATCGCCGTAATCAAGGCGGTCCGCGAGATCACAGGGCTCGGACTCAAAGAGGCGAAGGACCTCGTCGACGGCGCCCCCAAGACGGTGAAGGAAGCCGCTCCGAAGGAAGAAGCCGAAGAGATGAAGAAGAAGCTCGAGGAAGCCGGAGCGAAGGTAGAGCTGAAGTAATAATTCGGCGTAGTAAGCTTGTCCAGGCGCGCCGAACGGCGCGCCTTTTTGCCGTCCGCCGCGGGAAAAAATTTTTGCCTCTTGCCTCTACACCCTGATATATCTCGACGCTCTTCCAGCCCCGATTCGCTTAATTGTACCTTCCTTTATCATAGCTCCCAGCACGGCCTCCACGGTCGTGGGGCTGACATCCGGGAGTATTTTGCATATCTCCGCTTTGGAGATAGGAGTCAGGCTGTTTAACACGGACGCCTCGATGCGGGCTTTCTTGGTGATCTTATTCCCATGTACTACCGCAAAACGTTTGTCCAGCTCTTTATAGCATATATACAGTGTGGATAGGAAGTTCTCTATAAAGGGGAAGTAACTGTTCTCGTTTGTATGCCAGCCGTCGGACGATTGCTTCAAAGTTTCGTAATAAAAGCCTTTATGGTTGTTGATCTGCTCCTCAAAAGATACGTATTTCACCACGTCATAGCCGTTTTTGTATAGCAGCAGGAGCGACAGCAGCCGGGACATCCTTCCGTTCCCGTCCCGGAAGGGATGAATACAGAGAAAGTCCAGGATCACGCAGGGAATCAGCAGGAGCTGATTAATGCCGGTGTTGCCGCAGGCGTCCAAGTAGGCAAGCTCCAACTGCTCCATCGCCGCCTCTGTCTCGGAGGCCGGCGTTGGAGAAAAGCGCACTTTCCGCTTTCCGGCCGCATCGACTTCCAAAATTACATTATCGTCCGTTTTATAGCGGCCGCCGTACTCATACCCGGCAATAGACAGCAGCGTCTCATGCAGGCGCAGAATGTCGCCCTGTCGGAAATTGATATGCTCGTACCCCAGGTGGATTTCATTCAGGGCGTCTCTGTATCCGGCGACCTCCGCCTCATTGTGGTTCAGTGGTGCGCTGTTCTGGTTGACGATGGCTGCGATACGCTCATCGCTGGCAATGATCCCCTCGATGGCATTGGAGCTTTTGACCGACTGTACCTTTGCAATAGCCTCCAACTCCGTAAAGATACGCACATATCCCTCTTTCCAAATGCCGGCCATCGTTTTCAGGTTTGCGATGCCTACGGCGAGGTTTATCAAACTTGCGGGCAGCAGTCCGTTATCTAGGAAAGAATAATCAAATTTTCTCATTGCGAGCCTCCTATCTGCATATAAATATATCGGATTATATGTAGATAATCAAGGGTCAAAGGAAATATCTGCATATAATCAGTTGCATTATATGCAGATGCGCGCCTTTTTGTGTGCATAAGAGCCCGTGTAAAAGGCTGGCCGCCTTTTTGCCGTCCGCCGCATTTCAACGGGCGAAAAAAGCTTTTGTGAGTTCGGCTTGCTTTTTTGACGTTTACATGAACATATTTTTTATAAAATCTATCCTGCGGCGAGCGCCGATCGCTTCGTACAGCTCGACGGCCTGCGCGGCGTATTCTTTTGCGGAGTGCGTCAGGTAGCCGGATATTTCGGCGCCTGAGCCCTCGTCGTCGGCCAGCGCGGATACCCACGCCTTGGCCATCAGCTGAGCGGCGCACCAGCTTCTTTTCCCTATTGAAGCAAGAAAGTCGGCTTTTTCAAGCGCCCGCAGCGCCGCGCCGAAGTCGCCGCCGCGGGCGTCGCAGACGGCTTTAAGGCTGTAGAGGATAGAAGAGCAATGCCCTCCCTGCGAACTCTCGAAGAGTGACACGCCTTCTTCGATATGCGCGCGGAGCAGCTCCCAGTCGTCCATGTCGAGCGCGGCGTCGGCAGCGTGGGCGTGAAAATGGCTCTGCCCCCAGAAGAGGCCGGCGCTTCTGCATCTGTTTAGGCAATATTCATAGCGCTTCATCGCGTATCCGCTTTCCCCCGCCCATTGATGCATTTCGCCTATGTAGCAGTGCGGCGCGAGCATGCTGAGCGTGTAAAATTTACCGGTCATTTCCAGCGCCTCGAAGAGCTTTATCGATTCGATGAAGGTGCTTTCAGCGCCCCTGTAATCTCCCTCGATGAGCTGCGACATGCCGATCAGCCTGAACGCCAGACCTTTATGGTTCTCTTTACCCAGCTTCCCGGCAAGGGCAAGTATCTCTTTGCCGCATTTTGACAGCTCGGCGCTTTGATCGGTCTGCAAATAATGATGAGCTATGTCTTCCAAGCAGTGCAACTCTATTTCGTCGAAGCCGCACTCGCGGGCCGATACGAGCCCGGCGTCCGTTAAGCGCCTTCCGCCCTCGTATTCTCCCCAGTTGATCTTGTAGCCGCCGTACATCTCCAGGTACGAGGCCTCCAGCTTTTTGAACAGCAGGCTGCTGCTGTCCGAATAGCCGCATTTATGCAGGAGGTTTAAAATTATCGTGAATTTCCGTTCGGTTTCTTCTCTGTCGCTGAAAGGTAGGGAGCATTTTAAGAGGACGTCGTCCTGAATCAGGGGAAAAAGGGTATGGTTCAAATTTATGTGAAAGCTCATCTCCTGCAGATATAGCTCCAAAACGGCGAGCTCGTCGCCGGACATCCCGTAATGATACTTTAGCTTTTCGATGAGCGCCGGGCTCCATTTGTGCGGAGAGTAATGTCTTTTCAGGACTTCCGCTATTTTTTGATGGGTCATTTTCCTTTTGAATTTTGGCATCGCGTCATAAATACATTCCCGCACGTTGTCGTGCAGGAATTCCAGAAGGAAATCGCCGTTCTCTTCAGTTTCGCGAATCATTTTGCGTCTGAGCAGCGTCTCGATCGGCTGGGAGATGTCCTCCAGCGCTATTCCGGCGGCGAGCGCCGCATCCTCGGCGCTCGCGGGGCCGCCGAATACGGAGAGGATGGAAAGCGCCTCGCGCTCTTTTTCCGTCAGTCCTTCCATGCGCCCCATGATCAGTCCGCGCAGGCCGGCGCGGCACTCCGCGCGGCCGTTTTCCCTCAGCATCTTCGCCATTTCGACGAGCAGCAGCGGCACGCCGGCGCTTTCACGAATAAAATAGCTTTCCCCCCTTTCTTCTATAAGCTCTTCCGAAAGGAAGAGACGACAAAAATACATCACCTCGTCTTTTGTAAAGGGCAAAAGCTGCATGCTCAGCACGGAATGTTTTATCGGCGGCCTAAGGGCGTATATGAGCTTGATAACGGCCTCCGAACGTTCCGGCCTGCTCGTCATAAAGAAAACGGCGGGCGCACTCAGCTCCGAGATGAAAAGGGAGAGCAGCTTCAGCGAGGAAGCGTCAAACCAATGCATGTCCTCCAGAACGAAGAGCGGGCGTTTGCCTTCGCACAGTCGCTCCGTCATATCGGCGACGATTTTCGCTATGACCAGCGCCTCCCTTTCGGGCGGCAGGAGGGCGGCGCCCCTGCAATATCCTTCGCTTGAAAAATCGTTGAAATATCTCGTAAGTATAGAGAGCTTTTCTCGTCCTATCGCAAGGTCTTTCTTTCTGCACAGATTCACCAGCCGCACGACGACGCCCCTCCATGCGGAGTAATCGAAGCCCTCGCCGACCGGCGGCGGGGAAGCGCGGAACGCCATTATATTCTCCGGCCCCATTAATTTTATTACGTGGTTGATAAGGGCCGTTTTCCCAACGCCGGCCTCGCCGTAGATAAAATAGAGCCGCATGCGGTTATCGTGGTATGCGGAATCCAGAATCTGCCGGACTTCGTTTTTCCTTCCGCAGAAACAATCGTCGCAGCTCGTATTTTTGGTGGAAAATTCCATCGACAGCTTTTTTGCAAACTGCCGCAATTCGCCGCCGGGCAGAATATCCGCTTCCCTGCGCAGCCTGTGCGAAAAATCTTTATAAACGGAGAGCGCTTTGGAAATTTGGCCGTCGGCCGCATGTAATCTCATGAGCTCCAGCACGGCCGACTCGTCGAAGGGATCCATCCTCAGCATTGCGTTCAGGCAATCGGCGCCCGCGCCGGCGTCTTTTTTCTTTGAAGACTCGAAAAGACGAGACTTGAGCCAGGAAACGATTCGCTCCCTGATTTGTTTTCTCTTGTATATGAGCCATTCGTCAAAGTCCCCTATGTCGAGCGCCTCAAAGCCGCAAAGCGGCTCCTCAAAGATAAAAGAGGGTATCTCCGCTTCGTCCGACGAGCATATTTCGTCGACGTCGGTCGTGCAGCCGCTGACGGCCAAGCAGCCGTGCTTCGCTTCAAAATGCTCCGGGAAATGTTTCCTCAGCAAATAGATGACGTTTCGTAGGTTGCCGGAGGCCTGACGCTCGTCCTTATCGCCCCAGAAAAGGCATTTGACCTTTTCTTTCGGGCGCGCGCCCTCCAGCGCGAGATAAAATACGACGGCCTCCGCTTTTTTGAACGGCAGCGATATTCTTGCGCTATCTTTCTCGATATAGGCCTGTCCGAGAAGGTGCAGAGTCAGCTTCAATATATCGCCTCCATCCTAAAGGTGCCGTCTCTATAGATACAGCTTTAAACATATTCCAGCGCTTATTAGTATAATGGCTTTCGCGTCAAAAAAATATAAAAAATATGTCAAAATATAAAAACGCCGAGTTTCGCCGCGGCGAATCGCTCAAACGCGCTTATTGCGCTTTTTATATATGTTTTATGCCGGATAAATATACTACACAGCAGTAAAACTAATTGGGAACGCCAAGCCGCCGGCGCCGCTTGCTCCCGTTTATTCGCTTTCAAGGAGGAGAAAAGGATGATGAACAACAAACAGTTGGAAAAGGCAATGAAGATAAGGCTGGAATTTCCCGGCGGGCTGCCGCCTGAGAAGGAATTCGACCCGCGGTACCGCCGCGCGCCGAACCGCGTTTACACTCTGAATGAAAAGGAGACGGTGCTCGCGCTGAAGAACGCGCTGCGCTACATCCCGGAGGAATATCACGCGGAGGTCGCCCCCGAATTCCTTGCAGAGCTGCGGACTCGCGGACGCATTTACGGCTATCGCTTCCGCCCCGCCGGAAAGCTCTACGGCAAGCCGGTTGACGAGTATAAGAGCAATTGCATAGAGGGAAAAGCCTTTCAGGTGATGATCGACAACAACCTCGACTTCGACGTCGCGCTCTACCCCTATGAGCTCGTCACCTACGGCGAGACGGGGCAGGTCTGTCAGAACTGGATGCAGTATCTTCTGATAAAAAAATATCTTGAAGTGCTGACTCCTGATCAAACGCTCGTCATTGAATCGGGACACCCGCTCGGACTTTTCAGATCTTCCCCCAATGCACCGCGCGTAATGCTCACCAACGGCCTGATGGTCGGCCTCTTCGACAATCAGGAGGAGTGGCACCGCGCGATGCAGCTCGGCGTCTCCAACTACGGGCAGATGACGGCCGGCGGCTGGATGTACATCGGGCCGCAGGGCATCGTTCACGGCACCTATAACACAGTCCTCAACGCTGGGCGTATGAAATTTGGCGAGAGCGGCGAGGGTTTGAAGGGACGCCTCTACGTCACATCCGGGCTCGGCGGCATGAGCGGCGCGCAGCCTAAGGCGGCCGACATCGCCGGCTGCGTTTCGATCACCGCCGAGGTAGACTGGTCGCGTATTGAGACCCGCCATGGACAGGGCTGGGTCAGGCGGATCGCCGAGACGCCGGAAGAGGCTTTCGCGATGGCGAAAGAGGAAATGGCCAAGGGCGAAGTCAATTCTATCGCCTTCCACGGCAACGTCGTCGACCTGCTCCAGTATGCCGTCGACAACGATATTTCCGTAGACCTGCTCTCGGACCAGACAAGCTGCCACGCCGCCTACGACGGCGGCTACTGCCCCGTCGGCGTCACATTTGAGGAGCGCACGCGGCTTCTTAAAGAAGAACCGGAAAAATTCAGGAAGCTCGTTGATATGTCGCTCAGAAGACACTTTGAGTTGATAAAGCTCCTTGTCGGCCGCGGCAGCTACTTCTTCGACTACGGCAACTCCTTCCTGCGCGCGATCTACGACGCCGGCGTCAAAGAGGTGGCGAAGAACGGCGTGGATACGCACGACGGCTTCATCTTCCCGAGCTACGTCGAAGACATCATGGGACCGCTGCTCTTCGATTACGGCTACGGCCCATTCCGCTGGTGCTGCCTTTCGGGGAACCCGCAGGATCTGCACAGGACCGATATGGCGGCGATGGAGTGCATAGACCCGAACCGGCGCTTCCAGGACCGGGACAACTGGGCCTGGATACGCGACGCCGAGAAGAACAAGCTCGTCGTCGGCACGCAGTGCCGCATCCTCTATCAGGACGCGGAGGGGCGCATCCGCATCGCGCTCAAGTTCAACGAGATGGTGCGCAACGGGGAGATCGGCCCGGTGATGCTCGGGCGAGACCATCACGACGTCTCGGGCACCGATTCGCCCTACCGCGAGACGGCGAATATCAAAGACGGAAGCAACGTCACGGCGGACATGGCGACGCTCTGTTTCGCGGGCAACGCCGCGCGCGGCATGAGCCTCGTGGCGCTGCATAACGGAGGAGGTGTGGGAATAGGAAGAGCGATAAACGGCGGCTTCGGGCTCGTGCTCGACGGCTCGTACCGTATCGACGAGACGATAAAGAGCGCGATGAACTGGGACGTGATGAGCGGCGTGGCCAGACGCGCCTGGGCGCGAAATAACGGCGCGCTCGAAGTCTCTGCGGCTTTCAACGGCGGGCGCGGCGGTCAGCATATCACGCTGCCCTATCTTGCCGACGACGAGTATCTTACAGAACTCGTGGCGAAGAAGTGATCGTAGTTTGCATATCTTAATCTAACGGAGGAATCGTGCTATGGAAAAAGGACGAAACAACGCTGCGGTATTGAAATTTCTTCTTTACAGTCTATTCGGGATATTCATGTTTTTCTTCCCGTTGAATATCGGCGGCAAGTCGACCATACCGGTGGACCATATAATCACGTTTATCACCAAGGATCTGGCCGTAGCCGCCAAATATTACATTCTGCTCGTAATGTACGTCGGCGCTGTGCTGCCGTTTATTCGCAAGAATTGGAATAAAGACGGCATCAGCATATTCTTCTCCGTGGCCAAGATATGCGGAGCCGTCGTCGGCACAATATTAGTCTTCAACCTCAACCCGCCGGCGTGGCTGAGCCGCCCCGACTTCGGTCCTTTTCTTTACAATAAATTATCCACGCCGGTCGGGCTTGTCATCCCTATAGGCTCGGTCTTCCTCGCTTTTCTTGCGAGCTTTGGGCTTATGGAATTTACCGGAGTCCTGATGACTCCCATCATGCGCCCCGTCTTCCGGACGCCGGGACGCTCGGCTATAGACGCGGTAGCTTCCTTCGTCGGCAGTTACTCCATCGCGCTGCTCATCACCAACGGGGTATATCGCCAGGGAAAATACTCGGCACGTGAAGCGGCGACGATAGCCACCGGCTTTTCAACGGTCTCGGCGACATTCCTGCTGATCGTGGCGAAGACCTTAGGCCTCATGGATCGCTGGGGGCTTTATTTCTGGGTCACCCTGGTGGTGACGTTCGTGGTAAGCGCTGTTACGGCGCGGCTTTGGCCGCTCTCATCCATACCCGACACATATTACACCGGAGAAAAAACGGCCGAGCCGGAGTATACCGGCAATCTGCTGACACGTGCCTGGTGCGCCGGCGTGGATACGGCCGCCAAGACGGAGGCGCTTCCGAAGCTGGTGTGGAGCAACCTCTACGCGGGGCTCAACATGGCCTTCAACGTCATCCCCTCCATCATGTCGGTGGGGCTTTTAGGGCTGATTTTGGCCGAATACACGCCGCTCTTCGACTGGTTCGGTTATGTCTTTTACCCCTTCTTCAAAATCTTCGGTGTGCAGCAGGCGGCGCTTGCCGGCAAAGCTGCAGCTATCTCGCTCCCCGAGATGTTCCTGCCGGCGATACTGATCGCGAAGAGCGCCACGCCGCTTGTCAAATTCGTGATCGCCGTCGTCAGCATCTCTGAGATACTTTTCTTCTCTGCGAGCATCCCCTGCATAATGGGTACGGACATCCCCATAAAGCTGAAGGACATATTGGTTATCTGGTTTGAGAGAGTAGTGCTGAGCATCGTAATAACAGTACCGCTTGCAATGCTGCTGGGCTTCAGGGACGTGCTGTAAAAAGCTGTCTGAGCTGCGCGCCGGCCGCCTTTGGAATGAAAGGAGCATGAGAGATGAAAGAAAACTATTATGCGCGGAGCCTCAACGCCGAAAGGCTTCGGCAGGTCTACGATACGGCGATAGAGAGGGTCGCCCGCTACCTCGAATGCGAGATATCCTTCGTATGCGGCGGCCTGAAAAAGAGCGACGAGGTGCTCGAGCTGGCCGCGGGATACGGACGGATCATGAAGAAGGTCGCGCCCTTCGTCAGGAGCGTGACGGGGCTGGACATCTCGGCGGAGAACGTGCGCTTCGGAGCGGAATATCTGAAAGATACGAAAAACGCCGAGCTTTTAGTCATGGATGTGCACGAAATGGAGTACGACCGCCGTTTCGACGTCGCGCTCTGCCTGCAGAACGGCCTTTCTGCCGTGAGGGCCGAGGCGCCCGAGCTATTAACCGCGAAGGTGCTGAAAGCCCTGAAAATGGGCGGCAAGGCCTACTTCAGCACATACCATCCGCGATTCTGGGAGCACAGGCTGGCGTGGTTCAAGGAGCAGGCGGAAAAGGGGCTGCTCGGAGAGCTCGACATGGAAAAGTGCAAAGACGGCGTCCTCGTCTGCAAAGACGGCTTTCGGGCCACTACGCAGTCGGCGGAGGATTTGGAGAGAATCGGCCGCGCGTCGGGATACCGCTGGCAAATATCCGAGGTGGACGACTCCAGCCTCTTTTTGGTAATCGAAAAAATAATCTGAAGAAAGGAAAGACGGCGATGTTTCTGGTCTTAACGACGTACGCTAAAGGGATGGAGGAAGTCGATAAGTTTTTGCCGGCGCATTCCGCGTTTTTGGACAAATATTACGCGCAGAAAAAAATTATTTTCTCAGGGCGCCGCAATCCGCGCGTCGGCGGGGCGATATTGTTTAGAGTAGAAACGGAGGACGAGGTAAAGGCGATACTCGCCGAAGACCCTTTCAGAGTCAACGGCATCACGGAGTGCGAATACTATGAGATCATTCCAACGAAATACGACGAAGAGTTCGCCGGCTTTCTGCTCTGAGGCCGGCGGACGCTAGCCGTCCGCAAAGGAGGCGCTTAAAATATGGATCCGAGCGAAAGCCTGTTTTCCTTGAAAGGAAAAACCGCTTTTATCACGGGAGGAGCCCGCGGGCTGGGCTTTGCCATGGCTTGCGCGCTGGCACGCGCCGGGGCGAAGATAGCGTTTAACGCCAGGAGCGGGGAATCGGTCGATAGAGGGCTTGCGGCGTATTCCGCAAGTGGGGTGTCGGCGGCCGGATATGTTTGCGACGTTACCGACGAAGCCGGCATGAACGAGCTGTTCAGGCGCGTCGCCGAAGAGGTGGCCCCGGTGGATATTCTTCTGAATAATGCCGGCGTCATCAACAGGGTGCCGATGACCGAAATGGAGGCGGCGGATTTCCGCAGAGTCGTCGATACGGATCTTACCGGACCTTTCATTGCGGCCAAGGCCGTCATACCCTCGATGATCGAGAGAGGGGGCGGGAAAATCATCAACGTCTGCGGCATTATGAGCGAAGTCGGAAGAGAAACGGCCGCCGCCTACGCTTCGGCTAAGGGCGGTTTGAAGATGCTGACTAAAAACATCGCGTCGGAGTACGGCGCTTGCAATATCCAGTGCAACGCGCTTGCCCCCGGCTACATTGCCACCTCCCTTAACGCCTCGTTAAGGGAGCGATTGCCGGACGGCTCCAAGAATCCTTTCGATGATTTTATCTGCGCTCGGACGCCTGCAGGGCGCTGGGGCAAAGCCGAAACTGACCTGGCGGGACCGGCAGTTTTCCTGGCTTCCGCCGCCTCCGATTTTGTCAACGGGCAGATATTGTACGTCGACGGAGGATTCTTATCATATCTGGGACGCAGTGCATGAATGGCGGCTGCGGCGTTGAAAGCGCAATACCGTAAAACGATCGGGCCCCTCGCGTAGGGGCCCTACTCTTTGAATCGCCGCTGCGCTTTTGTCTGAGTTTCAAATAAATGCGGCGCTGTGCACGCCATCGGGCTCCGAAGCAGGATGCCCGGCGCCGCCGTCTTTCCCCTCTAACTCTGAGAACTGCGGCGCAGCCCGTGATCGCCGCGCCGTAAAGTTATTTTAAATAAAGAAAGCAAGATACATTCTCTGTTGACAAATTTGTATCGCGGTAATAGTATTTGAGCCACTGAAAAATCGTATAGGATTTTATAATATACGACTATTATTTTATGGAGGATGATAATCATGCTCAATGCAAACCCGCTGATAATCGCCTGTGTGACCGTCTACCTGGCCGCCGTCCTCATCATCGGCCTCTATCTCACAAAGAAAAAGGTCAGCAGCTCCGACGACTTCGCCGTTGCGAACCGCAGCCTGCCGACCGTCGTGCTGATCGGCACGCTGCTCGCTACCTGGTGCGGCGCCGGCGGCATCACCGGCTCGGCCAATCTGATATGGCGCAACGGTCCGCTCTTCGGCATTCTCGTCTTTATCGGCGCGCCGATCGGCATGCTGCTGCTTTACTTCGTCTCGGGGCGCGTGCGCCAGGCGACGACTTACACGATACCCGAGCTCTTCGAGATTCGCTTCGGCACTGCCGCGCGCGTCATCGCGACCGTCTGTATCGTGCTCGGCTACATAGGCATCCTCTCCTCGCAGTTCAAGGCCGCGGGGAACATGATCAACCTCACGACCGGCATGGAGCTTGAAACGGCTGTCATCCTCTCCGGCGTCGTCATGTTGGTGCTGGCCGTCAGCGGCGGCATGTTCAGCGTCGCCTACACCGACGCGCTCAGCGCCTTCCTCTTCGTCGGAGGCTTCCTCGTGGCGATACCGCTGCTCGCCTCCCAGATCGACGGGGGGCTCGCCGGCATGTTCGCGAACCTTCCCGAAGGGCGCCGCACCTTCATCGGCAGCCTCAACTTCGTCCAGGCTATGGGTTACATTTTCCCGATATTCTTCCTCGTCCTCGGCGACCAGAACATGATCCAGCGCATGGGCGCGGCCCGCGACGTCAGGACCGCGAAGCGCTCCGGCCTCGGCCTCGTCGTAGCGGAGGTCGTCGTCTGCGCGCTGATAATCATCCTCACGACCGCGGGCATCTACCTGCTGCCGGATATCGAACGGCCGGACACCGTCATCTTCCAGCTCGCGATAGGCTTCCTGCCCACGGTCGTCGGAGGCCTGACTCTGGCGGCCTGTATGTCCTTCATCGTGACGACGGGCGACTCTTACATCCTCACGATATCCTCGAACATCACCTACGACATCTGGAACCGATTCGTGAAACGCGACGCCACCGACAAAGAGAAGCTTCTCTTCCTGCGCGCGGCCGCCGTCGGCACGGCCCTCCTCGCCTACGTGATGGGGCGTTTCTTTCCCGACATTCTCTCGGTGCAGATGTACGCCTACTCTATGTACGGCGCCTCTGTGACGCCGGCGCTCGTCTGCGCGCTCTTCGCCAGGAACGTGACGAAGGCCGGCGGCGTCTGCGGCATCCTTGCCGGCGGCGTCGGCACCATCGTTTGGGAGATCGTGCTGCATTCGCCGTTCGGCATAAAGAGCGCGATCATCATGGTCCCCCTCTCCTTTGCGGTCATCTTTGCGGTCTCCGCATTTACGAAGGGCGGCGGCTTCGTGCCGCTCGACGAGCTCTACAAAAAGGCTGCCTGAGGCGACGCTATGACGACCGTACTCGACAGATTTCTGAAATATGTGAAAATCGACAGCGAATCGGCTTACTCGCCGGCGCGGCTCCCAAGCACGGAAGGGCAGAAGGATTTCGCCGCCCTCTTAGCGGAGGAGCTCAGGGAGATCGGCGCGGAGGAGGTCTTCGTTGCGGAGAGCGGCTGCCTATACGCGAAGCTGCCGGCTAACTGCGAGGGCGCGCCGGCGATCGGCTTCTGCTCGCATCTCGATACGACGCCGGAGTTCTGCGGCCGCGGCGTGAAGCCGCGCGTCGTGAAAAACTACGACGGCGGCGACGTCGTGCTCGGCGCAGAGGGCGGCGTCATGGAGGCCGCGAAGTTCCCGCATCTGAAGAACTACGTAGGCTGGGACCTGGTCGTCTCCGACGGCACGACGCTGCTCGGCGCCGACGACAAGGCCGGCATCGCCGAAATCATGACGATGGCGGAGCACTTCCGCGACCACCCGGAGGAGAGGCACGGCGAGATACAGTTCTTCTTCCCGAGTGACGAGGAGGTCGGCTGCCTCGGCGCGAAGACTCTCGATAAAAAGCGCTTCGCGCCGGACTTCGCCTACACGCTCGACGGCGGCCCGCTCGGCGAGATAACGTACGAGACCTTCAACGCCGCCTCCGCCGAAGTCTTGGTGAATGGCGTCAACATCCACCCCGGCCTCTCTAAGGGGCAGATGAAGAACGCCGTCCTCATAGCTAATAAATTCATCTGTATGCTGCCGCCGGCCGAGACGCCGTCGCATACGGAAAAATACGAGGGCTACTACCACGTGCTCGAGATCGAAGGAGGAGTCGAACGCACGGCGATGCGCCTCTATCTGCGCGACCACGACAGCGCGAAGTTCGAAGCGCGGAAGGCACGTCTGCGCGAGATAGCCGGCTTCCTCAACGGCGAATTCGGCGCCGGCACCGTCGAGGTCGCCGTCAGCGACACGTACCGCAACATCCGCGAAGCCGTCGAACCGCACTTCGAAATCGTCGAAGCGGCGGCTGCGGCGATGAGGGCCGAGGGGGTCGAGCCCTTCTATGTGCCGATGCGCGGCGGCACCGACGGTACGGTGCTCTCCTTCGAGGGTATCCCCTGCCCAAACCTGTGTGTCGGCGGGCACAACTTCCACGGCCGTTACGAATATGTGCCCGTTCAGTCGATGGAGAAGATATCGGCCATACTCGTGAACATCGTCAAAGGCTTTGCTCGCCGCTGAGGCGCGCCGGCGTAGACTTCCGCGCGGAGCTCCGTTCGCCCGCGGCTTGCGCAATGTTGCGCCCATGCCTTAAAATGAAGGGGAATCGCAAACATTCAGCCTTGAAGGGGCGGGAAAAAGATGCCGGATATATCGCTGGCCGATCAGTCGGCGAACAGGATAAGGAAACTGATAGAGCAGGGCAGGTTCAAACCTGGAGCCCATCTGAACATAGACCTGCTGGCCAAGGAATTCGGCGTAAGCCAGACCCCGGTGCGCGAGGCGCTGAAGAGGCTCATCCACGAAGGGCTGGTCGTCTACCGGCCGAAGGTCGGCTACTCCGTGCGCAACCTTACGCTGCACGAATATCTGCAAGTCTGTGAACTGCTGCAGACGCTGGAATGCCACCTTGTGCGCGAGCTTGCGAAGACGCCCTTCGCCGTCGATATCGAGGGGCTGAGGGCCGTAAACGCCGAATTCGCCGCCTGCCTGCCGCGTGGCGACCGCCGCGCCATCGGACGCGTCAACGACCGTTTCCATGAGAAACTCTACGAGAACTATCCCAACAAGATCATGATGGAACACTTGAACGGCCTCTGGCGTGGGGCGCGCGCGCCGCGCGACTACATGTACGACAACAAGCTCTTCGCCGGCCGCATCGCCGCCGAACACGAAGCGATAATATCCGCGATAGAGCGCGGAGACCCGGCCGCCGCCGAAGCTGCGATGAACGCCCACTACGTCAGCGGCCGCGAAAGCGCGATAACCTCTTTCCCCGTGGAAGCGTAGGATCTTTATAGGCGTGAGGAGGGATAAAAATCCCTTCGCGGCTCTGCGCGTTTTCCGCGCGCTTTTCTTTTCTGCCGGCCATGACCGCGTCTGCGGAGTATATAGCGAGCGCCGCCCATATGCAGCAGAAGGTGGCCAGCCTGTATATCGAGAGCCCCTCGCGGTAGACGAAGGTCCCTATGAGGAATGTCATAGTCGGCGATACGTATTGTATGAAGCCTATAGTCGTCAGCCTTACTCTGTGAGCGGCGAAAGCGAAGAGCAGCAGCGGCACGGAGGTCATCACGCCGGTGCCGGCGAGCAGCAGCGTCGTCGCCGGATCGTAAGGGAAATCCGCACGGCCGGCGAACTGCAGGTAAAGAAGGTAGACGAGGGCCGCCGGCGCTACGGATATAGTTTCGATAAAAAGCGATTCCCTGGACTCCAGTGCGACGGCCTTCTTCATCGCCCCGTAGAGACCGAAGGTGAGCGCGATGCCGAGCGAAACGAGGGGGACTTCTCCGAGCGCCGCGATCTGTAGGCAGACTCCGGCGACGGCCGTCGCTATCGCCGCCTTCTGGGCGGCGCGCAGCCTTTCGCTGAAGAGGAGAGTTCCGAAGAGCATCGAGACGAGCGGGTTGATATAGTAGCCGAGGCTTGTTTCGAGGATGCGTCCGACGTTTATCGCCCATACGTAGAGCCCCCAGTTGAGGGTGATCAGATATCCGCCTATGAAGAGCAGCCGGGAATTCTTCTTATTGCGCGATATGTAGGAGACTGCACTGCCTAAGCGCCCGCCGAGCAGCGTGAGGACGAGCGTGAACGCCGCCGACCAGACTACGCGGTGCCCCAATATCTCAGATGAAGAAATCGATTGGAGAGCCTTCCAGTAAAAGGGCATCGATCCCCACCATAAATAGGCGAAGAACGCTGCGGCGGCCCCCTTTTGAGGATTCGTCATATTATCTCCTCCGTACCTTCGCGGCGGCGCGCCTGCTGAAATTGCCTAAAAAACCCCGCCACACGCAATATTTTACACGTTACCGCCGTTTTGTGATAAACTATTCTGACGTATTGCAGGTATTTTCCTGTGCGGAAGGAAGAAGTTTTATGGATGAACATCTGAGGCTTTCGTCGTTGGGAGCTTCCGTGCTTGCGGATGCCGAAGAAATTGCAAACGATATGCAGGAGTGGCGCAGGGATTTTCATCAATTCCCGGAGCTCGCGTTCGAGGAGAATATAACCGCTTCAAAGATAGTGCGCGTGCTGAGCTCCATCCCCGGGATGGAGGTCTATCCCGGCTTCGCGCTGAAGACCTCTGTGATAGGAGTGCTCGGCGCTGAAAAAGAAGGCCCCGCGCTGATGCTTCGCGCGTCGATGGACGCGGACGCGGGCGACGAGCAGACCGGCCTGCCCTTCTCATCCTGCGTGCCCGGGGTCGTACATTCCGCCGGGCATGACGCCGAGATGGCCTCGCTGCTCGGCGCGGCTTCCGTCCTTTCAAAATACGGGGATCAGCTGAAGCAGAAAATAGTCTTTCTCTTCCAGCCGGCCGGCGAGGGGCGCAGCGGCGCGCAGACCCTCGTCGAAAACAAAATAATAGAAGAATTCAACATCGGCAGGGCCGCGGCGGTCAACTGGGGGCCGGACCTCGCCTACGGCGCGCTCTTCACGCGCAGGGGGGTCATGACGGCCCTATCCGATAAAATACATATCGACATAAGGGGTATGACTGGACATGCGTCGGAGCCCCATACCGCGGTAGACCCGATCATGATAGCGGCGAACGTCATCCTGACGATAGAGGCGATGCTGTCGCGCGAGGTCGACCCGCGCGAGCCGATAGTCGTCTCCTTCGGGCGGCTCGAGGCCGGCGAAGCTTACAACATCATTCCGGAACAGGCGAACATCTGGGGCACTCTGCGCGCTTTCGATCCGCAGGTCCGCGACTTCGTGCAGGGTCGGATCGAAACCGTCGCGCCGGCGATAGCGAAAGCGCTGCGCGGGCTCGCGTCGGTGGAATATACGCGCAATTACGCGCAGGTCGACAACAACCTCGATATGGTGGACGAGCTCCTCCGCGTCGGAGTTCCTTTTTTTGGGGAGGACGGCATATCGATGCTGGAAAGGCCACTGCTTATGGGCGAGGACTTTTCTTTTTTCAGCAACAGGGTGCCGTCGCTCTTCATGCTGCTCGGCGCGGGGCTCGAGTATCCGCTTCACCATCCGCGCTACGACGTGCCGGAGAGCATGCTTCCCCTTTCAGCCGCGTGGGAGGCGTATCTCGCTCTGACCCTCGCGCTTTGAAGGCTTTCGAACGGGGCCGTACCCGATAAAACAGACGATTGGTGTGATTCGTTTGGCTTCAAGACTGGATATAATCGTCAGAGACAATCTGAACAGGCTCCCCAGCGAGCCCTTTATCTGGTGGCAGAAAACGTGGTGGAGCCGCGGCGCCTTCCTCGAGCTCATCGAGGAGTGTGAAAAGAGGCTTGCCGCGAGCAATTTCAAAAGGGGGCAGCGCGTCGCCCTGCTGATGCCGAACAGCCCGGTGCTTCTCGCGACGGCCGTCGCGGTGTGGCGCCTCGGCGGCGCGGTCGCGCTGATAGACTTCCGCTCCGGCTACGCCCCGCTGATAAAACAGCTGTGTCACGCCGACGTCTTCGCCGCTCTGACCTACCGCGGCCTCGAAGACATAGTCCCGCTCATTTCGGAGGAGGGTATCCCCTGTTCCGTGATGAACCTTGACACGCTCGACGAAAACATACCGGGGCGCCCCTGCTCGCAGGAGGACGAGGAGACGGCCGTTATCTTCTACACCTCCGGTACGACGGGAGAGCCGAAGGCGGTCCCCCTAACGCACGATAATCTGATGGCCTGCATTGACGGCTGCGTAGAGCACATCGACATGCTCGACGAGGACGACGTCTTCCTGAACGCGCTGCCCAACTCGAATGTTTTCGGCTTCCTCTGCGGCGCGCTGCTGCCGCTCGTCAAGGCGACGCGGCAGGCGGTACTCGCCTCTTTCATGCCGGTGGCCGCGGCGATGGACGCGATAAAAAGCGCCGAAGTCTCCATAATCCCGGCCGTGCCGGCGATGGTGGGGATGATGGCGAGCGCCGTTTCGCACGGCATGCCCCTTTCGTCGTCGCTGCGCTGCGTGCTCTCCGGCGGCGACCGGCTGCCGCCCGAGATTTCCAGGCGCGCCGGCAAGATACTCGGCGTCCCCGTGTTGCAAGGCTACGGGCTGACGGAGGCGTCGTCGGTCGTAGCGCTGCCCCCATCGATGAGTTCGGCGAGAGAGGGAAGCGTCGGCACGCTCCTTTCCTGCGTCGAGGCGAAGATATGCGGCGACGGCGGCGAAGAGCTTCCCTGCGGCAGCGAAGGCACGCTGTGGCTGCGCGGCGCCTCGGTCGCGTCGCGCTACTATCACAACGAGGCTCTGACCGCCGAGCGCTTCGCGGACGGCTGGTTCAACACCTGCGACATAGCGAAGTTCGACGGGGAGGGCTACCTTTATCTCGTAGGGCGCTCCAGCGACGTGATATTCGTCGGAGGCTTCAAGGTCTACGCTCGCGAGGTGGAGAACGTGCTCGAAGAGCATCCTTCGGTGAAGAACGCTGCGGTCGTCGGCGTGCCGCGCTCGATAAGCGGCGAGATAGTGAAAGCCTACATCCTGCCCGAGGGCGGCGAAAAGCCGCGCCCCAAGGCACTGATAGATTACTGCAAGAAGAGGCTCGCCTATTACAAGGTGCCGCGGATAATAGAGTTCGTTTCGGAGATGCCGCGCTCCACGGCCGGCGAGATAGTAAAGAGAAAGCTTTTGAAGGATTAAACCGGGATGTTTGGATACAGCTGCCGCGTCGTAAGAAAAATATGCGGTTACGAGAAGAGGGAGGTCGAGGCCCTCTTGTGCAAGAGCGGCCTCGTCTTTGAAGGCTCGCCGGAATACACCGCCGTCGCCGAGGACGGCGACGAAAGGATAATCGCTACCGCGAGCCTCGCCGGGGGCGTGATAAAAATGGTCGCCGCCGAAGCCGAATGGCAGGAGGCGGGGCTTTCCTCGGCGGTGATTTCGGCTCTGATGCAGGCCGCGCGCGCGGACGGCGTATACCGCTTCTTTTTATTCACGAAGCCGGAAACGGCGGAGCGCTTCGCCGCGCTCGGCTTCCGCGCTCTCGCGGCCTCCGACGAAAGTGTGCTGATGGAGTGCGGGGTGCCGTCGGCCGAAGATTTCCGCAGGACGCTGGAGCGCGAAAGGGAAAAAAACGGAGCGCCGGCCGCGGCCGCGGTGATGAACTGCAACCCCTTCACGCTCGGCCACCGCTATCTTATCGAAGAAGCGGCGTCGCGAGAAAGGCTTTTCTACGCGATAGTCGTCGAAGAGGACGCTTCGGCCTTCCCCTTCGCCGACCGCATTGCGCTTGTGCGCGCCGGCACTGCAGACATTGCCAACGTCCGGGTGCTGTCGAGCTCCCGCTACGCTGTATCCTCCGCGACTTTTCCTTCGTATTTTCTTAAGGACCGTGCCGAACTCTCCGTCGCGAAGGTGCAGGCGGAGCTCGACGCCAAATTATTCGCCTCCCTCTTCGTCCCAGCGCTCGGCGTGGCGCGACGCTACGTCGGCAGCGAGCCGCTGTCGCGCGTCACGGCGCTTTACAACGAGGTGCTGAAAGATACGCTGCCGCGCTTCGGCTGCCCCGTCTGCGAGGTAGACAGGAAGGGCGCCTCCGGCGGCGTAATATCGGCGTCGCGCGTGAGGGAGGCGATCGCCCGCGGAGGGGGCGGAGAGCTTTCCGCGCTTCTGCCGCGCGTGACCCTCGAATACCTAAAGACGCCGAACGGGCGCGCCGCCGCGGAAAAGCTGCGGCGCGGAGGCGAAGGAGAAAATGAACCGTGACGCCGCTCGAGGAGGTGCTCTCCGGCCGCGAAGAGCGCTTCGCGTTGCAGAACGAATGGCTTTCGTCCGGCGACGGATTTTTTGTCGTGCAGATAGCGCTGAACGTGCCGGGCTATCCGAAGCGCCTCCCGAACGACGTTAAGGCCGTGGCGGCCTTCCGCGCGCTGCTGCTCGGCCGCTCTTCCGCCGCGCCGCGCGGCGAGCGCACCGTCGAGAACGGCGCCGGCGTATGCTGGCAGGGCGCGTTCGATTCGTCGCTCTGCAACGCCGCCGTGATGAAGCGCCTCGCAGTCGCCGCCGAAAGCGAAACGCCGGCCGGGCGCGCCCTCGACATCGACGTAATAACGAAAGATGGACCGCTGTCGCGCGCCGCTATGGGACTGCCTGAGCGGAGCTGCCTGCTGTGCGGCGCCCCCGCGAAGGTATGCGCGAGAAGCCGCCGGCATTCCGCGGAGGAGCTGCGCGCGCGCGTGGCGGAGCTTCTTGAGGGGGCGGAGCGCGATAAAGGTAAAAAGTGAGCCGCCTTTTGCGGCTCATTAAAATTTCCGCTTGAAAAAAGCAGGGCGGATCCATGCCGAAAAATAGCGTTTTACGATTTGCTTGTGTAATAATTGAAAAAGGCAAACGCTCGTCCGAGCGTTTCGCATTCTGTTCGGGAGGGACCATATGAACGAACGCCCTGACTGGGATATATATTTTCTTTTGCTGGCGCAGGTCGCGGCGATGCGCTCCACCTGCCTCAGGCGGAGGGTCGGCGCCGTGCTCGTGCGAGACAGGCAGATACTTAGCACGGGCTATAACGGGGCTCCGCGCGGGGTAAGCCACTGCGAGGAGGTCGGCTGCCTGAGGGAGCGCCTCGGCATCGCGTCGGGGGAGCGGCATGAGATATGCCGTGGCTCGCACGCCGAGATAAACGCCATAGCGCAGGCCGCGGCGGCGGGTACCTCGACGGCCCGTTCATGGCTCTATTGCACGCACGAGCCGTGCATATACTGTACGAAGGCGCTGATCAACGCGGGCTGCGAAAAGGTTTTTTATCTGTACGAGTACCCCGACGAGCTCGCGCGCGCGGTAATGGAGGAATCCGGAGTCGAGAGCGTCCGCGTGGACCCGTCGAAGCTGCCGGAGATTATTTTTCGCTGACCGTCGAATAACCGTAAACAAAGGTGTGTGGTATCTTGAGCATTACAATCGTAGTTGCCGACGACCATCCCCTTACGCGGGAGGGCATCAGGGGCTATCTTTCCAAAGAACCGGACTTTGAAGTCGTGGGGGAATATGAAGAGGGGGCGTCGGCCTGGAAGGGGATATGTGTGCTCAAGCCGCAGGTCGCTCTGCTCGACATTCGCATGCCCGGGCTCGACGGCATCGCGATAGCGCGCAGGATCAAAGAGGAGTCCCTGCCGACGGCGGCTTTGATGCTCACGTCGTACGACGCAAGCCAGTACGTCATAGCGGCTCTGCGCGCCGGAGCGCGCGGCTATCTGCTGAAGACCGCGCCGATGAAAATCGTCTCAGAGGCCATACGCAGCGCCGCGCACGGCAGCGTCTACCTTGACAACGACGTCTCGAGCGTAGTCGAAGGCGGCCGGGACTTCGTCCCCGAGCAGCTCTCGTCGAGGGAGCGCGAGGTGCTGACGCTCGCGGCGAGGGGGCACTCCGGCAAAGAGATCGCGGAAAAGCTCTTCATCAGCGAGCGCACCGTGCAGGCGCATCTCGCTTCGATCTACGACAAGCTCGGCGCGAAGAACAAGACGGAAGCGATGCTCCTTTCGATAAAGTACGGTGTGGTTACGTTGGAGGAACTCCTCGATTAAATGAAGAAGCCCCCGATGCTGTACCGCTTCATCGCAGCGCTTCTCGCCCCCGCCGCGGCCGCCATCCTGCTTGCCGGAGTGGTCTATACGCAGTTCGGGAAGAGCATGGAGGCGAACGCGAATTATTACGTCGAGAATCTGGTCGACAGCATAGCGACGCGCATCGGGGCAAAGATATGGGACGCCGCGCCCAAGGGCGTCTACAGCCGCTTTCAGGAGGGCGACGTCCCAGCCGCTACGATAACCTCGGCGCTTTCCGACATCACGCAGCCGGGAATCTTCCTCGTCCGCCGCGGCGACGGCACCGTTCTTTACCGCTCCTTCGCAGATAAAAGACTCTTAAACCTGCTTGAGAAAAAATTCCGCTCGCCGGTCCCCGCAAAGATCCGCGTCGGCCTGCTCAATTACTACACTGGCATGTGCTACCGCATCCCGTACGAAGACCTCTTCGTGGTCGGCGCCGTCTCGTGGGAAAAGCATTTCGGCTTCATGGTGCTGTTAGTGACGGTTTGGCCTTTCATAATGGGCGCGCTCGCCGTCGCGACGGTACTGATAATCTACACGCTCTACGACAAGCTCATACTCCCCTTGAGGGCGTTCGACAGAGAAATGTCGTCGCTGCGCCTCGGCTACGGCCTCACGCGGGAGCCGGCGGACTACTCCGTGCCGGAGATGCGGCATCTGCGCTCGGCTCTCGAGCTGCTCGCGCAGTCGGAGATAGAAAAAGAAAATCTGTCGCTCGATTACGTCAGCGACATCATAAAGGTGCAGGAGGAGGAGCGCGAGAGAATCTCGCGCGAAATACACGACGGACCGCTGCAGTCCGTTACCGCGCTCGTCCAGCACCTCCGGCTCTTGTCGCTCGACCTCGCCGACGAGGAGGCGGCGAAGAAGATCGCGAGCGCCGAGCGCATCGCCATGGCCGGCGTCAGGGAGCTGCGCGAGTTCTGCAACAACCTGACCCCGCCGTGGCTCGACCTGGGCCTTCCGCAATCGCTCGACGAGCTCTGCAACAGGATGTCCGCGCAGTACGGCGTCGAAATAGATCTGGACGCCGGGAACTGCGGCGGCGACCTTCCGCCGCCCCTCTGCCTCTCCTTTTACAGGGTGGCGCAGGAGGCTATAAGCAACTCCGTCAACCACGGGAAGGCGACGGCGATATCGTTGCGCCTCGAAGCCGGGGAGGGCGTGCTCGCGATGCGCGTCGAAGACAACGGCACGGGGTTCGAAATGCCCGGCGACATCAAGGAGCTGCGCGTCAAAGGGCACCGCGGCATCTCCAATATGAAGGAGAGGATGCGCCTTGTCGGAGGCACTCTGGAAATCAAGTCGTCTTTCGGAATCGGCACAATTATAAGTTGTGAAGTTCCGCTTCAGAATGTAAAATAGTACAGGGCGCTGGAGCGCCGCCGCGCTTTGCGCGGACGAAGCATCATATATTCGGATTCTCGAAAGGTGGGGGCCCCTCGGGCGTTGTGATGAAATTAAGGATATTGGGCGCGGCAGGCGAAGTAACCGGCTCCAATTACATGATAGAGACAAAGAATTACAAGGTCCTCGTCGACTGCGGCACGCACCAGGGGCGCGACGAAGAGAAGCACGCCGGCGAGGATTTCACATACGATCCGTCGGATATAGACGCGCTGCTTTTGACCCACGCGCACATCGACCACAGCGGTAGGATACCGCTGCTCGTAAAAGAAGGTTTCAAAGGAAAAGTTTACTGTACGAACGCCACGTCCGAGCTCGTCGAGATACTTCTGCGCGACTCGGCTCATCTGATGCGCGAGGATGCGGAGTGGCGCACGCGCAAAAACGCGCGCCGCGGGCTGCCTCCCGTCGAGCCTATCTATGGCGAAAAGGACGTCGAGGATATGCTGACGCACCGTCAGCCGCTCCCATACGACGAAGTAGTCGACATCCTCCCCGGACTTTCGGTGCGCTTCCGCGAGGCGGGACATATATTGGGAAGCTCGATAATTGAAACGTGGATATCCGAGGAGGAGGGACAGAAGCCCGTCAAAGTGGTCTTTTCGGGCGACCTCGGGCAGCTCGACGGCGTTATAGAGAAGCCGCCGACCGTCATCGACGAGGCAGACTTCGTGCTCATCGAATCCACCTACGGCGATAGAATGCACAAGTCGCTCGCCGACACGCGCGCTGAATTCCAGAGCGCGATGGAGGAGGCGATACGCTCGGGCGGAAAGGTGCTCGTGCCGACCTTCGTGGTAGACCGCGCGCAGAGGATGCTCTACGAGTTCAAGCTTCTCCAGAAGAAGCTGCCCGGCCTCCGGATGCCGCCTATCTATCTCGACTCGCCCATGGGAGTCAGGACGACCGAGATATATTCGAAATACAAGCATCTGCTCTCGCGCGAGCTGAAAGAGCTGCTCGCGGCCGGCGAAGACCCCTTCGAGCCCGGCGGCTTCCGCTTCGTGCGCACCGCCGAGGAATCGCGCGCGATAAACGACGTGAACGAGGCCATAGTCTTAGCCGGAAGCGGCATGTGCTCCGGAGGGCGCATCATGCACCATTTGAAGCACAGCCTGTACAGAAGGGACACGCAGGTCTTCTTCGTCGGCTACCAGGCCCACGGCACGCTCGGACGACGCCTCGTCGACGGAGCGAAGACGGTGAGGATCATGGGCGAGGAGGTGGCGGTCAACGCGACCTTCCGCACGCTGAACGGCTTTTCGGCGCACGCCGACCAGGACGACCTGCTGAAATGGGCCGGGCATTTCCCGCGGAAGGCGCAGTTCGTCATAGTGCACGGCGAGCCTAAATCTTCCGAGGCCCTCGCGCAGTGCCTCGCGTGCGAGGGCTACTTCGCACGGGTGCCGGCCTTCGGCGACGAGATAGATCTGAGCTCCAGGGCGCCGGAAGACGCCAGGCGCCCCGTTATTTCACACCGTATGCGCGACCGCGTCGACATCTATCCGCAGGACGTGGAGGACGCCCTCAACGATATCGCCTCCTGCATGGAGGATATGAAAGAGGGCGTGATAAGCAACGCAAAACGGTACAAGGAGACCATGCCGCTGCTGATATCCGCCCGCGTGCTGCTCGAGGCCGCCGCTGCGCTGAGCGACGGCAGGCTGGCGTACAAAGAAAGGACCCCGGCAAAATAAAAGCCGCGGCGACAGGGGATAAAGGATGGGAAGTCAGATGGTGAAAAAGGCCGTAATTGCCGCAGTATGCGTGTGCTGCGCTGCGGCGCTTCTGCTTTTCATATTTTTCGGCCCGGGCTCGAAGGGCATCATGACGATGCTGCCGAAGCCGGACGAAAGGGAAATGTATTTGATAGCCGAGACGACGGGCGGTTGTCCCGAGCTCGTCGTCTCGCTTTTCAGCGAATCCTTCGGTGCGGAAGGCAGAAGCATGTCGGCCGAAAGCGCGCTGCTGGCTGCCGCGGCCGCGGCCGAGGAGGCGGCGCTGCTCGTCGAGAAAAATGAGGGCGACGGATATCGTCTCTGCGCGTCGCTGCACTTTTCCTCCGCCGAAACTTCGTCGCTGAAGAAGGGCAGGCTCGGCGCCGAGCTCGGCAAGATATTCAAAAGCGCCTCGATACGTGAGGGCGGGGCTGAGGGAGTTTTCGCGATAGAATCGGCCGCGTTCGGCGAGCCGCTGTTCTATAAGGTAAGCGGAAGATACACCGCGATGGCGGCCGACGCGGCCGCCTTGCGCCGCATGGAAGAGGCGTCGAAGCGCAGCTCCGCGAACCTCGGCGGCAAGAAATGGAGCGTGGAGAGAGGATGGCCCGCGCATATCGAAATATGCGACGGCGGCGCGATCACCGCGAACGCGAAGGAAAAATTCCCGGTGACGCTCGAAGCCGCATGGCGCGGCGCCGACGCAGAAGAGGCTTCCCCCGCCGAAGGCGAGGCGCGCTGGGCCTTCGTCAACCTCGGCAAGCCCGCCGAGCTGTGGCTTTCGCGCTCCCTCAAGGCCGAAAAATGGGAGACGGGAAACTATCTGATACCGGAGCCGCTCCTCTTCTCCGCCGGCGTAAACCTGCCGGAGCCGAAGGGGAAATATAAAGACTGGCCCTTCCCGCTTTCGTCGCTCGGAGAGATAGCGGAGAACATAGGGCTCAGCGACTCTCAGGCGAGAGAAATCCTCGGGGGGCAGACCGTCTTTTCGCTCGGAGGGCAGAATAGGATATTGTGGTTCTCGCTGCCGGGCTTCCTCGTCGAATTCACCGGACGTCCCGCGCTCATGAGGGAACTCGTCGAAAAATTCTGGGAAAATCTCTTCTTCGGCGCGGAGCCGAAGCCTATGGCCGGCTTTGAGGCAGGCGGCTCGGCTAATCTGCCCTTCTCGGCGGTGGGAGCCGCGCGCGGGGGCGTAGCGGCGCTCGGCCTCGCGACGCCGCAGTCGCTTGAGGGCGGAGCCAAGACCCTCGGCAGATATCTGAAGGACGGCGAAGAGGCGATAGGTTGGGCGATAGCCGACCTGCCGCGCATCGGCGCCGCGCTCTCCGATATGACCAAGATGAGCAGCTTCCTCGAAGAGGAGGCTTACGAGGATGAAGATTTTTCCGATTTTGAAAGCGGAGGCGTCCCAGACATGCTTCAGCCGGATATAGCGGCGACCCCTTTCGATCAAGAGATAGCTGACTCCTTCGGAAACGTCCTCAAACGCATGGGGCGCGTATTCATAGTATGGGAAAAGCCCCTCTCCGGCAGGCTGCTGTGGTACAGCTCGCAGAAGTCGGCAAATTAAACCTGGAGGTTTTCATATGTACACAAACGCACTGAAAGTGCTGCGCGAGCGCGGCTTCATCGAGTGGAGCAGCCACGGCGAAGAGCTTGAGAAGCACTTCGCCGAAAATATGGTCACGGGCTACGTCGGCTTCGACCCAAGCGCCGACAGCCTGCACGTCGGCAACCTCGTCGCGATAATGGGGCTCGCGTGGCTGCAGCGCCTCGGACACCGGCCGATCGCGCTGGCCGGCGGCGGCACGGGCAGGATAGGCGATCCCTCCGGCAAGAGCGCCGAGCGCAATCTGCTCGCCGAGGATCAGATCCTGCACAACGTCGGACGCATAGCGGCACAGCTGAGGCACTTCCTCGACTTCGACTGCGGCGAGAACAGCGCGCTGCTGCTGAACAACAACGACTGGCTCAAAAAGCTGAATTATATAGAATTCCTGCGCGACATCGGCAAATTCTTCTCCGTCAGCTTCCTCGTCAACCGGGAATACGTGCGCGCGCGCGTGCTCGACCCCGACAAGTCGATAACCTACACCGAGCTCTCCTACATACTGCTGCAGGCCTTCGACTTCGACCACCTCTACGGCGGATACGGCTGTACGCTTCAGATGGGCGGCAACGACCAGCAGGTCAACATCATCGCCGGCATGGAGCTGGCGCGCAAAAAATCCGGCGGCCAGTGCTACGGCATGACCTTCCCGCTGCTGCTCAACGCGCAGGGGCAGAAATTCGGGAAATCCGAAAGCGGGGCCGTCTACCTCTCGCCCGAGCGCACGAGCGTCTATAAATTTTATCAGTTCTGGATCAACGTCGACGACAGAGACCTGGAGAAGCTCTACAAGCTCTTCACCTTCCGAGGGCTCGGCGAGATAAAGGCTCTGCTGGCGGAGCACGAAAAAGCGCCGCATCTGCGCGCGGCTCAGAAAGAGCTGGCGTGGGAGATGACCTGCCGCGTGCACGGCGAAGAGGCGGCGGCGCGCGCTAAGGCCGCGAGCGCGGTGCTCTTCGGCGAAACTAAGATAAAGGACGCCTCCGCCGAGGCGCTGGAAACGCTCTCCGTCGAAATAGCCTGCACCGAGGCCGAGCTCTCCGACGACAAGACCGTCGCCGACTACCTCGTCCAGTGCGGCGCGAGCGAGTCGAAGGGCGACGCGAAGAAAAAGATCAAGGCCGGCGGCGCGTATCTGAACGGCGAAAAGCTGACCGACGCCTTCCGCAGGCTCACGGAGGAGGACCTTCTTGCCGGGCGCTTCGTGCAGCTCAACATAGGCAAAAAGGACTTCCGCCTGCTCAAAATAAAATAATCCGTTTTTTTGAGGCTTGGGAGAGAGAGGAAAGCGTTCCTCTCTCTTCTTGTCGTAGAGGGGATTTAAAAATCTTGAAAAAGAGCGAAAAGGAAAAAACTGCCGAAAAAAAGACGGGCGCGAAGGTGCGCGCCTGCATGGCCTTTGCGAAAAGCATACGCCCTGGGTGGCGCGCGGACGCGCTCGCCGGCCTGCTTATATTCATCCTGAAGCTGCTCGGCGTACGCAAGAAAATCGCGCTGGACAACATAGCGCTCTGCCTGCCGGAAAAAACTTGCGAAGAGCGCAGAAAAATCCTCGCGGAATCCTACGAGAGCATGGTGTGGACCGGCGTCGAAATGCTCGCGTGGCAGCGGGACGCGTCGCTGTTGGACAGGATGCTCGTCGAGATCAGCGGGCGCGAATACATCGACGAAGCGCTCGCCGCTGGGCGCGGCGCGATAATAATCTCCGCCCACATCGGGAGCTGGGAGTACGCCGCGGCGTGGCTGGCGCGTCACTATCCCTTCTACGGCGTGGTGCGGCATTCCGACAGCCCCTTCCAGCGCGAGCTGATCGAAGAAATGCGCGAGACCTCTGGCCTTATGACCATATCGAAGGACGCGTCGATGAAGCGCGTCATAACCGTGCTGCGTAAAAACGGAGTCTTCGGCCTGCTCGCCGACCAGCACGGAGGCGACGAAGGACTCCTCGTTCCCTTCTTCGGGCGGCTCACGCGCACGCCGGCCGGCCCCGCCGCTTTCTCCGTGCTGGCCGGGGCTCCGATGATTCCGTTTATGGCGCGGCGCCTGGAACCCTTTAAATTTTCGATAACTGTGTCGCCGCCGATGCCGCGCCCGGACAAGAATCTCTCAAGAGACGAAGCGATAGCCGACCTGACGGCTCGAATGAACCGTGAATTCGAAAAGATGATAATCGAAAACCCGGGGCAGTGGCTCTGGCAGCACAGGAGATTCAGAAAAGAAGACGAAGAATAGCGCGGCAGGCGGCGTGCGCCGCTTTTATACCCCTATCCTCCGTCGAAGGTCCTCTTTTTTATGCTCTTTTTCCTCCGCCACGGCCTTATGAAGCTGTAGCGGCGCTGAGGCGCCGGCTGTGCGGTGGAGGAGCCTATCCATTTGTTGAGCTCTTTCGCGCTCACCGCCGATTCCTTTTTCAGCTTCATCGTCGGGTCCGCCTCCATTATCTTCTGCGCGCGCAGCAGGTCCCTCTGCTTCGGGCAGTCCTCGAGCCGGACGCCCTTTTTGTTTTTCATCTTCGTTATGTAACTTTCGAGCGTCCACAGGTCGTCGCAAGAGAGCTCGTCCGGCAGCTGCGGCTCTGGGAAGGCCGGGGTCTGCGAAAAGTCCGCGAGCTCCTTGAAAGAATCTATCGAAAGGGCGCGCGCCATCTCCATAGCGAGCATCGCGCAGCCCTGCGCGTCGCTGCCGGCGTGGTGCGGCAGCAGCTCGATGCCGTAAAGGGCGCAGAGCGCCTCGAGGTTGTATTTGTTGTTTTCGTCGTGGATGTCCGCGCGCTGCGCCAGCTCGAGCGTGCAGAGGTGCCCGTAGCTCCTGTATTCGTATCTTATGCCGTAGCACCGGAGCGCCGCGTCGAGCGTCAGCGCGTCGTCGCGGAAGCTGTGGGCGACGAGCGCCCGCCCCTCTATATCCGGGAATATCGCCTTCCAAACCCTATCGAAAGTCGGCGCGCCGCGCACGTCCTCATAGGTTATGCCGTGGATTTGCACCGCGTTTCTCTGGAAATAGAAAGCCTTTTTCGGAGGCCTGACGAAATATTCGTAGGACCTGACGATCCTGCCGCGCTCGACGACGCAGAGTCCGAGCTGGCAGATCGAGCTCTGCGCGTTGTTGGCCCTTTCGAAGTCTATCGCGGTGAAGGTGAAGTCGTCGCACCGCGGCAAGTATTTGCGGACCGTGATGATCATGCGCGGCTTTTCTCCTCTCCGCTGGGCAGGCTCTCGACGACGTAGGGAGCCGTTACCGAGCTTTTGCAGGCCGGCATTTCCGACGGGAGGCCGGAGAATATTATCTCTCCGCCGGAGCGTCCGCCGCCGGGCCCGAGCTCTATTATATAGTCCGCTTCCTTCATTATATCCACGCTGTGCTCCACGAGGAAGAGCGTGTTTCCCGCGTCGGTCAGCTCGTTGAAGAGCTTGAGCAGCGTCTTTATATCGCCTAAGTGCAGCCCGTCGGTCGGTTCGTCGAGTATGAATACCGAGCCGCGCTCGGCCAGGTGAGACGCTAACTTCACGCGCTGCAGCTCGCCGCCGGAGAGGGTCGTCATCGACTGGTTCAGGTGAAGGTAGCCGAGGCCGACGCGCCGAAGCGAAGTCAGCTTCGCGCAGAGCGGCCTGCCGCCGAAGAAGGCCGACGCCTCGTCGACAGTCATATCCATCACTTCGGCGATGTTTTTGCCGTTATAGGAGAAAGCGAGCGCCTCCTTAGAGTAGCGCTTGCCGCCGCAGAGGTCGCAGAGGGATTCTATCTCGTCCATGAAGTGCATGCCGGAAACGACCACGCCCGAGCCGCCGCATGCGGGGCAGGCCCCCTTAGAGTTGAAGCTGAACCAGGCGGCGCTCGTCTTGTTCGCCTCGGCGAAGATCGCGCGTATCTCGTCCGCTATGTCGAGATACGTCGCCGGCGTCGAGCGTAGGTTTATGCCGATGTTTTTCTGCCCGATGAAGACCGTCTCCTCCGCGAACTGCCTGCGGAAAGATTCCATCAGCGACGACTTGCCGGAGCCCGCGACCCCGGCGATCACCGTCATCACGCCGAAGGGCAGCTTGAGCGAGACGTTTTTCAAATTGTGCAGCGACGTCGGGGCGAGCGCGAACCAGCCCGTCGGCTTGCGCAGCGCTTTCTTGAACGGGGTTTTCCTTTTCAGCATTCTGCCGGTGAGGCTGCCGCAGGCGAGCAGCCCGTCGTAGCCGCCCTCGAATACTATCTTTCCGCCCTCCGCTCCGGCGCCAGGCCCCATGTCTACGATGTGGTCCGCAAGCTTTATCACCTCGCGGTGGTGCTCGACTATCAGCACCGTGTTGCCGTGGTCGCGCAGCGCGCAGAGAGAATCTTTCAGCAGGCTGATGTCCTTCGGGTGCAGCCCTACTGAGGGCTCGTCGAGGACGTAGGCCATGTCCGTGAGGGCCGAGTTGATGTATTTCGCGATTTTTATGCGCTGCGCCTCGCCGCCGGAAAGAGTGCCGGTCGCGCGCGAGAGGGAAAGGTAGCCGAGCCCGATCTGCACGAGCGCGCCGAGCCTGCGCGACAGCTCGCGCTTTATGTCCGCGGCCATCGGGTCCGTTATCCCCGCGACGAACTCCAGCGCCTCGGGGATGGGCATAGCCGTGACGTCGGCGATGTTCCTGCCGTTGATCAGGCAGCTGCGCACCTTCTCGTTGACGCGCGAGCCGCGGCACTCCGGGCACTCGTAGCTCGTCACCATCTTGTCCAAGATACGGGCGAAACGCTCCCCCTCCTTCGTTGCGATGACGCTCCTGTACATGCGCGGGTAGAGCCCCTCGAACTTAGCGGACTTCGGCCAGTTCGGCGGCGGGTTTTTCAGCCTTATCTGCGGCGAGTAGAGGAAGAGCTGCAGCTCCTCCGGCGAATAATCCTTTATCTTTTTGTCGAGGTCGAAGAGCCCGCTGTAGGCGTAGCGCTTCCAGCGCCAGAGCCCGCGCCCGAACGCGGGGAAGTGGATCGCGTCTTCGTCGTTGAGGCTCTTGTCGAAGTCGACGAGCTTGTGGATGTCTAAGTCGTTCACTATGCCTACCCCGCCGCAGCGCGGGCACTTCCCCGATGGGTGGTTGAACGAAAAAATGTCGGAGTAGCCTATGAACGGCCTGCCTACGCGCGAGAAGAGCAGGCGCAGGATGGAATAAATGTCCGTGTAGGTGCCGACGGTCGAGCGGGTGTTCGGCGCCGGCTTCTTCTGATCTATGATGATCGTCACGGGGAGATTTTCTATGAGCTCGACCTCCGGCCTGCCGTACTTCGGCAGGAACTGCTGTACGAAGCTCGGAAAGGTCTCGTTCAGCTCGCGCCGCGATTCCGCCGCTATCGTGTCGAGGCAGAGCGACGATTTTCCCGAGCCGGATACTCCTGTGAAAACGGTTATGACTTTTTTTGGTATTTTGAGAGAGACGTTCTTTAAATTATTTTCGTATGCGTTCGTTATTTCGATAAATCCGCGTTCCATTTCTCATTCACTCCGACCTGCACCGCACGATTTTTTTCGTTCGGCTATTGACATTGACCGCGTAAAATGTTCAAATATTCACAAAGGCTCGCATGCCTTCATTACAACAACATAACATAACTCCTGAGGGGGAAATTGACAATATGAAAATATTAGCGTTAATGGGCAGTCCTCGTCTGCGCGGCAACACCGCGATACTGCTGTCGCAATTTATCAACGGCGCCCGCGCCGCCGGCGGAGAAGCGGAAGTCGTAAACCTACAGGAGGAAAACATCCATCCCTGCGACGCGTGCGACATTTGCGAGTGCGGCGACAAAGATTTCTGCGTCCACAACGACTCCATGCGCGAGCTGATGAAAAAAGTCGGCGAAGCCGACGCCTTCGTGCTCGCGACGCCGGTATGGTGGACCGGCGCGTCGTCGCTGACGAAAATTTTTCTTGACCGGCTCTACGGCTACAACACGCGCAAATTCTTCGGCGGCAAGGGCATATATCTGATCACGACCTTCGTCGACAATCGCAGATTCGAGCACCCGCTCCCCGGCGCCGACATCGTAGGCTACGCCATCCAGAGCGTTTCGGACTTCACCGGCATGGAATTCCTCGGGCATCTGCGCTCCGCCATCTCCGGCTGCGTGCTCGACGATACGAAGATACTGGACAAAGCGTTCCTCGAAGGAAAGAATTTCGTTAAAGTCCTAAGTCACGCAAAGTAAAAAAGAAACGAACGCAAAACGGCGAAGCCGCGCGCTAGACCTGAGCGCGCGGCTTCGTGCGTCTTACGAATCCGACAGTCCGGCTTTTCTCTTTTTCGCCGCTGAATGCGGGCGTTAAAGCTGTGGTGACGAAAAGCGGCAAACTTGTGTCCTTTCATGAAATTCGCCTGCTTTGTTTCTCTGCTCGCATCGGCATAGCATAAGTTCACGTCCTTCCCGTATTGTCGTTTAAAAATGCACTTTCTTCAATACGGAAATTTGCCTTTACGCGCCCGCCAAAATGCCGCAGACAACTGCAAAAGCGCCGTACCGCGCCGCATTTACCCGTCCATTTTGTGATTTTAGCCGTGATGTTAAAATATTAAGTGAAAATGTTCCTATTTTTTAATCTCTCGGATAAAAACGGATACAGTACTTTATGATATAATGCCTAATATATAACAGTTCCATTTTACCGGCCTCGGCCGGAAACCAGAAAAAGGTGTGATGCTCAGATGAAAAAACTCGCAACGCTGATACTCCTTATCACAATAGCCGCCGTCGCGGCGGCCCCGGCCGCAGCGGCCCCGGCTCCGCAAAAAGACTGGCCGGCCCAGCTCAAGTTCATGGCAGGCCCTCCCGGCGGCAACTGGTTCGCGCTCGGCAGCGCGATGGCGGACATGTGGTCTAAGAACACGATCTCGGTTACGAGCAGCACCGGCGGCGGCGTTTCCAACATAATCAACGCCAACGGCCATAAGGGCGACTTCGGTTTCTCGGTCACCTCGCTCCTGGGAGCGGCCATCAAGGGCGAACAGGACTTTATGGGGCGCCCGGCGAAGAACGCCGCGATACTCGCCAACCTTTATACCCAGTACACCTACTTCATTATGCGCAAAGACTTCGCCGAGAAGAACAAGATAACCAAACTCGGCGACATCTTCGCGAAGAAGATCCCCGTCAAGATGGCTACGCTGAAGCCCGGCACCTCTTCGGAGTTCGTCGTCAAGTCGCTCTTTGTTAAGGGTTACGGCGTTACCTATAACGACATCAAGAAGATGGGCGGCTCGATGGAATTCGCCTCCTATGAGGGCGGCGCGGACCTCATCGCCGACGGACACATCGACCTCTTCATCTTCTCGGTCGGCAGGGTCGCCTCGATCGTCATGAACATCGAGAGCAAGGCCGACATCGTCTGCCTCCCGGTAGACGACGGCGCGCTTAAGGCGCTCTCCGACGCCTACGGCACGGTCGCCTTCACGATCGAGCCCGGTATCTACAAGAGCGTGAAGAAGCCCGTCAAGACCGTCGGCGACTACACCTGCATCGTAGTGCGCGACGACATCCCCGATTCGCTCGCCTACGACCTCTGCAAGGCCCTCTGGGAGAACAAGGCCAGCCTTGCGAAAGCCGTCAAGGACATCGACGAGCTGACGCCGCAGATCGCTGTGCCGGACGGAGTGCCGACGCAGGCCGGCGCGTTGAAGTATTGGAAAGAGCTGCAGGCCAAGACGAAGAAGTAACGCCGCTGCGCGAGATTTTTTAGAAGCAGAGGAGAACCTTCCTCTGCTTCTCTCACTTATCGACTGTCAAGCGGCGGCTCTACGGCGTCATTTGATTCTGACGCCGGAGCGTCCGTCCCGTTTTATGCCAGGAGTGTGTGTAAATGCGAAAATTAAGCGGATCAAGTCATAAATTTATGTACGTATATTTTGTGGTGATCGGCCTCTTTCACCTCTATACCTCCGTATTCGGAGCCTATGAATCATACTTGCAGAAAAATATCCATCTCGGGCTGGTGCTCCCGACGGCCTTCTTTTTATTCCCGATGTTCAAAAAAGCGCCCATGGACCGCGTGCCCCTCTATGACTGGGCGCTCGGGGCCTTATCCGCGATCCCCTCGCTCTACGCGATCGTCAACTATGACAGCATCGTGATGCGCATCCAGCAGGTCGATCCTCTGACCGCCGCCCAGTTCTGGTGCGGCATACTGCTATTCGTGCTGCTGCTCGAAGGTACGCGCCGCGTCGTCGGGCTGCCGCTGACGCTGATCGCCTTCCTTTTCGCCGCTTATATGTACTTCGGTCAGTCGCTGCCCGGCATAATGAAGGGGCTGTCGTTCTCTATGTCCGAAGTCGTCGAGCAGATATACCTGACCGACGAAGGAGTCTTCTCGATGCCGCTGGGCGTCTCCGCGACGCTCGTCGCCGCCTTCCTCATCTTCGGCGGCTTCCTTGAAAAATGCGGCACGGGCCCGTACTTCATGGAAGTCGCTCAGGCTTTCACCGGCACAGCGCCGGGCGGCCCCGCCAACATCGCGGTCATGAGCTCCTGCCTCTTCGGCTCGATATCGGGCTCCGCGGTCGCCAACGTCTATGGCACCGGCACATTCACGATACCTCTTATGAAAAAGATCGGCTATCCGCCGCACTTCGCCGGCGCGGTCGAAGCGGTGGCCAGCTCCGGCGGGCAGATAATGCCGCCCGTCATGGGTGCCGGCGCCTTCCTCATGGCTTCCTTCCTCGGCGTGCCCTTCACTAAAATAATAGTCGCCGCCATCACGCCGGCGATGATCTACTACGCGGCCGTCTTCCTCATGATTCGCCTCGAAGCTATGAAGCGCGGACTTAAGGGGCTTGCGCCCGAGGATCTTCCCGACAAAAAGCAGGTGCTGAAAAAAGCGTATCTCTTCCTGCCGATCATCGCGCTCGTCTACTTCCTATTCGTCGGGATGACGCCGATGCGCGCCGCCGCGATAGGCGTCCTCGTCTCGTGGCTCGTTTCGCTTCCGCAGCCCGAGAAGCGCATGGGGCCGCGTGCGGTCGTCGACGCTATCTACAACGGCGTTAAAAACGTCACGCTCGTCTGCGTGGCCTGCGCTACGGCCGGCATAGTGCTCGCCTCCGTCTCGCTGACGGGAGTCGGAGTCAAGCTCGTCGGTCTCGTGCTCGCCTTTACGAGCGGGATGCCGCTGCTCGCGCTCTTCCTCGTCATGATCGTTTCGCTCATCCTCGGCATGGGGCTGCCGACGACGGGCGCGTACATCCTCGCCTCCGCGCTCGGCGTCCCTATCCTCACGAAGCTCGGATTCCCGGCAATATCAGCGCATATGTTCGTCTTCTACTACGCGATAATATCTAACATCACGCCGCCCGTCGCGCTCGCCGCGTACGCCGCGGCGTCCATAGCTGGCTCCGACCCGAACAGGACTGGCTTCGAAGCCTGCCGTCTCGGCTTCCTCGCGTTCGTCACGCCCTTCGCCTTCTGCTACGATCCGGGCATACTGCTGCAGGGCACGCTGCCGGAGAACCTCTTCGGCATACTCGCCTGCTGCGTCGCCTGCTTAGGCTTCGGCTTCGCGATGATGGGCTACCTGAACCGCGCGCTGAAGCCTTGGGAGAGGCTGCTCTTCGTCCTCTTCGCGGTCATGGGTCTCTGCCCCGACCGCCTGATAACGTCGATAGGGGCGGCCGGGGTCGTAGCGGCGTGGGTATTCTTCGCAAAGACGGGAAAGAAAAACGTACAGCCCCCTGCGGCGGCTTAGCCGGAAGCGCCGTAAGCGTTATAAAGAAAGAGGGTCTTCGGGCCCTCTTTTTAGTATGTTTTTATTTCAACAGGCCCGCGTCGTCTCGTGTTCCGCCGCGTGGTATGGCTTTCCCCTCCCATACATTTGCTTTAAGAAACGCTTCGGCGCATCCATTTAATTGCGCGCTCTGCGCTCCAATAAACAGCTTTGAAGGGGTTCGTCATCATTCAACATCAGGGAGCGTCCGCGTTAAGAAAGATATGTCTCCGTCAGGAAGTTACAGGAGCCGCGCGCCGGGGCCGTCGCCGCTCAATCGTTGACACGATGTAACGATGTGCTCGGATACCCTGTCAACGACGGACGCGCCGCCTTATTAACGATATTGAACAGTTGCGGGTGGCAAGTGTGTGCATATTATAACGACATGGTGCATATGCCGCTGCGGTTCGCCGTCCGCGGCTCTATTTCTGTGAGATCCCATCCGGCTAAGCCGGCGTTTTGTCAGTAGGGTGCGCTGATATTTTTGAGGGTCTAAAAGATATATATTTCCCGGTTATACTTTCAGGATTCAAAGCAATTTCCTCCGGCGTCCCGCAAGCGACTATCCTGCCTCCATCTTCGCCCCCGCCAGGTCCAATATCTATGATATAGTCCGCATTCCTGATTACGTCAAGGTCGTGTTCAATAACGACTACCGTTGCGCCATTGTCTATCAGGGTTTGGAATACACCCAGCAGAGATTTTACGTCTAGGGGATGAAGCCCGATGGTAGGCTCGTCAAAAACAAACATGGAGTCCGCCTGCGCTCTTCCCATTTCACTGGCGAGCTTTAGGCGCTGAGCTTCCCCTCCTGAAAGGCTCGGCGTTTCTTCGCCTACGGTAAGATAACCAAGTCCCAGGCTTTGCAGGACCGACAGACGCCCATACACATTCTTCATATCCTTACAGAAAGAGAGTGCGGTATTCACGTCCATATCCATGATCTCAGGAAGAGAACGGGATTCACCAACTTTGTTCGTGTACTTTACTCTATATGCGTCCCGTCCGTACCTTGAGCCCCTGCACTCCGGGCATGGGACATCCACGTCCGGCAAAAATTGCACATCCAAACTGATAGAACCAGTCCCGTCACAGGTCGGGCATCGCAGATTTCCCGTGTTATATGAAAAGTCGCCGGCCTTAAAGCCATGTTCTTTCGCGCTCTTTGTGCGGGCAAATATCTTTCTCAGCTCGTCATGGACATTTGCATATGTGGCTATCGTGGAACGGACATTGATCCCGATAGGCGCTGCGTCGATCAGCTTGATGTGTCTGATTCCTCCTGCGTCCAGCGAACGGACGTGTTCAGGAAGCGCTTTTTCAGAGATCATCGCCTCCAATCCGGGCACAAGGCTTTCTAAAATCATCGTGGTTTTTCCCGAACCGGATACGCCCGTGACGACGGTCAGCCTCCCCTTTGGAATATCCACTTCAAGAGGTTTTACAGTATGGATATCAGATGTGGACATATGGATCCTTCCATATGAGAAGAGCCCGCATCGCCCTGCTCTTTTTCGCATATCGGATTCTGCATTCCCAGAAAGAAACGGGCCGATCTGTGAAACTTTATTGTCAATGATATCCTTGATCGTACCTTCTGCGATGACATTTCCACCTCCCGCGCCTGCCTCGGGGCCCATCTCAATGATCCAGTCGGCTTCCTTCAAGATCTGTGTATCATGGTCCACTAAAAGCACGGAATTACCATCCGCGATCAGGTCATGCATAACTCCGTTCAGCCCCACGATATTGGATGGGTGCAGACCGATGGATGGTTCATCCAGCACGTACAATACACCGGTTGTTCTGTTCCGCACAGCACGGGCAAGCTGCATCCTCTGACGCTCCCCCGTCGACAGAGTGGACGCCGCACGGTCAAGCGTCAGATAGGAAAGCCCAAGGTCCATGAGACGTTCCGCGACCGTCTGAAAAGCTTCACAAATGCTCTCTGCCATAGGCCGCATTTCGGAAGGTACAGAATCCGGCACACCGGGCACCCATTCCACCAGCTCCTTCAATGTCATTGTGCAGGCTTCATCCAAAGATATTCCGCGGAGTTTCGGCGCTCTGGCCTTTTCTGAAAGTCTCGTCCCTCCGCAGTCCGGGCAGACTCCGGTTCTGAGGAACTTCTCGACGCGCTTCATTCCCTTTTCGTCTTTTACCTTTGAAAGCGCGTTTTCCACAGTGTAGATGGCGTTGAAATATGTAAAGTCCATTTCTCCCGACGCGCCGCTTGTCTGATTCTGGTAGATCATATGTTTCTTGATTGCCGGGCCGTGGAAAACGATATCCCGCTCTTTTCCAGTCAGCTCCCGGAACGGCACGTCAGTCCTTACGCCAAGATCCCTGGCAATATCCTTCATCAGACTCCACATCAGAGTCTGCCACGGAAGGACCGCGCCTTCATCTATGGAAAGAGATTCGTCCGGCACCAGCGTGGACTCATCCACCACATTTACAAAACCGGTGCCTTCACAGGTCGGACATGCTCCTGAACTGTTGAACGCCAATTCTTCCGCACCGGGGCCGAAAAATCTCACGCCGCATTCAGGGCAGATGATTTCTCTCTCTGCCGCTACATCCATCGACGGCGGACAATAGTGTCCATTGGGGCATCGGTGGCTGCCAAGCCTTGAATACATGAGACGCAGACTGTTTAGCAGCTCTGTTCCCGTGCCGAAGGTGGAACGGATGCCGGGCACGCCCGGCCTCTGGTGCAATGCAAGCGACGCCGGGACATAAAGCAGCTCTTCCACATCTGCTTTCGCCGCCTGCGTCATGCGCCTTCTCGTGTATGTCGATAAAGCGTCCAGATAGCGTCTCGACCCTTCGGCATACAAAACGCCCAGAGCGAGCGAAGATTTACCGGAGCCGGACACTCCGGCAATTCCTACGATCTTGTTCAGCGGTATATCCACATCGATATTTTTCAGATTGTGTACCCGCGCTCCGCGAACCTGAATCTTTTTCGGCGCCCCCGTCTCATCGTTCATAATGCGCATCTTCTTCCGTGTATTCCTCGTATGTCATATCTTTATTCATGAGAAGCTGTAGCCCTTTCAAAAAATTTTTTTGCTTGAGAGCTTGAGAGGCCGCATAAACAGCCATTACTGCGGATTATCTTACTATTTAAGATAATCCTGCAATTTTATTTTCAGCGCAAATATAATAATCTTACAATCAGCTGTCAAGTGCGGCGTATCGGCCCGCGGCGAAAGCCAAACGCAAGCAGCGGCGAGAACATCCGCAGAGAAAAGAAGGCTGTTCCGGCGGGCGGGCGTAAGCATCGCGGAGGCGGTCGCGGCGTACGACTCAGCAAGCGGCGGCAGTAAGGATAAGCTGGCCGAAACGCCGACCGCCCTCCAAAGCGTCGGCGGTCTCTTTTTTATCGCGGCCGTACCGTCATTCGGTTTGTCGAGAGAAGGCCTCGCCGCAGCCCAGCCGCATATCCCGCGGTTATGGAGCTCCTTCGCTTATATGGCGTTCCCCTACAGTTTCAGCGTCTGCCGCGGAAGAGGTGATTTGGCCGTTCTTTCATATTTTTTAGATATTCGTACTGCGCGGCGCCGGCGCCGCGTGCCGTTATCTTTCTATCTTCCGTTTACCATCCTCGCGCCGGCTGCCCTTGCCTGTTCCAGCTTCTCAGGAAATACTGAATTGTGTCGTTCGGCCTTTGCTTCCGGGTCAAACATCGTCCAATCATATTTAGAGTAATCGCTGACTTGTTTGGTATCTCCGGCGAACAGGGATTCCGTAGGGCCGATGAAGCGGCTGAGCGTTCCCTGGTATTGCTCTGCAAGATGGCGGTAATATCCGCCCGGCTCGTAGGCCTCGTCCGGCGCATTACTGGCCATAATGAAGAGGACGGGGATCCGGCGGTCGTTGTAGCTGAAGAATTCAGTTTTATAGGTGATGTACTGAAAAATCAGCCGCTCGTAAAGCGCGCGGAACGCCGCCGTCGTTTCGCCCAGATAGTTTGGTGCGCCCAGAATCAATCCATCCGCCGCACGAATTTTTTCGAGCACCGCTGTGAGATCGTCCCGGCAGACGCAATGTCCGTAATGTTTTTCAGTCTTGCATCCGAAGCAGGAAATACAGCCGGAATACTTCCCGAGGCTATACAGGTCGAAAACTTCGACTTCCGCACCCGCTTCCCGCGCTCCTTTCGCCGCAGAATTTACCAATGAGGCCGTATTCCATGTTTTTCTTGGGCTTGCGTTGATCGCTACGATATGCTTCATTTCTGTCGCCTCATGCGGGATTAAATTTATCTTTTCCTCTGGCACATCTCGGGCAATGCCAGTCCTCCGGCAAATTTTCAAAGGCTGTTCCTGCCGGGACGCCGTGATCTGGGTCGCCTATGTCAGGATCGTATACATAGCCGCAGACGGAGCATACATATTTTCCGCTCTTTGTTTTGTAAGTGATTTCACCGACTGGAATGCTTTCAGGCGGATTATTGAGGTCGACAACCCTCTTAGCCTCCAGATTTTCATAGCCGAGCGGGGTATGCGTCGACAGATATACCGTAGGATGGTTGCCGATAAATTCGCGCACTCGATCAAGAGTTTCTCTGGCGGCTCCAAGGTCGTCAAATACGACGGACAGTTTGTTCTCATACAACGCTTCGTCCGTGTAAGTAATGTCTCCGTGAATCATATAGAATAAGCCGTCGTTTTCCACGATGACGATGCTGTTCCCGCCGGTATGGCCCTTTGCCTTGATGAAATAGATGCCATCTTTGATCTTCTGGCTCTCGGGAAAATTGTAGTATGGGCCGTCCTCGAACTTTACAGCAACGATATTGTTAAGTCCCTTTAACTCATCCGCGCCGACTTCCTCTTCGTTTACATAAATCTTTGCATTCGGGAAACGCCCCAGTTCACCGGAGTGATCTCTGTGCCTATGCGTCAAAAGAATCTTTGTGACCTGCTCCGGGCGATATCCCAATTCGGCGAAGGCGTCCGCGTAATCCATGATGATCCTGCCCGTATAGATCGCCGTATTGTCATCCACGGCCCCTTCCGGAAAACCGGCTGGAAGACCGGTGTCGACCAGAATCACTTCGTCGCCGGCGTCGATCAGATAATTCTGAAGCCCGGACCTGTAACGAATGGCGCGGTCAAATTTTTCTGCACCTTCTTCGCCGCCGAAGACGAAGGGCTGTGTGGCAAATCCATCGGTTCTGAATTTGATTGCTTTGATTTCCATCTTTCTAATCTCCTTTACTCTCCGTTGTCACGTTGTTACGGGTGCTTTTTTCAGCAGCAAGCGAAGGCTTATCATTTCCCGATCGGATAATCCTATGCGATCCTGCATGCTGAGTGCATCATATTTCAGTGCCTCCCCCTTATATGTCAGAGCTATTAAGAACGCCCTTTCATTATATTCTGCCCGCTCTTTTTTGAACAGGCCCGCTTTTCCATCGGTATGGTAAAAATCTCTTTTAATGTGCGTTTTTTCATTCTGATCCTTAAAAATTTGCTTTATTATTCAACGACTACTTTGATCGCAGCGCATTCGCCGCCGGCGATTCCGGCAGAGTTTCCCTGCTTCGCCCGCTGCCGCCTTTGCCGCGTATCTCACAGTTGTGAGAGTTTCTCTCGCCCATATGACATTCCTTACAGCGCCACAGTCTGTCCGCAGGAGAGATAGCGGAGCTGCTCTTTCATGATTTTCTTGAGATATTCATATTGCGCGGCGCCCGTACAGTGGCAGGTGTAATACAGCGTTTTGCGCCGCGTCAAATATTGGGCCGCTTCGTCGAGCAGACGCTTTCCCGCGCCCTTCGGATCTGCCTTCATGAAGTGGAAGCCGCCGATCAGGACGTCCGGCTCGAACCATTCCAAGAGATTCAGCACGCCCTTGTGGGAGCAGCCGCTGATCAGGATGCGTCTGCCGTTTTCTCTGATTTGCAGATATTGCTCATGCCGAAAATCCTCCGGCAGCGTCCTTCCTTCTACGCTCATTGTGAGGCCGGCCGAATCGACGGGGAAGCGGCGTTCCCGCTCGTTGCAGGAGGAGAGCTCCAGCCCGTCGTCGATCTGATAGTAGGCATCCGTGTAAACAAGCCGGGGATCGGAGGCAAGCTCCGGAGCGAGGCCGATCTCTTTTCCCGCCGCATTCCCGTGCTTTTCAAAGGTGTGACGGCTCACGTAAACGGGGGCGTGGTCGTTTTCGGTTAGAAAAGCGCTCAGCCCGCCGCCGTGGTCGTAGTGGCCGTGGGACAAAACTGCAAAGTCGACGGCGTCAAGGCTGACGCCCATTTTTTGGGCGTTTTCCGCAAAGGCGCGGCTTTGCCCCATATCGAACAAAATTTTGCGGCAGCACGCCTCGATATACAGACTGAGCCCGTGTTCCGTGCGAAAATCCCTGCTGCACGCCGTATTCTCCATCAGCGCTTTTACAATCATTATGGATGCTCCTTTTTCGCGTTTTCCGCTCGCGTTTTTGTCTGCGGATATTATATTCCTTTTAGAGCCGGCGCGGGCTTCCGCGGACGATGCAAGAGCTGCAGACGAGGAAGGCGGCGCAGCCGCCGATGGCTGGACTGCGCGGACAAAGCGAAATATGGTTTTTCTCTGAACTGAAAGCGGAAAAGACGAAAGACGCAGCGGATGTTTTCCCGCCGCGTCGAAGTTGCCGGAATTTATTTTCCCGCGCAGGCCGTGCCGCCGCAGGGGCCGGCTCTCAGCATCGCGCTGTCCGTATCGTGCCCGACCCACTTCTGGAGCCGCCGCGCGAGCGCGATCATCTTATCGAGGTCTATCCCGCTTTCTATCCCCATTTCGCGCAGCATGTGAAGCACATCCTCCGACGCGACATTCCCCGACGCGCCCGGCGCGAAGGGGCAGCCGCCGAGCCCGGCAAGCGACGCGTCGTAGCGTATCACCCCAGCGTTCATCCCGGCGACGATGTTCGCGAGCGCCATGCCGCGCGTGTTGTGCAGATGCAGGAACAACTTCACTTGCGGAAATTTTTCTATCATATGGGAAGCCCTGTCGTACACCTGTCGCGGATTCGCCATGCCAGTCGTGTCGGAGAGGGAAAGCTCCGTGACGCCTAGGTCTTCGACGAAACGCCCGGCGATGGAGGCGACCCTTTCTACGGGTATCTTTCCTTCGAAGGGGCAGCCGAAAGCGGTGGAAATAGCGCCGGAGACCTCCGCGCCGTTCTCTCTCGCGAATGCCGCGCACTCTTCGAAGCCCTTCAAAAGCTCCCCGACGCTCTTGTTCAGGTTCGCCTTCGCGTGCGATTCGCTCGCCGAAAGCGTCAGCTTGACCTTCGTTATTCCAGCGGCTAGCGCGCGCTCCACTCCCTTTATGTTTGCGACGAGGGCCCTGTACTCGACGCCAGGCAGTCTGCGCAGCCTCTTCGCGACCTCGTCGCTGTCGGCCATCTGCGGCACCGCCTTCGGATTCACGAAGGAACCTATCTCTATGATCGGCACACCGGCCTCCGCCGCGCCTTCGATCAGCGAAATTTTCTGCTCGACGGAGAGCGTCGTCTTTTCATTCTGCAGCCCGTCGCGGGGGCCGACCTCGCAGAAAATGATTTTTTCAGGCCAATTCATCGGCATTTTGCATCACTCCCGAATGACGAAATAAGGAACATTGTCAGTGTATTATAGGTTTTGTTTTCTGTCAAACGATAAATAATTTCGTATAACGAAAATAACTGAAAAAAACAATTGTAGTATTTTTACCCCTTGACATTGTGTGCAAAGAACTGTAACATGTATTTACAATAAAAAATGGATATTAATTCCGTATAACGGAAAAAAGATCAACAGGACGGAGTGGTTTCATGTCGCACAAATTTTCGTTAGCGCATCTTACAGTCCTCGGATGGTCGCCCGCGGAGATGGCTTATAACGCTAGCCTCCTGGGCTATGATTATATCGGCATACGCAATATCAATATGGGGGTGAAGGGGGAAAGGGATTTCAGTATCCCCTTCGGAAGCGGGCGCTACAAATCGCTGAAAGAGGCGCTCGAAGAAACTGGCATGAAGATTCACGACATAGAGCTGGCGCGCGTCCTCGACGGCGGCGACGTAAGTTCCTACGAGCCCGCTTTCGAGGCCGGAGCGTCGCTTGGAGCGCGCGCCGTCCTGTCAAGCATATGGACGGACAAAAAGGATTATTACATCGAGCAGTTCGCTAAGCTCTGTGACTTGGCCGCGCAGTACGGGATGACGGTCAACCTTGAATACGTGACCTGGGCCGGCGTCTGGAATCTCAAAGGCGTTATGGAGGTTTTGAACGCGGTGAAGCGCCCGAACGCGCGCGTCATGGCGGATACGCTGCACACATGGCGCTCGCGCGTCTCGCTCGGCGAGCTCAGAAGCGTGCCGAAGAAGCTCTTCGATATGGCGCACATCTGCGACGCTCCCGCCGAGATTCCCGACCGCGGCGACAAAGATGCGCTTATCTATACGGGGCGCGACGCGAGATACTACGTCGGGGAGGGCGGCATCGACGTAGCTGGAATAGTGAAGTGCATGAGGGAAGACACCGTGCTGTCGATAGAGCTGCCGCACCTCGCGAGGGCCGCCGAGTACGGCTATACGGAGCACGCACGCCGCTGCCTCGCGACGGCGAAGGAATATCTGAGAAAAAACGGCGCTGATTGATCTGCGCGGAAGCTTTGAAAAATAAGAGGTGCTGCATATGAGACTTGAAGCTGGAAAACCTATAAAGGCGTCGAAACAGATACTCGGCGGAGAAAAGCCTCTCGTGTGCATCCCGCTGGTGGGAAAAACGCGCGAAGCGATAATTTCCGAGGCAAATAACGTGCCGGTTATTGCGCCGGATATCATTGAACTCAGAATAGACGCGTGGAATTTTATCGAAGATGTACCGCGTTCGATTGATATGATCGGCGAGGTGCATAAAATCGTCGGCGATACTCCGATCATACTCACATGCCGCGGCGACTGGGAAGGCGGATTCAAAAAGGTCGACGACGGTGCGAAGTTCGCGGTCTACGCCGGCGCGGTCGAACTCGCGTATGTGGATTTTATCGATGCAGAGCTCAAATACGGCGGGGAAAAGCTTGGCGAGCTTCTCGAAACGCTTAGAGGGACAAAGACTTCTCTCATAGTTTCTTTCCATGATTTCAAAGCAACGCCGCCAAAAGAGGAGCTTTTCTCAATAATGGAAAAGGAGATTCAAGTTGGGGCTCATGTCGCGAAGCTGGCCGCAATGCCGCAGCGAGAAGAAGACGTTCTCGGCGTGCTCGAAGCGACGCTTGCTATTAGGAGAAAATATCCCGATGTCCCGATCATTTCTATGTCTATGGGACCGCTCGGCGCGGTAACTAGGCTTGTCGGAGGGGTTTTCGGCTCCGACCTTACCTTCGCCGTAGGCTCGAAAGCCTCCGCGCCGGGACAGATTCCTGTCGCCGAGTTGCGCAAGTGCTTTGGAGTAGTTTACCCGTGACAGCCGGAATAACGCGGAAAGCAGGTGTATAACTTGACTGAAAATAATAATGCACATAAAGATATTGACGGTGCCGCCGCAAAGGCAGACCTGCAGCCAGGAGAAAAGGTTTTTACCGTCATCCTTTTCGCTGTGACTGTCTTTCTGTTTTACCGTTCGATCCTTCTGTGGCAGATGGCTCCGGGAATCAGCGGCCCGGCGATGCTCCCTCTGCTCTCAAGCGGCCTCGCGGCTTTGCTGTTGGCGGCCTCCATCGCCGTAAATATATGGAAAACGACCCCTGCCAGCGGGAGAAATCTGACTTTCTCGCAAAAGACATATATAGTTTTAGAATATCTTTTTTCGAAGAATGTAATAGTTACGATTATTTTTATATTTGCATACTGTGTTCTGCTGAATTTTAGCGTACCCTTCTATCTCTCCTCAGCACTCTTCCTGTGGGGGCTTATGTCATTCCTTGCAAAGAGAGGGCTCGTGAAAAATATTATATGGACAGCCATGGTGCTGGCGTTCATAGCCGTGGTTTTCGGGATGCTTTTCAGCGTCGTTATGCCGTGAGAGGAGAAGGATAAAATGGATTTAAGTTATCTGATGATTCCATTCACGAGCCCGATAATAATAGCTCTTGTAGCGGCGGGAACTTTTGTTGGGATATATATAGGCGCGATTCCCGGGCTTTCCGCAACGATGGCGGTCTCACTTCTCGTTTCGCTGACGTTCGGTTGGGAGACTAATAAAGCCGTTGCAATGATGATCGGTGTGTTTATCGGCGGCGTTTATGGCGGCTCACGTTCTGCGATACTGCTGAATATTCCCGGAGCGCCTGCGGCGGTGGCGACCGCGCTGGACGGCTATCCGCTTGCGAAAAAGGGCCTAGCCGGCAAAGCTATGGGCGTTGCAACGACTCAGAGCTTCATTGGAACGGTATTCGGAATAATAGTGCTGATGTTCGGCGCGCCTTTTGTTGCGGCGTTTGCAATGAAATTCTCTTCAGTCGACTATATGCTGCTTGCGTTTATGGGTATGATGATGGTTGGTAGCCTAGGTTGCAAATCTATGACGCGCGGCATTGTCGCGGCAAGTCTCGGCATCTTCCTCGGGACAGTTGGGATGGATCCGCTTACTGCCGTCACACGCTTTACGTTCGGTAACACCTATCTTAATTCTGGGGTCAATTTCATCGTTGCGCTCATTGGGCTCTTCGGAGCGGCGGAGGCAATATCGCAGATGACGGAAATGGGAGTTGAGCCGATAAAGCAGAAGATCGACAGGATCATCCCCTCTTTCAGCGAAACTAAAAAATATATACCGCTCACCATTCGTTCGGCAATCGTCGGTGTACTGGTAGGGGCTCTGCCCGGCGCCGGCGGTGATATAGCGGCGCTTCTGACCTATGACCAGGCTAAGCGTACTGTACGTAATCCCGAGGTGCCGTTCGGCGAAGGCGCCGTAGAAGGCATAGTCGCGCCTGAAACGGCGAACAACGCGGCGATAGGAGGCGCCTTCATCCCGATGTTGACGCTTGGCATACCAGGCGACGCGGTAACGGCGGTGCTGATAGGCGCTCTGACGATTCACGGGCTACGCCCGGGGCCAAACCTGATGACGGATAATCCGCAAATGTTCAACGTGATAGTAGGCTGTCTGTGGATCGGCGCGATATGCCTCCTGATATTCGGGCTGACCGGCATAAAAATATTCACGAAAGTCGTAGAGATACCCAAGCCTATACTCATGCCGACAATACTTATCCTCTCGGTGATAGGTTCCTACGCCATCAACAACAGCCTTTACGATATATTCTGGATGCTCGGCTTTGGCGTTCTTGGATATTTCATGAAGCGCTTCGATTATCCTATAGGTCCGATGGTCCTCGGTGTAATACTGTGCCGGTTGATGGAGACAAACCTGCTGCGCGGCCTTATGCTGCACGGCTCGGCGTTCGGCCTTATCCTGAGTATATTTAAAAGCCCGATTTCTGTGTGCCTGTTTGCGCTGATGATCTTTCTGCTCGCCACTAACAGCAATACCTACAGGAATTGGAAGAAAAAACGCGATGAAGCTAAGGTTGCCGAGCGCTGTAAAGCGTAAAGGTGAGCGGATAATGAAAAACATTTCAATAAAAACAAAACCCGCCTGCCTTCTCGGATGTCCGCCGGAATATTCGGTGTCCCAGGGAATGCGTAACATAGAAGGCTTTGAAGCCGAAAAAATAAGACACAGGAGGAATAGCACCATGAGAAAATTTTCCATACTTATCGCACTAATCCTGGCAATGGCTGTCAGCGCCTGCGCGTTTGCAGCATACCCCGAGAAAAATATCAACTGCGTCATACAGTGGGGCGCCGGCGGAGGGACCGACTCGCTCATGCGCCCTCTCTGCTCAATAGCCGAGAAGGAGGTCGGCAAGAGCCTTGTAATGCAGAATATGACCGGCGGCACTGGATCGATAGCCACACAGTTCGTGTATGACAAGCCGGCTGACGGTTACACTCTTCTTCTTGGCGCCGAGAATCCTGCGCTTTACCAGGTGCTTAACATCTCAAAGCTCACCTATGGCGACTTTGAACCTGTATTCCTTATAGGCGACGAAACGACGGGAATCATCGTAAGGAAGGGTTCGAAGTATAAGACATTTACAGATATCGTAAAGGACGCAAAGGCCAACCCAGGCAAAGTCAAGATATCGACTACAGGCGCCGGCGGCCTGCCGTGGGAAATGGGCGCTTTTATCACAAGCGTTACCGGCGCGACATTTGCGCAGATTCCCTATGACAGCGACGCTTCTGCAAGGACGGCTGTCATAAATGGAGAATGCGACTTCACGGTATGCAAGGTCCAGTCAGGTATCGAATCGCACAAAGCGGGTGCGATAGTATTCCTCACGATGTTCGCAAAACAGCCTGTAGCTGCAATGCCGGAAATCCCGATCGTAACAAAGGAATATTCCAATTTCGATCAGTATCTCCCATGGGGCCCCTTCTACGGAATCTTTGCTAAGAAGGGCACAGACCCCGCCAAGATAAAATTCCTGAGCGCCGCGTTTGCCAAGGCTTTCCAAGACCCAACGTACAAGGATGTCCTTTCGAAATTCAACATCAACGCACTCGGCTACGCAGGAGCTGACGCCAAAAAGTATATCACCGGCTGGCAGTCGAACACGATCAGCGCTCTTAAGAAGAGCGGCGCCGTGAAATAATCGCTCCAATCTGTGATACGTATGTGGAGTTTTAGGATGATTTGCCGTTGAATTACAAAACCGAGTACTAATTAATATGCGAAGAAAGTCTATTTCTGTAGCTTTAATTGCGGTAGCGCGCCGCGTTTAGACGTTCGCGCTCTGCCGGGCTCTCTTCGCACGTAAATGATACCGCGGCCGGGCTTTCCGTCAGGCCGCATCCAAGACAGAATTAATTTGATTGTCGCGGAACAATCAAAGCGAGGCGCGCCTTCTTAGCGTTTGATAAAGCACGGCTTGGTATCTGCGTAGCAGGATTGTATTCTGTTACACAGTAAAACATAAAACAAAAAAATAAAACATGAGGAGTGGAAACAATGGCACATCATGAAGTAACGCCGGAACAGATCGAGAAGATCGAGGCGATCTACGCGAGGGCGAGGGCCGCGGAAAAGGTGATTGAGAACTACACTCAGGAGCAGGTGGACAGAATGTGCCGCTGCGTAGCGTGGGCGGCGGGAAATCCCAAAACGTTCCAGGAGGTCTGCCATATGGGCGTCGACGAGTCCGGCTCGGGCGACAGGGAGGGGCGCTTCGGCAAACGCCACAAGATTCTCGGAGTGCTGCGCGACGCGCTGCGAGAGAAGAGCGTGGGGCCGATCTTCGTAGACCCGGAGAAGGGCATCACGAAGTACGGCAAGCCGGCCGGCGTCATCGCGTCGCTCATTCCGATGACGAACCCCGAGCTGACGCCCGTAGTCACGTCTATATACGCGCTCAAGGCGCGCGACGTCGTCATATTTTCGCCGCATCCGCGCACCGTCAAGACGACCGGCCGCGTCGTGCAGATCATGCGCGACGCGCTCGCGGCCATAGGCGAGAACCCTGATTTCCTGCAGTGCATGGAAGAGGTCAACATGGATCTCGTCGCCGAGGTGATGAAGCGCGCCGATCTCATCATGGCGACCGGCGGGCATGCGATGTGCGTCGCGGCGCACAGCTCCGGCAAACCGGCCTACTGCTCGGGCGGCGGCAACGCGACTATGATCTACGACGAGACCTGCGATCCGGAGATCGCGGCGCACAACACGAGGATAAGCAAGACTTCCGACTTCGGCTCCGGCTGCTCGGCGGACGGCAATATCATAATTTACGGGGGGCTCTACGACAGAGTCATAGAGGCTTTCAAAAACGAGGGCGGCTACCTAGCGACTACGGAGCAGAGGGAGGCGCTGAAGAGGGCGATGTGGGACGAGAAGGGCAAGCGCATCGTCTCCACCGTCGCGGTCTCGCCGCAGGCGCTGGCGCGCGCAGCGGGCTTCGAGATTCCCGCGGACCGCAAGTTTATAATGGTGGAGAGCGAGGGCATCGGACCGCAGTTCAAATTCTCCGGAGAGAAGCTGACGACGCTGCTCACCGTCTACCGCTACGAGGGCGAATTCGAGAACGCGCTTAAGATGATGGACGAGATCTACAAGGTCGGTGGGCGCGGCCACAGCTGCGGCATCTACAGCTGGAACGACGATCATATCAACCGCCTCGCGCTGAGGGCGCCGGTGACGCGCATCATGGTGCGTCAGCCGCAGTCGAAGGCGAACGCCGGCAGCGCCGAGAACGGCATGGCTATGACCTCCAGCATGGGCTGCGGCACGTGGGGGGGCAACCAGGTGTCGGAGAACATCGCGCTCAAGCATTATATGAATTACACATGGGTGGCGAAGCCGATAATGAAGGACCAGCCGGCGGAGGACGTCCTCTTCGGCGAATTCTACGACCCGGCGGTAACGAAGGAACAGGCCGAGATATAAAGCGGCTGCGGCGGGCGCGGCGCCCGCGTCCATTCCGGCGCGGCCACGCCGCGCGGTTTTCTAAAATATAGGAGGTGCTGCAATGGCGAAAGACCTTGTCTCTTTTCAACTTGTAAAATTTCTTGAAGCGCGCGGCGTCGATCACATTTTCGGACTCTGCGGGCATACCCTTATCGCTTTTCTCGACGCGCTTAAGGAGAGCAAAATCCGCTACATTTCGGTGCGCCATGAACAGATCGCGGCCCACGCCGCGGATGGTTATTCACGCGGCAGGGGCTGCCAGGTCCCCGGCGTCGTAATGACGCACCTGGGCCCCGGCATGACCAACGCGGCGACGGGCGTAGCCGAGGCCGGGCTCAATTCGATTCCCATGGTCGTCATCGCCGGCGACGTGCCGACCTGCTATTTCGGCCGCCACCCCCATCAGGAGGTGAATATGCACGCCGACGCGAGCCAGTACGAGATATACCGCCCCTTCGTCAAGCGCGCGTGGCGCGTAGACCGCCCCGAGCTGCTGCCCGAGGTGATGGACAAGGCCTTCCGCCTTGCGGTGACCGGCAGGCCCGGCCCCGTGCTCGTCGACATCCCGATGGACATCTTCGAGATGGAGGTCGACACGCGCTTCTTCGAACAGAGAATCGACAACTTCCCCGAGCTGCCGAAGCCGGCGCTCGGCGAAAAGGCTGCGGAAGAGATCGCCGCGATGCTCGCCGAGGCGGAGAGCCCGGTGCTCTATCCGGGCGGCGGCGTGATATCCTCCGGCGCGTCGCAGGCGCTCACGGAGCTCGCCTCCTTCCTCGACATCCCGGTGCTCTACACGCTGATGGGCAAGGGCGCGATTCCCGACGACGATCCGCACGCGGTCGGAATGACCGGCTTCTGGGGGACGGAGTTCAACAACACGCTCGCGATGAACGCCGACGTGATCATGGCGGTAGGCACGCGCCTTTCGGAGGCGGACTGCAGCTCGTGGTATCAGGGCGAGACCTTCGACATCCCGCCGACGAAGCTCATCCACATCGACATCAACCAGGAGGAAATAGGGCGCAACTTCAAGACCGAAATAGGCGCGATATGCGACGCGAAGCTCGCGCTCGAAGCGATACTCGCCGCCGCGAAGAGGAAATACCCGGCCAGCGTGAAGCGCCCCGAGACGCTCAGTCGGATAGCCGAGGCGAAAAAGGCCTACAGAGAAACGCTCGTCGGCGCGCAGAAGTCGGAGCAGTTCCCGATGCGCCCCGAGCGCATACTGAAGGAGCTGCGCGACGCGCTGCCGCGCGACGGCTTTGTCGTCGCCGACGTCGGCTGGAACAAGAACGGCGTCGGGCAGCAGTTCGACATCTACGAGCCGGGGACCTTCGTCGCCCCTGGCGGCCTCTGCACCATGGGCTACGGTCCATCGGCCGCGCTCGGCGTGAAGATCGCGAATCCCGACAAAAAGGTCGTCGCTCTGATAGGAGACGGCGGCATGGGGACGAACGTCTCGCCCTTCGCCACCGCGGCGGTGGACGGCGTCGCGGTCGTCTGGGTCGTGATGAACAACTGCGCCTTCGGCACGATCGCCGGGCTCGAAGGGCAGCACTACGACCACCAGTTCGGCACGACCTTCACGCGCGGCGGCAAGCCCTACAGCCCGGACTTCGCGGCGATAGGCGAAGCCTACGGCATAAGAGGGCGCAGGATAACCAGGGCCTGCGACTTCAAGTCGGCGCTCGAAGAAGCCCTCGCGTCGGACGAGCCCTGCGTCATCGACGTCCGCATGGAGAACGCCCCGGTCGTAACTTGGGGCTGCTGGAACATAAACGACATGTACCGCAGGCGCGGCGAGGAAAAGCCGTGGCGGCAGTGGCAGTGGGAGGACGTCGAGCCCTGGTACATGAAGGAACTCAGGGAGCAGAAGTCGAAGGCAAGAGAAGCGTCGAAAGCGGTGCAGGCCGGCAAAAGGTTGAAGGCTCCCCGCTGAACGCCGGACAAAATATAAGGACCTCCCTTCAAGAAACACATAAAAGCCGGGCTCCCGCACTTTGAAAGGCGGGGGCCCGGCGCTTTTGCGGTGCGGATTTTTATCGTCGCGCTACAGCTGATTGGCTATCTCCCTGCACATCGCCTGAATCTTCGGTATAAGGCTCATCGCGTATTCTTCCGAGAAACGCTGCGTCGGCCCGGCGACCGAGAAGGAGAAGACGATATCGCCGCGCCTGTTGAAGACCGGCACGGCTATCGAGAGGATGCCCTCGTCGCGCTCCGCCCTGCTGATCGCGTAGCCGAGCGTGCGCACGTCGGCGAGGCTTTTGCGCAGCTTTTCCGGCTCGTATATCGTGTTTTCCGTTATCTTGTAGGCCTTCTTTACCTCGCGCTCTATCACCTCGTCGCCGAGGAAGGCGAGCAGCGCTCTGCTGCCCGCTCCCGCCCAGAGCGGCATCCTGTCGCCGACCCTCATCACGCAGCGCACCGTCAGAAGGCTCTCAAGCTGTTCGTAGCAGACGCGGTATTCGCCGGCGACGCCGTAAAGCGATACGGCCTCTTTCGTCTCGTCCCTTATCTCCTTCATATAGGGGTAGATGATCTGCTGCGGCCGGAAGTTTGCCTTCGCGATGCTGCCGAGCAGATATAGCTGGCTGCCGAGCGAATACGTGCGGTCGCTGTGGCGCTGCAATATATTCAGCCCTTCGAGCGTCGCGGCGATCCTCAGCGACGTAGTGACGGGCAGATTTATCCTTTCCGCTATCTCGCTCAGAGACAACTTGTAGTCGTCGCGCGTGAAAGCCTTCAATATCGCGAAAGCCCTTTCCACAGAACGGACCGAATCTTCAGCCATTTGCCACACCTCTTTTAAAATCACGGCGAACGTCGAAAACAGAGCGTACGCCATCTTAAATATAATATCATAAATCTGCCGTGCAGCGGCAAGAGCTCATTTTGCCCCGCCGGCCGGAGCTCTTGCCAATTACGCGAAAAGCTTATACAATGTCGATATGAAGGATATGATAATGCTTTGCCGCGGTGATAATTTCTGTTGCAGCTGTACGGTGGCGCCACTAAAAACCGTACGGGCGGTTCCGCCGTATGCATAAGCGCGGGAATGCGTTGTCGTATACCAGGAAAAATAAACTTTAGCAATTGTAGAGCAGCCCGTCGAAAGACGGGCTCTTTTTTTTTGAGGGGGAGTATCATGGGCATATGGAGGTACATAAAGTGCGACTACGAGGCTGCGAAGCGGAACGATCCGGCCATTCCCGACGGGCTGCGCGGATTTTTTGAAGTGGTCTTCTGCACGCCGGGCTTTCTTGCGATAACGGCGCACAGAGGTATACATTTCCTTCATTCGGCGCTGCATATTCCGGTGCTGCCGCGCTTCGTCTCGCTCTTAGTGCGCTGGTGGACGGGCATAGAGATACATCCCGCCGCGCAGATCGGCGAGGGCTTCTTCATCGACCACGGCGCGGGCGTCGTCATAGGCGAGACGACGATAGTCGGCAAAAACGTCGTGCTCTATCAGGGCGTCACGCTCGGCGGCACTGGCAACGAAAAATGCCATAAAAGGCACCCGACGCTCGGCGACAACGTTTTTGTCGGCAGCGGCGCGAAGATATTAGGCCCGATCACGATAGGCTCTAATTCGCGAATCGGCGCGAACAGCGTGGTGCTGAAGGACGTTCCGGCAAAAGCCACCGTGACGGGCATGAGGGCGCGCATCGTCAAGGTCGACGGTAAGCAGGTCGGCGGCGGCTCGTCGGGCTTTTCGCAGGAGGAACTCCTCTCGCGCGTCATCCGCCTCGAAGAGGAAGTATATTATCTGCGCGGCGAGTTGAAAGAGATGAGGGGCGAAGCGCCGGTCGAGGAGAGGGCGTCGGGCGAAGGGCTCGACGTCGAAGTGATGCACGGAAGCTCAGTGATAGGGGGTGCTCATAAGTTTACATATCAATCTGATATATCAAAAAAATAATAGAAAAAATTATGATCTGATATTTCTGTAAGAATAAAATTCCGCGGACGGCGCTCAGAAGATTCGATAATAAGCCCTTTCGCCCCTCAAAGCGCAGAGGAGGGGCGAAGGGTTTTTATTAGTATAGAATGCGCAAAACGCCCTTTCTGACAGTTCTTATCTTACAAGCGGTGGACGGAAAAGCACGTTATCCGCAACAAGAATACATAATCATTCCAATATTAATTCAGAGATAAAAATATCATAAAGCTATATATCGATTGATTTTTACACGACAAATATTCTAACGTTGACAGTAACGCCTATCTGATATATCTTTTGTTCAGTATGCGTTGCGTAGAATTCCATAACGTGCCGGAGCAGAAATGCAGTGGGTATCGTCTGCGGCTTTTTCGGCCTGACGGCCGTTTTTATTAAAAAAGCAAATATAGAAAAGGAGAGGTACCACAATGAAGAAGTTCACAGTACTTATGGCGGCGTTATTCGCCTTTGCGGCGATGGCCGGCTCGGCGGCGGCCGCCGAGAAGATCGTATTCCGCTTTGCGGGACAGCAGCCTACGGAGCACCTCTGCACAAAGATGATGCACGACTTTGCGAAGGAAATCGGCGAGAAGACGAAAGGGCGCGTCGAAATCAAGGTCTTCCCGGCGAATCAGCTCGGCAGCTACGAACTCGTAATGGAAGAGCTCATCCGCGGCACCGTCGATATGTCCGTAACGTCGTTCGCAAGCGGCTTTGACCCGCGCTTCGACGTCATCTACACGAACGGGATCGTCAGCAGCTACGACGAGGCGAAAAAGGTATTCATGCCCGGCGCGTGGCTCCCGAATAAGCTCGTAGAGCTCGGCAAGCCGCTCGGCGTAAACGTTCTCGGCTCGTATATCGAAGGCTTTATCGGCATCGCTTCGAGGAAGCCCCTCAAGGAACCGCTCAACCCGAAGGTGGACAAGGGCGTCCTCGTCCGCGTGGCCAACATGGACGTTTACAACCTCGGCGCGAAGGCCATGGGCTTCCGCACGATCACAATCCCCTGGGCCGACATTTATCAGTCGATGCAGACCGGCGTCTGCGACGCGGTCGACGGCATGTCTACGGCGGCGGCCTTCACTACGCTCGGCGACGTCATGAAGTACTGGTACGCGACGAACTACTCCTTCGAATACCTCCCGCTGATGGTCAGCGAAAAGGCCTGGAAGAAACTTTCGCCCGAAGATCAGAAGATATTCAGGGAAGCCGCGAAGAACTTCACGCTTAAATCGATCAGCACGGCCCAGTCCGAAGATACTAAATACATGCAGCTGATGGAGAAGAAGGGCATCAAGGTCTTCAGGTATACAGACAAGGAGCTTAAACCGATCAAACAGGCCTGCGTAGGCATCTGGGACGAGCTCGGCAAGAGGGGGCTCACGCCGGAACTTATGAAAGGGCTCAGAGAGCATCTAGGCAAATAAAAGGCCGGCAGAAATCGGCAGAGGTAAAAACAAAAACAACGGCGCCGCATAACGAAAGGCGCCGTTGTTTTTTATTATATGGTGGATATCGAAGGGGATTCGGCGGCGATAAAATTTATCGCGGCGCTTGGCGCCGCCGGGCGTTGTCTATCTCACGGCTTCGTAATCGATATGCGATTCTTCGTCAGTCGCTTCGAGCTTGAAGATGACGGGGCGCAGGCCGTCGTTGCAGCTGCATATCGCGACGCCGGGCTTTCTTATCCAGTCGCCGTAGTAGAATAAGCCCTTTCCCGCGCCGTGCGCCAGCGCGAAGGCGTACTGATATATCGCCTTCCACGCCTCGTCGCAGAAGCCGCCGGGCTTCGCGTAGTCGGCGTAGAATACCTGCCCCTCTTTCAGCATCGGGCAGGCGCCGAGCCCTTCCGCGCCGTATTCGGCGGCGAGCTCCCTGTCGAAGGTCGTCTTGAGGACTGTTATCTTCACCCTCTTCATCTTTTCATCTCCCTTTCAAAGGTAGGCGAGGAGCATTTCGCGCAGCGTTTTGCACGCGAGGGCGGTGGAGGCTCCCGAACGGTCGTAATGCGGCGAGAGCTCGCATACGTCGAAGGCCTTCACGTCGAGCCCGCGCAGCGAAAGCAGCGCGTCGAGCAGCTCGGAGAAGCGCAGGCCGCCGGCCTCCGGCGTGCCGGTGCCGGGAAATTCCGAGGGGTCGATCACGTCGAGGTCTACCGTTACATAGACCGGCGCCCTTCCGATTTCCCTGGCCGCCTCCGCGGCCGTATCGGCGCGGAATTTTTCCATTTTAACGCGCCCCTGCGCCCACGCCATTTCTTCCTTGCAGCCGGAGCGGATACCGAACTGGAATATCCTGCCGTCGCCGAGCAGGTCGTGGCAGCGCCTCATCACCGACGCGTGCGAGAGCCTTTCCCCCATGTACTCGTCTCTGAGGTCGGCGTGCGCGTCGAAGTGTATGAGGCGCAGCTCGGGGAATTTTTCCGCAGCGGCGCGCACGCTCCCGAGCGTCACGAGGTGCTCTCCGCCTGTGAGGCAGGGGAGCTTGCCGTCGCGCAGTATTTCCGCCGCCGCCCTTTCTATTTCGTCGAGCGCTGCGGCCGCATTGCCGAAGGGCAGATCGAGGTCGCCGGCGTCGAATAGGGAGAGCTCTTCAAGCTCTCTCATCTGATATGGGCTGTATGTCTCCATGCCGAACGATTCGGCGCGCATCGCGGCGGGGCCGAAGCGCGCGCCGGGGCGGAAGGAGGTGGTGGAGTCGAAAGGCGCGCCGAAGAGCACGGCTTGCGCCTCCTCATACCCCGCGTCGCAGCCGATGAACCCCCGTATGTTCGTCTTCATTTAATTTTCCAGTTCGAGCTCGCGCTTCACGTAGTTCGGCAGCATGAATGCGCCGCGGTGTATGTCCGTGTTGTAATAGTTCGTTTCGAGGCCGAGCGCGTTCCACGCCTCGGCGTCGATTTCGAGCGGGTCGAACTTCTTCGATGCGAAGCCGAAGAGCCAGTGCCCCGACGGATATGTCGGTATATGCGCCTGATAGACGCGGCAGATCGGGAAGAAGTCCTCGATGCGCCGATGCGCGCGCCTCATCGACGCGCGGTAGGAATCGTAATAGGGGTTTTCATGCTGGTTGACGAGTATGCCGTCGTCGCTCAGAATTTTGCAGCAGTTCCCGTAGAATTCCTTCGTGAAGAGCCCCTCGCCCGGGCCGAAAGGGTCGGTCGAATCGACTATTATAAGGTCGTATTTTTCTTCCACAGTGCGCACGAATTTGAGGCCGTCCTCAAAGTACAGCGTGACGCGCGGGTCGTCAAGTTCGCGCGACGTGAAGGGCAGCAGTTCGCGGCAGACCTTGACGACCATCTCGTCTATATCCACCATGTCGATCTTTTCGATCGTTTTGTAGCGCGAGAGCTCGCGCACGGTGCCGCCGTCGCCGCCGCCTATCACGAGCACGCGCCTGACGTCCAGGTTCGTCGCCATGGGCACGTGGACGATCATCTCGTGGTAGATGAACTCGTCCTTTTCGGTGAGCATCATCAGGCCGTCGAGCGTGAAGAAGCGCCCGAACTCCTCCGAATCGAAGACGTCTATCTGTTGGAAGGGGCTTTTGCCCCCGAAGAGCTGTTTTTTCACCTTTATCGAAAAGCGTACCGTCGGCGTGTGTTCTTCCGTATACCAAAGCTCCATCGTTATTCCCCCCGTTTTACCGTGTATAGTTTTTTCAGCTCCATATCCTGCGGCCCCATAACGAGGCAGCCTTTTTCCTTCGCGTAAAGTATGTAGTCGAGAGCCTCCTCGGTGACCTCCTCGCCGGGCGCCAGAATCGGTATGCCCGGCGGATAGCACATCACGAACTCGGCTGAGATCTTCCCGACAGTCTCCCCGACGTCCACGGGTTCGCTTTCAGCGTAGAAGGCTTCCTGCGGCGTCATCCTGACCACCGGCGTGATATATTCGTGGTCGAGCAGCTTCAGCCCATCGCGTCCGTGCAGCCTTTTTATCTCCGATAGCGACGCGACGAGGCGCTCGATAGCGTAGCGGTCGTCTCCGACCGAGACTATCGCGAGCATGTTGCCCATGTCGCCGAATTCGGCCTGTATGCCGTAATCGTCGCGCAGCAGGTCGTACACTTCGATGCCGGCGAGCCCCGTCTTCAGCGTGTTGACGGAGAGCTTGGTGACGTCGAAATCGAAGATATGCCGGCCGTCGATTATCTCGCGCGAAAAGGCGTAGTAGCCGCCTATTTTGTTTATTTCGCCGCGTGCGTATTCGGCGAGCTCGGTTACGCGGGCAAATGTCTCCCCGCCTTTCATCGCGAGCGCCCTGCGCGCTATGTCCAGTGATACCATCAGCAGATAGGAGGCGCTGGTCGTCTGTGTGAGGTTTATTATCGTGCGCACGTAGTCGGGACTCACGCGGCCACGCCTCATGAGCAGCAGCGAGCTCTGCGTCAGAGAGCCTCCCGTCTTGTGCATGCTGACGGCGGCCATGTCGGCTCCAGCCTCCATGGCCGCGGGCGGCAGCCCCACGCCGAAATAGAAGTGGGCGCCGTGCGCTTCGTCCGCCAGCAGCGCCATGCCGGCGCGGTGCGCCGCGCGCGCGATGCGCCCGACGTCCGTGCATATGCCGTAATAGGTGGGGTTGTTGAGGAAGACCGCCTTCGCCTCGGGATGCGCGGCGATCGCCGCCTCCACGCCGTCGGCGCACATGCCGAGGGAGATGCCGAGCTCCGGATGTATCCCCGGGTCGACGTATATCGGTATTATCCCGCAGAGAATCAGCGCGTTTATCGCCGATTTATGGACGTTGCGCGGCAGGATTATCGAATCGCCGCGCTTGCAGACGCTGAATATCATCGCCTGCACCGCCGCCGTCGTGCCGCCGATGATCAGAAAGGCGTCGTCGGCCCCGAAAGCGTCGGCCGCTAGGGCTTCGGCCTCCTTTATGACGGAGGTCGGGTGGCTGAGGTTGTCGAGGGGCTTCATCGAATTGACGTCTACCGAGAGGCACTGTTTGCCGAGGAATCCCGTCAGCTCCGGCGTGCCGCGCCCCTGCTTATGCCCGGGGACGTCGAAGGGCACGACGCGGCTCTTCCTGTACTCGGACATCGCGTCGAGCAGCGGCGCCGCGCTCTGGTCGAGCTTATAGCTTTTGTCCTTCATGGCTCCGCCTCAGTACATATTCATCCCGTAATATATTTCGAGCATTTCCTTCGTTATGCGGTCCGTTATCGAGAGACGCTCCGCCGGCGGAAGCTCGCGCGGGTCGACGTTGAAGAGATAATCGGCTAAATGTATCTCCTTCAGCATCATCTTTGTATGAAAGATATTCGACTGATAGACGTTGACGTCGATGGCGTCGTAGCGCCGCAGCGTCTCCTCGTCGATAAAGTTCTGTATGGAATTTATCTCATGGTCCTTGTAATATTTTTTCCCATCCACGTCGCGCGTGAAGCCGCGTATGCGGTAGTCGAGCGCGATGATGTCCGAGTCGAACTGGCCGATGAGATAGTTCAGCGCGGTCAACGGCGATATCTTGCCGCAGGTCGATACGTCGATGTCGACTCTGAAGGAGCTTATGTCGTTGTTCGGATGGAATTCGGGGTAGGTGTGCACCGTTACGTGGCTCTTGTCGAGGTGCGCTAAGACGGTCTCGCGTTCGCCGTCGATTCTGCGCGCCCACTGCCCGCCGTTGCACGAAGCGTCTATCTGGGGCGGCGGCACGGTCTCTTCCGAGATGAGAATCGCGACGCTCGCTCCCTGCGGGTCGTAGTCCTGCTTAGAGATATTCAATATGCAGGCGCCTATTATGTCCGTGACGCCGCAGAGGATTTTCGTAAGTCGTTCGGAGTTGTACTGCTCGTCGATGTAGGCGATATAATCCTGTTTTTCTCTGTCCGTCTTCGCAAAGCAGATGTCGTAAATGTTGAAGCTCAGCGTTTTTGTCAGGTTGTTGAATCCATAAAGTTGGATTTTATCTTTCAACCCTATCCCCACGTCCCTTCTCAAGCCGGAGGCTTTATATTTTCCACGCGCAAAACCGCGGTAATGGCATAAAACTATACATAAAAATAATTATATTGTCAAATGTTCGTATTTATCATTACTTTTAGTAAAAATTAAATAAAAGTTCCGTAAAAACGCCCGACGACGTATCAAAAAGGGCCCCGCGGCGCGCGGAGCCCTGATAGTTTTGCCTTCGGCGGGTTTACTTGCCGGCGGAGAACTTGATCTTCTGATATTTTTCCGGGACCTTGACGTCCGTGGCTTTCATGTAGCCCTTGCCGAGGATGTAGGTATCCTGGTAGATGAGCATCATGTTCTTCTTCGTCACGCCGGTGCCGAGGTCCGTGTAATACTGCCCGTTCCACTTCGCGCCCGGAGTGTACTCCGCGTAGCACGACAGGAGGTCCTTCTTGCTGTTGAGCTTGGCCTTGCCTTCGGTTATGCGCTTGCCGAATTCGGCGAGCGCCGCGCTGTTCGTGTAGCCGTAGGAGTAGGCCCACGTCCCCATGCGTCCCTTCGCGCCGGCGTCGGCTACGCTCTTTTCAACCTTTTTCAGGATGACCGGCCAGTTGCCGGCTTCCTTCGTGAGGTCGATGCCGAAGGCTCCCGGGTAGCCCATGAGCGGCGACGGGAGGTCGGCTTCGATGAAGTAGCCGCCGTATTTGGCTATCTGCTTCAGAAGGGGCTCCGTGTGGGCGTCGTTCGTGCAGAAGAAGGCGGTGTTTTTGCCGTACTTGTTGACCCACGCCGGCGTCTTTTCGAGGATGAACTGCTGGGCGCCCGCCACGCCGACGTCGCTCGTCGGGTCGGGGGCCGTTTCAAAGACGAACTTGATGCCCATGTCTTTGCAGGCCTGCTCCATTATCGCGCGGCGGCGTCCGAGCGTCTCGTAGCTCATATGACGCGGGAAGGAGATATGCACGAAGGTCTTGCATCCGAGCTTCTTCGCGGTGTTGATGATGAGGTAGCCGCGCGAGACGAAGTCGGCGTTGATAGCCATGTCGGCGACGGAGGTTATGACGTTCGGGTCTTCGTGAGCTTCGCCGGCGAAGCAGAGGATGTCCTTCCTCTTCTCCTTGACGCGGCGGAAGGCTTCGGCCGTTCCCGGGATGGCCTGGTTGACCACGATGACCTTCATCTTCGGGTCGTCGGCGAGCCCGGCTATCTGCGAAATGGTCGTCTCCATTTCGGACATGAAGTTGTCAGGGTATGTGAGATGCTTGATCATACCGCCGTTTGAGACGTCTCCGTACTTCTGGAGCATCAGCTCCGCGCCGCGGAGGTCGTCCTCGCTCTGCGATACCGTGCCCGTCACGATGCCGATGTGGAACGGAGCGTCGGCCGCCGTTGCCGCCGTGCACGCCAGGATGGCGAACAGCGCGGCGAAGAGCAATACTGCTGTTTTCTTCACAATGATTCCTCCCTCAAGGTTTGCCATCTTCCAACGCCAAAATTTTCTTTGGCCCGTGGAAGGTAAGCTTTTTTACATTGCGCTGCTGAAAATTATATCCGCTGACGACGGCGTCTGTCAATAAAAACGCCGTGCCGAAACATAGCGCTCTTTTTGACATTATTTGACGTTACGCACCGTACACCCGCCCCCTCATGTATTAGAATAAAAAGGGCTGCGGCGTGTTATAATCATGCAGCTATCTTTTGGGAAATGGGAGCGGCGGAAAATGCCATACTCTGGCGGCGATCGCAGATTCATGGAAAGCGAGCCGGTCGTACGGCTCATACTGCGCTTTGCACTGCCCGCTGTAGCGGGAATGGTGGCGGGCGCCATATATAATATAGTAGACAGGATATTCGTCGGCAGGTACGTCGGCCCGGCGGGGCTCGCCGCGGTCTCGGTGAGCTTCCCTTCGATGCTCGTCATGTCGGCGTTCACTATGCTCATCTGCACCGGCGGCGCGTCGCGCGTCTCCATTCTGCTCGGCGCGAAGAAACGGCGCGAAGCGGAGCAGGTACTCGCGTCGACGCTGGTCATGCTGGCCGCGGTCAGTGCGGCCTTTATACTTCTTTCTTTCTCCTCCGTAGAGGGCATGCTGAAGCTCTCGGGAGCCGACGGCGAGATTCTGGTGGTGGCCTACGATTATCTGAAGATACTTCTGCGCTGCGCGCCGCTCGGGCTTTTCGGCTTCGCCTCGAATTTCCTTGTCAAGGCCAGCGGCAGCCCTAAGTACGCGATGTTCTCGCAGATCGTCGGTGCCTGTTCCAACGTGGCGCTCGACGCGCTCTTCATCGTCTCTTTCGGCATGGGGGTCGCCGGCGCCGCTTACGGCACCGCGATCTCCCAGGGTATATCCGCCGCCATGGGGCTCGCCTATTTCCTGCGCCGCGGCGCTTCGCCACGTATACGCGCCCGCTTCCTCACCCTTCCGAGGGCGGAAGTCGTCAGGCGCATCTTCGCGGTCGGCAGCGCGCCCTTTTTCATGGAATTTTCCTTCGTGCTCTTTATGACGATAATGAACAATCTCGTCGTGCGTTACGGCGGGAACGACGGGCTCTCGGCGATGGGTATATTCTTCGGCATCGACTCTCTGCTCTTTCTCCCCGCGATAGCGATAGGGGAGGCCTCGCAGCCGATAATCGGCTACAACTACGGCGCGGCGCGCCCCGCCCGCGTGGTGAAGGCGATAAAATGCGCGCTGGTCATGACCGTCGGCCTGTATCTGCTGAGCCTCTTCCTCGCCGAGGCCTTCGCCGGGGAAATGATGCGCCTGTTCACCGAGGACGAAGGGATACTTGCGGTCGGGGTCCCCGGCATGCGAATCGGCTATATGGCGATTCCCTTTATGGGAATAACCGTCGTGACGAACTCCGCGCTTCAGGGGCTCGGCAAAGGTGGGCATTCGCTCGCACTCTCCTTCTGCCGCCACGTCCTCTGTATGTTCCTGCCCCTTCTGATTCTGCCGCGCTTCTTCGGCATGACCGGCATATGGGCCTCCTATCCGGTAGGCGACTTCGGAGGCGGCCTGATCTCCGCCTGCTTCATGGTATGGGTCCTGCGCTGGCTTAGAAGCCCCGAAGCCCTCTCCGTCAAATGAAAGCGCCGCCGCGCGGCGCGGACGGCCGAAGCGGCGGCACGGTATATCGTCCGACGGCCGTTTTATTCGCCGGCCTCCGGAGAAGCGACGCCGATACCTTCCGGCCTCCTGTCCTTGATGACCTTCTCGCCGAGCTCCACGGAGGCGCCGTCGTATATTTTCACGTACGGCTTGACTATCGAGCCGAGCCCGAGAAGGACGCCGCTGCCGAGGGAGACGTTGTCGCCGGTCAGGCTTCCCGGCGCCAGCTGGCAGTAGTCGCCGATAACGCTGTCGTGCCCGACGAAGCAGCCGGAGCCGACTATGCAGTGTCTGCCTATCGATGCGTCGGATTCTATCAGGCTGCCGGCGAATACTATCGTGCCGGCGCCGAGGCGCACGGAGCTGTGGACGGAGCTGATCGGATTGACGAAGACCGGCCAGCAGACGTTTTTGAAGCGCTCGCTGATAGAGCGCCTTACCTGATTTGAACCGATCGCGATGACGCACATGATGTCGGGCTCGTCGGGCATTTCGGAGACGGCCCCTATTATCGGAATAGACCAGAGCGTCTTCCCGCGCAGATTCGGGTTGTCGTCGTAGATGCCCACGCATTCGGCGCCGCACGCTTCAAGCGTCGAGAGGACGACCTTCGCGTGGTCCCCAGCCCCGATGAGAAAAACTTTATCCTTTGCCCTCATCAGAATCGCACCCTCTCTCAATTATTTTTCAATATATATTATTATATCGTATTTTTTTTACAAAATAAAATGTAAAAGGCGTCAAATGGTTATATCATGATATAATTTCTGCATATTTATGGGCGCGAGTCCCGCTCTTTCGCGCCCGTCCTGCGGAGGGGTCCGTTTGCTGCGTTTGGTAGTGAAATTTGTTATGCGTCTCTTCTTCGACGTCAAGGTAAAAGGATGGGAAAACTGGAAGAGCGCGGGCGGCGGCGTGCTTATCGCGCCGAATTACGTCTCTTTTATAGATCCCCTGATACTTGCGGTCTTTCTGCCTGAAAAGGTGCCCTTCGCGATAGAGCGGAGGCTCACGAAGAAACGCTTCGTCAGCTTCTTCCTGCCCGTCGCCGAAACGCACGTGCTCGACGCCGACACGCCCCTTTCGCTGAAATATTTCCTAAATCTGCTGAAGAACGGCGGGCGCTGCGTGATATTCCCGGAGCTCCAGCCGACGACTATAGGCAACCCGATGAAGGTCTCGCCCGGCGTCGCGATGATAGCGGACCACACTAAGGCGAAAATCCTTCCGATACATATAAGCGGCACGGAGCGCACCCCCTTCTCGCGCATACAGCATAAGCGCGGGCTGCGCTTCTTCTCCGACGTCACGATAAACATCTTCCCCGTGACCACCCTCGACATCGAGGACGACCTCGCGGGCTCCAAGCGCAACGCCGCGGCGGGGCGCGCGCTCGAACGCATAATGGACGAAGCGTCGCTCATGGCGCGCCGCAAGGAGAAGCCCTTCTGGGACATCCTGCTCGACGCGAGAAAGGAATTCGGCGGCAATGTGCGGATATTCAGCGACGCTGGCGCTAAGCCCGTGACCTATAACGGCTTTATCACGCGCATACTGCTGATAGAGGAGGCGTTGCGCGCGCAGAACTTCGGCGAGACGAACATCGGCGTGCTGCTTCCGACCTCCCTTGGGGGCGTCGTCACGATGTACGCGCTGCAGAAGCTCGGCAAGGTCCCGGCGATGCTGAACTTCTCGCTCGGCCCGCGCGCGCTCGTCAACTGCTGCCGCACGGCGTGCCTCAAAACGGTCGTCTCGTCGCGAAAATTCATAAATGCAGGCAAGCTCGACGCGCTTTCGAATGCCATAGAAGAGGCCGGCATACGCATATTCTGGCTCGAAGACGCCGCTCCTCTGATCACCGCCGGCAGGAAGATCTCGGCCGCGCTGCGCGCGCCCTTCCTGCGCTCGCAGCCCGTCGACCCCGAGGCCGTCGAAAAACCGGCGGTCATACTCTTCACCTCGGGCTCCGAGGGCGCGCCCAAGGGCGTAGTGCTGAGCTACAAAAACCTGAACACGAACCACGCGCAGATGTTCACGCGCGTCGACTTCTACCGCTCCGACCGCGTGCTGAACGCGATGCCGATATTCCATTCCTTCGGCCTCTGCGGCGTCTTCATGCCGGTCTCCCTCGGCTTCTTCGTCTACCTCTACCCCTCGCCGCTGCACTATAAGACTATCGCGTCGATATGCTACGACGAGCGCATCACGCTGCTTTTCGCGACGGACACCTTCCTCGCCGGCTACGCCAAGGCTGCCGGCGACAACTACGACTACGCGACGATGCGCCTTCTGATACAGGGAGGGGAAAAGCTCAAAGCCTCGACGCAGCAGATATGGTTCGAGCGCTTCGACACGCGCATCACGGAGGGCTACGGCGTTACCGAAGCGGCGCCGGTCGTCGCGAACAACTATTTCGCGCATCACAAGAGCGGCACCGTCGGTACGATCGTCGCAGGGCTCCGCTACCGCCTCGAGCCCGTCGACGGCGTCAGCGACGGCGGCAGGCTGTGGCTCAAAGGCGACAATATCATGCTCGGCTACCTGCGCATAACGAACCCCGGAGTGCTCGAACCGGTTAAGGACGGCTGGTACGACACCGGCGACATAGTGCATATCGACGACGAGGGCTATGTCACGATACTCGGGCGCGCGAAGCGCTTTGCGAAGATAGGCGGCGAAATGATCTCGCTGGCCTCGGTGGAAGAGGCGATGTTCGAACTGTGGCCGGACGACCAGCACGCCGTGACGATGATGCACGGCGCGAACCGCGAGACCCTGACCGCCGTGACGACGAGAAGCGGCCTGAAGCGCGAAGAGCTGCGTCAGAGGCTTTCCGAAATAGGCATGGCCGAGATAGCGATTCCCAGGAAACTGCTGTATATGGAAAACATCCCGCAGCTCGGCAACGGCAAGACCAGCTACGCGGAGCTCGACGAGCTGCTGAGAAACATGAGCGCCGACGAATGACGCGGCGCCCAGCTTAAACCTGAAACGGAAAATCAGCCGCAGCTTTTTTGGCCTGCGGACGATTTCTACTGAAAATACGCCGTCAGCTTTTCCAAGAACAGCCCCGCCGCCGGGGAGAAGAGCTGATGTTTTTTCCATATGATATCCAGCCCAGAATCTATCCTTGGCTCGAGCGGGCGGAAGCAGAGCGCGCTTTCCTCGGATGTGTTGACGAGCTTGTCGATCGTAACAGCGTATCCTATCCCTTTTTCCGCCATGATCGCGGCGTTGAACACAAGGTTGAATGTCGTAACGATATTTAACCTTTCAAATTCATCGCCAAACCACGCGATGAATTCGTTCCCCTCTTTTTTGTCCGCAATCGCCTGCCTGGAACAGATGAGGGGCAGCTCCGCCAGGTCTTCTCTGGTTACGCGGCTTTTTGACGCGAGCGGAGAATCCTTGCGCATAACTACGCCCCACGTATCTGTGGTTGGAATGTGGAGGCAGTCGTATTTCAGCAGATCGGCGGGCTGGATGATGATGCCGAAATCCAAAAAGCCCTTATCGAGGCGTTCCGTCACGTCGGCCGCGTTTCCGCTGTAAAGATGATAGTGTATGTCCGGGTAGCCCTTTCTGAGCTCGCTGATCACATCAGCGATCAATTTGATCGCATCCGTTTCGCCTCCTCCAATATAAATGTCTCCGGCGACGCTGTTCCCCATCGCTTTGAACTCGTCCTCTGTTTTGTCCACCATAGCGATGATTTCTTCCGCCCGCTTGCGGAATATGAAGCCCTCTTTCGTCAGGGTCATATTGTGGCTGCCCCGCGCGAACAGTTTTTGACCAAGTTCGTCTTCCAGTTCTTTGATCTGCCGCGAAAGCGTAGGCTGTGTGATATGAAGAAAATTGGAAGCGTTGGTGATGCTGCCTTCCCGCGCAACGGCCAGAAAATATCTTAACACTCTGATTTCCATCTGAATCCCCCCGAGCGGCTGAAGCGATCATTCCAGAACAGCTCCAGTATATTAGCCTGCGATATGCCTGTCAAGCAAATCAACGTTTGCTGATTAGGTAATTGCTATTTCAATTTGCCAAATCTATAATTTGCCTGTAAGGAGTTCACGGAAACAGAAAGAACTGCACGGGGAGCAATACAGAATAGATCGTATATATGCACGATCTGTTCTCCGCAGAAAGAGGACAGAAGATGACGGTGGTAAATAAAATGACGGGCTTTGATCTCAAAGCGTCGTAAGAAAACAAAAATGGAGGTTGATAAAATGGGAAAGATATTTGTATTTACACTGGCCGCGCTGCTGGCGGGAAGCGCGGCGGTCGGCGTCGCGTCGGCGAAAGCGGCAGACGCTGCGGAGGATGTCCAGAAATTGACGAACGACAGCCGTGTATTCAGGATAGACCCGTCCGTCCAGGTCAGGGTGGTACGCTTCCACAATCGCTACGGTATCGACCTGACGGGTCATTTATATCTTCCCGGGGATTTCAGCGTGGATAAAAAGTACGCGACGCTTGCCGTCTGCGGTCCGTTCGGAGCCGTTAAAGAGCAGGTTTCCGGCCTCTATGCCCAGGAGATGGCAAGGCGTGGCTATGTCGCTCTGGCCTTCGACCCCTCCTTCACAGGCGAGAGTGGAGGCAGCGTCCGCGATGTCGCCTCGCCCGAGATCAACACGGAGGATTTTTCCGCCGCGGTAGATTTCCTGTCCGTACAGGATTGCGTAGACCAAGAACGCGTAGGCGTTATCGGAATATGCGGCTGGGGCGGCATGGCGATCAACGCCGCCGCCATGGATACCAGAATCAAGGCGACTGTAGCCTCGACCATGTATGATATGACGAGAGTCACTGCGAACGGGTATTTTGACAGCGCTGACAGCGCCGACGCGCGTTTTGAAATGAAAAAGGCCTTGAACGCGCAGAGGACCGCCGATTACAAGAAGGGCGGCTATGAGCCCGCAGGAGGAGTGCCGGACACTCTTCCAAAGGAAGCGCCGGACTTTGTGAAGGATTATTACGCCTACTACAAAACGAAGCGCGGCTACCATGCGCGTTCTGTGAACTCAAACGCCGGCTGGAACAAAACGTCTTCGCTTCCCTTCGTCACCATGCCGATACTTGCCTATGCCGGAGAGATTCGCAGCGCGGTGCTCCTCGTCCACGGCGAGAGGGCGCATTCGAGGTACTTCAGCGAGGACGCCTACAAGCAGCTGACCGGCGGCAACAAGGAGCTGTTCATCGTACCCGGCGCTAACCACACCGACCTTTACGATCAGATGGACAAGATCCCCTTTAAGAAGATCAGTGCCTTCTTTGCGGATAATCTGAAGTAGGTCGCACAGTAAAAAACGCATAGAGAAGCCGCCGCGGCGGGAAACGCAGTAAAGCATATCCCGCGGCCGCAGAATGGTAGGCACAATTTTGCTCGGCGCTGCGCCCGTTATGCGGCGCTCCGCCGAACTTGAGATATGCCGCTCCCTCTTTTGGCAGAAGTATGAATAAAACATGAAATCATAACCACCGGCTTAGCCGGTGGTTATGATTATGGGGCTATCCACTTCTGCCTGGCCTTCTCCGACACGCCTTTATCTTACTTCCATCAAAGATGCGACCGTCGCCGCTTCCGCCGCGCCGACCTGGTGGGACGCGCCCGCCATCTCTCCCGTGCAGGATGTTACGACGCTGTTGTAGTAGATGTAGCCGACGACGGAGCCGACCGCCTCCCTTCCGGAATGTGTTATCTGAGCGAAACGAAGCTCAAGAGAGACTTTAAGGCCTGCTTCTGGTGCACTGTATACGAGTATGTCGTCGAGAAGCGCATGGAAATGGCCTGTCGTCTGCTGCAAAGCGGAAAGTACAGGGTAAGGGAGGTCGTGTGGATGACGGGCTACTCCAACGCCGGACATTTTATCGACACTTTCCGCAAAAGGTACGGCGTTACGCCGAGTGAAATATCGTAGCCCACAGTAAGCCGCCTTTTTGCGCCCCTCTTCGTGACGGGCGCTCTTTATCCTACGCCGATTGAGCACAAACAGTCGGGAGGGCGATTAATACATTTTCCCGTGGAATTGACATTTTATCAAACTTCTTTGTTGACAAAGCAAAGCGTTTAAAGTAAAAATTTAGCGTTTACTGATATTACCTATGGTAGCTCCAAAATTAAGACAGCAGAGCGGTAGAAATACGGCTTAAAGGGGGGTCTGCTTTTTAAAGAAGACGCGTCGTTTGATGAAACAATAGGACAATAAGCTTAAGAACGTTAAATTAAAATCAAGAAGGAAGAAGATATGTCAAAGAAAAGACCAACGTTTGCCCAAGCCGCGGCACTGATAGTCCTGATTTTTGCAATAGTTCTTTCTGGTATTACATTTTTCAATGTCGACCCTCATATGCCCTTGTTCATCGCCATCGCAATTGCCGTCGCCTATAGCTTTTACCTTGGATACGGCTGGGAGGAGCTTGAAACCAACATGTTCGGCACGGTGGCGTCAGCCTTGCAGCCGATGGTCATCATCATGATAATCGGCATGGTGGTCGACATCTGGATCGGCTGCGGCGCGGTGCCATATCTTATCTACCGGGGCATGAAGATGCTCTCGCCTAAATGGCTCCTGCTTTGTTCGATAATTATATGCTCGCTCATGTCCATTTCCTTCGGCAGTTCGTGGACGACGAAAGGCGCGATGGGCGTGGCGCTTATGGGAGCCGGTGAGGGGCTCGGCATTCCCGCTCCTATGACCGCAGGCTCGATTCCTTCCGGCGCATTCTTCGGCGACAAGCAATCACCGCTTTCCGATACGACTAACTTTGCTCCCGCGGTCGCCGGCACAGACCTCTACTCGCACGTCCGTTCAATGCTCTGGACGACGATCCCCGGATTGGGCTGTCGATGATAGCCTTCACATATCAACATCTGTAAAGATATTTTTCTTGACAGGCGTTTCGTCGTTTTGTATAATTTCACGGTCGATGCGGGGGAGGGAATCGCCGTGACGGGAAAAAATTCTTTGGAGCAGCGCGTCAGGGACGGGCTTCTTTTCGATAATTACGGATCGCTGCTGACGGAAAGGCAGCGCGCGGCGTGCGACATGGTCCTGCTTCAGGATCTTTCCCTCGCCGAGGCCGCGGAAGCCCTCGGCGTTTCGCGGCAGGGCGTTCACGACCTTATAAGCCGCGCTCGCGAGCGTATGGAGGGGGCCGAGAAGGCGTTCGGCGTCGTCGTTTTGACTCAAAAGCTCGAACACATAGGCGAGCTCCTTGAAGAAAACAAAGACCGCCTCCCCGGGGACTTGTATACGACGTTTAAAAAATTACTTGGAGCATAGGTGCCGCGATGTTTGACTCATTAAAAGAACGCTTCGAAAATATTTTTGCAAATCTGAGGGGCAAGGGCAAGCTCTCCGAAGAGGATATAAACCTTGCGCTGCGCGAAGTCCGCCGCGCGCTGCTCGAGGCCGACGTGAACTTCAAAGTCGTCAAGGACGTGGTGGAGGCGATCAGGACGCGCGCGACGGGGCGGCAGGTCGTAGAATCGGTGACGCCTTCGCAGCTCATTTTTACGATCGTCTACGAAGAGCTCGTGAGGATCATGGGCGACGCGCCAGTGCCTCTTGCGGTTTCGCCGAAGCCGCCGACCGTTTACATGATGGTCGGCCTTCAGGGCTCCGGCAAGACGACGACCTCGGTGAAGATAGCGCGCCGCATGCTGAAGGGGCACAAACCCCTCGTCGTGGCCTGCGACCTGCGCAGGCCGGCGGCGGTCGACCAGCTGCGCGTGCTCGCGGAAAAGGCGGGAATTCCCTTCTTCGGTCCCGAGCCGGGCGAGAGGGACGCGGTGGCGGTCGCCAAGAAATCGCGCGCCTTCGCCGAGTCGCGCCTCTGCGACCTGATAATCCTCGACACCGCCGGACGTCTTCAGCTCGACGACGAGCTGATGCGCGAGCTCGAAGAGATGAAGTCGGCGTCTGAGCCGACGGAAATACTTCTCGTAGTCGATTCGATGACTGGGCAGGAAGCCGTCAACGTCGCCGACGCCTTCAACAAGCGCCTCGGGCTGACCGGCGTCGTACTGACGAAGCTGGACGGCGACGCCCGCGGAGGCCCCGCGCTTGCGGTGCGCGCCGCGGCGGGCGTCCCGATAAAGCTCGCCGGCTGCGGCGAGAAGACGGAGGATCTGGAGCTCTTCGACGCGCGCCGCATGGCCCAGAGGATCATCGGCATGGGCGATATGGAGGGGCTCATAGAAAAGGTCCAATCCGCGACCAGCGAAGCCGATATAGAGCGCATGACGCAGAGCCTGAAGACGAATCGCTTCACGCTCGAAGACATGCTGATGCAGCTGCGCCAGATACAGAAACTGGGGCCGCTCGAAAAGGTCGTGGAGATGCTGCCGATACCGGGCGCGAGTAAGGCGCTCAAAGACGCCGAGATAGACCCCAAGCGCATGAAGCGGACCGAAGCGATAATACTTTCGATGACGCCGAAGGAGCGCCGCAACCCTGAAATAATAAAGGGCGGGCGCCGCAGGCGCATCGCGGAAGGCTCAGGCACGTCGGTGCAGATGGTCAATCAGCTGCTCGCGCAGTACGAGCAGATGAAGGGCATGATGAAGACCTTCGGCAAGATGGCCGGCGGCAGGGGCGGCTTCAAGATGCCGCGCGGAATGGGCGCCTTCATGAAGGGACGCCGCGGGTTTTTCGGTTAAAAATTTAAGATTGATTCGGAAAAATTTCCGTTTTCAATAAAGGTCTCACCAAAGACAGGCACAGGAGGTGTAAGCACAAATGTCAGTTCGTATTCGTCTTTCCCGTCACGGGAAGAAGAAGGCTCCATTCTACCGTCTCGTGGTGGCGGATTCACGTTCGCCGAGGGACGGCCGCTTCATCGAGATACTGGGCACCTACAACCCGCTCGTGGAGCCCGCAGAGATCAAAATAGACGCCGAGCGCGCGGCCAAATGGCTGGCAAACGGGGCATCCCCGTCCGACACGGCCAAAGCGCTGCTTAAAAAGGCGGGAATCATCGACGCGCCGGCGGCAGAATAAGGAAGGTCTGAATGATGGCAAATTATGTCGAACTCGTAGAGCTGATTGTCCGCCGCCTCGTCACGAAGCCCGAAGAGGTCTTTGTGAGCGAAGAGCGCTCGGAAGCCGGCGCGATACTTATCTCGGTAAAGGTCGCGCAGGAGGACATAGGCCGCGTGATTGGCAAGAAAGGCTCGACGATAAACGCGATCCGCCACGTAGCGAAGGCAGCTTCGATCAAATCCGGCGAAAAGGTGGATGTGGATGTCAAAGAAGAAGAGTGACGGCCCGATTGAAAGGAGATACGAGATAGGCAAAATCGTCGGCGCGCACGGCATCGGAGGCGATCTGACGCTGCTGCCGCAGACGGACTTCCCCGAGCGCTTCGAAGGCATGGAGACTCTCGACCTGACGCTGCCGGGAAAGCCGATGCGCAGCTACAAAGTGCGCCGTATCAAACCTTACGAGGGCAAGAAGACATTCTTCGTCAGCCTTGAAGGAATAACAGACCGCGACGCGGCGGAGGCCCTCAGGGGCGCGTCCGTGACGGTCGCGGAGGATGAAAGGGTGGAGCTTGAAGAGGGCGAATACTGGCTCGACGAAATCATCGGGCTCGAAGTGTTCGACGAGGCAGGCGCCAAGCTCGGCGAGATAACGGAAGTCCTCTTCACCGGCGCGAACGACGTCTACATAGTGAAGACGCCGGAGGGCGCGCTGAAGGCGCTGCCCGCCGTGGACGAGGTGATAAAAAGCGTCGACGCGGCAAAGGGAAGCATGACAGTAGATATCCCCGAAGGCCTGTGGGAATGATATGAAGATATCCGTGATAACGGCATTCCCGGAGCTTATGCGCAGCTACGCGGCGTCGAGCGTCCTCGGGCGCGCCGTCTCCTCCGGAAAGCTGGAGGTGCGGATTATCGACGTCAGAGATTTTTCTCACGGCGCCTACCGCCAGATAGACGACTACTGCTACGGAGCGGGCGGGATGATGCTTATGGCGGAGCCGCTCGCCGAAGCGCTCGAGTCGGTGTCGGGCTGGGGAAAGCCCTACGTCGTATATCCGAGCCCCCAGGGGACGCATCTCCATCAGGAGCTTGTCGAAGACCTCTCGCGCAAAGAACATCTGGCGATAGTCTGCGGGCATTACGAGGGAATCGACGAGCGCTTCACGCAGAAGTACGTCGACGCGGAGATATCTCTCGGCGACTTCGTGCTGACCGGCGGCGAAATGCCGGCGATGGCGATAATCGACGCGGTTTCGCGGCTTATCCCCGGAGTGGTCGGGAGCGCTTCGTCGGTGACGGAGGATTCTTTCTACGGCGGCATGCTCGACACGCCCCACTACACGCGCCCCGCGGAGTGGCGCGGCGAAAAAGTGCCGAAGGTCCTCACCGGGGGCGACGCTAAGGCCATCGAAAGGTGGCGCAGGCGGCGCTCCGTCGAAAGGACTCTCGAAAGGCGTCCCGACGTGGCTGCGAGAGCCGGAATCATTCCCTGGCTTTCGGGCGGCGCCTACGTAGTGGAAGTACACTATCCGGTGCTCGGCAGAGACGGCGAGAAAGCCTCCACGGCGATAACGGGCATGGACCTGCACGACATAGCGCGCGCGTGCCGCGCCTACGGGATAAAAAAATATCTGCTCGTCACGCCTATCGCACAGCAGCGCGAGATGGCGAAGCGAATCGCGCGGCACTGGACGGCCGGCTGGGGCGCGGAGTACAACCCCGACCGCAAAGAGGCCTTTTCGACTCTCAAGATATTCGCGTCGGTGCAGAAAGCGCTCGAATGGGTGCGCGAAAGGGAGAAGAAAGAGCCCTTCAAAATAGCGACGACCGCAAAACGCATCGGGGGGGCGCAGCACTGGCTCACGCTGAAAAGGCGGATATTGAAGGACGACGAGAGCCCCCTCTTCTTCTTCGGGACGGGCTGGGGGCTGCACGGCGAAGTAATGGATATGGCAGACGCCGTCATGACGCCGATAACGGGCGGCAGAGACGGCTGGAACCACCTCTCGGTGCGGAGCGCCGTAAGCATAACGCTTGACAGGTTCTTCGGCTGGAGGTAGCGAAATGGGAAGGGCGTCGGCCCTTCGCGGTAAAAAAATAAAAATACAGCAAAAAGAGGGAGGGGAAACCTCATGCAAGATCCAAGAATGGCTCTGGTTGAGAAGAAATTCCATAAAGACGCGGATTCGATTCCTGAATTCCGCTCCGGGGATACGGTCAAGGTCCACGTCAAGGTTAAAGAGGGAAACCGCGAGCGCATCCAGATATTCGAGGGCGTAGTGATCGGCCGCCAGCACGGCGGGCTGCGCGAGAACTTCATCGTCCGCAAGATATCCAACGGCATAGGCGTCGAGAGAATCTTCCCGGTCCACTGCCCGACGATCGACAGGATCGAAGTCGTGCGCAAGGGCCGCGTCCGCCGCGCGAAGCTCTACTATCTCCGCGGTCTCAGCGGAAAAGCCGCGCGCATCAGGGAGCGGAGGGACTTTGCGGCCGAATAGCGCCGCGTTTGAGTCTGCGCCGCTCTTCGCGGCACGCTAATATTTTACGAAACGCGAAAAGGGAAATTTCTCCTTTTCGCGTTTCGCTTGTTTTTATGACAAAATATTTTCGGCCGAAAAGGCGCCGAACTTTCCCGGCTTCGGCAGAGCGCCGCAAGCCCGCCGAAAGCGCGCGCTTTCCTTCGCCCTCGTCGCCGGGCCTCTCAAAAAATCATTCGGTTAAATTTCTCACGAACATTGCCGGCAGCTATTGACAAATATATCAGGCCGCTGTAATCTCTACTAAGTTGGTAGGGAAGGTGGTATTTATGGCGATCACACAGAAATGTCAATACGCGTTGAGGGCTATCTACGAGCTCGCGCGGAGCCAAAACGAAGCGCCGCTCAAGATGGGGGCGATAGCGGACGCTCAAAACATCCCCGTGCGCTTCCTCGGAAACATCCTCGGCAGCCTCAAGGGCGCGGGGATCGTCGATTCCGCGCGCGGCAAGGACGGAGGGTATTTCCTCGCGAGGCCCGCATCGGCGATCACGGTCGGCGAGGTGATGCGCTTCATACAGGGGCCGCTCGGCCCCGTCGAGTGCTCGCGCATGGACGAGGACTGCCTGCTCTACGACGACTGCGTCTTCCGCCCGCTCTGGGACAAGGCAAGGGCGGCGCTCGAAGCCGTCTACGACGGCACGACGTTCCAGGATCTGGTAAACCAGTCTGTGAACAGCTGCTGCCGGCCCGACTGCCGCTGCGGCGGCAGGCGATAAGGCGGCAAATCAATTTACTATGAGGGGAAATAAAAATGACAGCACGCGAAGTCTATCTGGACAATTCGGCGACGACGAGGACGGCCCCGAGGGTCCTTGAGGCGATGGCTCCGTACTTCTCGGAAAAGTACGGCAACCCGAACAGCCTGCATAAATACGGGCGCGAGGCGCGCGCCGCGGTCGACGCGGCGAGGGCCCAGACCGCCGCTCTGATAAACGCGGAGCCGACCGACGTAGTTTTCACCGGGGCTGGAAGCGAGGCGGACAACCTCGCGGTCAAGGGCGCCGCCTGGGCGCTCAGGGAGAAGGGAAAGGGCGCGCACATCATCACGAGCGCGATAGAGCACCATGCTGCCCTCAGCTCCGTCAAATGGCTCGGCAGGATGGGTTTCGAATACACGATACTGCCAGTCGACGGCAGAGGCATGGTAGGCCCCGATGCGCTGGAGGCCGCGATACGCCCCGACACGACGCTAGTCACGATCATGTTCGCGAACAACGAGATAGGCACTATCCAGCCGATAAAGGAGCTCGGCGAGGTATGCCGCAGGCACGGCGTGATGTTCCACAGCGACGCGGTGCAGGCCGCGGGGCATATAAAAATCGACGTCAAGGAGCTTCCCGTCGACATGCTGACGATGGCGGCGCATAAGATGTACGGCCCTAAGGGGATAGGCGCCCTCTACGTGCGCAGGGGGATAAAGCTGATACCTACGCTGCACGGCGGCGGGCAGGAGTTCGGCCTTCGCTCCGGTACGGAGAACGTTCCCGCGATAGTAGGCTTCGGCAAGGCTGCGGAGATAGCGAAGGCGCGCCTCGACGCCGGAGCGGACAAAAAGCTCGCCGCACTGCGCGACTACTTCATCGAGGGCGTGCTCTCGAAGATTCCCGAGACGCGCCTGACCGGGGCCGCCGGAGACGACCGCCTGCCCTTCCACACGAGCTTCGCCGTCAAGTACATCGAGGGCGAGGGGGTGCTTTTGCTCCTCGACGCGGCCGGCATATACGCTTCAAGCGGCTCGGCCTGCACCTCCGGCAGCCTCGAACCGAGCTACGTCCTGCTCGCGACGGGGCTTGACCACGCGACCGCACACGGTTCGCTGCGTCTCACGATGAGCCACGAAACGACAAAGGAAGATATCGACTACGTGCTGGAGAAATTCCCGCCGATCGTGGAAAAGCTCCGCGCCATGTCGCCGTTCTACAATAAAAAGTAAAAAGCGTAAAAGCAAATTTCGAAGGGGGACGAAAAAATGTACAATCAGAAGGTAGTAGACTATTTCATGAATCCGCGCAACTCCGGCAGAATCGAAGACGCGAGCGCGATAGGCGAGGTCGGAAACCCCGTCTGCGGCGACGTTATGAAGATATATCTGAAGATCAATCCGCAGAGCGAAGTGATAGAGGACATCAAATTCGAAACATTCGGCTGCGCTGCGGCGATCGCTACGAGCTCGATGATAACCGAACTGGCGAAGGGCAAGACGCTTGCAAATGCACTTAAGATAACGAACAAGGACGTCGCCGACGAACTCGGCGGGCTGCCGGCCGTGAAGCTGCACTGCTCGCTGCTCGCACAAGAGGGCATACAGGCCGCGGCGGCCGACTACTATATGAAGCGGGATGGCAAACTCCCAGCGGGACTCAGCTTCCCCGAAAGCAGCATGTCGAACGGCGGCGCCGAGGAAGAGCGCTTCGTCAGCGAAGACAGCCGCGCAGCGGACTAAGGAGGCGATACAATGTCAGGCAAAATAATCGCCGTATGCAGCGCGCCGAAGAAGGGCATGATAAAGCACGACCAGCGCGAAGGCGTGCTGATAGAGGAGAGCGGGCTCGAAGGCGACGCCCACGCCGGCTTCATGCACAGGCAGGTCAGCCTCATCGCGATGGAAGACATCCGCACGATGATGGCGAAACTGCCGAACCTCGTCCCGGGAAGCTTCGCCGAAAACCTGACCACCGAGGGCTTCGACCTCAGCAGGCTGAAGATCGGCGACAGGCTCAAGGTCGGCGAGACGCTGCTGGAAGTCTCCCAGATAGGCAAGGAGTGTCATTCGCACTGCGAAGTATTCAAGCAGAGCGGCGAATGCATCATGCCGAAAAAGGGCATCTTTACCAGAGTGATCAAGGGAGGAAAGGTAAAAGCGGGCGATACTATAGACTTCGCGTAAATGTAGAGCCGCCGCGCTCTTTTTATGGGAGAGACATATATGGAAAACGAAGAAAAACGCGAACACGAATGTCACGAAGACTGCGGCTGCGCGGCCTGCGCGCAGGATCAAGGCGCGCATCACCACGTCCACGGGCACGAAAGCGGCTGCGGCTGCGCCGCCTGCCACGCGGTCGACGATATTTTCAGCGAAAACGAAGAGGACGAAAAAAAAGCTCAGTCCGAATTCAGACGCGAGGCGACCTTCCTCGCAGTTGCCGGCGCGGTATTCGTGCCGACGCTGATCTGCGAAGCGCTCTTCCCTGATGTAGCGCCGGAATGGCTCTTCAACGCGGTATTCGCGGTCCTCTACCTGCTGACCGGCGTGCCGGTGTTGAAAATAGCTTTGAAAGCGCTGCTGCGCGGCGACGTATTCAACGAATTCACGCTGATGGGAGGCGCGACTCTTGCGGCGCTCGCGATAGGCGAAATGTCAGAGTCCGTCGGCGTCATGCTCTTCTACCGCCTCGGCGAAGCCTTCCAGGAGCGCGCGTCGTCAAACTCGCGCCGCTCTATCAGGGCCCTGCTCGCGCAGAAGCCTATGACTGCGCGGGTCGTCACGGAGGACGGAACGGTTGAAAAAGACCCGAAGGAAATAGTGAAGGGCGACGTCGTGCGCGTGATGCCGGGCGAGATCGTCCCGATCGACGGCCGCGTCGTCAGCGGCACGTCGCAGATAGACATGTCCGCGATCACCGGCGAATCGATGCCGGTCGCCGTCCGACGCGGCAGCGAAGTCCACGGCGGCACGCTGTCGCTCGACGGCCTGCTGACGGTAGAGGCGGCCGGGCCCTTCGAAGATTCCACGATAGCGCGCATGCTTGAAATGGTGCAGAACGCTGTCGCGCGCAAGTCCCCGACCGAGCGTTTCATCACGAGATTCTCGAAGTGGTACACGCCGGCGGTATTCTTCATGGCCGCGGCGGTAATGCTTCTGCCCCCGCTCTTAGGCTTCGGAGCGTGGCGCGAATGGATATACAGAGGGCTCGTCCTGCTCGTCATATCCTGCCCCTGCGCCCTCGTGATATCGATACCTCTCGGTTACTTTGGAGGGATCGGCGCGGCGTCGAAAAACGGCATACTTGTGAAGGGCGCGAACGTCTTCGACGCCGTCGGGCGCGTCGACACCGCGGTATTCGACAAGACCGGCACATTGACCTACGGAAAATTCAGGCTCGTTAAAATCGTGCCGGCCGCGGGTATCGAAGAGCGCACGGTGCTTTCGGCCGCGGCGTTGGCGGAAAACGGCTCGACGCATCCGGTCGCCAAATCGATAACGGCCGCCGCGGCGGACGTTTCCGCGCCGGAAGGGGCGTCGATAACCCAGCTTCCCGGCAAGGGCATGCTATTCAAGAACGAGGGCGACACGATAGTAGCCGGCAACGCGGCGCTGCTTTCCGAATTCGGCGTCGCTGCGCCCGCAGTCGCGGAGCACGGCACTGTCGTACACGTCATGAAAAACGGAAAATACCTCGGCGCCCTGGTAGTCGCCGACGAACTGCGCCCCGACGCCGCCAAGACGATCTCCGAACTGCGCATGCAGGGCATAAAGGGCGTCTACATGCTGACCGGCGACAGGGAGGAGACGGCGGCCGACGTCGCGAAAGAGCTTCGGCTCGACGGCTACCGCGCGGAGCTTCTGCCTGGAGACAAGGTCGAAGCTCTCAAAGAGCTCTGCGGCGGCGACACGAAGAGGACCGTTTACGTCGGCGACGGCATAAACGACGGCCCGGTCCTCGTGACCTCCGAGACCGGCATAGCGATGGGGGGCTTCGGCTCGCAGGTCGCAGTCGAAGTGGCGGACGCGGTCATACTCGACGATTCGCCGTCGAAAGTTGTGGGACTGCTGCGCATCGCGAAAAAAACGCGCGCGATAGTCTGGGAGAACGTATTCTTGGCGCTCGGAGTCAAGCTCGTATTCCTGATATTCGGCGTGGCCGGGCTCGCAGGCCTCTGGGAGGCCGTTTTCGCCGACGTAGGCGTCGCGCTGATGGCGATATTGAACTCGGCGCGCGCGACGCGTATAAAATAGGCTGTAATTTATACGAAAGAATAAAAAATCTCAGCAATAACGTGCAGGGAACAAAAAAATGAGGAGGAATCTGAAATGACCTTAAGCGCACGCAACCAGCTGAAGGCTGTGGTAGCGGGGGTAAAGGCCGGAGCGGTGAACAACGAGGTGTCCCTCCGCCTTGAAAAGGGAACGGTGATCACGTCTATCATCACCGCGGCGAGCTGCGAAAGCCTCGGGCTCAAAGAGGGTGCCATGGCCTACGCCGTGATCAAAGCGACGAACGTGATGATCGGCGAAGATGGTGGCAAGCTGAAACTCTCGGTGCGCAACCAGCTTCGCGGTACGGTGAAGGCCGTAGTCGAAGGCGCGGTCAACTGCGAAGTCGAAGTGACGCTCGACGGTGGAGAGGGGATGACGTCGATAATCACGCTGGCCAGCGCGAAGAAACTCATGCTCGCCCCCGGCAGAAAAGTTATAGCGATAGTCAAGGCCTCGGACGTAATGGTAGGCGTCGAAGCGTAAAGCGAAAAGGAAATTATCTAAGCATAGAGGCGCGGCAACGCCGCGCCTGTTTTATTTATTTTATTATCCGTTTTTTCCGCGAAAATGGCGTCCGTCCCGTATTGTGCAGGACAGACGCCGTATGGCCGTAACTCAGAAACTTAAATCTTTTTTATCTCCAGTAAGCTTCCTTGAAGAAGCAGAACTCCTGGCCGAGACCCTCTTTGACCGCGCGGTCGTAGAGCGTCT
>Ga0208297_1000157_pt1 | contig 175229 bp, 179 predicted proteins | sample LMS_cellobiose_e_FD_187367 | JGI IMG/M metagenome (GOLD analysis project Ga0208297, IMG submission 187367) | Rumen-fistulated moose microbial communities from Alaska, USA - LMS_cellobiose_enrichment (SPAdes) (version 2) | ecosystem: Host-associated > Mammals > Digestive system > Stomach >... | reverse complement strand
TCTATCTGGTTACGATGAGAGTAAGCGATAAATGGACGATGCCGATACAGAATTGGGCGTCTATTTTGGATAATCTTATGATACACTTCGGGGACAGGGTCAAATTGATTTACTGACATGGACCTCGGCCCTCAGGCTACAAAAAAGTTTTGAGGGGTTTACACAAAATTTGCTGCGCTACCGACCTCGGCCCTCAGGCTACAAAAAAGTTTTGAGGGGTTTACACAAAATTTGCTGCGCTACCATCCCCGCCGCCGTGCGTCTGTTATGCGTAGATCAGATCATTATTGACGATTTCCATTGCTGTTTCCCGTACTGCGTTCATCCGCTGCACCCATAGCATCTGATTTTCCGCTTTGAGTGTTTCTGTGATACCTTCATTTTCGGCAAGTTCTTTTACCAGCCGAAAGAACATATCCTCCGCCTACTCGTTCATCTCGGCAAGATAGCCGTTGAGCTTTCCGCTGAGAAGCAGGCTGTTATACAGCCCTTTGCGATACTCATGGATATATTGAAGGTGCCGCCGTCCCAATACGCCGATGGGCCGTTGTTCTTCCTCCGGGATCGTCAGGCAGGGAATGTAATAATTGTAGGTTTGTCAAACAAATGTTACAGTGTTGTGCAGACAAGATCCGGCAAGCTTCAAAGCTTCCCTGGGTGATTTCCACTTAAGAGGCCTCATCGGGAATATGTGACCTCTCTACCTTTCCATTATGACGCGGCGTATACGGCTTTATCAATTTATGCTTTATACCGTGCGCGCTAAGTTCTTTTTCAAATAGCGTAGGCTTGTCTTTTTCTGTGGTAAATCTGTTCGTAAACTCCGCTCCGTTATCTGTCTGCACACACTCTACCTTAAATTTAAAAAACTTTAACATGTGCTCTATGAAAACGGCGGAACTATATGTACTATGCTCTTCAAATGCCTCTAAATAACGAAAACGGCTGTATTCGTCTATCGCCGTATATTGATTGAAAATACTTCTTACTCCCTGCTTTACCTGTTAGACAGGAAGAAGGAACGAACTTGACGTCTACCTGTACCCTCTGCCCCGGGAATTTCATCTGTTCGTATGCCTTGGGAACATATTTCTTCTTAGGGTTGGGAAGCGCTGTTCGCTTTACTCCCATACGGCGCATCACCCTGTAAAGAGAAGATATGCTTCTGGTATATCCTCGCAGGCTAAGCTTGACCCAAAAGACGACAAGGCCGGTATGCTTATTTCGCCGCAGCATATTTTTAATAAGCATCAGCTCCTCAGCCGTATGTTCATTGGCGTGATGATGCGGTCGTCTTGATCTGTCCCTCACAGAGGCAAGAGTGCCGTCATATCGTTTCATCCATCTGTAGACATATTGCCTGTTTGTGTGGTAGCGGACTGCGGCTTTTGTCACGCCATACTTAAAAGCATAAAGAACCAAAGATTGCCTGTAAAGTTCTGTTTGTGTTATCTTATCCATACGGAAAAACCATCCTCCTTTTGGTTTGTTTTGCGATGAACTTATTCTACAGGATGGACTGGTTTTTCCGCTCTTTTATCTACATGACTTTTACTGCATATTATTTATTTCAACATCATCTTCAACCTCATCGTTCTATATGCTCATGTAACATATGTATGGTATACCTACAATCGTCAGGCAGGGAATGTAATAATCGCCTTGCAACTCGTACCAAAGACCGTTGCTTTCATCATAAATGTACTTGTCCATATTCATAATCCTCCGTATAATTAGTTCGCGTATATGCCACAGTTTCCCGGCTGCCACATGTTGTTATATTGTATTACCAAATTTTCCTTCCCTTGCTTTTGCCCTTATGAGGCATCGAGGGCAAGGGTAACACCATGTGAAACCGTATAACGGCAACGGGTGAGCAAACTGCGAAAAATCCTTTGTTTTCAAGGATTTCGGAGGATTTTATTAACGGCTTATAACAGCCGCTAACAGGTTAAGATTTCGATAGATTCAAATTCAAATTTAAAAACGCTTTGGGTATTTGGGAGAACATTGTGGGGAACAATTCAATGTTCTCCCGTTGATCTGTAGTTAAAATAAACATCCCCGCATAATGCTGTTTAGTAAAACAACTTGGGCTTATGTTTACACATGAAATTTTTTCACCGAAAAGGTGTATGATTGTTATGTATAAGATACCAGCCAAAAATCAGGAAGCAATTTAACAAACTGCGAAGAACAATTATCTACACATTTGCAGTTCTGTTGTCTAAAGTACACCAACCTCTTTTCACTGCTCTTCAGCACAAACTGTAGAAACGACAACCTTCCCTCTATCAAGGGTAAATATACCGCTTGAAGGACTTCCTGGAAACAATACGACAGGGAGCCTGTACTTATTTGGGGTTACTCGACATTTTGTATTTAAGGAATTATCGTGTTATACTACGACCGTAAGTTATGAATAATATTTAGGAGTTGTTATTTTGCCAAAATGAAGATAAAAAGTAGCGTGCGTACAATTCAATCTGTTCAACGTGCGATAGATATACTTAACCTTTTTGATTTCTCACGAAAAGAAATATCTCTTTCAGAAATATGTGACGCCACAAAATTAAATAAAAGTACAACATATGGACTGATTAGTACGTTATTAAAAAATGGTTACTTGGATAAAGACCAGACAAGCGGAAAGTACACTCTCGGCGGCGTGCTGCTCGCGAAGGCATCTACGAGAGAATCGCCTATCAATGTTAATATAAGTGCACTAGGTTCCCCTAAATTAGACGTATTAGTCAATCAATACTGCATGACGGGCACATTATTCGCTCATTATGCCAACACGCTGACTTGTCTAAGGATGTTGTCGCCGATTAATGGATACAGCGTTACGTTTGAATTAGAGACCAATATGGCTTATCATGCTGCGGCATCGGGGAAATTATTATTAGCGCACTATACAAACGAAGAGGTTGAAAAAATATTAACCAAATCTCCATTTGTCCGTTATACGGATTCAACTATTATGGATATAAACACATTACTAAACGAACTTGAAATCATTAGGGCGCGCGGCTACTCTATTGAAGATGATGAAATACAAATTGGTATTTTCTCTATTGCTAGCCCAATATATGAACACAACGACATCTTTGCGGGTACAATGAGCCTTACCGGTGCAACTCAGGCTACAAAGATGCGCCTCAAGAATATTATCGAAGATATTACGACAGCAACGAAAGAAATTTCAAGCTTTTTGTGAGAATACAACACATCACGAATATTCCATCGGGCGGCGCTGGAGTATCATCAGGCCGTCGCGCGGCTCGAAGCCTAAGCGCCCCATGAACGATGTCAGCTCGCTCGTGTAGGTGACGATCACTGGGACGTTTTTCAGCGCCGGATGTTCGAGCGCGTATTTGAGAAGCTGAGAGCCGACGCCCTTGCCCTGATAATCCGGGTGGACGAGTATGTCCCACAGGGAGCCGCGGAATACGAAGTCTGTCAGCACGCGGCAGAAGGCTATCAGTTTGCCGTTGTGACGTATTGAAAAGCACATACTGGTACCTTCGAGCATCTTTGCGATCTGCTCAAGAGAGCGGCTCCTTCCCCAGCGCGTGAAGCGGTAGAGGTCCTGAAGGTCGGCGGGAGAGAGGGCGAGCTTGCTGTCGTAAAATGTATACTCAGGATTTAATTTCATTTTTAAGGTTTTCGCGCAGCGGCTCTATTTTCGCGCTTTTGCCGTCACGAGCGAGGGCGAGGCCGCCGATTATATTGCGCAGGTCTCCGCGCCTAGCGTCCTTCGATATGGGTATTTCCATAAGCTGGCCGGCGCCGCATTTGCCGCAGGTCCACATCACGCGCGCGACTCCGCCTTCGTCGGGCGTTCCGGCAAGGATTTTTAATTCGCTGCATTTCTGACAGGCTACGATATACATAGCAGATTCTTCTTTCACAAAGATTTCGCCGCAGGCTGCCGCCTTACGGTTTTTTCAGAGTGCATTTTACTCTCAGCGGCCCTTCGCTGTAAATATCTCTTTCGGTAACTATTTCCAGCGAAAGCGCTTCTTTCGTCTGCTCTATGCTGTCTAGGACCGCGATGAATTCTCCCGTGTCCGTAGAGCCTACGTTTCCGGTGAGCGGGTCGCGCATGACTCCGTCTCCGGCTGCTTTTTGATTAAGCGAGCGCAAGGCCCGGAAAACTGTCTCTTCGATTTCCTGTCGCGGCGTGCCTGGTTCAAAGGTGTGTGTATAAAGGGTTTTGCCTTCGCTGTAGACGAGCGATGAGCGATGAGTCTCGATCTGGGCGCTGACCGCTTCGCCCGCGACGGCGTTGCCGAGGGCCGTCAGTCGCATCAGCCAGCGTCCGGGATTGCGCGTCAGGATGCTGCGCACGGCAATTATCGAATCCTCGGTCACCTCCGGCAGCATTATCCTTTCGGCGTCCCTTATGCCGAAGCGATAGGCCAAAAGGGCGCGCGCTTCGCGGCGCAGCCTCTCGATATATTCGCCGACCTGGGCTTCTGTTATCGGCGTTCCCGTTATGACGGCCTGAGCCAGTATTTCGTCGGAGAAGGCTGCGATTCTGCCTTCACGAAGGCGCTGCAGGCCGGACTTCAGCGCCTCGGCTTCTTTTTTGAGCGAGCCGATCGACGCTTCAAGCTTTTTGCTTTCGGAGAGCAGCTTTTCGTTTTCCTTTTGCAGAACCGCTTGTTCTGCGCGCGTCTTGTCGCGCATCGCCGTCATCGCCGAGAGCTTCGCGCGAGTCTCTGCGAGATTTTTCGTGCCCTCTTCGAGCTGCCTTTCAACGGAGCGCAGCTCCTCTTCCTTTTCGGAGAGGTCGCCCCTGCTCTGGAAGAGGTCTATCTCCATGCGCCCTATCGTCTCTTCGTTTTTCTTCAGTTCTTCGCGCGTCGACAGCAGCTGACGCTGTATGACCTGCATGCTGAATAGAGCGGTGCGCACCTGTTCGGACGCGACGCTCAGTGTGAAAATTGTCGCGAGAGCTATCCCGACGCCCGTGAAGACGGAAATTATACGCGACGTATATCTCGGACGGAGCTTTAAAAAGGTTATGCGCTTTTTGCCGAGCTTCATGCCGATGATGTCGCCGGCCCATGAGACGAGCGCGCTGACTATTATTAGAGCCCCTATCAGTACCCAGTTTATATCGTGAAATATCTCGAACAATTAGCTACCTCGCAACAAAATAATTTGCGTAACCGAAAAATATTTCTGTTTCTATTATAACAGAGAAAGGGCGCAAAGAAGCGCGCGGAAAAGATGCTGAGCGCGCCGTTTTGTCGTGTTTATTCGTATTTCAGCGCATCTATGGGGTTCAGCAGCGACGCCTTGTAGGCGGGGTAGTAACCGAAGCCGACTCCCACCAGCACGGAGAATACGAACGCAAGCAATATCGAAGGGACTGTGAAGACCGGCGGCGCTGAGGTAAAGGATGAAAGCGCGTAGCCAGTAACGACGCCGGCGATGATTCCGACGACGCCTCCGACCATCGAGAGGACGACGGCCTCGATGAGGAACTGTATCCTGATGTCGCGCTCTGTCGCGCCGACGGCCATCCTTATGCCTATCTCGCGCGTGCGTTCGGTGACCGAGACGAGCATGATGTTCATTATCCCTATGCCGCCCACCACGAGCGAGATGAAGGCTATCGAGCCGAGCAGCATCGACATTATCGTCGTCGTCTTGCGCCGCGCTTCGAGCATTTGAGAGACGTTTCTGACCGAGAAGTCGTCGGCCTCCCCCTCTTTTATTTTATGACGCTCACGCAGCAGGATTTCCGTCTCGTTCTGTATGTAGGAAAGCGCCGTCATCGAGACGCCCTTTATGTAGATGTTGCCGATCCTTCCGGCCGTCGTCCAGCGGACGAGGCGCTTTTGCGCCGTCGTCAGCGGCACGAGCACGAAGTCGTCCTGATCGCTGCCCATCGCCGAGAGCCCCTTTGCTTCGAAGACGCCGACGACGGTAAAAGGAATCTTGTTGATTCTTATAGATCTGCCGAGAGGGTTTTCGCCTGTGAAGAGCTTGTCGATCACGGTCTGTCCGACGACCGCGACCTTAGCGCCCTGGCGCACGTCGCTCGCGCCTATGTCGCGCCCAGAGGCTAGGCTCCACTCCTGCACATAGCTGTAATCGCCGGTGCTGCCCACGACGCTGGAGTTCCAGTTCGTGTTTTCGTATATCAGAGTAGCGCTCATGTTTATCATGGGCGCGACGGCGTCGATGCCCGAGACTTCTTTTTCGATCGCCAGAGCGTCGTCGTACGTCAGATAGCGCGTGACGCCGGTCGTCGAGCGCCCCGGCCTGTCGGGGAATACCATGATGAAATTGCTTCCGAAGGAGGATATCTGCTCGTCGATGCTCTTGTTTGCGCCGGCGCCTACGGCGAAGGCCGCTATGACGGCGGCGACGCCGATTATTATGCCCAGCGCTGTGAGCATCGAGCGCGTTTTGTTCCTGCGGAGCGCAGTAACGGAGGCGGAGAATATTTCTGTCGTCGATATCACGCGGCCCCGCCTCCTTCGGCGCGCCGCGCCTGCGTAAGCGTGCGCCTTCTGTCGTTTACCTCGTCCTTTATTATCACTCCGTCGCGGAAGTGAAGTATGCGCTTCGCATACTGCGCGACGTCCGGTTCGTGGGTGACGAGTATTATCGTCATGCCCTCGTCGTTGAGGCGGCAGAAGAGCGCCATTATTTCGTCGCTCGTCTTTGAATCGAGGTTGCCGGTGGGCTCGTCGGCCATCAATATCTCGGCGCGGTTCACTATCCCGCGCGCGATCGCCACGCGCTGCTGCTGCCCGCCTGAAAGCTGCGTAGGCTCGTGATATATGCGCTCCGAGAGGCCCATCTCGATCAATGCCTCTTTCGCCTTCTCGTGGCGTTCTTTTCTCGGCACGCCCGCGTAGAGCAGAGGAAGCTCGACGTTTTCCAGAGCGGTCGTCTTCGAGAGCAGGTTGAAGCCCTGAAAGACGAAGCCGATCATGCTGTTCCTCATATGGGCGAGTTCGTCTCCGTCCATATCCTCGACGCTCTGGCCTCCGAGATAGTACTCGCCCGACGTCGGTCGGTCGAGGCAGCCGAGTATGTTCATCGTGGTGGATTTGCCGGAACCCGAAGGCCCCATCATCGCGACGAACTCTCCGCGCTCGACGCTGAGGTTGACGCCGTGAAGGATTTCGACCTCGTCGCCGCCGAGCCGGAAGCTTTTTCTTATATCCTTTAGCTCAACGAGAGGCATTTTATTTTCCCTCTTTCGGCACGATTATGCCGGTGATGACATTTTCATCCTCGCCGACGCCCGAGAGTATTTCTGTGTTCTGTCCGTCGGTGATACCCTTTTCCACTTCCACCCTGACCGGTTTTTTCTTTTCGAGCCGGTAGACCGCCGGCTGCGTGGCCTCCGCCACGGTCTGCCTGTGACCGCCCGGACCGGGCATCCCTCTATCCGAGGCTTCTTTGTTGTCGGAAGGCTTGAAGCGGAACGCGCTGTTGGGTACGGTGAGGACGTCTTTGCGGCTCTCGAGTATCAGCGACACGTTCGCCGTCATGCCGGGCAGAAGCTTGCCGTCGGGATTGGAGACCTTGACGACGACCGTGTAGGTGACGACGTTGTCGTTAGTCGCAGGTGAAAGGCGCACCTGCGTCACTTTGCCCGCGAATTTTTCGTTGGGGTAGGTGTCGACGTTGAAGGTAGCTTCCTGCCCTTCGCGGACGCCGCCTATGTCGGCTTCGTCGACATTGACTTCGACCTGCATCTGCGTCAGGTCGCGCGCTATCTCGGCGATGGAGGGCGTCTGGTAGCTTGCCGCCACGGTCTGTCCCTCTTCGACGTTCTTAGCTACGACGACGCCGTCGACGGGCGAATATATTTTCGTATAATTAAGGTTTATGCGAGACTTCCGCAGTGCGGCGGCCGATTGGGAGACCTTTGCCTCAGCCGCCGTCAGGCTTGCCTTGGCCTTGAGCCACGCGCTCGTGTCGGCGTCGACGTCGCTCTTGGCTATCAAGTCGCGCCTTGCGAGTTCCTGAGTGCGCGCGAGGTTTTTCGCCGCGACGTCGAGCTCCGCCTTCACATTCGCTACGTCGGCGCGCGCCGACGCAAGCGCCGCTTCATACTGCGCGACCTCCGCCGCCTGCGTGTCGGAATCCATCAGCGCTATCAGCTGTCCCTGCTTAACACGGCTGTTGTAATCGAAGTATAATTCCTTGATGGTGCCGGATATCTGGGTGCCGACGTCGACGGTCTCGACCGGGTTGAGCGTCCCCGTCGCCTGTATCGTAGACAAAATGTCTCCGCGCGTTACCGGAGAGGTTTTATACTGTATCTCCGTTTTGCCTGACGATATGTAATAGTAGCCGCCCGCCGCGGCGGCAATAACGAAAAGCGCCGCCGTGAGCTTCAGCGCTCTGTTTTTTTTCGTCTTACCGTTCCCCATAATTCAATCCTCCAATTGCTTTTTCAAGATCAAGCCGCGCGGCTTTGCAGTCATACAGCGCGAGCACTCTCTTTGCCGACGCCGACGCATAGCTGTCGACCGCGTCGGATATTTCCAGGTTGTCTCCTACGCCGGCCGCGTAGCGGCCTTCGGCGAGGTCGAGAGTCGCCTTGGCCGAGCGCTCGGCTTCCGTCGATGAGGCCAGCGATTCTTTTGCTTCGCGCAGAGCTTCCCAGGCCTCGCGCACCTCGAGCGCGACGCTGTTCGAAAGGCTCCTAAGCTCGGCCTGAGCCGTTCTAAGCTCCGCCTCCGCCTGTTCTATATTGCTCTTCGTAAGGCCTCCGTCGGTGATGGGCACGGAGAGGGATATCTTCGTGCTCCATTCGCCGTCTTCGAAGGGAGAGGAAGCGCCCAGGCCGTAGCCGGCCGACGCCGAGAGCGACGGGGAAAGGCCCTTCATCTGCACTGTGAGGTTCGTCTTGGCGTATTCGACGCGCTTTTGCTTCGCGGCGAGCTCGGGGCGCCCCTGCTGAGCCCTTTTCGCCGCCTCTTCGAGCGACATGCCCCACTCCTGGTAGTCGAGAAGGTCTTCGACGGCGCCTATTTCGCGCATCGGCTCGCCCATCGCGTTCGCAAGCTCGGCGCGGAACTTGGCCATCGAGGCCTGCGTCTGCACGACGGCGAGCTTCGACGACGCGAGATCCGCCTCGGCCTTCGTCACTTCGATCTTGGCCTTTGTGCCGACTTCATAATACGAGCGCGCCCATTTCAAGCGCTTCTCAAAGTTGTCACAGCGCGTCTGTGCGACCTGGTTTTCGCGCGTCGCGCGGTTCAATCCGTAATAAGCCAGACAGACGTTCCGCACTACCGTATCGCGCTGGGCCAGCAGATCGGCTTCAGCCGCCTCCGTCGAGAGCTTGGCGCCCGCGACCCTCGCCTCACGCCGCCCCCAGTCGCTTATCGACTGTTCGGCGCTGACGTTGGTGGAGTAAGAGCCGTCGTTGTTTTCGTTCGTCAACCCCGTGCCGCGTCTCGTGTAGCTTGTGCCGGCCGATAGCTGAAGCCGCCCCGTAGACGCGGCCTTTCCTATGGCGGCGCGCTGCGCCGCAATCTTTTCGCCGTATGCCGTGAGATCGGGATTTTTGCTCATGGCTTCCGCCAGGCATTCGCTGAGCGTCAGAGTCTCGGCCCAGGCTGCGCCGGCAAAGAGAGCCGCTATCGCGAAAGCCGCCGGCCACTTAAAAATTTTGATTTTCATGGAGCACTCCCCTTTATTCGATATCCTTGCGCGGTACTTTCAGCGTGAAGCGGCTTCCTTCGCCGGCTTTGCTTTTTACCGATATAGTCCCGCCGTGCGCGTCGATTATCGCCTTCACTATCGCGAGCCCTATCCCGAGACCGCCGCTCGCTCTCGCGCGGGACACGTCGGTTCTGTAAAATCTTTCGAATATATACGGCAGGTCCTTATCTGAAATCCCGATGCCGCTGTCTTGCACCTCGACCGTGAAATCTCCGCCCTCCTTCTTCATCGTGACGGAGACCTCGCCGCCCGCGTCGGTATAGCGCAGCGCGTTTGATAGAAGATTCTCTATCGCCTGGCGGATCTTTCCGGCGTCGACGACCGCGGCTACGTCGACCTCTACCTCGCGCTTCAGCGTCACTCCCTTGTTTTTGTAAAGAGGGTCGAAGACGAGCGCGGCCTTTTCTATGATCTGAGAGACGTCGACCTTTTCGAGCGCGAGAGCATGTCCGGCGCTTTCTATGCTCGTCAGCCTTTCGACCTCCTTGATAAGCTGTGAAAGGCGGTCGACTTCGCTGACGGTAAGGCGTATCCTCTCCGGAGTCGGCTGCCATACGCCGTCCTCTATCGCTTCGAGGTGAGATTTTATTATCGTCACCGGGTTGCGCAGCTCGTGGGCCACGTCGCTCAGCAGCCTGCGGCGAAGTTTTTCCTGCGCTTCGAGCGTGCTGCCGAGGCGGTCGACGCTATCGATGAGGATCGATAATTCCGTTATGTCGGATTCCATCTTGTCTTCTATCTGATAGTTTCCGCGGCTGATCTGTTGTGCGCGCTTCGCCGCGTTGAGCACCGGGCGGCTTATCCTGAAAGCCATGAAGAAGGCTATCGCGCCGGCCGTCACGAGCATGAAGGCCACCGCGTAGTACATGATGCGGTTGAACTTTCTGAGGAAGGCTCCCTCGGGGCTGAAATTGAATGGGACGCATAAGAAGCGCAGCCCGCCGACGCGGCGGCCGTCGATCAGTATGTCGCGGTTGCTGACGATCAGCTCTTCTTTTAGAATCTCCGGTTCATTCTCTTTGCTTTTGCCGCGTCTCTTTTCGCGCTTCGACATCCTGCTGTAGGTGCGCACCTCGCCGCCGTCTTCGTCGGTAAGCTGCACAGTGACCATCGGCCAGCGCAGGAAATCCGCGTCCATCGGCAGAAGCGCGCAGATGTCCCATGAGCCGCTCTGAACATACAGCGCCGCGAATAGCTCCGCGATCTCAGATTCGTTTTCGCGCAGCCTTTCGGACGCGAAATTTCTGAACTGCATGTCGAGCAGCTCGGAAATAGCCGTCGGTATAATCAGCATACAGACGATGACGATCACCATATACTGGAATATCAGCTGCGTCCGCAGCGAGCGCTTCACGCTCATTTCGAGACGTCCGAAATTTTATATCCGAAGCCGTGCACCGTGCGGATGTATCCGTTGTCGTGCTCCGCGTCGCAGAGCTTCTTTCTGATATTTTTTATATAGCTGTCTATCGATCTCTCGAAGCCCTCGTACTCGTAGCCGAGCGCGTAGGTGATGAGGTCGTCGCGGCTCCACGTTTTTTCAGGGCGCGAAGCCATCTTCGAGAGAATCATGAATTCATTGCGCGTCAGCGATATTTCCTCGCCGTTCTTCTTAACGGTGAAATTCTGCGGGTCGATCACGAGAGAGCTGCCGACCTTGATGAGACCGGTCGACGCGCCCTCCTCGCCGCCCCTCCTTAGATTCGCTCGGATGCGTGCCATCAGGATCCTCGGCGAGAAGGGCTTTACGATATAATCGTCGGCGCCGGCGTCGAGCCCCGCGACGATGTCGTCCTCGCCGCTCTTTGCAGTCACCATGATTATCGGCGCGTTCGATTTGCGGCGAATCTCCGTGCAGACGTCGGCGCCGGCCATGCCCGGCAGCATCAGGTCGAGCAGCACAAGGTCGAAATTGCCCGAATTGAACATCGCGAGCCCTGTCACGCCGTCCCCCGCAATCTCGGCGTTGTGCCCGTCGCGCTCGATATACGCCTTCTCGACCTCGGCTATCGCGCGTTCATCCTCTATTATCAAAATATTCATCTCCAACCGCCGCTTTCCTCATTAATTTCGTCAATTATATTCCAAATGCGCGAATCGCTCTCATTATCCAGGCCGAAAACTGCAGCGATGTTTTCGGCCTCCTGTTGGGTTTATGGAAGAAGCGGCGCCAAAGGAGCGGAAGCCGTATCTTCTTCGCACCGTCAAAGCTGCCCGATGCGTTACGTAAAGGATATCAGGCGGCTGTGAATATTCTATGAACTAAATATGTGAATTTTATGACGGGATGATAAAATTTTCACTATAAGGCGACGGGACGAAATTTCGAAGCGCCTCCGGCGAAGGGGAGTGCAATTTTCGTGTTTTTCTTGACACTAAGAGCGTTGATTGCTATACTTCTCCCTGTTGTACGGCGGCATAGCCAAGTGGTAAGGCAAGGGACTGCAAATCCCCCATCCCCAGTTCGAGTCTGGGTGCCGCCTCCACAGTTAAATTTCGTTAAACTGAAACCCCGCCGTATGTCACAGAGGGAGTTTTTTGATTCTCTTCGCGCGCCCGACGTAGCATCAGCGGCTTAAATGCCGGGAGTCGCGTCTCTCGGCTGCTCGGTGACGACGACGTTTCCGCGTCTGCCCCAAATCAGCCGTTACCCTTCGCTATCCTTATACCCCTTGCGTAGACGTGAAGAATAACTTATCCGGCACTTGAACGATTCCGCACGTTTCCGTTATACTTTTTCCTGTATTTTTATTGAGATAAGGGGGAATGCGTTTGAATCTATTCAAAGAGAACAACTCTCTCAAGATATTTATCAGACGTCACCGCGCGGACGGCGCGGCGCAGATCGAAAAATGTGAACTTTGCAGGCTTGGACCGAAGGATATTGAAGATACGGCAACTCTTCACAACAAAGTCGCGAACGGGCTTTCGCATGAAATATTCGTACCAAGTCCATATGAGGAAATAGAGCGCTTCCTCGGAGGCGAAGGTCTGGCCGTCGGCATACGCAGCGGGGACAAACTTGTAGCGGCGCGGACGGTGAAGATGAGCTGCGCGTGGGCGAACGAGGCCGCCGAGGAATACGAGATGGATTTCGGCGCCGACGAGTTTCCGGCCGTCACCGGCTTCTGCGTCGTCGACTGGGCGTATCGCGGCAACAACGTACAGTATCTGACGCAGTACCTTGTCGAGGACATTGTTTCGAGAGAACACACTTCGCTCGTGACGACCGTCTCGCCGAAGAACATTTTCAGCTTGAACAACATCCTTGTCTGTAATTTCAGAATCATCGGGCTTAAAGCGGTCTACGGCGGCTATCTGCGCTACGTACTTAAAAAAGATTTCAGGCCGTCGCTGCTGCCTATCTGGACGCACGGGCACAGGCAGATTAACATCAGGGACAAGGCGGCGCAGATAGAAGCGATAGCGGAGGGATACGCCGGTTATAAACTCGTACGCAAACACACGAGCGGCTTTCATATACTATATGCGAAGGTGGCGGCGGAAGCATAAAAGTTTTGCCCGTTTTGACCGGAGGCATCCAAAAAATCTTTCTGCGGCATGGATTCTGACGCGATATAATTCTCTGAGAGAAAAAACATTTACAAAGCGTTAAAAACTGCCCGATTATCATTTCTGTCGCAGCGCGAAATAAAATTTTTTAAATCAGGGGTTGACAAACTCAAAGAGCTGCTGTATCCTCTCGCACAAGCTGAATATCAAAACCGATGAGGCGGAGATAAAGTTTCCGGATGCGCCTTACAGAGAGCGGGGTTGCTGAGAAACCGCGGGAGATGCTGGGAGACAAATGGACCGCCGAGGGTGCGCGGAAAAGGGGTATCCTGAGTATGGCGCAACGCAGGCGCAGCGTGAAAGGCGCGGGAGCGTGATAGCGCTCTTCGAGCGGGCCGTTTGTGCGGCCAATGAGGGTGGCACCGCAGATAAGTGAAAATCTGTCCTTCGATATGAGCGATTCATATCGAAGGACAGTTTTTTATAGACAGAAGCCAGAACAGACAAGACCAGAAAGGACAGATGAGAATGAACAGCAAAGAAATTAAGGCGGCAAATGAGAGAACGGTGGCGGCAGAGAAAAAGGCGGCGGGGGCGGGGCTTTCGGTATCGCAGATTATGCTCGTCGCGCTGCTGCTTGCGTCGGGCGCGGTGATGAAGTTTTTCATCGGATCGATATTTTCGGCGGGCATGAAGCCGAACTTCATCATCGCGATGTACTGCCTGGCGATACTTCTCGTAAAACCGAAGCTTAAGGATGCGCTCATCATTGGGCTGCTCGCAGGAGCGGTCTGCCAGTTTTTCCCCGGCACTCCTTACCTTAACTTCCCGAGCGAGGCGGCGGGAGCGGCAGTGATGGCGCTTTTCGTGATAGCCGGGCGCCGTGCCGGCGGGGCTCTGATGCCCGCGCTGTCGACGTTCGTTTCGACGGTGGTGAGCGGCGGCGTTTTCATGATTCTACTTTACGCACTTTTCTTCTCAGGCGGAAGCAGAGTTCCGGCCCCTCTCGCGCTATTTCTCGGAATAATCTTCGGCACCGCCGCAGTCAACGCTCTCATCGTGCAGCTCCTCTACCTGCCGGTAGCGGCGGCGATGCGCATCCGTGCCGACGTAAAGAAGGAGCACTGACGATGATTCGCATCGAGAATCTTTCGTTCATCTATGAGGGCAGTGAGAAAAAAGCTCTCAGCTCCCTTTCGCTGCACATTCCGAAGGGCTCTTTTGCCGGCGTGACCGGCGCAAGCTGTTCAGGCAAGAGCACGCTTCTGCGAGCGGTTGCGGGAATAGTGCCTCACTTCATGCGCGGGAGGTTCTTCGGCGCGGTGAAGGTTAACGGCGTCGACACACTTGACACCTCGCCGCAGAAGCTTGCTGCGACAGTCGGTTTCCTCGGCGAGGATATCGAAAGTCAGATGATCTGCGAAACAGTCGAAGAAGAAATTCTTTTCGGGCTTGAGAACTTCGCCGTTCCGCACGGCGAGATAGAAGGGCGCATCGAAAGGGTTATGGAAATGTTTTCGCTCGCGCCGCTGAGGAAAAGAAAAATATCGTCACTCTCCGGCGGTCAGAGACAAAAAACTGCCCTTGCCGCCGTGATAGCGCTTTCGCCGCAGCTGCTCATACTTGACAATCCTTCGGCGGAGTTGGATCCGGTGGCTACCGAGAGCCTTTACGAAGCGCTTTCAGCTCTCAATTCGCGCGGCGTGACGATAGTGACGGCTGAACAGAAGCCGGGAATCCTCTGCCGCTTCGCGACGCATATGACGGTGATGTCCGAGGGTCGCGCGGTACTGAACGGCAGCGCGCAGCAGGTGATGGACGAAACGGAGCTTCTGAGGAGCGCCGGCGTCATGCTCCCGCGCAGGGCCGAGCTGAGCGGGCGACTCGCCGCCGAGGGGCTCTACAGAGGAGGAACGCCGCTTAACATACCGAGTGCTGCGGAAATGATAAGGGGAATGGCGCAATGAAGGTAATCGAATTCAAAAACGTATCCTACGGCTGCGGAGAGGGGAATCTTCTGACGGACGTATCGTTCGGCATACAAAAGGGCTCCTTTACCGCGCTCGCCGGAGAAAACGGCGCCGGCAAATCGACGCTCTGTCGTTTGGCTGCCGCGCTGCTTCGTCCCGTCAGCGGAGAAGTCATTAGCAACGGCTTAAGCACGTCAAAAGAAAAAACGGCCCGCTTCGCCGCGTTCACAGGCTTTCTCTTCCAGAATCCCGACCGGCAGATATGCCGTTCGACCGTCCGCGAAGAGATGGCCTTCGGCCTCAAATACACAGCTCTCGGCGGCAGGGAAGCGGAGCTCGCACTCTCGGAGACGATCGAAGAGTTCGGCTTCGCGCCCGAGCGGGAGATATTCAGCATGACCCGCGGCGAGCGCCAGATGCTTGCGCTGGCTTCCGTACTCGTTCGCAAGCCGGAAATACTCGTAGCGGACGAGCCGACGTCCGGACTCGACGCCCGCCAGTACGCCGTCGCCGCCGAGAAGCTCAAGGAGGCGCGCAGACGCGGCGCTACCGTTCTCATGGTCACGCACGATATGGAACTCGCCGAGGAGACGGCCGACGAAATGCTCGTCGTAGCTGGCGGCAGAATAACGGCGCACGCGCCAGTAGAGGAGATTTTTTCCGACCGCGCGCTGATGAAAAGATCTTCGCTGCGGCAGACGGAGATACGCGAGATCGCCGCGCTGCTCGGCGGAGACTTCGCGAAAGCCGCCTCGGCCTACGAGATGGCCGAGATAATAAAAAATAAGCGGAAGAGGATGGTGGCGTAGATGGATGGACTTTTTGAATGCACCGACAGTGACGGCCTTATATACAGAATCAATCCGTCGGTTAAGTTGATCATCGCGTTCGCCGCGGGCATGTCGGCCTTCGCCGTCAAAAGCGTCGCCGGAGCGCTCTTCATAGCGGTTCTCACCATCTTAGCAGCGGCGCTTTCCGGCCTCGGCAGAAAAGCCCTGTCTATGGCGCTGCTGCTCGCAAAGATATCGACTCTCCTCTTTGTGATTCAGCTGCTCTGCGCTGGAGGAGGAAATGTGATATTCAGGGCTGGTCCGCTAAGGATAACGGACGAGGGCGTTTTCTTCTCTCTGCTGATGGTCGCGAAGCTCATCGCGGCGTCGCTGCCCCTTATGCTCGCTCTTTCGGCGACGAAACGCGGCGACCTCGCCAACTCTCTCGTGCAGAACTGCCGGCTGCCATACAAATACGCTTTCGCGCTCACGGCGACGCTTAAATTTATACCGGCTCTCGCCGGGGAAATGGCGCAGATCATGGAGGCTCAGCGCGCCCGCGGCGTGGACTTCGACGTACGCAATCCGCTGAAGAAGGCGGCGCTTGTCGCGCCTCTCTGCCTGCCCCTAATGCTCTCCTGTGTCCGCCGCACGGAAAACAGCGCGATCGCGGCTCAGCTTCGCGGCTTCGAACTTCGCAGGCGCGACAGCGGATACAAAAAATATCCGATAGGGATAAAGGACGCGTCCGCCGCAGCGCTCAGCGCCGTCGCGCTCGTTTTCGCGTTTATGCTCTGACTTGGGTGCTGCCGCTCTACGCGATGCTGATGGTAGTCGGTGCTGTAGGATTGTTGATAGCTACGTTCATAAAGCTCGGTCCGTTCTGAACGGACCGCCTTAAGCGGGGTGCGTTAAGGCGGTGGGCGCGCAGAGTTCGTTCCTATGAATTTTTTGCGCAGCCTGCCGCCTTGTATTTATTTGCGGAAATATTTTATAATAAACTCAAGAAAACGGAGAGCATAAAAACTACAAGTTCGTTGGAGGAGCGAAATGCCTAATATCATAAAAGTGCCGACACTCGGGGAGCTGGCTTATGAAAGCATAAAAGCGCAGATACTGTCGTGCAGGATACTTCCGGGCGAAAAAATAAACATCGATCAGTACTCCGCGGAGCTTGGGGTCAGCACGACGCCGGTGCGTGAAGCGCTGTCGAAACTTCAGAAGGAGGGGCTCGTGCAGTACGTGCCGCGGATGGGATGGAAAATATCGAAGATATCGAAACAGGAATTCCGCAAGCTGCAGGAAGTAAAATCGCTGTTGGAAATAACGCTCGCCGAGCGAGCGCTGCCGTTCATAAAGAGCAGCGACATTCCGCAGCTGACCGCCCTCAACAATCAAATGAAGGATTTGGCGAACTCCTTCGCCGGAGGCAAGCCTGATCTTGAGAAACTGCTTGAAGCCAACGACCTCTTCCATATGTACATCTTCAGATTCTACAATAACGACATCATGATAGAGATACTTCAGCAGACGTGGAACAACCTCAGATACGCGAGGCTCATCTGGATATCGTCGCAGGAATTCTTCGATAAGTTCTACGACGAACATAACGCCATCATCGACGCGATAAAGAACAAGGACCGCGACGAGCTTCGCAGCGCTGTGGAAAAACATCTGCGCTGCGGGCTCGGCTACATGGAAGAGTGCCTGGAAGATAAATAACCGCTGAGCTCATAGAAAGGTGAAGCCGGCTTCGCCTCGTCCAATACGCGCGAAGAGAGGCAGAAATGGCAAGGCTTCTCGTCGCTTTTTTGCAGAAATTGATGCGTCGTCCTTAGCTTCGATTTATCGCGTTTAGTTTTGCCATTGAGAAAAAAGCAAATTCTTTTCATAAAAATATTGACGAATACTGACCAAAGATATATAATCCAATTTGTAAAATTCATGCGGGAGATATTTTCCCGATGAAACGGGAGTGAAGACTGTGTCGGCATCGAGCCTTACGAGCAAGATAGAAGAGTATATCGAACAGCTTCTCGAAGAAAATGGGAGCGGTGCTATCTCTTTGAGGAGGAAAGATCTGGCCGAGCTCTTTGAATGTGTTCCGAGCCAGATAAACTACGTTCTGCGCAGCAAATTTGCGCCGGAAAACGGCTTCCTTGTGGAAAGCCAGCGCGGCGGCCACGGCTATATCCGTGTCGTGCAGCTGACGTTCAAAAACTGCGACGAGGAGGTCACTCACATCCAGGACCTTATCGGCAGCCGCACCTCGGAGCAGGAGTCGAAGCGGCTTCTGATGAACTTGCAGAACAGGAAGCTTTTATCTGCCCGCGAGCGGCTGTTGATAGAAGTCGCGCTCCGCAGTCAGGATGAAAACGGCAGGGCTCTTTTCGACGTTTCGATTCACAAGCGCGAAATAATGAGAGCGGCCCTGCTGAAAAAATTACTTACGAGCCTTGCGCTCAGTTAGGGGGCGGCACCATGTTGTGCGACCAGTGTAAAGTTAAGCGCGCTGAGGTACACCTTGTTACTGTTATCAACGGAGAACGCTGTATACGACATCTATGCCGCGAATGCGCCGAAAACAGCCTGCGTACCGACGATGTATCGAATTTGATGAGGCTTTCATTTTCTCTCGAAGGCCTTATGGGTATAGAAGAAGCGTTCAAAGAATTGGTTTTGCCCGCTCTACGCGGCGTTCAGCCGCAGGCAAAACAGCCGCGTCTATGCCCGCATTGCGGAGCGGAACTGCCCAGCTCAATGTTTGAAAGCACGCCGATGGCCAAGCCGGCGCGAGTACAGAAGAAGATGACGCTTGAGGAGGAGATCGCCGATCTGACGCGCAAGATGCAGAAAGTTGTAAAAAACGAAAATTACGAACTTGCCGCAAAGCTGCGCGACAGAATATCCGAGCTGAAAAACCCGGCTTTGGAAAAAGATGCGGCGGAAAATGGAACGGCGCAGGAAGGAGAAAGCCCGAACGACAATGAGGCCTGATTTCACCGAAAGAGGCAAGCGCGCCTTTCAGATAGCTCAAGACGAAGCTCTGAGAATGGGGCATGAGGTCGTCGGCACGGAACATATCCTGCTGGGGCTTTTGCTCGACGGAGATACCTATATTCTGCGCCTTCTTGCAGAGTACGGCCTTACGGCAGACGCTCTTGTAAAGGAAGTAGAAAAATACGCCGGAGCCGGTACTCCGCGTGAAGAGAAGGTCGACCTTCCGATGAGTGACCGCGCTAAGCTCGTTATGTCTCTCGCAGTGCGTGAAGCGGCGCGCATGAGGGTCGCCTACGTTGGAACGATTCATATCTTCCTCGCCCTGCTCGCCGAGGAGGAGGGAATGGCTGCGCGCCTGCTTTCCGCTCACGGCCTGAACCTTGAGGACTGCCGCAAATTTTTCGCGGCCGAGACGGAGGGAGACACTCAGGAACGGGAAGAGCCGCAGGATGAGCCGCGTTTCGAATGGCAGCCTCCGCGTCAGCCGTCGGTCGTCCAAAAGACGCCGATGCTCGACCAGCTTGCTATAGACCTCACGCAGATGGCGAGAAAAAACGAGCTCGATCCGGTCATAGGGCGATCAAAGGAAATCCGCCGCGTCGTGCAGATATTGTCCCGCCGCACTAAGAACAACCCCGTGCTGATAGGCGAGCCGGGAGTCGGAAAGACGGCCGTAGCGGAGGGACTCGCCCAGAAGGTGGTCAACGGCGACATACCGGAGATACTGAGGGGCAAGCGCGTGATGCAGTTGAACGTGGCGAACCTCGTCGCCGGCACTAAATACCGCGGCGAATTCGAAGAGCGCATGAGACGCCTCGTACATGAGATACGCGAGTCGAAAAACGTGATTCTCTTCATAGACGAAATACACACGATAGTCGGAGCAGGCGGGGCTGAAGGAGCTGTCGACGCGGCGAACATCTTGAAGCCGAGCCTCGCGCGCGGAGAATTCCAAGTGGTCGGTGCGACGACGATCAGCGAGTATCGCAAATACATCGAAAAGGACGCGGCGCTGGAAAGGCGTTTCCAGCCCGTGCAGGTCGACGAGCCCACCGAAGAGGAAACTGTGCAGATTCTAGCGGGGCTGCGCGACAGATACGAGGCGCACCACGGCGTGAACATAACGGATGCGGCGCTCGAAGCCGCAGCGTCGCTGTCGAAGCGCTATATAACCGACCGTTTTCTGCCCGACAAGGCGATAGACCTTATCGACGAAGCGTCGGCCCGCGCGAGGATAAACACGCTCGAGCTGCCGGACGATATAAAGGCGCTCGAACGCAATATCGAGGGGATACGCAAGGAAAAAGAATCCGCCGCGGCGCGTCAGGAGTTTGAAAAGGCGGCGCTGCTGCGCGACGAAGAGCGCAAAACAAAAGAGCGCTACGAGGAGATGCGCAGGGAGTGGACTCAGGCGCAGAGCCGGATAAAGCCGGACATCAGCGCGGAGAACATCGCCTCGATAGTCTCGGAAACGACCGGCATACCGGTGACTCAGCTCACGGAGGAGGAGAGCCGCAGACTTCTGCACATGGAGGAGGAGCTGCGCACGCGCCTCGTCGGACAGGACGAAGCGCTCTGCGCCGTGGCGCGCGCGGTGCGCCGTTCAAGGAGCGGCATGAAAGACCCTAAGCGCCCCGTCGGGAGTTTCCTCTTCCTCGGGCCGACCGGCGTAGGCAAAACGGAACTCGCACGTTCACTCGCGGAATTCCTTTTCGGCAGCGAGGACGCGATGATTCGCATGGACATGAGCGAATACATGGAGCGCCACGAGGCGGCGAAACTGATAGGCGCGCCGCCGGGCTATGTCGGCTACGAGGAAGGCGGCAAGCTGACAGAAGCGGTGCGCAGGAAGCCTTACTCGGTCGTTCTTTTCGACGAGATAGAAAAGGCCCACCCGGACGTCTTCAACATAATGCTCCAGCTGCTCGAGGATGGGCGCCTTACCGACGGGCACGGGCACGTCACCGACTTCAGGAACTGCGTCGTGATAATGACGAGCAACGTCGGCGTTTCCGACGGCATGGGAGGCCGCGCTCTCGGCTTCGGAAGCAGGGACGAAAGAAGCGACGCGGACATGCGCAAGATGCGCGAGACGATACTGGAAGCCGCGAAGAAGACCTTCCGTCCGGAATTCCTGAACCGCATCGATGAGATACTCGTATTCTCCCCCCTCGGCAGGCCCGAGCTGCTGAAGATCGTCGACATAATGCTCAAAGACGTCATAAAAAGGGCGAACGGCAGCAATATAGAAGTCGTAGTAGACGATTCTGCGAAAGAGCTTATCCTCGACAAGGGCTACAATCCGAAATACGGAGCGCGCCCGCTTCGCCGCACGATACAGAAGATGATCGAGGACGAAATATCCAACAGGATGCTCGAAGGCGGAATTTCCGCGGAAGACAAGATAACTATAAAGCGCAGCGGCGAAAGTTTCGATTTCACGGTCGGCGCGAAAAAATAAAATAAAGATCCGGGGATGCGGAAAGCGCATCATTCGGCGATAATCAAGAAATGCTCCCGATCATCGGAATCGATAGATGATTGGGAGCAAACTTTATACCCGCTATCAAGTTTTAGTTTCCTGTTACTTTCAAATAAAAGCCAGAGATATTATTGATATATGCCGAAAACCATGATAGGCTAAACCTGAAAATGACATATGTCATAAATTCGATTGAGGCGGAGGAGGTGAAAACCATGTCTAGAATGGATGGAACAGGTCCGATGGGACTGGGAGCAAGAACCGGTTTAGGCCGTGGGGCTTGTGCAGGCAATCCCAGCTTGAGGAAAGGAATACAGTTCGGACACGGCTTTGGCCGCCGTATGGGGTTATGCCGAATGCTACCAGGAAGCACGAAAGATTGTCTGCTGGCTCGAAAAAGCTTGCTTCAGGAAGCTTTGAATGCCGTCGAACAGGAATTAGCAAAGATGTAAGCTGATTGCAGCGGCATAGGGGGTCGCTCCTGTGCCGCTGTGACAGGAGGTGAACCATGCCAAGACCGAAAAAGCGGCGAAAAGTTTGTTGTTTGCCGGTTCGTACTGAATTCGCACCGGTAGGCGAGCCTTTTCATTCGGGTGATGCAGTTATGATGACGGTGGACGAATATGAGGCGATTCGCCTTATTGACCACGAAGGATTCAACCAGGAGGAGTGTGCGGGTTATATGAACATCGCCCGCACAACCGCACAACAGATCTACAACGATGCCCGAAAAAAGCTGTCCATTTCACTGGTAGAAGGCAAGCCGCTCGTGATCAGCGGAGGTGAATACCGGCTTTGTGAGGGCAACGAGCCATATTGCGGCTGCAGCGGGTGTCATCGTCACCGCCGTGGTCGGATGGAAACAACGGAAGGAGGAAACCAATGAAAATAGTGATTCCCGTAGATGAGAAAAAACCGGAAAGCAGCGTCTGTGTCTCCTTTGGCAGGGCACCTTACTTTATGCTGCACGATACCGAGGGAAAAACAACGGAATATATCGCCAATACTGCTGCCGAAGCACAGGGAGGTGCTGGGCTTAAAGCTGCGCAGCTTATCGTGGACTGCGGCGCCAACGTTCTGCTCGCTCCCCGCTGCGGTCAAAATGCAGCAGATGTGCTGAATGCCGCCCAGATAAAGATCCATAAGGCCGAAGGGCTTAGAACTGCCGAAAACCTTGCCGCCTTTCAAGAGGGAAAGCTTACACTTATGACCCAGTTTCAAGCAGGCTTTCACGGCCGCCAGTGAAGCTGGCGGTTTTAAGCGGCAAAGGCGGGACCGGAAAGACCTTTGTGTCGGTGAATCTGGCGGCAGCAGCAGGCAGCGCCACCTATATCGACTGCGACGTTGAGGAGCCTAACGGAAGGCTTTTTTTAAAGCCTGAAAGACTGACAAGCAAAACTGTCACCACGAAGCAACCCGCCTTTGACGCCGAGAAATGCACGGGCTGCCGCAAGTGCGTGGACTTCTGCCGCTTTAACGCTCTGGTCTACGTAAAGGCTAAACCCATGCTTTTTTCAGAGGTATGCCACTCCTGCGGAGGGTGCAGGCTGCTTTGCCCATCCGGCGCGATATCGGAGACAGAAAAGCCGGTGGGAGTCGTGGAGTGTGGAGAGAGCGGTGGCGTCCGCGTCGTCACCGGCTGTATGGATTTGGGCGAAGCGTCCGGCATTCCCATCATCAAAGCTGCGCTTGCCGAGGCATCCAATGCGGATGAACTGACCGTTATTGACTGTCCTCCAGGAAGTGCCTGCTCCGTGATGGAAAGCGTTCAATCCGCAGATTATTGCCTGCTGGTGGCAGAGTCTACCGCCTTCGGCCTACATAATTTTAAGATGGTCTATGAACTGGTGAGATTACTTCATAAGCCCTGCGGCGTGGTCATCAACAAGGCAGACGGGGAATATATTGCGCTCGATATTTTTTGCCGGGAACACGGTATTCCCGTGCTGTGCTGCATCCCGTACAGTGAAAAGCTGGCTTGGCTGGGTGCGAGCGGCCAGATCGCAGCTCTTGCTGACAGCAAATACGCGAAACTGTTTCACAGCCTTCTCGACGATATCCGAAAGGAGGCGTGCGTATGAAAAAACTGCTGATCCTCAGCGGCAAAGGCGGTACGGGCAAGACCACTGTGGCTGCCGCTTTTATCGATTTCCTGAACGCGGAAGCCTTTGCCGACTGTGATGTGGATGCGCCGAACCTGCATTTGGTTGCAGGGATGAACACTCTGCCGGAACGCTGGGATTATTTCGGTTCTCAAAAGGCTTTCATTGATCCCCCAAAATGCGTCGGCTGCGGGGCCTGTCTCGACAATTGCCGTTTTGACGCCATCGTGCTGCGAGACGGGATATGCGAGGTCGACGAATACGCCTGCGAAGGTTGCGGCGTATGTGAATATGTCTGCCCTCAAAGCGCCGTGACCATGAGCGATGACGTCGCCGGGGAACAGATGCTGTATAAAGACAGCCGCGTGTTTTCCACAGCGAAGCTCAAAATGGGCCGCGGAAACTCCGGCAAGCTGGTCACAGGAGTTAAAAAGGCCCTTATAAGTGCAGCACCGGATTCGGAGCTTGCCGTGATTGATGGATCCCCCGGTGTTGGCTGTCCGGTCATCGCTTCTGTCAGCGGAGTGAATCTGGTGCTCATTGTGGCCGAACCATCGCTCTCCGGTATCCATGACATGGAGCGTATTCTGAAAACTGCAGTCATACTCATGGCGAAAGTCGCGGTCTGCGTTAACAAATACGATGTCTGTATGGAAAGATGGAGGACATCGAAAGATATTGCCGAGAAAAGAGCGTGCCCTTTGTAGGGCGGATCCCATTTGATAAGCAGGCATCTGCCACTATCAACGCAGGACACAGCCTTGCATCAGTTGACTGTCCGGCAAGGGATGCGCTCAGAGATGTTCTCAAGAACACTATCGCGCTGTTGGGAGAGGATAGCTATGTTGAATATTAAAGTTTTGCTGGAGAATACGCAGGTACGACCCCGACGCACTGACGGAGCACTGCTTGAGCCTGTATATCGAAACAGAACGCCATAAGCTCCTTTTTGATATGGGGCAGACCGATCTGTTCGCGCGAAATGCCCGGATGCTTGGGGTCAATCTCAGCAATGTGGCATAGCGGTTCTTTCACACGGACACTATGATCACGGAGGTGGACTCCGCATCCGCAGGTCATGGAGATCAATAAAAACGCGCCGATATATAAGCTGCCATGCCTTTGAGCCACATTATTCCGGTGCGGAACGTTATTATTGGCCTTGCCCCGGCGTTCAGCGGCGACCCGCGCTTTATATCTGTAGCAGATCATACGCGAATCGAAGATGAATTGGAGCTGTTTACCTGTAATAGCTCCCCGCGGCCGTATCAAACGGACAGCGCTGGCCTGAATGCATCGCACAGACCAGGATTGACGCCGGACGATTTCCGGCATGAGCAGTATCTGCTGATTCGTGACGGCCCACGCAGGGCGCTTGTAAGCGGTTGCTCCCATAAATGGGTTCTGAACATCATGGAGTGGTTTCATCCTGATGTTTTGATTGGGGCTTTCACTTCATAAAACTGAACCCTAATGGCGAGGGCAAGAAAAGGCTTGCATCTTGCATCTGCGGCGAAAAAACTGAGTTAGTATACTGCGTCTTTTTACATCTGCCACTGCGCAGGTGTGGAGCAATATGGTATTATCTAGCCAGCAGCGGTTAAGAAATCGTACTGTGAGGAGGCATTTAGCATAAGCGAAAACTGCTCGCATAACTGCTAGAGCTGCAACGAGACTTACAACAAGAGGACGAAAGAGAGCCTTTTGGCAAGGCCACATGAGCTGAGCCATATCAAAAAGGTGATCAGCGTGGTCAGCGGTAAGGGCGGCGTGGGCAAATCCATTGTCACACCCCTGTTGGCGATGCTGGCACAGCGTGATGGGTTTGAGACAGCCATTCTGAATGCCGACATCACCGGCCCATCCATCCCCAAAGCGTTTGGCCTGCGCGAAAAGGCCTAGGGCAGCGAGTTTGGGCTTTAGCCGGTGAAAACCAAAATCGGGATTTCCATCATGTCGCTGAATCTGCTGACGGAAAATGAAACCAATCCGGTGGTGTGGCGCGGACCGCTTATCGCCGGAACGGCCAAGCAGTTCTGGACGGACGTCATCTGGGGCGATGTGGATTATATGTTCATTGACATGCCGCCCGGAACCGGCGATGTTCCGCTCACGGTATTCCAGTCCATTCCTGTGGATGGCCCCACCATCGTTGCGTCCCCGCAGGAACTGATAGGTATGATTGTGGAAAAAGTAATCAACATGGCCCAGATGATGCATACCCCCGTTTTCGCCCTGGTTGAGAATATGAGCTGTATTACATGCCCGGACTGCGGAAAGGAAATCCGCGTGTTCGGAGAAGGCCACATTGACGAAATCGCCGAAAAGCACGGCGTTCAGACTGTTGCCCGTTTGCCTATCGATCCCAAGCTGGCTGCCGCATGTGATGCCGGAAGGATCGAGCTGTTCGACGTCGGTTGGCTGGATGGCTTGATGAAGAAACTGGCATCGGAAAACAAATAAAGGCGCGAGCCGAAATAATGGAGGATAACATTATGAAAATCACTGTTGCAAGCATGGGAAACATGGTGGCCGGTCACTTCGGCCACTGCGAAAACTTCAATATCTATGAGAGCTTAAGCGGCGTCGTGACCTAGGCGCAGAGCATCCCCAACCCCGAACACAAGCCTGGATTTCTACCGAATTTCCTCGGCGACATGGGCGTGGAGGTCATCATCGCTGGCGGCATGGACGACGGAGCTGTGGAGATATTCAATGAGCGGAATATCGAGGTCATCGTCGGCGCGCAGGGCGACGCAAAGGTCGCCGTGGAAAGCTATTTGCGAGGCGATCTCAAGTCCACGGATCCATCTGTCACGAGCATGAGCACGCGGATGAGTGCGGAGAAAAATAAGCGATATAGGGTATTTGAAGCCGCACTGTAATTGCTGATGTACAGGAGGAGAATATGTTGAAAACCAAAATAATTACCAGCACACAGAAAAATACTATTGAACTTGTTAATCGCAGGATATGTGACAAGAGCGTTTCTGAAGCGCTTGGCAGGCGGGAATACACTGCATTAGGTCTATGTGAAGGATCTGTGGCAGACATCATTGTATCTTGTGACATAGCTGAAAAGGCAGCCGACGTGATCGCAATTGAAATACAAGGCAATTGCCCGCAGCACATGGTATGCCTTGGTATATTCGGCAGTGTAGCCGCAGTCAAAACCGCTGTAAGCGCGGTGGATAAGCATTTTAACGGGAACGATCATGCCTAAAACTCTGATGTTCTGATGCCGTATCCATCGTGAACAAACACCATTAAAGTCATGTGGATGATGATTTTTCATGGACAATTTCTTCATGGCGGTTATAACAAGAATAGCAAGAAAACAAAGGAGGTTGATGCAATGAAAAAATATATCTGCTCCGTCTGCGGCTTCATCTATGACGAGGCAAAGGGCATCCCCGAAGTGAGTATTGCGCCGGGAACCAAGTGGAAAGACCTGCCCGACGACTGGTTATGCCCCCTCTGCGGTGCGGCTGATGGCGAATTCAGAGAGCAGAGATCACAAGCGTCCATGAAGAAAACTCTGCACGTTATGGAAACTCCCACGGATATGGAAGGAGCTGACGCTGCTGGAGATGAGCATTCTCTGCTCCAATTTGGCACGGGGTTGTGCAAAACAGTACAAATCTGAAGAAGCCGCGTTGTTCACCGAGCTTGCCTGGTATTATAAAGCTGTGTCGGCTCTGGCGAATAATCCCTCGTTTGCGGGGCTGCTCAATCTCATAGAGAAAGACCTCGAAAACGGGTTCCCCGCAGCGAACCCGTCTAATCCGACTACAAGGATTGTGGGGTGCTGCGAGCGCTGATCTAAAGCGAGGGGGCAACGCGCATCCTTAAGTCTATGCTGACCCGCTACGAAAAAGAGGGCGAAGCTATACTGGGGAATACCGGTGTATATGTCTGCACCATTTGCGGCTTTATGTTTGTGGGCGACAGCCCTCCACAAATCTGCCCTGTGTGTAAGGTTCCGAGCTGGAAGTTTGCTGCCTATGTCTTTATGTTTGCCCTACCGGGGCGGCGGACACCGAAAACAGAATTATCGACGAGGACAAATGCATCGGCTGTGGTGTCTGTGCCAATGCCAATGCCAATGCCAATGCGTGTCCCAGCGGTGCCATCTCCATGGTAACAAAGGAGTTGCCGTCCCAACAGCCTAAAGCCGACCTCGTCAAGGCGGCGCTGACCACGGTTTTTGACGGTACTGCTGATTATCTGCATGATGCTATCAATTTTGAACTAGGGAACGATCTCGAAACTGCTGAGCAGCAGCTCCGGTGTTCTTGGTATAGCAATTGCGGCCGTCGTCAGCTCTATCACGCTCATCCCCCCCGGCTTCGTGGCCTTTCCAGCGGCTGTCAAACGCAACCTGTTAGCGCTGGTCTTTGCTGTCTGTGGCTCCTTTGCGATTGGAGGTATACTGGCATGAAAAAGCTGATTCCGGTTTTTTTTACTTGAGCATGTAGCTTGTACTATATTGTTGGAGGAAATTACATGAAGAAATGTGAGAAAATAGATTCAGGATTTGCCTTTTTGTGATAGCATATTGCGCGTTGGACAGAAAAATAACGGGAGGAATTTGCAATGTCATTAGGGAAAAAATTTGCGTCCGGCGCCCTCGTCTTCTTCTCCGCTGCGGCGATAGCGGCGTCGGCCTTCGCGGCCGACAAGGATGAAACGGTTGTAACTGTCGGCTCGCAGTCTTTGAAACAAAGCGAGGTCCTGAGCCTGCTGCAGAACACAGCGGGAGACAACGCGATGATGGTCGGCCTCATGCTTCAACAGTCGACGCTGCCGGAGCGCGTCGATATGGCCAAACAGATGGCCGACGCGATGCTCTTCGCCGAAGGCGCGAAGCGGAGCGGGATTTCGTCGCGCGGCGACGTCGCCCTCAAGATAAAATGGCAGGAAGTACAGATTCTCCTCGAAGCCTACCTTCAAGAGTTAAGCAAGAAGTGGGATATGGGCGAGAAGGCTCAGAAGGCTTATTATAATGAGAACAAGAGCGAATTCGTGCAGCGTCCGGCGGCTCATCTCCGCCACATAATGACCTCGGCGGAGAAGGATGCCGCCGACGTCATCCTCGACATCTACAAAAACAAGGACTTCGCAAAGGCCGCCGAGAAATACAGCCGCGACCCCAACACGGCGGCGCGCGGCGGAGACCTCGGATGGATGGAGAAGGGAGTCATGCCCGAAGAGATAGACAAGGCGATCGAGGGAGCGCGTGAAAAAACTCTCGTCGGCCCCGTTAAGACGGAGCTCGGATGGCATGTCGTCGAAGTCCTCGAACGCCGCGGCGAGAAGCAGCTCTCCTTCGAAGAGGCCCAACAGGAAGTGATCCAGCGCATGCAACTGAGCTACGTCAACAAGGAACTCGAGAAGCTCAGGGAAAAGATCGATGTCAAAATAAACGAGAGGGCGCTTGAAAATCTCGCCGGCATTCCGGCCGCGCCGCTCGAAAAGACTCCCGGAGCCGCGGAGGAAAAACCCGCCGAGAAAAAAGACTGACCGGCTTGCGGTGTGAAACAAGCGCCGGAGCGGAGGCTGACGCAGCGCCGCTCCGATTTTTTACGCGCTCTCGGCGGGGTCGGGCGCCGCAGAATTTTGCTTGACAATTTTCAAGCAGCGTAGTATAAATTACGCCAACGAAGCCGATAATGACGTCGCGATGATTGGGATAGTAAAGTTTATCTCCTTCACAGAGAGAGGGACGAAACGCTGAGAGTCCTTTGCAGGAGGGAATTTGAATACCACCCATGAGCGGATGCCGAAGCGCCTGCGATAAGGCATCGGGGTGCGCCCCTTATAGCGCGCACGAGAGCCGTCCTTGTGCGGCTGAAACGGAGTGGGACCGCGACAAATATAATGCCGCCTCTGTGCTTGATGCGCCGAGGCGGCGATTTTTTATTTTGCGCTTACTGCGAGAAGGAGGAAGATTAATGGGAGTTATCGAAAGATACGCACAGCTTCTGCCTGTGACGGAAAGGACTCCGAGGGTCACGCTCGGCGAGGGCTCGACGCCCCTCGTTCGCGTCGGCAACATCAGCAGGATGCTCGGCATAGAGCTTTGGGCTAAGCTGGAGGGCTGCAATCCCTCCGGCTCCTTCAAAGACCGCGGGATGGTAATGGCGGTCGCCAAGGCGCTCGAAACCGGAGCGAAGGCGCTCGTCTGCGCCTCGACAGGCAATACGTCGGCGTCGGCGGCGGCCTACGCGGCCGCGGCGGGGGTGCCCTGCTTCGTGCTGCTTCCGGCGGGGAAGGTCGCGCTCGGCAAGCTCGCCCAGGCTCTGATGTACGGCGCGACGGTCATCGCGGTAAAGGGAAATTTCGACAGAGCGCTGGAGATGGCGCGCGCCGCCGCGGAGCGCGAAGGCTTCGCGATCGTGAACTCGGTCAACCCGTACCGCCTCTGGGGGCAGAGGAGCGGAGCGTGGGAGATATGCGAGGCTCTCGGCGGAGCTCCCGACTGGCATGCGATTCCCGTCGGCAACGCCGGCAACATCAGCGCGTACTGGGCCGGCTACAAGCAGTATAAAGAGCTCGGAAAGATCGACGGGCTGCCTAAGATGATGGGCTTTCAGGCCGCAGGCGCCGCGCCCCTCGTCACCGGCAGGCCATGCCCGAATCCCGAGACTGTGGCGACCGCTATAAGGATCGGGAACCCGGTCAGCGCGCACCTTGCCAAAGAAGCCGTGGCGCAGTCGGGGGGGGAGTTCAACTCCGTTACCGACGAAGAGATTCTCGCCGCTCAGAAGCTCCTCTCGTCGAAAGGAGGGCTATTCGCCGAGCCCGCCTCCTGCGCGCCTCTTGCGGGGCTCATAAAGTTGAAAAAAGAGGGGCGGCTGCCCGACGGCATCACGGCGGCTATGATACTGACGGGAAACGGGCTGAAGGATCCCAACACGGCCATGTCGCAGGTCGGGCGCCCGATAGAGATAGGCGACAGCCTTGACGAACTGTTGGAGGTGATGAAGGGGTGAACCCTCTTATCACGCTGAGAGTGCCGGCGACGAGCGCAAACCTCGGTTCCGGCTTCGACGCGATAGGCATGGCGGTCTCTTTATACAACATTTTCAAGGTGATGGAGATACTGCCGCGCGGAGAATATAAGATCGAGGCGCACGGAGAGGGGAGCCGCGAGCTTTCCCAACCCAAGGCCAACCTCGTCGTGGCGGCCTACGAAGAGACTTGCCGCCGCTGGAATGTCGAAGGGCCGGGCTTTTCGCTCTGGTGCCACAACATCATCCCTCTCTGCCGCGGGCTCGGAAGCTCCGCCGGCGCAGTCGTGGCCGGAGTGCTGATCGCGAAGCACCTTACGGGGCATGAGGCGGACGACGACGAACTGCTGCGCGAGATGACGCTCATCGAGGGGCATCCGGACAACGTTGCGCCCTGCTATCTCGGCGGGATGGTCGTCAGCTGCTGGGATGGGAAGGACCTTCGCTACGTGAATCTTCCGGCGCTTCCCCCCGAGGTGCTCTGCGTAGCGGCCGTGCCGGACGAGCGGGTGAAGACCTCCGACGCGCGCGACGCCCTGCCGAAAGAGGTAGCCTTCTCGGACGCCGTCTTCAACGTCGGGCGCGCCGCTCTGCTTACCGCGGCCTGGGCTACAGGCAAATGGGATTATCTGAAATGGGGGATGGACGACAAGCTGCATCAGCCATACCGCAGCAAGCTTTTCTCCGGCGGCGACGTGATATTTTCGCGCGTCCAGGAGCTGCCAGAATGCCTTTCCGTGGCTATAAGCGGCTCCGGCCCCTCTGTGATAGCCCTCGTCAGAGGCACTACTCACCGCGTCGCGGAGGCTATGTGCCGCACCTTTACGGAATACGGCGTCCGTTCGCAGTTCTTCGTCCTCGACGGCAGCGCGCAGGGCGCGCGCGTCGACCTGAGCATGGAGCTGCCGGACGCTTTGAAGAACGCGGGGGTGAAGTAAATGGAATGGGAAAAATTACCTCTCACCGTCCTTAAGTTCGGCGGCTCGTCGGTCGCCGACTCAAATAGAATGAGGCACGTGGCGCAGATAGTTAAAAAAACACGCGAAGAAGGCTACCGCGTCGCGGTGGTAGTCTCCGCTATGGGAAACACCACAGACGAGCTTCTCGCGCTCGCGAGCGACGTCGCGACCGAAAAGGACGGGCGCGAAATGGATCAGCTGCTCGCAACGGGCGAACAGCAGAGCGTCGCGCTTCTTTCCCTCGCGATAAAGCAGCAGGGAATACCGGCTCAGTCCTTCACAGCGCTGCAGGCCGGGATAAAGGCTGAGGGCTTCCCGATGGAGGGACGCATCTACAGAATCGAACCGGAGGCGGTCGAACGCGCGCTGAACGAAGGCACGGTCGCCGTCGTAACCGGCTTTCAGGCTATAACGGACAACGGCGACGTGATCACCCTCGGACGCGGAGGCTCGGACCTCTCGGCCGTCGCCCTCGCAGCTTCGCTCGGCGCCGAGTCCTGCCGCCTGCTGAAAGACGTGACCGGCATCATGAGCGGGGACCCGCGCGTCGTAAAGAATCCAAAGAAGCTTCGCCAGCTCGGATTTGACGAGTGCATGGAGATGGCGGTGCAGGGCGCGAAGGTCCTGCAGGCCCGCAGCGTCGAAGTGGCGGCGCGCTATAACGTGCCGCTCTACGTCGGTTCAAGTTTTATCGAAGAGGAGGGAACGTGGGTAATGAGCAACCCCGTAACAGAAGGATTAATTGTTAAAGCCGTGATACAGGATATGAAGGTGGCGAAGGTCGTGCTGCTCGGCGTTCCGGACATCCCGGGCGTCGCGGCGCGCCTCTTCGCGGAGCTCGCGGCGAAGGGAGTCGGAGCGGAGATGATCATCCAGAACAACATGCGCGGCGGCGTCAACGACATCGGCTTCCTCGTCAAGAAGACGAACCTTGAAGAGGCGAGCCAGGTCTGCCGCAAAATATGCCGCGAAATAGACGCGCAGGGCGTCTCCTTCGACACGGAGATTGCGCGCGTCTCGATAGTGGGCGCGGGCATCGCCAACCACCCGGAGATTCCCTCGAAGATGTTCAATATACTCGCGGAGGCCGGGATCAACATAGAGATGATCGCGTCGACGGCGCTGGCGATCACCTGCATAGTCGGAAGCGCGCGCGCCGAAGACGCGGTAAGGGAGCTTCACGATCACTTTATAGACGAGGTGGCCTTCTGATGAGCGGTAAAAAAGTCGCCGTACTCGGCGCGACGGGACTCGTCGGCCGCGAAATGCTCAAGACGCTCGAGCAGAGAAAATTTCCCGTTTCCGAATTGATTCCCCTCGCCTCACTGCGCTCGGCGGGGACAAAGATAAAATTCTGCGGCGAAGAATTGACGGTTCGCGCGGTAGATAAAGATTCCTTCAAAGGCGCCGATATCGCTATCTTCTCCGCCGGCGGCGGGACTTCTAAGCAGTGGGCGCCGATCGCGGCCGTAAGCGGCGCGACGGTCGTCGACAACAGCTCGGCGTGGCGCATGGACGAGGAGGTTCCGCTGATCGTTCCCGAGATAAACCCGGATGATAGATCGATGGCGAAGAAGGGCATCATCGCAAACCCAAACTGCTCGACGATACAGGCCGTCGTCGTCCTTTATCCGCTGCACAGGGCCGCCGGACTCAAATATATAAACGTCAGCACCTATCAGTCGGTCGCAGGGACCGGCAAAGCGGCGCTCGATTCGCTGCGCGGCGGCTCGCTCGCGGCGCTGAAGGGCGAGGATTACCATGACGCCGTCTACCCGCACAATATAGCGTACAACCTTCTGCCCCACATCGGCGCCTTCGACGACGAAGGAATATCCGAGGAGGAGTGGAAGATGGTGAACGAGTCGCGCAAAATCATGCACACGCCGGAACTGCGCGTCAGCGGCATCACGGTGCGAGTTCCGATATTCCGCTGCCACGGCGAAAGCGTCACCGCGCAGTTCGAACGCCCGCTCGCGCCGGAGGAAGCGCGCGAAATACTCAAAGGCGCGCCCGGCGTCGTCGTTCAGGACGACCCGAAGAGGGCCGTCTATCCGCTGCCGAGAGAGACCGCCGGCGAGGACGACGTCAGAGTCGGGAGGATACGCCGCGACACGGGGCTCGACAACGCGCTCGCGATGTGGATAGTCGGAGACAATCTAAGAAAGGGTGCGGCCCTCAACGCCGTACAGATAGCGGAGCTGCTTTAGGGGCGTCCCTTCGCCCACGCAAAGATTCGGCCTCGCTTCGGCGGGGCCGTTTTTCTCGGGCTGGGCTCCGCCCCTGCGCGGCTCAGCCCGATTTTTATATCGGCGGTGCTGAGTTTATGATAAAATATAACGTGCGATAAAGTTTGCGGCAGAAGGAGAGGCGCTGTGATGGAAATGTATCGCAACCCGCGGAAGATAACAGAATATCTTACCGCTTGGATAAGGGAAAAATTCGGGAATGCAGGAATGAAAAGCGCAGTGCTCGGCATCAGCGGGGGCGTAGACTCCGCAGTGCTGGCTGCGCTCCTCGCGAGAGCGCTCGGAGCAGAGAACGTCATAGGAGTCATGATGCCGTGCCACAGCATGAGCATAGACGAAGAATACGCTGAACTTCTTGCAAAATCCCTCGGAATAAAAACTATAAAAACAGACCTTTCCGCGGCTTACGACGCCCTTACGGCCGAATACGAAAAATCCTTCGGCGGCTTAAGCGGGCTCGCCTACGCGAATATCAAGCCGCGCCTGCGCATGGCGACCCTTTACGCGATAGCCCAGCAAAGGAGCTGTCTCGTATGCGGCGGCGGAAATAAGGACGAGATCACGTTCGGATATTTCACCAAACACGGGGACTCCGGCGTCGACCTGCTGCCCCTCGCCGACCTCCTGAAGGGCGAGGTGTGGGCCGTGGCGAAATATCTCGGCGTCCCCCGGCAGATAATCGACCGCCCTCCTACCGCGGCCCTCTGGGAAGGGCAGACGGATGAAAAAGAGATGGGCGTCACTTACGCGGAGCTCGACCGCTATATCGCAACGGGCGAAGCGAGGCCGGAAGTCAAGGAAAGAATCGAAAGAGCGAAAAGGTGCTCCGAACATAAAAGGGCATTTGCCGCTATAGCAAAACTGCCCGAAAACCTTTAGCATCAATTTTTCAAATTATTCTATGAGGTGATTTTCTTGTCAGGACATTCACATTGGGCCGGAATTAAACACAGGAAGGCGGCGCAGGACGCAAAGAAGGGCGTGGCTTTCCAGAAATTGGTCAAGGACATCATAGCGGCTGCGAAAGAGGGCGGCGGAGACCCGAACAGCAACTTCCGCCTGAAAGTCGCGGTGGAGCGCGCGAAGGCCGGAAACGTCCCCGTCGACAATATCGAACGCGGAATAAAGCGCGGAACTGGTGAGCTCGGCGGCCCGATGGAGGAAGTCTACTACGAAGGCTACGGACCGAATGGAGTGGCCGTTATGGTGCAGGCGATGACCGACAACAGGAACCGTACCGCGCCGGACATCCGCTCCCTCTTCACGAAGAGCGGCGGCGCCATCGGCGAAATGGGCTGTGTCGCATGGAACTTCGACCGCAGAGGCGTCATCGAGATTGCAGGCGAAGGCATCGACGAGGAGAGCCTTATGATGACGGCTCTCGACGCGGGTGCGGACGACCTGGAGGCGAACGAAGAGGGCTACGAGATATCGTGCGATCCGAACGTCCTATCACAGGTCGGCGAGGCGCTGAAAGGCGCCGGCTACAACATCGAGACGATGGAAGTCAGCATGATACCGAAAAACACGGTAGCGATAAGCAACAAGTCGGACGCCGCTAAGATGCTCGCGATGGTCGAGCGCTTCGAGGAGCACGACGACGTCCAGGCCGTTTACGCGAACTTCGAGATACCGGAAGACATACTTGCAGAGATCGAATAGCGGGATTTTGCGCGCTCTCGGCATCGACCCCGGGCTCGGGACTCTGGGCTACGGGGTCGTTTCGCAGTCGGGAAACGATCTGATCTGCGAGGCCTACGGCGTTATAAGGACATCGGCGAAGCTTTCGCTCTCCGCGCGGCTTTCCCGCCTTTACGACGGGCTGCGGGCCGTCGCGAAGGAATTTCCGCCGGGCATGGTAGCGGTAGAAAAGCTCTTCTTCGGCCGCAACGTCACTACCGCGGAAATGGTCTGGCAGGCCCGCGGCGTCGTCCTTCTCTTCGCCGCTCAGCTCGGCTTCGAGCCATACGAGATAAAGCCGAGCGAGGTAAAGCTCGCGGTCTGCGGTTACGGCGGCGCCGAAAAGGCACAGGTGCAGGGGATGGTGGCGCAGCTCTTAGGCCTTGAAAAGAATCCGAGCCCCGACGACGCGGCCGATGCGCTGGCGATCGCGATAGCGGGGATCGCCGTGAGAAGCTACGACAGAAACATTATGAAAGGATACTGAGATGATAAACTTTCTGCGGGGCACACTCGCCTCTATAGAAAAGGAGAGCATAGTCCTCGACGTCTCCGGCTTCGGCGTCGAGATCTACCCGACGAGGGCGCTGCTTGCGTCGGCGGCCCTGGGAGAGGAGATGAAATGCCTGGCGTACATGCAGATAAGCGACGCCGGGCTTTCTATGTTCGGCTTCGCGTCGCAGGAGGAAAAAGATTTCTTCCTCGACCTGCTGCAGGTCAAGACGGTAGGAGGAAAGCTCGCGATAGCGCTTATGCGCTATCTCGACCTCGGCAGCATAATAGACGCGATAAGAAACGGCAACGTTTCGATGCTCTCCGTCCCCGGGCTCGGCGCGAAGCGCGCGGAGCGAATCTGCTTCGAGCTAAAGGCGAAAATAGAGAAGAAATTCGTCGGGCTCTCCGCTGTGGGAATATCGGCCGTGGCTTCCTTCGATTCGTCCGTCACGGACGCGCTGAGCGGGCTCGGCTTTTCGCACGGCGAATGCGCGCGCGCGATAGCTATGGCGAAGGCCCAGGCCGAGGACGACGTAAAATGGACCGAGGAGAGCCTGCTTAAGGCCTCTCTCGGCATTCTGCAGCGCAGATAGGCGGATGAAAATGGAAGATGAAAACAGGCAGCGGCACAAACTCATAGAGACGATGCGGCGCGAAAAAGAGGACGAGGTCGCTACGCTGCGCCCTCAGGAGCTGAACGACTTTATCGGACAGAGCGGACTTAAGGACAAACTGACGATATTCATGAAGGCGTCGCTGCAGCGCGGCGAGCCTCTCGACCACACGCTTTTCTACGGCCCTCCCGGCCTTGGAAAGACTACTCTCGCGGGCATCATCGCGAAGGAAATGAAGGGCACGCTGCGCATGACGACCGGCCCCGCGCTCGAAAGGGCCGGAGATTTGGCGGCCATACTGTCGAACATACAGCCGAACGACGTGCTCTTCATCGACGAGATTCACAGGCTGGCGCCGAACATCGAAGAAATACTCTATCCTGCGATGGAGGACTTTTCCCTTTCCATCATAGTCGGCAAGGGGCCGCTTGCGCGGAGCATAAGGCTCGCTCTGCCGAAATTCACGCTGATCGGCGCGACGACGCGCCTCGGCCTGCTTACGTCGCCGCTGCGCGCGCGCTTCGGGATAGTCGAGCAGCTTCACCTCTATTCGTCCGGGGAACTGACCGCCATAGTCAAGCGGGGGGCCGGCGTCCTCGGCGCGAAGATAGCCGACGACGCGGCGGAGGAGATAGGCCTGCGCTCGCGCGGGACGCCGCGTGTCGCGCTGCGCCTGCTGCGCCGCGTCCGCGACGTCGCCGAGGTGAAAAAGGCCCCGTCCATAGAGCGCGGCCTCGCGCGCTACGCTCTTGACATGCTCGGGGTGGACCCTGAGGGGCTCGACGAAGGTGACAGGAAATTCCTGCGCGCGCTGGTCGAGCTTTTCGACGGCGGCCCGGTAGGGCTTTCGACTCTTGCCGCAGCCCTCAACGAGGACGGGCAGACGATAGAGGACATCTACGAACCCTATCTGATTCAAAAAGGGCTTCTCGAACGCACGCCGCGCGGACGCAGAGCGACCCGCAATACCTGGGACTATCTCGGCGTCCCGGTATCTCAGCACTTCATACAGCTGCAGAACAGCCAGCAGAGCCTCTTTCCGGCGGAGGATGACGCGCAGTGAATCAGATAGGAAAGATGCTCATAGCCGCAGGTCTTTTGCTCGCCGCGCTCGGCGTCTGCCTTATCGCCGCCGGCAAGCTTAACATACCGTTCGGAAAACTGCCCGGAGACATAACCTATCAGAAGAAAAATTTGACGGTCTTCGCGCCCTTCGGCACGATGCTAGTTGTAAGCGTCATATTGACGCTGATACTGAATATCTTTTCAAGGTGGAAGTAGTGAAAAAATTTATAATTATAACTTTCCTGTTCCTTTGCGCGCAGGCCGCGGAAGCCCGCGACATCTCCGTGCTGATACGGCAGGATGTCAGGCAGTGCTCCGTCGCTGGCACCTCTTACTATATAACCGTCGCCGACGGCGGCGTGACGCCCGAGATAACCGGAACCTTTTCGCTTTACGCGAACGGCGCGTCGCTTTCGGCCGGCTCCGTCAGCTACGCTATGCCGGCCACCGTTTCATCGCGGAATCCGATAACGATCGATGGAAAAAGCTACCGCGGAAAGATAGTATTTGAAAGCGGCTACGGCGGCTTCAACATCGTAAACGTCGTCGACATGGAGGAATACCTGAAGGGCGTGCTGAAAGACGAGATGAGCCCAGCCTGGCCCGCCGAGGCCTTGAAGGCTCAGGCCGTTCTCGCCAGGACCTTCGCATCCGGGTCAAAAAAACACGGCAGATACGACGTCTGCGACAAAGTACACTGTCAGAGCTACAGCGGGACGAAGGGGGAGTCGGCTGCGATCGTCGACGCGGTGAATGCGACCGGCGGCGAAATTTTGAAATACGGCGGCGCTCCCGCCGAGATCTACTATTTCGCCGAGAGCGGCGGCTGCACCGCGTCGGTAAAATCGGCGTGGAACAAAAATCTGCCTTACCTTTCCGCGAAGCCGGACCCTGTGCCGGTGAACGGGCCAAACGCCAAATGGCAGGCGGCCTTCACGATGCAGCAGATAGCTTCCCGCCTCGCGGCGGCCGGCGTCCCGGTGGGCTCGATATCGTCGCTTGCACCCGCAGGGCGCGACGAAAGCGGACGCGTGACGAGCATCGAAGTGACTGGCAGCGGCGGAACAAACGTCGTCGCCGCGGCGAAATTCCGCGCGGCGCTCGGCGCCTCTGTGGTAAAAAGCACACTCTTCGAATTCTCCGCCGCCGGCGGCTATACGCCGCAGCTCAAGGCTACACCTGCCACGGCCGAGCCCAAGCCGCAGTACCGCGCGCCGACCGCGAAGGCAGACGTGGCGACTATGCCGGAGAAGGACGAAGAAATACTCTACTGGATGGCGAGAAATAAAATATTCACGATACAGGAACTCGTATCAATGATAGGCAAGGATAGCGAATATCCGAAATTCATCGCCGAGGGCAAGAGGCGCATGGCCGCTCGAGGACAGACGGAGCCGCCCCAACAGGGCGCTGCGGCGCGTCAGCCGGCGGTTGCGCCGCAGGCCGACGCTTCGCCCCTTTCCAACGCCGCGGCCTCCGGCTACAGCGTGACGATCTACGGCCGCGGTTTCGGCCACGGCGTCGGTATGCCGCAGTGGACGGCCAAGGCGCTCGCCGAGAACGGCTGGAGCTACAAACAGATACTCGACTACTATTTTCCCGGCACATCGCTTGAAAAAGACTGCTACTGAGATGAGCGAAAAAACGCCGGACCTTTCCAAGACCGCGGCCTACGACTATTTTCTGCCGAAGGAGCTTATAGCCCAGGACCCGGCCGAGCCGCGCGATTCTTCGCGCCTGCTCGTCCTCCGCAGGGCGACGGGCGAGAGCGAAGATACGATTTTTCATAACATCGTAAATTACCTACGCGAGGGAGACCTGCTCGTGATGAACGACACGAGGGTGCTGCCGGCGCGAGTCGAAGGCAGAAAAATAAACGAAAGCGGAGAAGGGGCTAAGGTAGAAATTTTTTTCCTTAACCCGGGCGCGCGGCATAATGAATGGACGGCACTTGTACGTCCCGGCAGGAAGCTGTCCGAAGGCACAAAGGTCGCGCTCTCTGACGATTTCCGCGTAGCGGTGGGCGCGCGCCTCGAAGACGGACTGCGCACGATAATCTTTGGTGAAAGCGACGAGCCTTTAGCGCTGATTCATAAATTCGGCCGGACGCCCCTACCTCATTACATAACTGAGACTCACGCAGACCCAGAGCGCTACCAGACGGTCTACGCCAAGCGCGAAAAAGAAAATTCGGTAGCCGCGCCGACTGCCGGACTGCACTTCACGCCGGAGCTGCTGAAAAAACTCGAAGAGAGGGGCGTGCCGCATAAATTCGTGACGCTGCAGGTGGGGCTCGGCACATTCCGTCCGGTCAAAGCTGAGAACATTGCCGAGCATATAATGCATACGGAATTCTGCGAAGTCCCCGGAGATACGGCCGACGCGATAAAGGAGACTAAAGAGCGCGGCGGTCGCATCGTCGCCGTAGGGACCACCGTCGTGCGCACGCTCGAGGCGTTCGCTCAGCGCTTCGGCGAAGTCCGCGGCGGCGCGCTGTCGACGAAGCTCTTCATCAATCCCGGCTACAGCTTCAAGGCGATAGACGCGCTTATAACGAACTTTCACCTTCCGATGAGTACGCTGCTGATGCTCGTATCGGCGTTCGGAGGCTACGAAACGACGATGCGCGCCTACCACGAAGCGGTGGAGAAGCACTACAGATTTTTCTCCTTCGGAGATTCCATGTTTATCGAGTAACGGCTGAGATAATAGTCTTATAAATAAGATAATATCATGTTTATGCGCAAAAAAGGCGGATTTCTCTGATAGTCCCGCCTTTTTTGTCAACCTAACTCAATCGCTGAGCCAGCGGCCTATATTCGCGAGGAAAAGCCTGTAAAGATGAGCAGCTACGGGCCCGGGCTTCCCGTTTCCTATCGTAGTGTCGCCTACGCGCACGACTGAAAGCAGCTCGTTCACAGTTCCTGTGATGAAGGCCTCGTCCGCTCCGGCAAGCTCTTCGACCTTCGGACAGCGCTCTTCGATAACGAAGCCGTTTTCGCGCGCGAGAGTCAACACCACCTTCCGCGTAACTCCGTCGAGCACGCGTCCGACCGGCGCCGTAATTATCTTTCCTCCCCTGCAGAGGAAGAAATTATTCGTCATGGCCTCAGTGATCTCTCCGTCGGGCATATAGAGGGTTTCGTGATTGAGCCTATCCGCGCTTGATAGCGGGATGAGCGCGAAAAGATAATTAGTGCTCTTACAGAGCGGGTAAGGGCGCTCCATTCTGTTCGGCACGAGCACGGCGCCGCGCCTGCGCTCCTCCTCGGACGTCTTCGTGATAGCTCCGAAAATAACGAAAAAACGCGGCTCGGGGAACCTTCCCTTGTCGTTCACGTCGCCTCCTGTGATGAAGGGGCGGACGAGCCCTTCGTCGGGACAACCCTCCGTCTTTACGCCGGCGCTGAAAATTTCCGGCAGCAGCGGCAGAACCTTCTCGGCCGCGATGCCGGCGCGCTTCGCGCTCTCGGCGAGACGCGCGAGATGCAGATCGGCGGCGAAAAGTTTTCTGTCGTAAAAGCGCACGGCCTCGAAGACCGCGACGCCGCGCTGCACCGCCATGTCGGTAACGGGCAGCCTGCATTCGGAAAGCTGGGCGAACTTTCCGTCAAGATAACAGATAGACAAATCAGTCACTCCCTTCTCAATGTGTGCAAAACAGCGGTGTCCCACCGGGCGATAACATTCGTTATTATACCTTATATCCGCAGCATGCCGCAGAGGCCGACGCAAATGCGCACACATCACCTCCATTCAACTGCAGTTTGTTTAGCGTGAATTTATCGCCTATATAAACGGTGTACCTTTTGAAACACCTTGAATACGCGGCGGCAAAATTTCACGCCATAGTGGCTCTTTTCTCATAATACAGCCAAAGAGAAAAGGGTTTTCGGCAAAATCCGAAAACCCTTGTTATTTCTGGTCGGGATGAGAGGATTCGAACCTCCGACCACCTGCACCCCATGCAGGTACGCTAGCCAGGCTGCGCTACATCCCGTTCGCATGCGTAATATTACCGCGTCCCGGCGCTTTGGTCAAGTGAAAATTTATTTCCGCCGTAGCGGCGGCGCGTTTGACGCCTCTTAAGCGGCGCTTCGGCAAAAATAAATTTTTTACGCTGAACAGCCAATGAAAGATTTGTTATAATCATCGTGAAGGGTGCGGCTGACGCGGCCTTGTACTTGCGCACGAAGAGAGTTGATCGATTTGCTGAATGAAAGCAGAGGGTGCATCATTATCACAGGAATGTCGGGGGCTGGAAAATCCTCGGCGCTCAACGTGCTCGAAGACCAGGGCTTTTACGCGATAGACAATCTGCCGCCGGCGCTCCTTCCCCAGCTCTTCGACATGCTTGAGAGCCACAGCTCCGCTGCGGACAAGGGCGTAGCGGCGGTCGTCGACGTCAGGAGCGAGGCGCTGCTCAACGACCTTTCTCAGGTAGTCGTCAAGCTGCACGAGAACGGAATCAAAACGAAGATCATCTTCATAGACTGCTCCGACGGCGACCTCGTCAGGCGCTATGAGACGACGCGCCGCAGGCATCCGCTCGCCGAGGGACTCACTATTCTCCAGGGGATCGAAAGTGAACGCGTGCGCCTGCAAAATATTATAAAAAATGCAGATATTGTCATAGACACAACAGGGCTAAAACTGCCCGATTTCAAAAAGAGGCTTCTTGAGGCGACGGGAATGTCGGCCGAACAGCCGTCGATCATAATAAGCTCCTTCGGCTTTAAATTCGGAGCTCCACAGGACGCAGATTTCATCATAGACGTGCGCTTTCTACCCAATCCCAACTACGTCGACGAGCTTCATTCTCTCTCTGGGAGGGACAAGCCCGTGATAAATTACCTGCAATCTTTCCCTGTGTTCGGCGAATTTCTTTCACGCGCAAATTCGCTTTTCGAATACGTCTCTTCCGTCTACGGAGATACGGGTAAGAAGCAGTTGCACATATGCGTCGGCTGCACCGGCGGGCGCCATCGTTCGGTCGCCGTCGCGGAGATGCTCGGCGCCTGCCTTAGGCCGGCGGGAAGGCGCGTCCGCGTGCAACACAGGGACATCGATAAGGGAAGCTTGAGATGACGACGCTATCGTTCATATCGGCCTTTCTGGCGGCGTTTGCGCTCAGCGGCGCCTGCGCTTATTTCGCGTCGCGACGACGCGTCAAATTCATCAGGAAGCCGCCGGCGCCGCGCCATATCATGTCCAACGCGCTGGAATACAGGCTTTCGATGGGGCCTCGCGTCGTCGCGATAGGCGGAGGCACGGGGCTTTCGACTCTTCTGTCAGGCTTGAAAGGCTTTACGAGAAACATCACCGCCGTCGTCGCGGTAACGGACGAGGGGGGCAGTTCCGGCCGCCTCAGGCAGGAATGGGGCGTGCTTCCTCCCGGCGACATCCGCAACTGTATCGTCGCGCTCGCAGAAAACGGCAGCGCGCTGACCAGCCTGCTGAATTACAGGTTTGACAGGGGAGAGCTCAAAGGGCACAGCCTCGGCAATATCATCATCCTTGCCGCGACGGAGCTGATGGGCGACTTCCAGCGCGCGGTGCTCGAACTGAACAAGCTGCTCGCGATAAGGGGACAGGTGCTGCCGGTGACGACGGAGAACGTAGTGCTCAAAGGAAGAACCGCGGACGGAAACATCGTGACCGGAGAGCTTCAGGTCTCAGACAACGGCAGCAGGCTGACGGAGCTGTGGATCGAGCCGTCTGACGCCGAACCCGTCGATCCCGTGATAGCCGCCTTCGGCGACGCCGACGTGATAGTCCTAGGCCCCGGAAGCCATTTTACGAGCGTTATGCCGAACCTTCTGCTTCCCGGCGTCGCAAAGCTGCTCAAGGAGGCGACGGCGCCGATAGTCTATATCGCGAATTTGATGACGCAGCCGAAGGAGACCGAAGGGATGAACATCCTCTCGCACATAGACTGGATAGCCGGGGTGCTCGGCCGCGTGCCGGATTATGTGCTGGCAAACGAGTCGGCTGTACCGGCGGAATTCATCTCGCGCTACGGGAAGATAGGCGCGGAACCGCTCTACCTTTCGGCAAAGGAGGAAAATTATCTTGAATCTCTCGGTTCGAAGGTGATATACGGGGATTACTGCGAGATAAGGAACGGAAAATATCTGAGGCACAACGCGCAGAATCTTTCTGAGACGATAATGGAGATATCGCGCACAAGACAGAAAGGTCTAGGGTAAAAAGGTTTGAAGGGCGTAGGCGCTATCTGGGACGAATGGGCGCAACAGCCTCCGACTTCTCCGAGAGACGAAGCGGCCGGCATACTTGACGGCATACCCTCGGAAGAGAGAGCCGGAGAGACTTTTTTCACGACGCCGCGCCTGTTCGCGGTCAGGCGGCTCATGCGCCTTTGGGGCGAATGCGGCTGGGACGGCGCGGAGGAGCCGGGACTTTGCGTCATCCCCACGCGGCAAAAGGGCGGGGTGACTTTTTCGGCCGATGAAGCGGCGATGGAAAAGGTGCGGGCGGTGACGGCGCCGACCGCGCGGCGCACTAGGAACTGGGGATGGGTGCGCGGCCTCTTCGGCGGCTGCGGCGCCCTCTATGTCCCCAAGGCTGGCTACTATCTAGTGATGCGCGTCCCCGAGGGAAAGGGCTCGGCGGAAAGGATTCAGGCGATAATGCGCTCCTGCGGCTTCGACCTCGGAATCAGGAAGAGGGGAGAAAGCCGGGAAGTGGCGCTGCGCGACCAGCAGCAGATCGTCACATTCCTATCACGCATAGGCCTTGTGAAGACCGCGCTGGAGCTTGAGGAGACCTCGATATACCGTTCGATGAGGAATCACGCGAACAAACTCGTCAACTGCGACGCGGCGAACATCAACAAAAGCGTCGGCGCGGCGCGCGGGCAGATGAAGCTTATAGAAAAGATGGAGGAGCTTGGTATGCTCAACGACCTGCCGGGGCCTCTCTTAGAGCTCGTAAAGGCGAGAAAAAGGAATCCGAGCGTAACTTTAAAAGAACTTGGGCAAACTTTACCGAGACCAATCAGTAAAAGTACGGTAGAATATAGATGGCGGAAATTAGAGACTATGCTTGGCAAGCAGTCAAAGGAGGATGATGCCAATGTACTTGGGAAAGGCTGACGTTAACACCTATGACAAAGGCGCCGGAAGGGAATTTCTCGTCTCCAACGGGCGCGGGGGCTACGGCTTTTCAACAGTCATAGGCGCTAACACAAGAAGGGAACACGGACTTCTTGTCGTAAGGCCGGAAAACGAAAGACAGCACTCAGTTCTGGTAAGCAAAATCGAAGAAACAGTTTTTGACAGCAACAAAAAATATCAGTTATCGACAAACCGCTACAGAGATCTGGTCTACCCGGACGGCTACAGATACCTGCAGGAATATCAGGGAAATCCGTTCCCGACCATGCTATTTGTGATTCACAGTATCCTCCTGAAAAAATCGATTTTTATGCCTCACGGAAAAGAATGCACGATAGTCAAGTATGAGCTGCTGGCAGCGCCGGGAAAAATCCGCCTCGGCCTGCGCCCGCTCTTTGCCCACAGGAAAAACAGCGAGGTGTGCCTCGACTCCGGCAAAAACGTCTTCTCCGTCTCGTCCGACGACGCGCACGGCATCTGCGTGACGGGAAGGGGACATTCGAGCTGCTGCGCGGCTACGGTCGGAACGTGGGCGCTCAAACCACTCTGGTTCGAAAACCTTATCTACGAGCAGGACGACAACAGCGACGGGGCCTGCGTGGATCATCTATGGTCGCCGGGACTCATCTCCAACGAGATGTCAGAGGGCGATTCTGTTTACATGATCCTTTCCGAGAAGGCAGAGAAATTTACGCTTAAAGAGCTCGGTGAGATCGAAAGCGAAGCGGCGCAGAGATTTGAAGATATACTCGAACAGGCCAACATCCCGGCTTTCAGCAGCGCCGAACAGGACATGGTGGCGTCCTCCTATCACCTCGTCGACGACAGGCCGGAGAGCATAGCGCCGATCTACACGGGCTATCCGTCGGTCGACACGAAAGCCTCCGATACCTTCATCGCGCTGCCGGGGCTGCTTCTTGCGACAGGCAGGGAAAAGACGGCGGCGAAGACTCTCAAATACTGGAGCGGCGTGGCGGAGTCGTGCGGCTGGGCGATGCCCGAAAAGCTCTCCGACGACGGCGAGCCGGAATTCGGCTGCATCGACTGCGGGCTATGGTTCGTCTACGCGGTCGACAAATATCTTTCGCACCACGCGGAAGCGGATCCCGACGACAGGAAAAGGCTCACGAAGGCGCTTTTCGCCGTGACGGACAAATATATTTCGGGAATCGAAGGGCTCGACGTTAAATGCGCCGACAATATGCTCCTTCAGATGCTCGGCGCAGATCCGGCGCGCTACTGGATGAGCGCGGTGGCGGGCGAAGAAGTCGTAGTTCCTCGCTGCGGCTACCTCGTCGAAGTCAACGCGCTCTGGTACAACGCTCTGAAGTGCGCCGAAAAATATGCGCAGGCCAGTGGGAACGCGGAGTCGGCGGAGAGGTATAAAAATGCGGCGGAGAAGTGCGGAAAGTCCTTCTGCGATACCTTCTGGAGCTGCGATATGAACGGCCTGTACGATTACGTAGACCCTGAGACCTTCAAAGGCGACTGCGCGATAAGGCCGAACCAGATATTAGCCGCTTCGCTGCCCTTCAGCCCTCTTTCTCCCGAAGCCGCGCAGAGCGTCGTGCGCCTCTGCTGGAACACGCTCTACACGACCTACGGACTGCGCACGCTCGACCCGCGCCATGATAAATTCAAGGGGCGCTCGGAGGGGCGTCTCGACCAGCGGCTGAAGGCGCGCTTCCGCGGAATGGCGTGGCCGTGGCTCTTAGGAGAGTTCATCACCGCCTATTTGAAATATAACCCGACGCGCAAGGATCTTGGTTGGGTGTTTATGCGCCCCTTCAATTCGCATCTGCGCCACGGATGTCTCTGCGGCGTCGCGCAGCTCTTCGACGGCATAATGCCCTACAGGCCGCACGGAGACGTGCTTTCCGCCTGTGCGCTCGGCGAACTGCTGCGCGTGCTTCATGAAAATCTCGAGCCGGACGAATAAAACAAATTGGCGCGAATTTACGTCAAATGCAAAAATATATTTGACATAAACGCGGATAGGTAGCAAAATTTATAAAAGAGGGATAAATTAGACGTTTATCCCTCTTTTCACAAAGCATATCGTAAATATTTCAAGGAGGCACTTTTATCATGGCTAAGTACAAAGTTGCAATCAACGGTTTTGGCCGCATCGGCCGTCTCTCTCTCCGCGCGTTCTTCACAAACGGGAAGAAGAATGATTTCGAAATCGTCGCCATCAACGACCTGACGCCGCCTTCGACGCTTGCATACCTTCTCAAGTACGATTCGGTCTTCCGCCGCTTCCCGGGCACGGTAGAAGTCGACGGAGACTACCTCGTTATAAACGGAAGCCGCATCAGGTCGCTCGCAGAGCCGGACCCGGCGAAGCTTCCGTGGAAAGAGCTGGGGGTCGACGTCGTGATCGAATCGACGGGGCGTTATACGGACGCGAACCTTGCGAAGGCCCACATCGAAGCTGGCGCAAAAAAAGTCATCATCTCCGCTCCGGCGAAGAATCACGACGTGACGATCGTCATGGGCGTCAATGAGGGCACCTACGACCCCGCGAAACACAGCATCATCTCCAACGCCTCCTGCACGACAAACTGCCTTGCTCCGGTCTGCAAGGTCCTTCAGGACAAATTCGGCATCAAAGAGGGGCTTATGAACACGATCCACGCTTACACGAACGACCAGAAGACGCTCGACTTCCCGCATAAAAACCTTTCGCGCGGCAGAGCGGCGGCGCTTTCGATCATTCCGACGTCGACCGGCGCGGCGAAGGCGATCTCCGAAGTAATGCCGGAGCTTAAAGGCAAGCTCAACGGCTTCGCGCTCCGCGTCCCGACGCCCGACGTCTCGATCGTAGACCTCACGGCGGTGCTCGAAAAACCGGCAACGGCCGACGAAGTCAACGCCGCTATGAAGGAAGCCGCCGAGGGGCCGCTGAAGGGCATCCTCGAATATGAACCCGAAGACCTAGTTTCGATGGATTTCGTAGGCGACACCAATTCGTCGATATTCGCGCCGAAGCACACGCTCGCGATCGGCGAGAACATGATCAAGATACTTTCGTGGTACGACAACGAGTTCGCATACAGCAACAGGGTCATCGACTTGGCGGACTACATCTGCAAAAAAGGGCTGTAAGAAATGCGCTTGAAGACATTTTCCCGGCAGGACGTCGCCGGGAAGAAGGTCCTGGTAAGAGTGGACTTCAACGTACCGCTCGCAGACGGCCGCGTCAGCGACGATACGCGCATAAGGGCGCATTTGGCGACGCTCAACGAGCTGCGCGAGGCCGGCGCGAAGATAGCGCTCGTTTCGCACCTCGGCAGGCCGAAGGGCGCCGTCAACATGAAATATTCGCTCGCACCCGTCGCGGAAGAGCTAGCAAAGCTGACAGGGTGGAAGGTTCGTTTCGTGCCCGACTGCATCGGCGCAAAGGTGGACGAAGCCGTAGCGTCGTGGAAGGATGGGGAAGTCCTGCTCCTTGAAAACGTGCGCTTCTATCCAGGCGAAGAAAAAAACGACGCCGATTTCGCGAAAAAGCTGACGAGAAACTTCGACGCTTTCGTGATGGACGCCTTCAGTGCGGCGCACAGAGCTCACGCCTCGACGAGAGCCGCCGCGGAACTGTTGCCCTCCTTCTCAGGCAGGCTCATTGAGCGCGAAATCAAAATGCTCTCGGCCGCGCGCGACAATCCGAAAAAGCCGTTTGTGCTGATACTCGGCGGTGCGAAGGTTTCCGACAAGATAGCGGTCGTCGAGAACATGCTGAAGAAGGTCGATACGATTCTTATCGGCGGCGGCATGGCCTTCACCTTCCTCAAAGCGCAGGGCAAAGAAGTGGGGAAGTCTCTCTGCGAAAGCGAAAAGCTCGGCTTTGCTTCCGAAATGCTCGCTAAGGCGGCTGAGCTCGGCGTTAAGATACTCCTTCCCGTCGATGCCGTAGTGACTTCGGAGTTCAAAGCCGATTCTCCGGCGTCGGTCGTTTCTACCGACGCTATCCCGACGGATCGGATGGGGCTTGATATAGGTCCCAAGAGCGCCGAGCTCTTCACAAAGGAGATAGCGTCGGCGAAGACCGTGCTCTGGAACGGGCCGATGGGCGTCTTTGAGATGCCCGCGTTCTCTAAGGGCACCGAAGCCGTCGCCGGCGCTCTGGCGGAGGCGACTTCGAAGGGCGCCCTCACCGTTGTCGGCGGCGGCGATTCGGCGGCGGCCGTCGCTCAGTTCAAGATGGGCGACAAGGTCTCCCACGTTTCCACCGGAGGCGGCGCGAGCTTAGAGTTCTTCGAAGGCAAGAGCCTCCCGGGAATAGAACCTTACGTCATCGGCTGACAAGATCAAGCGTTGCGTTAAAAGGGCGGGCTTGTCCGCCCTTTTATTATATTTTCAGTAATGTCATATAATATAGATAGCGTTATATCATCTCGCTGCAAGTCGTATATTTTTGATAATATTACAAAGGAGAGTCGATAAAATGCGCAGAAAATTTATTGCTGGAAACTGGAAGATGCACAACGGGCCGGCCGCGACGAAAGAATTCTTCGGTAAATTCGCCGCCGAGCTGAAGGGCTCACCGGAAGTCGAAAAGGCGATCGCGGAAGGGCGCGAAGAGGTAGCCTTCTTCGTCCCGGCGGTATCCCTGCTTACAGCCGTCGGCGAAAGCAAGGATACGCCTCTGATAATAGGGGCGGAGAACTGCCACTGGGAGTCCAAAGGCGCGTTTACCGGAGAAACTTCGGTGCCGATGATCGCCGAAATAGGCGCCACGCATACGCTCGTCGGACACAGCGAGAGGCGCCACATATTCCGCGAGACCGACGAAGAGCTCAACAAGAAGATGCACGCGGCACTCGAAGGCGGCCTCAGCGCTGTGCTCTGCGTAGGAGAAACTCTCGGAGAGCGCGAAGCCAACAAGGCCTTCGAGGTGATTAGGACGCAGTTCGTCGAAGGACTGAAGGGCGTCGACGCTGGGACGGTCGCCGAAAAAGTTATAATCGCCTATGAACCGGTGTGGGCGATCGGCACAGGCAAGACGGCAAGCGCCGGCGACGCCGAAGAAGTCTGCAGATATATACGTAGGCTCGCCGACGAGAGCTTCGGCTCCGAGGCCGCCGAGATGCTGATAATATTGTACGGCGGCAGCGTGAAGCCGGAGAACACGAAGGGCATCATGTCGCAGCCGGACGTAGACGGCGTGCTCGTAGGCGGCGCGTCGCTCAAGCCGGAAGTATTCATCGAGATAGTCAGGAACGCGCTGTAGTCCCGCATACGAAGCCAAATGTGCCGCGCTCCTATTTCAGATTAATTATAATTAAAAGCGGATAAGTAAAACCTATGCGGCTCCTGCCGCCCGTCGCGCAGGGGCCGTTATTTGTTTATCGGCCATGTAATGGTAAAATAGCATGGTTGAAGTTCAAAATCCCAGATATGGGAAATATTCACACTATGAACGGGGGACTTCTTGTGGGAGAAAGAAAGCGTGAATCGCTGGGAAGCAGAATAGGGTTTATATTCCTCTCGGCAGGCTGCGCTATAGGGCTGGGGAACGTGTGGCGTTTCCCCTTTATCACAGGGCAGTACGGCGGCGCGGCGTTCGTGCTGATGTATATTCTTTTCCTGCTTCTGCTGGCGATGCCGATAATGGTGATGGAGTTCGCGGTAGGGCGCGCCTCTCAGAAGAGCATGGTGAAGTCCTTCACGGCTCTTTGTCCTCAGCATGGAGTATGGTCGCTGTGGGGCTACGTGGCGTGGGCGGGCAACTACGTTTTGATGATGTTTTATACGGTCGTTACCGGATGGATGCTCGCCTATACGTGGTATTCGGCTTCTGGACGCATGACGGGGCTTTCACCCGACGAAGTCGGCGGAGCGTTCGGCGCGCTGCTATCCTCTCCCGGCGCTCTGGCTTTCTGGCTCGCGCTCGCGGTATTGATAGGCGCCGCCGTATGTTTCTCGGGGCTGCGCGGCGGCGTCGAGCGCGTGACGAAGGTCATGATGTGCGGGTTGCTTGCGATAATGTTCGCGCTGGTACTGCGCTCTGTAACGCTGCCCGGAGCCGCTAAAGGGCTGGAGTTCTACCTGAAGCCCGATTTCGGGCATCTCGTCGAGCACGGCATATGGACAAGCGTCTACGCGGCGATGGGACAAGCCTTCTTCACGCTGAGCATCGGTATCGGGAGCATGGCGATCTTCGGCAGCTACATCGGGCGCGACCGCTCGCTGGTGGGCGAGTCGATGATAGTCACGGCGCTGGACACGGCAGTGGCGATCACCGCGGGGCTCATCATATTCCCGGCATGCTTTGCCTACGGCATCAACCCAGGCGCCGGGCCGGGCCTGATATTCGTGACACTGCCGAATATGTTCAATCATCTGCCGCAGGGACGCTTCTGGAGCGCGCTCTTCTTCCTATTCATGAGCTTCGCCGCGCTTTCGACCGTCATAGCGGTCTTTGAAAATATCTTAGCAGGCTATATGGACAACTTCGGCTGGGAGCGGGGCAAGGCCGCAGTCGTCACGGGGATATCCGTCTTCCTGCTCGCGCTGCCGTGCGCCTTCGGCTTCAACATCTGGTCAGGCTTCCAGCCCTTCGGCGAAGGCTCGATGGTGCTCGACCTCGAAGACTTCATCGTCAGCAACAATCTGCTGCCGATAGGGGCTCTCATCTATCTGCTTTTCTGCGTAACGCGCTACGGCTGGGGCTGGGAGAAATTCATAGAGGAAGCGGACATGGGCGCCGGCCTGAAGGTCCCGTCGTTTCTGCGCTTTTACCTGACCTACATTGCGCCCTTTATAGTTCTGATAATCTTAGCGACAGGCTACTGGGAGAAGTTTATCAAATAACGTTATTAAAGACAGGCTTGCTGACGTCTCTGAATAGATAAGCGAAAAATAACGGCCTCTGTGCTGTAAAATAACAGAGGCCGTTATTTTTTTGTATGGAGATGGCTTTTGTAAAAGACGTAAAAATCCAACCACAGACTTGCTTTTTTGCTTATTTACCATGGCCTCACAGTCTATACTCGATACGCATTTTGAGCTTATTTTGAGCTTAAGGTATGGACTGTAAGACCATGGTATTGAAAGCTAAAAATATATTCCCATGGTCGCTGTCTTTTACTCTTTTTTTAATGTTGTATAACATATAGGAATGTTATAGGAGGCTCGATAAATTCCTAAAAACTGCCGATATCGGCATGCTGATTTTTGTCAGCAGATCTTACATAACATAAGATAAATTTTATAAGACTAAAAATGACAACTACCTGCCATATAATAATTTATTCGATAGCGGGGTAGTTGTCAACTGCGGAATATTAAAATTAACCTTAAGATTTACACTCGAACTTGTATGTGTGTATATGTCGCTCGGGGGAGTGCTTGAAGTTCCGGCGCGATATATTTAATCAAAACCGCTATGTCGGCCGGGGGTACACCGCGAATTACAATGTCGGCCGCTCGGCCTGTTATGTGGCGGCTGTTTGGAACTGCGTTTTTTACTGTTGCATTGTAGGCCGCGCACCTGTGGCCGCTCGTAATCATCACCGGCCGACCAACGACTGCGCGGAGGGCTTCAAGACCGGCCAGTAATATTTTTGCAGGTAAGACTGGTGTGCATCGGCCACAGCTGCAACGAAATTCCATTGCGCTGAAATGTGGAGATAGCATTTCAACACTCATTTTTTCAGCTCTTTCACTACAAGCAAAAGCTCTGTCAGTGTCTTGTTCAGGACTTCAAGTTTTGTTTCCATACGGAGCAATAGAAACGCTGCCACCGCTATAGAAAAAACACCCTCGAGCCCTCCGTTTAAGAAGTTATCCATTTTCACGCCTCAAAAAAAGGGCGCTTTCAGCGCCCTTTTTTATCCTCCGATTGTTACGGTGATGTCCGTCGTTGTGGTTTCTATAATCTCGGCGCCGGTGCAGGCCGCAAGAGTAACTTCAAAGGGCTGATTTGCGATTATCCACGCCGCGAGCGCGTTTACCGGTGTAGTATCAGAGCCGTTAGCTATGCTGTCTGCCGGATACGGCAATGACAGTGAAAGCGTTTTGCCGGTTTCTGTTTCAAAACCGATTACAAGCTTTTTAACAGTCGTTGACATTGTTCATCACTCCTCTTATTCCGTGGAAAGTACAGAGGTTTCTCGTACTTTTACCGCCGCTATGCTATGAGCGAAGCAGTCGCCAAGTTTCGTAACAAAACTTGCGAAGTTGTCTGCCGACATAGAGGCTTTTATTTTGCTTACCGTGACGCTTTTTGTTATTGCTTCGCCGCCTACCGTGCCGAGGCTAAGGGTAAGGTTAAGCGACGTCGAAAGATGGTCTAAGCTATTGGGCATATTTACCACTCCTTTTTTTATTGAACATCGGCCGAATGTTTATCAGATTAAATCAAATGTGAATAACTTTGTCAATAACTTGTGAATAACTGTGGATAAAGTAATCAACTATAGCCGGTGTGGCTATGGGTATAGCCTCAGAGGCTATAGGGTATAGCCACAGAGGCCAACGAACTGAATATAAGAACTAAAGGACAAAAATAATATAGTCATAGTCGTGGGGTAGTCGCGGCGGCGCGTCGCCACTCCTGAGGACAGGGCGGCGGCGCACTCGCCGCACTCTCGAAACTAACGGCACGGCATAGATTGAAACCGCTCTGAATTGGTGGCCACCTGCAACACCTGCAAAAAGAATTATTTAAGACCGCGCGCGGGAACCGGCCGCGAGAAGGCGCGGGCCGCGTCCTATAATAGTACTATTATAGGACGCGCAAACCGGCCCGCGCCAGCGGCCTTGTAACATAAGCGACTTATGTTACATTCCCGCGCGCTTAGTGCCCTCCACATTCGCCGCCGCGCCGCCCAGCTACGCGCACACCGCCGCAGAAGCATGCGGCGACGGCGCGCCGCAGGGCCGCGCGGCTCTGTGATTATCATCGCTTTTTGCGTCGGGCGGCGTATCCGCATAAACCATGCCGATATAGTACAGCGCGGGCCGCGCCGAATTTACGTTTTCGCCGCCACCTTCTACACATCGGCGCGGCGTCAAGCCGTCGTATCACGCTATTAAAAAAAGTGTTGGCCATCGTTGCTATTACCGGATTTATTGTTATCGGAAAAAGACATTGCCGCCGTTGGAAAAAAATTTCCAACGGCAAGGCGGGTATTATATTTCTATTGGCGCCGCCGTCAAGGGCTTCGGCCGCCGTTGGCGGCCTCGTGAACGGCCGCAAAAAGCGCGGCCGCCCTTGACTGCTTATGCCTGCCTCCCGTGTCCGCGCGAGCACACGGGGAAAAATAAAAAAAGCAAACAAATAGACAGTGTGAAAACATGTATCATGATACACTGCCCATATGGTTATACGCGCCTTTTCGTTGGTATCACTGAAAAATTTCTGCTTTTATCTCTTGACTTATGCCGCTATGGTGGTATAATAATAGATAACAAAAGGGCGGTGCAAAGCCACTTGTACCGCCCTTCGAATTCCGACAATGGAGGTGTCGAAATCCTTATGAATTATTATAACACATGTGAATGTCCTACTTTGAATAGGCCATGCCGCGACATCGAAAACGATGTAATCAAATATGGCGTTAATCCAATCATGATATTGCCATATGCGGAAACGTTGAATTACAACATGACGTTGGCCGGTATCGGGTACGGCAGCTATCACACGTCAACACGACTGTATCCGTTGCTGGTCGAAATATTAAAACGTTTCGACGGTGCGCCGGAAAGTGAAAAATGGTGGATACCTGCACGGACACGCCGGTATTACGACTGCACACTTGCCCATGAGGTCGCCACGCTGTTTCATTATCTCGGTTTTCATTGGGGCGGCCGGAGCCGTGAGCCGAAATATACGGACGCCGAGCTTTATTCCGCTGGTCTGCTTGCGTATGATTTAGACGTCGAGAAATACCGGCCTGCTATTCAGCTTATGGCTTAGAGGGTATTTTTACATTTTGCATATGTAGAATAATTTCAAGGAAGGCCGCGCAGGAGCGCGGTTTTTCTTTTCGTCGTGTCTTCATCGCCACGCAACAGGTAGAGCAGTCAAGGGCGGCCGCGCTTTTTTGCGGCCGTTTACGAGGCCGCCAACGGCGGCCGAAGCCCTTGACTGCGGCGAATAGCTAGATAAAATTATCAGCCTTGCCGTTGGAAATTTTTTTCCAACGGCGGCATTATCTTCTAATCTTCTGTATTTTCTTTTTTTCGGCGGCCGCAGAGCCCGCCGAAGTGCGATGCTTGATTATCGGCCGCCGAATAAAGTAGGCGCGTAGCCCTGCGGCCGCCTGCGGCCGGCTGGGCGTCGCGCCGGAGAAAAGCTGTGCGTCGGCCACGCCGCGACGCGCCGCGACGTGAAGAAGAGCGGACACACACACGCTGAGAACGGCGCGCGCGTGAAGAAAAGCAAGCGGTGACACACGAAAAGCACGCCACAAACGCAAGCGCCGGGCAGAACTATATTCGCGGCTGTAGTAGCCATGGAGCGGAGCCGCCGCGCCCGTAACTGCCCCGAAGCACGCCGGCGAATGTAACATAAGTCGCTTATGTTACAAGGCCGCCGCCCGCCGCCACGTTTTGCGTGTCCTATAATTGCGCAATTATAGGACACGGCGGCGGGCATTTTGGCGGCCGCTTCGCCGGCGTTCGTAGGGGCTTTGTGGAGGGCGCGGCGGCGTAGCGGAAGGGCAACGGGCCCTTGGCACGACAGAACATCTTCCAACGCGGTAAACACGGCGCGTGACTTCCGCACCGAACGAAAAAAGCGCGGCTGTAGCCGCGCCTTCTTTTTTTGTATATGTTGGGAGGTATTTTACTTATTTGCTCGAAGCTCGGCAATAATAGTTTCCAGCCGTGCAATCTTTTCTTGAAGCCTTGTATTCTCGGCTTCAAGCATGAGGTTCATATACCTATCAGATATTTTATCTTCCGTGCTTAACATGTCTTCGTACTTGTTTGTTATATCAAGTATTTTTTCCTCGGCCGCCCAATAGCGATACGCTAAGCGCCAGTTCATGAAGGTTGATACAGCGACTAAGATTATACATATATAGCAATAGACCTTTAGCCTTTTAGAGATGCGATTGCTATCGTCAAACATTTTTATGTCCTCCTATTCCCAATGTATCTGTGAAACCTTCCGGCAGTGTATTTCCTACAAGTTCTTCTTCTTCGAGCTCAAGTATAGCATCATTTTTTAATTCAAGTTTTTGTGGGCGCATTGTTTTTCCACAGACCGGGCAATTTACGGGGTAGACTTCAAGTAGTCTAAGAATTTGTGGGTCTGTAACCGACGCGCCGCAATGCAAACATATCTGGAATAACTTCATTAACATCTTCCTTTCTTCTGTTTTTTCAGCGCGGCCGCCGCTTTTTCTTGATTGCGAATTAACGCCGCCCTTATCATTTCCCGTTCGTCCTCCATTGTAAACAAAGACGCTTGTCTCCTTTTTCTATTGTCCGCATCCCTTTTCTCCTGGTACTGCATTTATATACCTCCCTGCTGAATGTATTCGGCGGCGGCGGCCGCCGTTTCCTGCCAAGGCAAATATTTGCCGTCGATTATTGATTTCGCTTCGCGTAGGAGAAACGACAATGGAAAATAAATATTCTTGTCGTTCTGCCCGCATAAAAAGGGGCGCTTCGATACTTCGCGGAACAGCCGGATATACCATTCTCGAGCGTGGCCGGATTTTTTGATTATCTGTGCGACTTCGCGCGCGTTTCCAATTCCATGTCGCGGCAAAGCTTTGTTAAAAATCTCGATTATCTCAGCCACAGACGTATTTATCACGCTGTCGTGTATGGCCTGTGTGGCTATACCTCCGGCCGCATTTTCCTGCGCGGCCGCCGTAGGTATGGCCTGTGTGGCTATACTTGCCACTTTGTAGAGGCTTGACGTTCCTGCGCGGCCGGTAGCCGAGATAATACCTTCACGGCATAAGTTCGCGACGCTCCGCGTCAAGGCGCGCGGCGACAGGCCGGTATATTTCATCAACGTGGCCCGGCTTGGATAACATAACCCGTCACGGTTGGCAAAGATGCAGAGCGCTACATACGTTATTCTGTCATTGGCCGATAGCGCCTCATTTGTCAGTGCCGTAGTCGGCACCTTCGCCCAAGCCCAATTCATATATTTTTACCTCGTTGAGATTCGGAATTTCTTTACCGACGTAGGGTAAGACTTCACGCCAGACCTCTATATCATGGTCACGGTTGAATATATACTTATCCTTTTCTTCGTCGCGTTCGATATGCCGCAAGGCGTCATAAATGAAATAGGCTATCTGTGAAGCTTCAAGATTGCGCATATACGCTTGTGAGAGCCGCAATAAAAGCTCAAAGCGTTTACCAGTGATTTGATAAATAACATCTGCGACAATATCAGGCAATAACGTTATCTTTGCGCAGAATTGCGCCGGAGCGGTCGAGTTATCGTCGACAAGACACAATATTTTATCAGGGTCTATATCTAAGCCTTGTTTTTTTATAATCGGCGTTACTATCGTCGTGCGGTACAACTCGGCGATGCAATATTTGCCGTGATAGTTACTCTGCATCAAGACCAAATCAGACATTACTACGCACCTCCAAAGAGCAATCAAGCGCTTTGCAGAGCGCGGCCGCAACATCTACAGACGGGATTTTTTCCCCGTTCTCAATGGCATACACATGCGATAGGGAGACTCCGGACGCCTTCGCAAGCGCGTAAGGCGTTAAGCCCTTGATAATCCGTTCTGCTTTGATGGATTGAACAACATTGGACATAAAAAAACACCTCCGATTATATTAGTCGGTAGGTGTCATTTTTTGCCTTTCTTATGTAACATAAGATAAATTATAGGACATTATATTAAATCTGCCGCAGCCACTTCCCCGGCTGGATTTATAGCTGAAAAGCTAAAGTGCGGCGCGGTGCACGTTACTATTTCGCGAAGCGCTTATAGACTGCCTCGTGATACGGCGTCGGCACGCCGGTCTGGCGTCCGAACTCCACCATCCTCCCGATGATGTGCCTGAGCTCCGTCTTATCCGCCGGTTTGCCGCTCGTCAGGTCTCTGTACAGCGAATTTATCGTTTCCGGCGCGAGCTTTGAAAATCCCTCTACAAACTTATCGACGTATTCTACCGGCATTTCGGAGCCTTTGGCCCTAGCGACCGTCACGATCTCTTCCGCGACTGAACGCAGGACTTTTTTGTAGCCTTCGTGTCCGCGCACTTCGCCGACGTTGCCGCCGTAATAGCACAGAACGACGCTGTTGCCGCACATCGAGAGATATTTTTTCCAGCTGTCGAGCGCGATGTCATCGGATATCTGCGTATCTATGCCGGCGCCGTCGAGCGCCGAGGCCAGCTCGCCGAGCTTTTCCGGCCTGCTTCCGTCGCTCATGCCGAAGATTATCTTGCACTTCCCGTAGTTCTGCACAACGTGCCCCGGTTCTTCGATATGGCTGAAAACCCAGATGATTCCGTCCGCAAGTATACAGCTCGGCAGAATAGGGCGCATGAACCCGGATATCTCGACTCCGTTCAACAGAGGCACGACGATCGTGTCGCTTTCGATCATCGGAGCTATGCCGCGGCACATCGCTTCAAGGGCGTAGCCTTTGCAGCAGACAAATACCGCGTCCATCGCTCCAAGCTCTTCCGCATTATCAGAAGCGGCTTTAGGACGCGCGGTAAAACTGCCCAGCGTTATCGAATCCACTTTCAGGCCGCCATTGCGTATCGCTTTAAGGTTTTCCCCGCGGACATAAAAGTAGGCGTCCGCGCCGCTCTTTGCGAGGGCTCCGCCGAGTATCCCGCCTATTCCTCCTATGCCTGCTACAGCTATCTTCATTTATCTTCCGCCTCCGGCGATAGAATTATCTGACGTCAGAGCGGCTGATGGTGCGGCGGCGCGGCTCCTTCGGCAGATTCAGCTTCCTACAGCATAATTTTATATGCGCGCCCGGCGTTTGTCACGCTCGCGCGGGCGCGGAAGATACAAAAACGGCCAGGCGCTTTGAAGCGGCACCGGGCCGTGCAAGCCTTAGAGGTTTTTTACTTTTTGACTATATACCCCATCTTTTCGGGTATCACGCCGCGCACCCCGCCGAGCGGCGCTTCGCTGTCGCCCCTGTATCTGGGAATCAAATGCATATGCGCGTGCATCACGGACTGCCCGGCGCAGCTGTTGCAGTTGACGCCGAAGTTGTAGCCGTCGGGACTGTATTTTTCTTCGATCAGTTTCTTTCCCTTGTGGAGCAGCTCGAGCATCGCCGCTTCCTCTTCCGGCTTCAGATCGAAATAGTTCTGCACGTGCCTTTTCGGGATTATCAGCATATGCCCCTCGTTCACCGGCATAGCGTCGAATACCGCGTACGCCAGATCGTTTTCAAGCGCGTAGTCGTCAAGCCTACAGAATATACATTCCATCCGTCATTCGTCCTTATCTTTGAATTTTTCCGTAGGCGCGTCTCCCCAGAGAGAGTCCAGTCTGTAAAAGTCGCGTCCTTCGCGGCTCAATATATTTACAATGAGATCCCCGGCGTCTATAAGAGTCCATCTTGTGCTCGTCTCTCCTTCGACGCGGTAGCCGATTCCCATTTCGTCGAGCGCGTCCTTCGCGGTATCCTTCAGCGTTTTCGCGTTGAGTTCGGAGCGCGCGACCGCGACGATAAAGACGTCGGCAAATCCAGATACCTCGCTTAGGTCGTGCGCGCTGACTTCGACGGCGTGCTTGTCAAGGAGCGCATTTATCAGTTTCGTGTAAGGCGCGCAGAAATTTTTTTCCTCTTCCGACATTGCGTTTATCACTCTCCATTCTCACTATTGATTGCCGTTCGTTATGCTTAACATATTATCGAGCAGTCTTACCAGTCTTTCGTAGTCGTGCCCCGCTATTATCGACGCGTAAAAGGCCTGCTTGCTCGGACGCACGAGGTTTTTCGGGATATCGAGCAGTTCGCCGAGTTTTTTGGCGCTCGTCTTGACTCCCTCGCCCGCGTTCGTCGGATACACGACGCAGGAATAGCGGTAGTCGAAATGCTTGGCGTTGCCGGAGTGCACTACGTCTACGCCGAGCTGCTGAAGGCGAGTCGCGACCTCGGAGCCGACGCCGGACTTCCCCACTCCGTTGAGCACCGCCACGGCCTCGGGCATCGACTTTACAAGGCTTATTATATCCTCTCTCTCCGGCTTCCTGTCGGCCCTCTTTTTTGACGGCGAAGAATCTCCTGATGCTCCTACCGCGCTTTCGGCGCCGTCGGAGGATGTATCGTCTCCGGCCGTCGAGAAATCTACCTGCCTTGCGTTCCTGCCGTTGCCTTCGGTCACGTCGCCCGAGACAAGCGCGTCTATCGAGGCGTTGAGAAAGGCCTTGGCCGCGTCCAAGTCGCCCTTCCAGTAGCTCAGATTATCGATCATGACAGGCTCCCCCGGAAGCACCGAGAAGAACATCCTTTCGCGGCCGAGCTCGTTCTGGATAAAGCCGGCGAGCTGGACGGCCAGAGTCGGCGACATGTCGGATCTGAAGATCTTCATCGCTTGAGAGGCGAGCTCAGGAAATTTTATTATCACGCGCGGATCGTAGGCCTTTTTGATGACGGCCTTGATGAACTGCTGCTGGCGCTGTATGCGTCCGATATCCCCGAGCGCGTCCTTCCGGAAGCGGACGTAGTTCAACGCCGCCCTCCCGTCGAGCAGTTGCTTGCCCGGCTGGAAGTTTATGTCGAGCTTACCGGCCCTGTCCACGTAGCGCATCCTCTTCTGAATGTCGATCTCCACGCCGCCGAGCATGTCCACAAATTCGGGGAAGCTGTCGTAGTCTACTACGACGTAGTAAAGAATCGGCTCTTCCAGATATTTTTCCACCGTCGCCTTCATCAGGTCCGGGCCGCCGTACGCGAACGCATGGTTCAGCTTCTGCGTGCCGTGATGTGGAATCTGCACTCTTGTGTCGCGCGGCAGCGATATCACGCGCAGGTCTTTGTCGTCTATGTCTATCGCTATGAACAAAATGGTGTCTGAGCGCCTCGAGCCTTCGACGTTATCCTCCCCCATCAGCAATATGTTGAATTTTCCCTGCTGCTTGAAAAGCTCAGAGTAGCTTAAGTCTTCCTTTTTCTTCGTTTCGTTTTCGAAAGCGGTCATTATATCGTCCTTTGTGGAGTGCCACGCGAAATAGATTCTCGCGGCGGCTCCCCCGCCTAACGCAAGAAGGCCGCAGAGAACGATTAAAAACAAGCTCATAGGTTTTTTCACCAAAGACTCCCCCGTCTAATTTATATAGAGAGATTTTTTTCTGATAAAGCGCTCGACCGCGGTAGGCACCATGAATTTGATGCTCCTGCCGGTCTTTATGCGTTCGCGCAGCTCGGTGCTGGAGATCGCGAGAAGCGGAATCTCCAGCGGTATTATCCTCTCGCGGAGATCCTGCGGCAGCTCTTCCATCCTTTTGTGCGTGTAGCCGTAGCGGCTGACGGCTACAAAGCGGCAGAGCTGCATTATTTCCTCGGGATTTTTCCATGAGACTATGTCGAGCACCGCGTCGAGCCCCGTTATAAAATAGAAGAGCACGCCCTCGTACTCCGGCATCGCGCGCAGCGTGCGGAGCGTATCGATGGTGTAGCTCTTTCCCGCGCGGTCGATCTCCACTCGTGATACGCTGAAGTATGGGCAGTTTACAGTGGCGAGTTCGGCCATTATATAGCGGTCTTCTGCCGACGTTACATGCTGCTTTCCTTTGTGTGGAGGCTGTCCGGTAGGAACGAATATCACCTCGGAAAGCCCCAGCGCCGCATGGGCCTCGTCGGCGGCGAGGAGGTGACCGTTATGTATCGGATCAAAGGTGCCCCCCATGATTCCTATTTTGCGTATTTCTGCCATCACACTACGCTCCACTTTATCTTGTATCTTCCGGGCGCGGCCTTTCAGGCGTCAAGCCTGCTCGCCGTCTACGAATCTCCGTCGGAAGGCCCGATATCCCCTTCGCCGTTCGCATATCCTGTATCTTCTTCGTCATCCTCCGGATAGTAGTCCGGGTAGAAATTGAATTCCTTGTATCCGATGCTCACGCTGTCGCCCGAAACCGCGCCTGCGGCCTCCAGCAGCTCTTCTACCTTGTACTTACGAAGCATGCGCGTAAAGCGCGCGAGGCTCTCCTCCTGTGTGACGTCGCAGCGCTCGGCGAAGTTTTCCAGCTGCCTGTGCAGAATCCTGTAGCCGCCTCCGTGCATCGCTATGATCTGTATTTTGGCGCGCTTCCTGTTCGGCGTGGTTTGGGGCGCTTTTTCTTCTATTGCGAAGAGCCTCACGCCGCTGTGCGGGCGCGGGTTGCTCTTCACGAATTTTACTATCTCCTCCGCCGCGGCCGGTATGCCCTCTTCGGTCAGCGCGCTTGTGACGATCATCTTCGCTCCGGCTTTCGCGAAGTATCGGGAGAGCCTATCGAAGAGCTCCTCGGCGTTTTCTTCGCCGACCTCGTCAGACTTGTTCGCCGCCACTAAGAACGGACGCTTGTCAAGGGCGCCGTCGTATTTCCTCATTTCCTCGCGGATTATTTCAAAATCATTGATTATTTTATCATAATCGCCGCTTTCAAGGCTCAAAACGTGCACGAGCAGCCGCGTCCTTTCAACGTGGCGCAGGAATTCGAGCCCGAGCCCCCTGTTCTCGTGCGCGCCCTCGATAAGCCCCGGCAGATCCGCTATCACGATGTTTTCGTCGCCGGTGTCCAATACCCCGAGGTTAGGCGACAACGTCGTGAAGGGATAGTCCGCGATCTTCGGCTGAGCGTTTGAAATCGCAGCGAGGATGCTCGACTTGCCGGCGTTTGGAAGCCCTACGAGCCCGACGTCCGCTATAAGACGCAGCTCAAGGCGAAGCAGCATCTCCTCGCCCATCTCGCCCATCTCGCAGAAGCGCGGCGCTTTGCGCTTTGAACTCGCGAAGTATCTGTTGCCGCGTCCGCCGCGTCCGCCGCGCGCCGCAACGAAGCAGTCGCGGGGCTCCACGAGATCCGCACAGCCTTCGCCGGTTTCAGCGTCGTATATCAGAGTGCCGCAGGGCACGTAGACGACCTTGTCTTCGCCCGCCCGTCCGTTCTTCGCCGCCCCGCTGCCGTGCCCTCCGTTTTCGCCCTTTATATGGTGCATATATTCGAGGTCCGCGAGCGTCTGGAGGCTGTTCGTCGCTTCGAATATGACGCTTCCGCCGCGCCCGCCGTTCCCTCCGTCGGGGCCGCCGTACGGTTTGAAGCGCTCGCGCAGGAAGCTCATGCAACCGTTTCCGCCGCGCCCCGCTTTGACGGAAATACGCAGCGAATCAACAAATTTCATTTGTCCACCTCTTGACGCTGATCATCGAAAAAAAGGGGGCTCCTCAAGGGCCCCCGATAATTTACCGCCGCCGGTTAGTAGTATGGATGTCATATAACCAGCGTAACGTTGTTTTTATTCTGCCGGCTCCTCGACGAGAGGCTCGACGGTTATATATTTGCGGTCGGCCTTTGTCTGGAAGCGGACCCTGCCCGGTACAAGAGCGAATATCGTGAAATCGCGTCCGAGGCCCGTGTGCCGCCCCGGATGGAACTTCGTGCCGCGCTGACGAACGATGATCGTCCCGGCGTTTACGAACGAACCGTCTCCGCGTTTGACGCCGAGATATTTAGGCTGACTGTCGCGACCGTTTGTAGAACTGCCCTGACCTTTTTTATGCGCCATAATAAAATATCCTCCTGTGCAAAACTAAGCGTTGATCGCTTCGATCTGGACGAGTGTGTACTGCTGCCTGTGTCCGCGGAACTTGCGATAGTTTTTCTTTCTGCGGTATTTGAAGACGATGATCTTGTCCTCCTTGCCGCTTTCAAGAATCTTCGCCGTGACCTTGGCTCCTTCAACATAGGGCGTTCCGATTACCGCGCCGTCGTCTTTGCCGAGGAGAATGACCTTGTCAAACTCGACATTTGCGCCCTCTTCGGCGTGAATCTTTTCCACTCTGAACTTGTCGCCTTCGGCAACCCTGTATTGCTTTCCGCCCTGTTCGATTACTGCGTACATCTTGATTTTCCTCCTCCGCTGTATGCCAGGCAGCCAAAAGACATTTTAAAGCCCGCACCAAGCGTATTCTAAAACTCGACCAGTATATGAAATAATCGTTGCGCTGTCAAGCTCGGACGATAATTCGTCTAAGCCCTTCTGCAGCTTTTCAATAGATACGTTGCGCCGACAAAGCCGTATAAAAGAAATTCCTGAAATGAGGCAAAGATAATAATTGCGGACGAACGCAGCGGTCTTCCGGCTCAACATGAAAATAGAAGATTCGTAACTGATTTCATTCGGCGGGAGATGATCGACCGGGTTTTCTGGCGACGCAGTGCAACCTCATCCTATTCCTTTTTTCAAGTTTTTCCACCGAAAAGCCGGCTAAGCGGCACATCTCTTTTATCTCGTTCGGGGTGTACATTTTCACATCGCCATATCCCGCAAGATTAAGGAGCGGCATTTCTACACGGGCGATGAACCATTGTATCAATCTGTTATCTGAGGTGAATTCTCTCAATATCAACCGACCCCCCGCCTTCAAACATCTGAAGGCGCCGTTGAAAAAAGCCTGCGGATTTGGATAGTGGTGCATACTTTGAGAGCAAATAATCACGTTGAAGCTGTTATCCGCGAAAGGGAGGTCTTCACAGTCGCCTATTACAAATTCAGCGTTCGGAAGATGCTTGGCCCGCGCCGCTTCAATCATCGTAGGAGTCAGATCGATGCCGGTATAAAGCCTGTCCGGATATTTTTCACTCAATAACGAAAGCATAGGCGCCGTGCCGCAGCCGGCGTCCAGAAGCGTTTGAAAATCCTCTTTCTCTATTTCTTCCAGGATATCGGGATAGTCGTGCCTGCACAGCTTATAAACGCCGGTACTGTCGCTCTCGTATTTACTCGCCGCTCTCGTAAACTCCTTAATGGACAGCTCTTTGTACTGCCGACTCGTTTTTGCCATTTCGCTCTCCCCTGCCCGCAGAGGCGTTAATCTCTTTTTTGCACCAGGCCCTGCACGGCATTTTGCCTCCATAGAAATACATTCTTCTTCATCTCTATTAATTAAGTTAGCAATAACTAACTTAATTAGATTAGCATTGCCTCTCTTGTTTGTCAAATTTCATCTGAATTTTTATCTTCAGCTTTTGTCTTGCTGCGCCACTTCCGTGCGTCTGCGGCGCCGAGCGGTAGATGCTATAATAGTCGGCGGACATCTCTTAGAGCGGAGGTTTCTCAAATGGCGAAGCAGCAGCCGGAGGGCGTTTATCTTTACATAAATGACGGAGGAGAGCGTTTCATTACGATCGTAGACGCTTACGGCATCGCAAATATGCTGCCGTGGAAGCAGCGCGGGGAGACGGACAACATCATTGAAAAAAGCTGGAATTTGAGCGGAGACTTCATAAGGCTGAAAATTTCCGACTAAAAAACACGGCGTCCGCCTGCCTGAGCGGACGCCGCTTCGCTGCGCTTTTGAAATGACGCGTTTATTTCACGGATATCTTTTCCGCGCTTATTTTTTCAAACCATTCGCGGACTTCCTCCGCGTCCTTTTCATAGCCCTTTCTTCCCATCAGCCCGTAGGTGTATTTTTTGCCCTGTTCCACGCCGGGCTGGTCGAACGGGTCTATCCCCATAGCGCGCCCCGTCAGCGCCGTCAAATATTCGTAGAAGAAGATCAGCCCGCCGAGGCTTTCCGCGTCGAGCCTCTCCATCTCTATCCAGAGCAGCGGCCTGCCGCTCTTGACGATCGCTGCCGCCGTGCTCTTCGCCTCAAGGTTCAGCATCTCGCCTATTTCCTGCCCTTCGAGGTATTTCAGCGGCGCCAGTTCTTCTCGCTCGACCTTCGGCACCGCTACCTCGCCGCCGTGGTCGCCAAAGCAGATGATGGTGAAGAATTTGTCGTCCGGCCCCTCCGTGTAGAGCTGTACCTGCGAGTGCTGGTCTATCGCGCCCAATGCGCGCACCGGCGTCGTGCCGAGGCCGTTTTTGCCGAGGCTTTCGGCCCACAGCTGGGCGTACCATTCGGCGAAGTAGGCCATCTTCGACGAATAGGGCATGATCACGGACATATCTCTCTTTTCGCTTTCGTGGAGTATGTGGAGCGCCGCGGCCTTCATAGCGGGATTCCTGTCAAAATCCTTTTCCTCCGTCAGGAAGTTCCTCATTTCGCGCGCTCCGCGCAGCAGCGCTTCGACGTCTATCCCAAGGGCCGCGGCGGTCGCCAGCCCCGCGGGGCAGAGCACCGAATAGCGGCCTCCGACGGAAGCCGGGAGCTCCATCGAGCGGCAGCCGGCGGCCTTCGCGAAGGCGCGGAATATCCCCTTCTCGGGGTCCGTTATGACGAGGAGGTCCTCGTCGTTCTGCCCTTTTTTGATCAGTTCTTCGCGGAACCACAAGAACTGCGCCATAGTCTCGGCCGTCGAGCCTGATTTGCTGACGCCGACGAGGGCCGTGCGGCCGCTTCCCGCAAGCTCCATTATCGAACGCGCTTTGTCGGGGTCGGGGTTGTCCGCGAGGTAAAATTTCGGCCCTTTTGTTCTTTCGTTGTAAAAGCCGCCGAGCAGCGCCTGGTTGAGCATCAGATTCCCCAACGCCGAGCCGCCGATGCCCACCTGTATTATGCTGTCGTAGCCTGAGAGCCATTTCGCAGTTTTTTCGATCTCGCCCGCGCCGCAGTCGGGCAGCGCCATCCATCCGTGCCCCGGTATTTCGGCCGGCGTGCCCTTTAGCCAATCCATCGCGCCGCTCAGCCGTGCGCCGTATCTTTCCCTTAACGCCTCGGACGACAGAGCGCTGCCTCCGAAAGAGGCGCCGAAGGAAAAGGAAATTTTTTTCATGGCGTCCCTTGCCCTCAGCCGCTTATGCCGAGGGCGGCTTTGATCTCGTCGGGCTGGTAGCCGACGATGTACTTTTCGCCGATCTTCGTGACGGGCACGGCCATCGTCTTCGTTTTCTTTACAAGCTCCATCGCCGCCTCGCGGTCGCCGGATATATCCATCGCCGTGTATTTTATCCCGAGACCGTCGAGAAGTTCTTCCACTTTCCTGCACCATGGGCAGCTTTTTGAAACATAAACGTTTACATCCATTTCTTTCACGCTCCTTTGCCGATATTATACAGCACGAAATGCGCCGGCATTATCAATATGACTGGAAGTTTTTCGCCGTTCGGTGACAATGTCACCCTTTAAGAGAAATATTTGCGTTTGGCGCAAAAAATTTGGAGTATACCACAAAATACAAAATTCTTTTATGGTTGGTTTGCCTATTTATGCCTATGAATATTGCATAATTTTCGAAATTGAGCTAAATTTAATAACGGTTTGCGGAACGGGAGAGATATGGGCGTCTATGCCCATATATTTTTAGAGGAGGTACATCATGTTCAAAATAGTTTCAAAGCAGAAGCTCGCGCCGAAAGAGTTCGACTTTTGGGTCGAAGCGCCGCGCATCGCCGCTCACGCGAAGGCCGGACAGTTCGTCGTCCTTCGGGTCGACGACAACGGCGAGAGAATCCCTCTCACTATAGCCGACTACGACAAGGATAAGGGGCTCATCCGCCTTATCTTCCAGGTCGTAGGCAAGACGACCGCCGCCATGTCCACCCTCAGCGCCGGCGACTGCCTAAGGGACATTTCCGGCCCTCTCGGAACTCCGAGCGAGATAGAGAATTACGGCACCGTCATGATGGTCGGCGGCGGCGTGGGGATAGCCGCGCTCTACCCCATCATCAAGGCTCTGAAAGGGGCCGGCAACAAGGTCGTCACGATACTCGGCGGGCGCACGTCGAGCCTCGTCATCATGAAGGACGAATGCCGCAAATATTCCGACGAACTTATCGTAACGACGGACGACGGCTCCGAAGGGATGAAGGGCGTAGTCACCGAGGCGATGAAGATGGTAGTCGAGCGCGGCGACAAGGTCGACAGGTGCTGGTGCATCGGCCCCTCGATCATGATGAAGTTCGGCACGAAGGCCGCCAAAGAGCTCGGCCTGCCGATCTGGGTGTCGCTCAATCCGCTTATGGTCGACGGCACGGGGATGTGCGGCTGCTGCCGCGTAACGGTCGACGGCAAGATATTCTTCGCCTGCGTCGACGGCCCCGAGTTCGATGGGCACAAGGTCAACTGGGACGAGTTTATGAGCCGCCTCCGCCAGTATAAGGACGAAGAAAAGATCTCGATGGAAAAATTTGAAGCTGAAGTGGGTGAACAGACATGGCTGTAACATTCTCCAAACAGAAAACGCCGATAAAGGAACAGGATCCGCAGGTACGCAGAAGCAACTTCGAAGAGGTGTGCCTAGGCTATACGCTCGAAGAGGGCAAGATAGAGGCGGGGCGCTGCCTGCAGTGCAAAACTAAGCCCTGCATCAACGGCTGCCCTGTCAAGATAGACATCCCGGCGTTCATAAAATGCATCAGAGAGGGCGACATGCCCGGCGCCGCCGAGATCATGGACAAATACACGAACCTTCCCGCAGTCTGCGGCCGCGTCTGCCCGCAGGAGTCGCAGTGCGAGGGGCTCTGCACCGTCGGCAAGATGAAGGATTACGAGCCTGTGTCGATCGGAAAGCTCGAACGCCTCGTCGCCGACTGGAAGTACGCACAGAAGGATATTGCGCCTAAGGCCTACGCCGGCGAAAAGAAGGGCAGGGTCGCGGTAGTCGGCTCGGGCCCCTCCGGCCTCACGGTCGCTGGAGACCTCGCCAAGATGGGCTACGAGGTAAAGATATTCGAAGCCCTGCACGCCGCCGGCGGAGTCCTCATCTACGGCATTCCGGAATTCCGCCTTCCGAAGAAGATCGTAAAGATGGAGATCGAAGCGATGCAGAAGTTAGGCGTCGACGTCGAGACCGACGTTGTGGTCGGCAAGACGATAACGATGCAGGAGATAATGCGGGAATACGACGCCTGTTACATCGCCGTCGGCGCCGGCGCCCCGCACTTCCAGGGTGTTCCCGGCACGACGCTCAACGGCGTCTACTCCGCGTCCGAATACCTCACGAGAATCAACCTCATGCACGGCTATGAATTCCCGAAGTTCGACACGCCGGCGAAAAAGGCGAAGAAAGTCGTCGTAATCGGCGGCGGAAACGTCGCGATGGACGCCGCGCGTTCGGCAAAGCGTCTCGGGGCCGACAAAGTCACGATCGTATACCGCCGCTCGCTCGCCGAACTCCCCGCACGCATCGAAGAATACCACCACGCGGTCGAAGAGGGAATCATCTTCAACTGGCTGACGAACCCGACGGAATACGTCGACGACGGCGAGGGCAAGCTGAAGGGGGTAAAGGTCATAAAGATGGAGCTCGGCGAACCCGACACCTCTGGGCGCCGCCGTCCCGTTCCCGTCGAGGGCAGCGACTTCTTCATCGAAGCGGACTGCGCCATCGAAGCGATCGGCCAGGGCGCGAACAGGGTCCTCCTTTCGACGTTCCCTGAGCTGAAGCTCAACAAGAAGGGCTACATCGAAGCCGACGAGAAGACGGGCGCGACGTCCGTACCAGGAGTCTTCGCTGGCGGAGACATCGTGACGGGCGCGGCGACGGTCATACTCGCGATGGGCGCGGGCAAAGACGCCGCAGTGGCGATAGACAAGTACATCACCGAGAAAAAGGCCGCTAAGTAGTCGGGCTCGCCTTTCGCAATAAGCAAAACGGCCCTTCACCGCGCGGTGAAGGGCCGTTTTGCTGCTGTCCTATTAATTTTATGGGCGCCGCTCGTTTGGACGCCCTCCAGGCCTCGCAGAGCAGCGGGCCTCTCCGCATTCGAGCGCGCCGAGCTTTTCTGCAAGCCAACGCCGCGCGGGATGTTCCCCCATCCCGAGCCATGTGGCGGTCTGAAGGTGCAGGCACTTAACGGCGTTAGGCGCGACGGAGGCGTCTATGCCGCCGACGCCGAGCCGCGACAGCACATCAACAGCCTTCTTGCTCATCGGCGCCGTGAGCGAGGCGCCGGCCGCGCGCAGGCGCAGCGCGGCGTAATCTTTGTGCATTTTTCTCACCGCTTCGGGCGTCCGCTCGAATAATTTTTCAAGCTCCGCTATCAGCCGCGCGGCTTCGAGCTCTCCGCAACGACGGTCGAGGAAGGGGCATGTTAGCCAAAAGAGGGTCGGAAAGGGAGAGCCCGAGCGCGAGAGCGGAGAGGAAACTATGACCTGAGGAAAGCCGCTTTTGCAACGCTTCGCTACGGCGATCACGGAGGAAGCGTCGAACTTTCTCTTCTTCATCTGTTTTGCGAGGGATTCGACGTCGCTTTCGCTAACGCCGCTCCAAAAAGCCGGAAGAGATATCTCTTCCGGCTTAAGTTTTTTTTCTGGATCGCCGGCGGGCACTTTATTTTTTCCCCTGCTGGCCGCCGGTCCTTCTTTTCGTGCCGCTGCGCTGCGCCTTGTTTTTGCTGTTCAGATCCGCCATTTTTTCAACGCTGAATTTGAGGAAATTCGTCAGCTTTTTTTCAAAGTCCTCTTCGCGGTGCGCCGGCTGGCGGACCTCCCTTGCCTGCAGCGCTTTTATTGAGAGGTCGATGCGGCCCTTATCGTCGATCTTGATGACCTTGGCTGTGACCTTCTGCCCTATCTCGAGGACGTCCTCTACTTTCTTCACGTAGTTCTGAGAGAGCTCGGAGATATGGACCATGGCCTTCTGCCCTGATTCAAGCCTCACAAACGCTCCGTAGGGCGCAACGTGTTCCACCGTTCCGCTCACCGTTTCTCCTACGCTTACCGCGGGTACTGTCGCAGCCGCCTTCTCTGCCATTTGCTTCTTCTGACCTCCACAGTTATTTTAAAGAAAACATTTAATTCCACGCGACACGAAATTTAAACTCCGTACATTGTACCATATTTTTCCAGCGCTGCAATGTAAAGTTTATTTAACGGCCCTTTCGAGCGCTTCGATTACGCGTTCGGCCTGCATCGGCTTTATGAAGAAATCCGCCGCTCCGGCGCGGATAGCCTCGATGACCTGCGTCTGCTGGTTCATAGTGCTCGCCATCACGACCACCGCCTCGGGGTGTTCGCCTCTTATCTCTTTCAGCGCGGCGATGCCGCCCATATCCGGCATCGCAATGTCGAGCGTCACGATATCGGGCTTGAGCTCGTCGTACAGGCGCACGGCCTCTCTACCGTTTTCGGCTTCGCCTGCGACTTCGTAGCCGTTCCTCAACAGTATATCCTTCAGCAGCATGCGCATATGTATGGAATCTTCGGCGATAAGCACTTTTTTCTTCATCTGCGGCACCCCTCTCGCGCTATTTTGCGGCTATGCCGAGCTCTTCAAGGAAGAGCGGGCTCAGCACCTTGATATAAGTTCCCTTCATCCCCAGGCTTCTGCTTTCTATTATACCAGCGCTTCCAAGCTTCCTCAAAGCGTTGACTATAACGCTTCTCGTGACGCCGACGCGGTCCGCCACTTTGCTGGCGATCACTACGCCCTCTGGGCCGCCGAGGTCCTCTATTATATGGCGGACGGATTCTACCTCGGAATAAGAGAGCGCGCGCATAGCCATCTGTACGACGAGGCGTTCGCGTCCGCGCTCTTCGATCGATTTGCCGCGGTCGTTCAGTATTTCAAGCCCGACCACAGTCGAAAGATATTCGGCGAGGACCAGGTCCCTCGTGTCGAAAGGACAGCCGAAGCGCGCGAGTATCAGAGTGCCGAGCCTCTCGCCGGCGCCGTTGATGGGAACTATCAGTACGTGCTTATTCGAATAGGCGCAGGGCTGATCGGCGTAGGCGCAGAGCCCGTGGTCGGTGTGGTTTAGCACCGATTCGTGGAACTGGTTGACCTTTTCGGCATACTGAGCCGGCATAGAGCCCTTTATAAGAATGTCGGACATTATCGGGCAGTCGTATTCGCTGATCCATGCGTAGCCGAGGATTTTTCCCTCTTTATCTATAACGTAGACGTTGGCGGCCGACAGGTCCGACATAAGGCGCGAAAGTTTCGGGTAATCCGGCATAGCGTGGTCTTTTCTCGCCTGCAGCACGCGGCTGACGACTCTCGTCTTCTCAAGCAGATCCTGCATCGCAGACTGGTTCATTATCTTGGGTCTGTTCTCAATTAATTCCTTCGGTGTTTCCATCTCGTAAAATGCCTCCTGATCTTCTTCTTATCCTATTTTCCTTCCGCATCAGCCGTGAAAAATCACGTCAGCTTTTCTCTTTTCAAGCGCTATCGGATGTGCGTCCAGATAGCTTTTCTTCACCTGCTCGGTCGTTATCGCGAGGTAGCGCTGCGTGGCCGCGATGCTCTCGTGTCCGAGCATCTCCTGCACGAATCTCAGCGGCGCGCCCTTTTCCAGCATATGAGTGGCGCAGCAGTGGCGCAGCGTATGGGGCGTCACGCCGTGCAGCCCCACGCGCGCCGCCGCTCGCAGCACCACCCTGTCTACCGTGCGCACCGTGAGCCGCCCCTTGCCGTTGGCCGAAGGAAAGACGGGCGCCTTCGTATCGACGCAGCTGACGTCCCTCCACTCGGAAAGGTGCCTCTGCTGCGGAACGCCGAAGGGCACGAGGCGTTCCTTCGATCCCTTGCCCATTATCCGCAGCATGCGCTCTTCAAGCTCTACCTTGTCCCAGTCGAGCCCGATCACCTCGGAGACGCGCAGCCCCGAGCCGTACATCATTTCAAGCAGAAGCCTGTCGCGCGCGAAGCTCTTCGATTTCTCGTCGAAGCCTTCGTTGATAAGCTTCATAGTCTGCTCGAAAGAGAGCGCACGCGGGACGGCCTCGCTTTTTTTAGGACCTTTCAGCCCCAGCGAAGGGTCGCGATTCGCTTTTCCATTCGCGAAAAGCCACGCCGTAAAGCCGCGCACCGCCGAAAGCCTCCTTGACGCGGAGCTCTTCGCTTCGCCGAAGCCAAGTATGCTGCTCAAAAATATCCTTATCGAACGAGTATCCACGTCGCGCACATTTACGATCTGCTGGTTTAAGAGGTATTCCTTGAAATGATTAAGGTCTACCCTGTAGTTTATCGTAGTGTGCTTTGACTTTCCCTGCGATTCCAGATATTCGATATATGATTCGATGCTTTCCGATATATCTTCTTTCATGATGGGTATTGTAGCAGGAAAATTGTAAATATCAAGGGAAATTTTAAGAAAATTCACAAGTAACTGTACAATGCGCACCATTTAACAAAGTTGTGCGGCATATGCGTATATGCGTTTTATTTTTATTCACGAGTATACTTTAAGTTATTTTACGAGATTCCGGCTGAAGACGCGCCTTGGCAGCGCGGCAAATCAAAGGCTTGGGTCGTTTTTTTCGAAGAGCCCGGCGTTTCCCGCGATGAACTTTTCAAGCGCCGCGGCAGAGCGCGACGCGTAGGCCTGGCAACGTTCGGTGCGCTTATAGATTTTTCTGCCGGAGAGCTTGGGGAATATTCCCAGGTTAACGTTCATAGGCTGGAAGGCCTCGGGCAGCGCGCTCTGAAGGTAATTTATCAGAGAGCCGACGGCAGTCTCGCGAGGGAAGGAGAAACCAGGCAGTCCGCGGATACCGGCATAGGCGAAGAGCGCGGCGGCGAGCCCCGTCGCCGTGCTTTCCATGTAGCCTTCGACGCCAGAGGCCTGCCCGGCTAAATATAGGGCTTCGCGCCCGCGAAAGCGGAGCTTTGCGTCGAGCGCCTCGGGCGCGCATACGAAAAGATTTCTGTGCATGACTCCCTTGCGGACGAACTCCGCGTTACGCAGCGCGGGGATGAGGCGGAAGACCCTCTCCTGCTCCCCCCACTTCAAATTAGTCTGGAAGCCGACGATGTTGTAAAGAGTCCCCTCGTTGTTGTCCTGCCGCAGCTGGACTACCGCGTAGGGCTCGGCGCCGGCGTTCGCGTCCCTGAAGCCGACGGGACGCAGCGGGCCGTAGAGCAGCGTCTGCTCCCCGCGCTTCGCTATCACCTCGACCGGAAGACAGCCCTCGAATCGGCGGGCTCCCTCCTCTTCGAAGCTGTGCCGCGGCGCGGTCTCGGCGTTCACCAGCTCACGCCAGAAGAGCGCGTACTCCTCTTTGTTCATCGGGCAGTTTATGTAATCCCCCTCCGTGCCGTAGCGGTTTGCACGAAAGGCCTTAGTCATATCGACGGTCGATATGTCCACTATAGGCGCGACAGCGTCGAAGAAGTATAAAAATTTTTCTCCAGTGAGCTCGGAGATAGCCTTCGCCATAGCGTCGCTCGTTAAAGGCCCAGTCGCGATTATCGCCGGCTCGCGCGGAATTTCCGTCAGCTCTTTGCGTACGACTTCTACGTTCGGATGCTCCGATACGAGGTCGTTTACGAGGCGCGCGAAGGCGTTCCTGTCGACCGCAAGCGCATTTCCGGCTGGGACTCTGCTCTCTTCCGCGCACTTCATTATCAAACTGTCCATGCGCGAAAGCTCCGCCTTCAGGATACCGGCCGGCGTCGTCGTCCTCTCGCCGCCGAGCGAATTGCTGCAGACCAGTTCCGCGAGCAGCGGCGTTTCGTGCGCCGGCGTCATTTTGCCTGGGCGCATCTCGTACAGCCTGACCTGGACGCCGCGCGCGGCAAGCTGCCAGGCCGCCTCTGAGCCGGCGAGGCCGCCGCCGGCGATTATCACTTCTCCGCTACATGTCGCCGTCATTCGTTTCCTGCGGCTGTTCGGCCGCGGCCCCCTCCTTGCCAGGCTTCTTCCACGACACATAGTCGCATTCAGGGTAGCGCGTGCAGCCGTAGAAGAAGCGCCCCGCCGTCTTGCCCTTGGAGGCTCTGCGGCGGACGAGCTCCCCTTCGCCGCACTTCGGGCATTTTATGCCGGTCGATTTAACTATCTTCCTCGTGTACTTGCATTCGGGATAGCCGCTGCAGGCTATGAATTCGCCGAAGCGCCCGCGCTTTATCACGAGGTCCTTGCCGCACTCCGGGCAGCTTTCGCCTATCTTCTCCGGTTCCGGTCTCATACTTTCGGCGTTCTCCGAGACGTCGTCGACCTTCGGCTTGAATTCGTCCCAGAAGCCCGAAACGAGCTTTTTCCATTCGACGCCGCCGGATTCGACTTGGTCGAGCTCTTTCTCCATATTCGCCGTGAAGCCCTCATTTATTATCGAAGGGAAGTATCTTACTAAGAAATCGTTTACGACGCGTCCCAGCTTCGTCGGCACGAGCCGCTTGTCTTCCTCGCCGCGCTCGACGTAGCCGCGCAGCGAGAGCGTGTCTATTATCGTAGCGTAGGTCGACGGACGCCCTATGCCCTTTTCTTCAAGTATCTTGACGAGCCCCGCCTCCGTGTAGCGTGGCTGAGGCTGCGTGAATTTCTGTTCTCTCGTTACTTCCGTTACGGAAAGCTCTTCGCCGACGACCGCCGGCTCCATAGCCACGTCCTTTACGCCGAGCGGATAGACGCGCCCCCAGCCGTCGAAGGTGACGACGGCGCCGGACTGTTTCATCTGGTAATCGGCCGACGAGCATATCAGATTGGTGCGCGCGACTTTCGCATCGCGCATCTGGCTGGCGATGAAGCGGCTCCAGATAAGCTCGTAAAGCCTGAACTGCTCGGCCGTCAGGTGATCCTTTATCGATTCCGGAGAAAGCGACGCGTCAGTCGCGCGGATCGCTTCGTGGGCGTCCTGCGCCCGCCCCTTCGGCGCGTACTCTCTCGGCCTCTCGGGAAGATATTTTTCGCCGAAGGCGGCCGCTATGAATGAGCGCGAAGCCTCGAGGGCCTCCGGCGCAAGGCGCAGGCTGTCGGTGCGCATGTAGGTGATGAGGCCGGTAGGGCCGCGTCCCGGTATGTCGACGCCTTCGTAGAGACTCTGAGCCACCCTCATCGTGCGCTTCGGCGCAAAGCCGAGACGGCGCGAGGCCTCCTGCTGAAGAGTGCTAGTTCTGAAGGGCGGGTTCGGTTCGCGTCCGCTTTCTTTCGTTGAAAAGTCGTCGACGACGAGCGTACCGGCCCTGATCTCGCGCTCGACTTTAAGAGCTTCCTCTTCGTTTGCAATTGTGAAGGTTTTGTTTTTATACTTTTCGACGCGAAGCTTGTACTGCCTGCCGTCGGCGCTTTCTGCTTCCACATCTATGAGCCAGTATTCTTCCGGGATGAAGCGCTCTATCTCCTCTTCGCGCTCGCAGACTATGCGCAGCGCTACGGACTGCACCCGCCCCGCAGAAAGTCCGCGCTGCACTTTATACCAAAGCAAAGGGCTCAGCTCATAGCCTACAAGGCGGTCGAGCACTCTGCGAGCCTGCTGGGCTTCGACGAGCTTCATATTTATGACGTCGGGCTCTGAGATGGCACTCTTGACGCCGCGCTCAGTTATCTCGTGCATTCTGATGCGGCAGCGCCTGTCGGTCTCGATGCCGAGCAGGGTCGCGAGATGCCAGGCGATAGCCTCCCCCTCACGGTCGGGGTCGGAGGCGAGGATCGTATAGGCGCTTGCGGCCGACGCTCCTTTAAGCGTTTTTATCAGGTCGGCCTTGCCGCGCACCTGTATATATTCCGGCTCGAAGCCGTGCTCCACGTCTATTGCGAGGCGTCCCTTAGGTAGGTCGAGCACATGGCCGACGCTCGCCAAGACCCTGTATTTCGGGCCGAGTATCTTTTCCAGAGTCCTTGCCTTCGCCGGAGATTCGACGACGACGAGGGTCTTCCCGCCGTACGTGGCGAATTTTGCCCCGCTTTTCCTGGCGGGGGCTTTGGCCGAGGCTCTTTTGAGAGCTTTTTTCTCAATAGAGGCCTGCGCTGCGGCGCTTTTCGCGCCCGGAGCGGCTTTTTTAGCGGCGGCCTTCGCCGTCTTTTTTTCCGGCGCCGTCTCCTTCTTTTTAGCACTTTTGCCTGCGCTTTTCTTTATCTCTTTCTTTGCGCCGTCGTCCTCTGTATTTTTTTTAGCGGGCATCCGCGGTGCACCTCATTTCTCACAACTTGCGTCTTATGCTGTAGCGTCCCGGGGCCGACATGAAGACGAGCCCCTTTGCCGAAAGCAGCGCGATGTTCTTCAATAAATCTGACGCGCCCATTTTAACCGAGATCGAAAGGTTGTCAATCGTTGTCTCTCCGTTTTCCTTCAAAGCGGCCAATATCTTTCTATCTTCGGCGGAAAGGTCCGCGGGCTCCGCGGCGGGCGCGCCTTTCCGTTTTGCCGGCTCGATCCCGCAGGCCGTCAGGAATGCTTCGTCCGATATATAGGGGAAGGCGCCGTCGAATATCAGCCTGTTCGTCCCCTCCGAATTGTAACTGCCTATCTGCCCCGGGACCGCCCATATCTCCCTTCCAAGTCCGAGGGCGATGCGCGCGGTTATCATCGAGCCGCTTTTGAAAGGGGCTTCGACTACGACGAGCTTTTCCGAAAGCGCCGCTATGATGCGGTTCCTCTGCGGAAAGTGCCACGGCTCGCCGCCTGAGCCGAGAGGAAATTCCGATATGAGGGCGCCCTCTTCCGATATTTTGCGGAAAAGCTCCGCGTTCGACTGCGGATAAGCGACATCGACGCCTGTACCGAGCACCGCGAAGGTGTCTCCGCCGTTTTCGCAGCAGGCGCGCTGCGATTCGCCGTCGACCCCCCACGCGCCGCCGCTTACGAGCGGCATTCCGTATTCGGCGCACAACCTACCGACCCCGCGGGCGACGGCCCTGCCGTAGGAGCTCATCCTGCGAGTCCCCACAACGCCGACCCTCGGCCTTCTGCGCAGCTTTTCGATGTTTCCCTTAAAATATAGCATTAACGGCGCGTCTTTCAGTTCGCCGAGCTCCTCCGGGTAGTCGCCTCCTTCGATGAAGATCAGCGTCACGGCGGACTTCTGAGCGCGTTCGAATTCGCGCTCGGCCCACGCTTCGTTATTTGCGGCGCGGAGGCGCGCGAGCCCCTTCTCTCCGACCGCTTCCTTCGCAACGTCGGCCTTGCCGGGCTCCCACAGTTCGCGCGCCTCGGCGCCCGACATGAGGAATTTTGCGAGGACTGCGGCACCGGCGTTTATATAATTGAGCAGCATCAGCATCTTCACGCGCTCATCCATGCCGTAGCCTCCCCCTCTCTGTAACTGATGGCCTCGGCGACGTGGGCGACGCCTATCTGCGGCGAGCCTTCAAGATCCGCTATCGTGCGCGAGACTCGCAGCACGCGCGCGAGGCCGCGTCCGGAAAGCTTCACGTCTTTGAGCGACCTGAGGATAAACTGGCGCACCTCCGCCTTCATTGAGGCGTTTTTGAGCAGGAATTTCTCCGGAATCTCGGAGTTGCACTGAAAGCCGAAAGAAGCCCAGCGCTTCTGTTGAATCTCTCTCGCGGCGGCGACGCGGCCGCGAATAGTTTCGCTTTTTTCCGCTCCGCTGCTTCCCAGGGATACGAGCTCTTCGGGCAGAAGGCGCGGCACCGCTACGTGGAGGTCTATCCTGTCGAGTATCGGGCCGGATAATTTTCTTCTGTACCTTTCGATCGCAAAGGGAGAGCAGCTACAGCGCCTCTCGCTGTCGCCGGCATAGCCGCAGGGGCAGGGGTTGCACGCGGCGACCATCAGCACCTTCGCGGGGTAGACTACGCTGCCGGAAGCGCGGCTGACGGTTATCGAACCATCCTCAAGCGGCTGACGCAGCGCTTCTATCACGTCGCGCTGGAATTCCGGGAATTCGTCGAGAAAGAGCACGCCGCGCGACGCTAGGCTTATCTCGCCGGGGCGCAGCGAAGAGCCTCCGCCGCATATCGCGACCGCGCTCGCGGTGTGATGCACGGAGCGGAAGGGGCGCTCGCGCGAAAGCTCGAAGGGCAGCCCCGCGGTGCTTCTGAGCAGGATGACCTCCATCAGCTCCTCGTCTGAAAGGGGAGGAAGTATCCCCTTCAGTGCGCGGGCCAACAGCGTTTTTCCCGAGCCGGGGGAACCTATGAACAAAATATTATGATGCCCCGCCGCCGCTATCTCCAGCGCGCGCTTCGCCGCCGCCTGTCCCTTTATGTCGGCGAAATCGGGGTCCGGCGGGCCAGGAAGGCTGTCGATGCTGCGCGTTTGCAGCTCTTTGAGCCTTTTCTCGCCGCGAAGGTGGGCGAAGAGCTCCGGCAGCGAAGAAACGGCGTAAGCGCGCGCTCCTTCGACCAAAGAAACTTCGTCGGCGTTTTTCGCCGGCAGGAAGAGCTCTATATCGTTTTCCTTAGCGAAAAAAGCCGCCGGCACCGCGCCCCTGACGGCGCGCAGCCGTCCGTCGAGCGCGAGCTCGCCGATGAAGAGAGAACGTTTCTTAAGGGTAACGTATCCTGCCGCTGACGCTACGGCGACCGCGATGGGCAGGTCGAGCAGCGCCCCCTCCTTCGGGACGTCGGCGGGCGCGAGATTTATTGCAACGCGCCCGCGCATGTTCACGCCGGAGGCGCGCAGAGCGGCCCTTACCCTCTCTCTGGCCTCCTTGACCGCCGTGTCGGCGAGCCCGACTACCGAGATCGAGAAAAGCCCGCCCGTTATTTCGACTTCCACTTCGACCGCGACGCCCTTCACGCCGCGAAGCGTCAGGCCGCAGACGTTGTTCATTTTATCGGCTCCGTTATGTCGCGCAGATGCTCTATAAGAGGCTCTCCGCCATCCGCAGAAAGCGTTATCGCAAGTAGATCTATGCGCCAGAAGCCGCCGTAGCCGCGCTCCTGTGTCCAGATGCGCCCGGCCGAAATCAGATTGGCGATTTTCTTAGGCCCGACGCTCTCTTCCGCGGACATCATCCAGCCTTCGCCGCGCGTGCGCACCTCGGCAAAGACTATTTCGCTCTTTTCCTTGGCCACTATGTCTATTTCGTAATGCCCGACGCGGACGTTTCTGCCCAATATTTCAAATCCGCTTTTCGAAAGGTAGTCGGCTGCAATATCTTCGCCGCATGCGCCCATAGCCAAGTGCTCCGCTTTGGGCGCGGGACGTCCGCTCAAATTTTTCGCGCGCCTCTCAGCGGCGTGCTTTTCGTCGAGCCTCACAGCGTTTTTAAAAGAGCGCTTCAGCATTCGGTTTTCACCCCTCTGAAGGAAAGTCTATGTATGGGAGACGGGCCCCAACGCGCTATCAAGCTTTTGTGCAGCGCGCTGGGATAGCCCTTATGCTTTGCGAACTGATAGTCGGGATACACCTTATCCATTATCTCCATGACCCGGTCGCGCAGCACCTTCGCGATCACCGACGCCGCGGCGATCGCCGGAACGACATCGTCGCCGCCTATGATCGTTTTCTGCGGGATGCCCAGCTCCGGTATATTTCTGTTACCGTCGACGAGTATCAGAGAGGGCTTTATGGGCAGTTTTTCTATCGAACGTTTTATACACCAGAGCGATGCTTGCAGGATATTTACCCTGTCGATCACCGCCGCGCCGCAAGCCTGCGCGCGCCATACTACTCCGCTGCCGCGGATAAGTGCGAATAGTTCTTCACGCCGCTTAGCGCTTAGCTTTTTCGAATCGCGCAGCCCCGCGGCGAGCAACAACTCGCGCTGTTCCTTCGCAACTATCGCCGCGGCCGCTATCACCGGCCCGGCGAGCGGCCCTCTGCCGGCCTCGTCGGTCCCGGCGATTATAAGGGAATCGTTCAAAGCTCCTCCCAAAGCGGCGCGTCTCCCGGCGCCTCAAGGCTCATACGTCCGAACTTGCCCGACGCGAAGGAATCAAGAAAGACGCGTCCTGCGCCTTCGGCGTCGACCACGCCGCCGGACTTTAATTTGCCGAGCCTGCGGCCTATATTTTCCAGTATCTCGAACGGAGTTCCACAGGCCTTCACACTCCACGCGCCTTCAACGCCGCGCCAGAGGTTTTTTGAAATCAGAAAGGCGATGCATTCCTTCGCGTGCTCTTCGATGTCGCCTATCACCTGACCGCGGGAGGAACCTATCCACGACATCAGCCTGTGAGCCCTTGCGTCGCCGTGCGGGTCGAGTATGCCCGGCGAGTCCGCAAGAAGAAAACCGCTGCCGGAGAACCAGGAAACGCCCTTAGTTATCCCCGGTATTCCGCCGACCGGGGCCGCCCTGCGTCCTACGAGCTGATTTATCAGCGTCGATTTGCCGACGTTGGGAATCCCCACCACCGCGACTCGCAAATCGCGGAAAGAGGGTTTTTCGGCAAGCAGACTCTTTGATATCCTCTGCATGCCCCCGCTGCGCAGATCAAGCGCGAACGACGCGAATCCCTCACGCTTCAATTCCTCGCGCCACAGCTTCGTCACGCGCTCCTCTGCGAGGTCGGCCTTCGAAAGCACTACTACGGTCTTTATCCTACTGGCGAAGAGCGGCAATATCGGAGAGGAGGTAAGGCGCGGCGCCCGCGCGTCGCGCACTTCGATCAGCAGGTCGATGTTCGCGGCAAGATCCTCAAGCCGGCGCCTGCCCTTCGCCATATGCCCGGGGTACCAGACCGTCCGCGGCATTTAATCGAGAAGTCCTATTCGAGTCAGCGGCCAATATCTGAAGACCGCCGGCCCCTTTATAAAGTTTGCTGGGACGAAGCCCCAGAAGCGTCCATCCTGCGAATTCGGCCTGTTGTCACCCAGGCAGAAATAATTCTTATCCGGCACCGTCAACGCGGCCATGTTATAAGTGTCGGTGTTTTTCACATACGGTTCGAAGAGCTCATTGTCATTCACGTAAACTGAGCCGTTCTTCATCTCTATCCTGTCGCCGGGCAGTCCGATGATGCGCTTTACGAAGTCCCGCCTTGGGTCTATAGGGTATTTGAATACTATGATGTCACCGCGTTTGGGGTCGACGCTCGGCATATTGTACCAGAATTTCAAAACGAGTACGCGGTCGCCTATTTCAAGGGTCGGAATCATCGAGCCACTGGGAATCCAAAAAGCCTGAATGACAAAGGTACGAAGGATAAGAGCAAGGACGACGGCCCAGAGCACGGTCTCGACTGTTTCGCGCCACCACGGTTTAGCCAATGAAATTACCTCCCATAAGACATCGTAAAAATAATATATCAGCAAAGCGCTTCGGGCAGAAATGTGATCTCCGCGAGCATCGCGGCAGCGCCTTCGAGTTTGGGATAGACCTTTCCCCTTTCGGAGAAGTCGAGCGTTACGACGTTGACTCCTCCTGGGTTTATGACCTCGACGCGCGGCCCGGCGATCCCCAGCAGATTCGCGGCTATGGCGCTCGCCACCGAGCCCGTGCCGCAGGAGAGCGTCATATCTTCGACGCCGCGCTCGTAGGTCATAACGTCGATAGTCCCGCACCTGCCGCCCAAGGCAATGAAATCCACGTTCGTGCCCTCAGGAAAGAGGTCCGACCTGCGGCGAATCTCACGCCCCAGCGGAGCGTAATCTGCGAAGGAACGGCTGTGTTCCTTTTCGAAAATGACGGCATGAGGCACACCGACCGTAAGAAAAACGTACTGGAAATCGCCTCCGCCGGCCGTGACGCACGCGTCTTTAACAACGCCCGAGATATCGACCGGCGCTAAGTCGAGTGCCGCACGCTTGCCGCTCACGACCGCACGGACGTTTCCGCCGAGCGTTTCAAAGGTCATATCGGCCGACGGAGCTATGCCCTTCTCATACGCGAAGCGCGCGATGCAGCGCGCGCCGTTGCCGCACATCTCCCCTTCGCTGCCGTCGCTGTTGAAGAGGCGCATCTTGAAATCGGCGAACTGCGACGGCTCTGCGACAAGAATCCCGTCGGCTCCCAGAGATTCGCGCCTGCGGCACAATCTGCGCGCAAGGCGGGAAAACTCTTCGCTCCTTATCTCAAGAGACATGTTGTCCACAACGAAAAAGTCGTTGCCGTTGCCGTTCATCTTGGTGCAGCGCAGCATAGAGGTCACACTTCTTTCAAAGCAAAATCCCTTACTTGCGGTATTTTAACACATAACAGAGAGGAAGGCTAAAAAATAAAAAACGCACGCCGTGTCGTTTCCTGCGGCAGAGTTCTGAAGAAAAATGAGATCAAAGATATTCTGCGCAAGAGCGTAATAGAATAATAAAACTACCGAGTATCTCTGTCGCTCTTTGAACAGCTCTTTCGTCAAAGGCGGCTTAAGCCTCTGTGAATATCCGTCCTTTGAAGAAATATAATATAGCTCCCCTTCGCGGCAGACGCTTTTTCGTTTTCCGCGTTCTGCTTTTTCGGGGAGCAATATAATATATCGTTCAGATTCTTTGCGTCCGCCTGCGCTCAAGGACTGGCGAGAGGCTGTAGACGCTGGCTCCCACCGTCGACAGATTATGCAGCAGTGCCGAGAGCGCCGGCGAAATATATCCGCCGAGTCCAAGCGCCAACAACAGAGAATTCGCGCAGACGATGAAACAGTAATTTCTGTTTATCTTTGACATCGTCCGCCTCCCTATGCGCACGGCGTCCGTAAGCGGAGAAATGTTATTCTCGAGCAGCACGACGTCGGCTACCTCCTGCGCTATGTCCGCCCCGCTTCTCATGGAAACGCCGGCGCTCGCCGCGGAAAGAGCCGGAGAATCGTTCACGCCGTCTCCCACCATTATCACGCCCTTCTGTTGTCCGGCAAGCGCCTCTACGTACTGCGACTTCTCTACTGGCAGCATTTCGTGGCGGAACTCAGTTATCCCCAGCTTTGACGCGGCGTTTTCAGCGGCCTTTTTGCAGTCGCCGGTGAGCATCACGATGCGTTTTATTCCCTCTTTCCTCAGCTCGGCCACGACCGGCGCGGCCTCGGCGCGGAGCGGATCGGCTATGCATATTATGCCGGCGAGTCTGTTTCCCACGGCGAGATAAAGCAGCGAGTAATGTCCGCTCTCTTCGTCGATAATCCTCTTTTCTTTCTCCGATATCTTTATCCCCTCGTCCTCAAAGACAAAATGCGCGCTGCCGATTATAACCCGCTTGCCGCTGAGGCTGGACGCTATGCCGTGGGCGACGGCGTACTCCACCTCGGCGTGCTCCTCGGCGTGACGCAGCTCTTCCTCTTCGGCTTTGCGGACGACGGCCTTGGCTATCGAATGGGGGAAATGCTCTTCAAGACACGCGGCGAGTTTCAACGCTTCGTCGCGGCGGTAGCCGTTTAAAGGAATGACCTTGACGACCTTCGGCTCGGCGACGGTCAGAGTGCCGGTCTTATCGAAGACCACCGTGTCGGCCGCGGCGAGCGCTTCGAGGTATTTGCCTCCTTTTATCAGGATGCCGTGCTTTACTCCTTCGCGCATCGACGCGAGTATCGCGAGCGGCGTGGCCAGTTTTATTGCGCAGGAGTAGTCGACCATCAGCGCCGACGACGCGCGCAGAGGGTCTCTCGTCGCAAGGTAGATCAGGCCGGCGAGCATGAAGTTGAAGGGCACTATGCTGTCGGCGAGATGTTCGGAGCGTCCCTGTATCGAGGCCTTGCGCTCTTCGGATTCCTCGACCACCTTGATGATTCTGCTTATCCTCGTAGCGTTTCCGATCTCTATCGCCTCGACAACTATCATGCCTTCCTCGACGACCGTCCCGGCGTAGACGCTGTGCCCCGTTCTGCGCGCTATTCCCAGCGCCTCTCCCGTCATAGACGATTGATTGACGACGGCTTCGCCTTCCGCGACCCTTCCGTCGACCGGTATCACGCTGCCGGCGCGCACTATGATAAGGTCGCCCTTCACCACTTCGGCGAAGGGCACTTCGATCTCTTCGCCGCCGCGTTTTAACCACACGCGCTCCGTGCGAAGCGCCAGAGTCTGGGCGAGATCTTCTTTAGACTTCTGTTCAGTCCAGCTTCCGAGAAGGTCTCCGAGCCGTATGAGGGTCATCACTACTCCGGCGGAGGTAAAGTCGTTTCTCGCCATAGCGCTTACTATCGCGGAGGCGTCGAGCACCGCTACGTCTATTTTCCGGCGCACGAAAATCGAATGCAGTCCGCGCCTGACGAAGCACAGCGAGCGCATTACGCTGACGGCTCTGCGCAGCGGGAAGGGAAGCATCATGCGCAATACCGAGCGCGCCGCCATCAGGGCGATGCTGCCCATCAGGCTCGGAACCGCCGAATCTCTGCTCAAGGCGTAAAGCTCGCTGTCGTCGTAAATATCCTTAGTGAGCAACGACGCCGCCGAGAGGACTCTTCCTCTGTACGGCTCGTCGAAATATATTAAAATACTGCCGGTAAGCGCGGCGGCCTTGACTTTTTTTACGCCGCGCTGCGCTTCGAGCAGCGTCTCTATCGCGGCTTCGTTTTTTTTGCCGAAAGCACCCTTCGCAGCGCGCAGCCGGATGCGCCCGGGCAATTCGTGTACGATTGAAAATTCCATAAGACTCCCTCACAGCCCGCGGTCCGCGTTTTTTTAAACGCGGACCGCGGAAGATAACAGAAATTTCAGCCGCTGGCGGCTATTTCTCTTCATCCATGCAGCATCTTGCCTCTGCGATCATATCAGACGCCGCTTCCTTCGCGGCCTCGGCCGAGGCCGCCACCTTTTCCTGAAGCTGCATCCCCTTGGCGAGGGCCTTTACAGCGGCTTTCTTAGCGGCGCCGTTCTTTACGAGCGCAAAGGCCCCGGCTCCGACAAGGACTCCAGCTGCGAAAAACAGACAACGCTCACACCCTTCTTTCATCGTGAAAACCTCCCTTGAATCGTTTTATTCGCCGTTATTGGTCGGTTGTCGCGACCATTTCCGCCAAAAAAATAACCCTTTGCGAGAAATTTCTCTCCCCGCAAAGGTTGCTACTCATTTAGTTTAAAACTTTGCGAAACGCGCGCCGAACTCCTCGCACTTTTTGATTCCCTCTTCGTCCGGCGTCAGGTTGATGATGAGCCCGGTCTCGAATACGAGGCAGCCGTCGTCCAGCATCCTCTTTTCCCAATTTCTCATCCATTCGCCGTCTCCCCAGCCGTACGAACCGAAGAGGGCGATCTTTTCTCCGGATAATTGCTTTTCCACCGACGCGACGAAAGGCTCGAATTCGCTTTCCTCGAGGACCTCGACGCCCATCGAGGGGCAGCCTAAAGCAAACTTTTCATAGTCGTTCAGATTTTTTCCTCCGAATTCCGATACCGTGTATACTTCAGCGCATACGTCCTGCGATGCTATGCCTTTCGCGATTGCGTTGGCCATCGCCTCGGTGTTTCCTCCGGAGCTCCAGTAAATTACAGCGATTTTACCCACGATATTCTCCACCTTTCTTTGTCGCATTCAGCTGAACATGGGAGCAGAATAGACTATCTGCGCCATTTCGCGGCCTGCGTCAAAATTTTTACAGAAATATTCGGTGCATCTCTTGTAGCGGTCAAAAAGCTGCAGACTTTTCTCCTTGTCGCCGTAGACCTTCCAAGTTCCGCAAACCTTATATCCGTGCCCGTTATTCTCTATGAAGCCGCGCACGTCTTCGATGGGATAGCCGAGAAAAAGCCCTATCTCATGCGGAAAACAGCCGCAGGAGAGAAAGCGCTCTTTAAGCGTGTCTAGCTTTTCACAGACGCCGGCTTCGGATTTATAGCCGTAACCCTCCAAAAATTCGTTTGCTTCGGGCGTAAAAACCTCTTCAAGCATATTTCTGCGGTATATATAGATCAGCGAATGTCTTTCGCAGCTGCAAAGCACCTCTAATGAAACACCGCAGCCTCTGAGGATATTTTTCGCCGTCGCCGCGCTCATCTCGGAGGCGGGCGCGGCGCGCCAGCTGAACATATTGGCAGGCTTTATTCCGACGAGCGTCGGAGCGCAATGAAAAGCGATAAGAGAATCGAGAGACTTGCTGTCCATGGCCTTCCTCCATTTGAGTTAGCAATAACTAACAAACGTGTATATAATAATTAGCATAAGCTAACTTGTCAAGAGAGAAAAATAAAATTGCCTCGGAGATTTTCCGAGACAATTCTTATCGCTTTTGCAGGGGCTTGAGGGAAAACTTTTGGCCGTGGGGGTTTTTAATCGAAGCTGAAGGAGGCGACTACGGCCGTATGGTCGCTCGGGCGTTCGGCGGCGCGCAGCCCGCGCTCGACCTTAACACCTGTGCAGCGGACCGCGGCGCTTTTCGTGCCGAGGATGTGGTCGATGCGCCAGCCGATGTTCCTCTCAAGCGCGTTTTTTATTCGGTAATCCCAAAAGGTGTACTCACCGGCCCCCGGCAGCTGCTCGCGGAATATGTCAACGAGCCCCCACCCCATAGCGTCCTTCAGCGCTTTTTTTACGTCTTCGTGGAAGCAGACGTGCTCTTTTTTATTTTTGGGATTCGTCACGTCGATATCCGTAGGTGCGACGTTAAGATCTCCCAGCCATACTACCCTAGCCTCCGGAGTGCATTTTCTTTCGAGGAGTCCGCGCACGCGCGCGATGAAGCGCAGCTTATAAGGGTAATCAGGGTTATCGATCTCTTTGCCCTGAGGAATGTAGGTGTTGAGCACTGTGAGCGGCCCGAAGCGCGCTCTTACAACCCGCGCGTTTTCCGATTCTTTGCGTCCATCTTCTTCTCCGTCGCAGAGGCCGAACTCAAATTCGTCCGGCGCCTCGCGCGAAATGACGGCCACGCCGTTATAGCTCTTCATTCCTTTATAAACGCAGCGGTATCCGCGCCCCTCAAAAAATGCCGACGGGAATTCTTCGTCGCGGCATTTCGTTTCTTGAAGACAGAGGATGTCCGGCGCGCCCGAGTGCGCAAGCCAGCCGTCGAGGAGCGGCAGGCGGCTTTTTACGGAATTTACGTTGAAGGTCGCTATTTTGATGTCGGGCATTCGATTCTCCTTTATGTTCGCAGTTGTACGAACAGAAGCCGCGCTGCGCGGCGTCTGCCCCTTTTATTCCGCCCAGTAGTTCGGGGCCTCTTTCGTGATGACTATGTCGTGCGGATGGCTTTCCTTCATCGACGCCGCCGTCACTTGGACGAAGCGTGCGTTCTCGTGCAGCGCGTCGACCGTCGGCGCTCCGACGTAGCCCATCCCGGCGCGGACGCCTCCGACCATCTGATAGATGACTCCGGAGAGCGGGCCCTTGTGCGGGACCATTCCCTCTATTCCTTCGGGCACGAGCTTGTCCTCCGATATGCCTTCCTGGAAGTAGCGGTCTTTGCTGCAGCCGCCCTTCATCGCTCCGAGAGAGCCCATGCCGCGGTAGCTCTTGAAGGAGCGCCCTTTGTAGATGACGGCCTCCCCCGGACTTTCCTCTGTGCCGGCGAAGAGCGAACCAATCATAACGACGTCGCCGCCGGCCGCGAGGGCCTTGACTATGTCGCCGGAGTAGCGGATGCCGCCGTCGGCTATGACGGTCTTTCCGCGCCTGTGGGCTTCTTCGGAAACGTTCATCACGGCCGCGACCTGCGGGACGCCGATGCCGGCGACGATTCTCGTCGTACATATCGAGCCCGGTCCGATGCCGACCTTGACTCCGTCGGCCCCCGCGTCGATCAGCATATCCGCCGCCTCCTTCGTCGCGATGTTGCCGGCGATTATCGGAATATCGGGATAGAGCGCGCGTATCTCGCTCACCATGTCGATCACCGTTCTTGAATGTCCGTGCGCGGTGTCTATCACGATCACGTCTACGCCGGCCTTCACAAGCGCCTCTGCGCGCTCCTTGGCGTCCTCGCCTACTCCGATCGCCGCGCCGGCGCGCAGGCGTCCGTGCGAGTCCTTGGTCGCGTTCGGGAACGCCTTCGCCTTCAGGATGTCCTTTATCGTGATGAGCCCCTTCAATTTATTTTCCTTGTCGACTATCGGCAACTTCTCCACCTTTGTCCCCATGAGTATCTGCTTGGCGTCGTTGAGCGTCGTCCCCACGGGAGCGGTGATGAGGTTTTCCTTCGTCATTATGTTGGATATGGGCTGGTCGAGATTCGTTACGAAACGGAGGTCTCTGTTCGTGATGATGCCGACGAGGCGTATCTGATCGTCGACTACGGGGACGCCGGAGATGTGATAATGCTCCATTAGGGCCACGGCCTCGCGCACCGAATCGGATGGATGGCGGTAGAAGGGGTCGACTATGACGCCGGACTCGGAGCGCTTCACTTTATCTATTTCCATTGCCTGACGCTCTATCGGCATGTTTCTGTGCATGATGCCGATTCCCCCCTCGCGCGCAAGGGCTATCGCGAGCCGCGCCTCCGTCACCGTGTCCATGGCGGCGCTGCAAATCGGAATGTTGAGCTCGATCTGCGGGGTCAGCCTGGTAGCCACGCTGACTTTTGCCGGCACGACTTCGCTGTAGCCGGGCACCAGCAGCACGTCGTCGAACGTAAAGCCACTGTAGTCAACAAATTTATCTTCTCTCCAGCCCATTTATCAATACCTCCATATAGAATTAAATTTTTCTCTCAAAGCGCGATGCGGCTTATCTCCGCGACGCAGTGGCAGATCATGCACTCGCCGCGCCCGGCGCTTCCGCACTTCTCGGCGGATTTCACCTTAATGTTGAACCTCGGATGTTCGCCGCCGCCCCCAAGCTCCGCGTTGAGCTTCTCCCTGAATTGCGGGAGAAGAGCGCCGAGCTTAGGGCGCTGCGCGATCAGCGTCGCGTCGACCCACTCGGCGCGCCAGCCCTTAGAGGCGAGCAGCGCGAGCACGCTGCGCAGCAGCGTTATGCTGTCTGCGCCGCGCCATTTTTCATCGCTTGCCGGAAAGAGCGTCCCGATGTCGGCTTCTCCGGCCGCGCCGAGCAGCGCGTCCATTACCGCGTGTGTAACGACGTCGGCGTCGGAATGTCCGAAGAGCCCGAAATCGACGCCGGCTACTTTGACTCCGGCGATTATCAGGGGCCTGCCTTCGGCGAGCCTGTGGATGTCGAAGCCGTGCCCCGTCCTTCTTTCGATATCGTTTTCAGCCATCGCGCGGGCCATCTCCCAGTCGAACTGCGTCGTTATCTTGAAATTCCTTTCGTCTCCGTCGACTCGCGCGATGTCGCGCCCCGAAGCCGTCCACAGGGAGGCTTCGTCGTCCGCAGGAGATGCGCCGCGCAGCAGCGACGTCAGCTCTTCCCGCTTGAAAGCCTGAGGCGTCTGAGTGCGTAGATAAATATTCCTGTCGGCCGCCGCGAGGAGGCTTCCGTCGATTTTTTTCAGCGCGTCGGTGCAGCGCAGGAGCGGCACGGCAGCGCCGTGCTCCTCCGCCTCGCTCATGAGCGCGAGCAAGAGATCCTCGGTAATAAAAGGGCGGGCCCCATCGTGCACAAGCACGTGCGACCCGCGGCATTTTTCAAGTCCGTTGAGCACGGATTCGGAGCGCGTGGCCCCGCCGCGCGCAATGGTTATGTGCAGCCTCTCGCAGTCGGCAGCGAATTCCTCGATTCTCTCCGCGGGAAGCACGAGCACGATGTCGAGCAGCGCCCCCTCCGAGCGCAGACGCTCCGCCGTCTCGTACGACCAGCGCCACACCGGTCGGCCGGCAAGTGCGCGGAACTGCTTCGGCGTTCCGCCGAGCCTGCTTCCGCTGCCGGCCGCTGCGATCAGGAATGACCAGTGAGGAGTTTCCATAGCTATGGGTGTATGCGTCCGAATACCATTCTGCCGGCCGAGGTCTGAAGCATCGAGGTGACGGTGACCTTGACGCGCTCGCCTACGTGGCGCGAACCGTCCTCTACGACGAGCATCGTGCCGTCGTCGAGATAGCCTATCCCCTGATGGTTTTCTTTGCCGAGGCGTATTATGTCTATCTCGACCTTTTCGCCGGGCAGCAACATCGGCTTCAGCGAATTCGCTAAGTCGTTGACGTTGAGAACGTCGACGCCCTCGATCTGCGCGACCTGGTTGAGGTTGTAGTCCGTCGTGATTACCTTCCCGTTCAGCCGGCGCGCAAGCACGACGAGCGCCTCGTCCACCTTGTCGCGATCGAGCTCGCGCAGCGTGACTTCGGGTATTTCGACAGTCAGCCCCTCGACCTTCTGAAGCTCCGTCACGATTGAAAGGCCGCGGCGGCCGCGCGTCCTGCGCAGCGAATCGGTCGAATCCGCAACGCCCTGCAGCTCGGCTAAGATGAAGCGCGGCAGCACGATCGTCCCCTCGAGGAAGCCCGTCTGGGCGACGTCGAGGATACGTCCGTCGATTATCGCGCTCGTGTCGAGCACCTTGGGATACGAAAGCTGCGCCCCCTGCGAGATCGCCCCGCCGCTCTCGACGGCGCCCTTCTTTTTCGACGGAAGCGAGAGCTTCGACTTTATGTTGATGTTGGTCAGCATGTTCCAGAAATCGTCTCCGCGCTTCGCGAAGAATCTCAGCCCCCAGTAGCCTAAGGCTACGTTCAGCAGTATCGCGATATATACGCCGATTCCTCCGGGGATCTTGGAAAGCGGAATCGCTATCAGGTTTGCGAGCAGTAGTCCCAGCATCAGCCCTATTATACTTATTATCAGATCTGACACGCTCACGTTCTGTATTCTTGTCTCGAAGAACTGCCCGAATTTAATCAAAGCCCACCAGAAGAGCGGCGCAAGAATAAAGCCTAAAGCTGCCGAGAGCAGTACGATAAAGACTGTCATTCCAATCGGGTGTATCGACGACATCGAGGGCCACAGCTTAGTGCGCAGTATCAGCAGGGATATCTGATATCCGGCCGCCGCGCAGACAAACACCATCACCGCGTACACGACTCTTCTCATCATCTTTGAAAGTTCTCTATCATGGCGCATTGAAAATTCCTCCTCTCTTATTTTGTAGTAGCTTCGAATGCGCGCTTTAAATCAGAAATTAAAAATTTTCTCCCGTATGGGTCATCTCCTTTCTCGCCTCCATCGCCATGTGCAGCGTAACGCGGTCGGCAAAGCCTATGCTGCCGCCCACCGGCAGGCCGTACGAAAGGCGCGATACCTTGACCGGCACTCCCGAAAGCGCCTCCTGAACGGCGTACGCCGTCAGGTCTCCTTCGATTCTCGGCGCCGTCGCGAGGATTATCTCCTCGACTCCGCCCCTTTCGACGCGCTCGCGCAGCCTTTCAAGGCTCTCCTGCGGTATCTCCTCGTCGTCGAGCGGCGATAGGCGTCCTCCGATCACGTGGTATATCCCGTTGAATATGCCGGCCTGCTCCATCGCAACGCAGTCCTCTTCGTTTTCGACAACGCAGAGCAGCTTCTGGTTTCGCAGGGGGTCGGTGCAGATCTGGCAGGGATCGATGTCGGTTATCGCTCCGCAGAGGCTGCAGTGGCGAATATTTTCGGTAAGTGATATCACGGCCTCGCCGAATTCCCTTATCTGCTGAGGCTCCTGCCTGAGTAGATAAAATACCATGCGCCGGGCAGTCTTTTCCCCAACTCCCGGCAGCTTGCTCCACTGTTTTATTAGTTTTTGTACTGGCCCGGGAAGAGACAAGGGGCGCCTCGCTACATAAGTCCTGGGAAGCCCGCGCCGAGGCCGCCCGTCAGCGCGTTCATCTTCGAGCCGGAAAGCTCTTTGGCCTTCGAGAGAGCTTCTTTTATCGCTCCGAGCACGAGGTCTTCGAGCATCTCGATCTCTTCGGGGTTTACGACCTCTTTGTCTATCGTCACCGAGAGCACGTCGCCGTGGCCGTTCACCGTGACCTTGACCGCGCCGCCGCCGGCCGTTCCCTCGAGCGCCGCCTTTTCAAGCTCTTGCTGCGCGAGAGCCATCTGTGCCTGCATTCTCTGCGCCTGTTTGAGCAATTTGTCCATTTTCATTTCAATCACGATCCCTTTCGTTTTATTGAAGCATCCGATTCGGCATCACTTCTCGCCGGCGTCGTCTTTATAGCCGTCGATGTGGAGACGCGTCAGCAGGAAATACCAGACGAAGAGCGGAAGCTTCGAAAGCCTCCTCCAGCGCCACGGCTCCTGTATCGCGCGGTAAAGCCATTCGAGGCAGAGAGACTGCCATAACTTCGGCGCGCGCGCCAGCTTGCCCGAAATAACATCCATGCTGCCGCCTATCCCCATGCCGACGACCGCGCCGGTCGCGGCAAAATATTCGTCGAGCCAGTACTCCTGCTTCGGTACCCCAAGGCCGACGAAAAGTATATCCGTTTCGGCCGCCCTGATCGCTTCACAGAGCGAGCCGCTCTCTTCGGGTTTGAAAAAGCCGTCGCCAGCACCGGCGACGACGAGCTTCGGGTACTTTTCCATCAGCTTTGCGGCCGCCGCCTCCGCCACCCCCGGCTCGCCGCCGAGCATCCATACGCGCCACCCGTTCTGTTCGGCAAGGCGGCAGAGATGTTCGGTGAATTCTACACCAGGAATGCGTTCCTGTACAGGGGTCCCGTTAAGTTTAAGCGCTCCGGCTAACCCGGCGCCGTCGGGCAGCACAAGCCCAGCGCCGCGGACGATCCTTCTGTATCTTTCGTCCGTCCTGCTCCTGAGAGCTGCGAGCGCGTCGGGCGTTACGATTATATGAGGGGCGCGTTGGGAATTCATCCAATGCTGGACGCGCGAAAGAGCGTAGTTCAGCGAGATGTTGTCGACCGTCACGCCCCAGAGGCGCGGGCGTCTGCATTCGTCGTTCATATTTCCCCGCTGACGTTTAAAGGAATACCCCACCCAAATCACCCCGAATATCGCACACACGGCGGCAAGAAGATAAAAGAAATCCGGAAATCCGATCTGTATCGCGGAGACGAGACAGCCGAGCAGAGCGCATACGGCGACTACGAGATGTATCGCTACCGGATGCGAGTAGCCGTGCGTTATCAGCTTTCTGTAAAGCATCAGGTTGGCCGCCGGCCGCGGCGAGAAAAAGGCGCTTACGACGCCCACCGAAGCCTCGGTTATCGGCAGCGCGAAAAATCCGAGGGGGAGCAGCGCGAGGGTGTAAAAGGTTATCCCCTTGCTGACGCCTAAGATCGAAAGCCCGGCGAACAGCGTCCCCCAAAGCCCAGTAAGGGGCTCCGTGAGGCGGCGGTAGGCGTATATGTGCCTGTTCCAGAAGACGACGAGCATCACGAGCCCGATGACGCAGATCTGCGACGCGTCGCGCAGGCTCTGCGAAGAGGTGAGAATCACGACGGATATCATCGTCCAGCTCACCGTGAGCAAAAGGCCGCAGAGCCCGGGGATCTCGTCGATCTCCTGAAAAAATATCGGGAATATCCCTACCCAGATCGTGCTTATCGCGATGGAAGCGAAGTACGAAAGGTAATAATACTGCCCGCCGGCGTATTCGATGAACGCTATGCGCGGTCCGAAGAGCGAAAACACGAGCCCTACGAGAAAGTACAGACAGCGCAGATTCTTCCCGCGCGTCGCCCTCTGGCAGAAGCCTATACAGGCTGAGGCGACGCCGGCCGCGACGGTGATGCGCAGCGGGCCGTCGGGCATCCATATACCGCAGAGGGCCCACGCCCCTATCAATGTGATGTCCTTCAGGTAATAATACTGGTCGCTTTCAAGATATTTCTTGAAGAATTTTTGAATCATAACGCAGATCAGTGCGACCATTAGAATCATAATTACCGTTGTGCCATGTGTGCCGACCATATAAAGCCATTCTCCCGTCAAAAGATATAAAGCCTAACGTTAGGTATATCCTACCATAAAACAAGGGAGCCGCAAGATTTTTCCCGGCGGCTTCCAAACCTTTATCTCCTTTTTTCGTCAAGCGCTTATCTTTTCCATGCCTCCGACGTAGGGGCGGAGCGCTTCGGGAATCGTTACCGAGCCGTCGGCGTTCTGATAGTTCTCTATGACGGCTATCAGAGTGCGTCCTATTGCGAGCCCCGAGCCGTTCAGCGTGTGGACGAAGCGGGCCCTGCCCCCGTCGGCTGGCTTGTACTTAAGCCCCATGCGGCGCGCCTGGAAATCTTCGCAGTCGCTGCAGGAGCTTATCTCGCGGTAGGTGCGCTGCGACGGCAGCCAGACCTCGACGTCGTAAGTTTTCGCGGCTCCGAAGCCCATGTCGCCAGTGCAGAGGAGTATCACGCGGTAAGGAATGCCGAGCAGCTGAAGGACCTTTTCGGCGCAGTTCGTCATATGCTCGAGCTCTTCGTAGCTCTTCTCGGGCGTCGATATCTTCACCATTTCGACTTTGTCGAACTGATGCTGGCGCAGCATGCCGCGCATGTCGCGCCCGTAGCTGCCGGCTTCGCGGCGGAAGCAGGGCGTGAACGCGCAGAGGTACATCGGCAGCTCAGCTTCTTTCAACGTCTCGCCGGAGTGCAGGTTCGTAAGAGGGACTTCGGCCGTCGGTATGAGCCAGAGGTCGTCGTTCAGGCAGCGGTAAAGGTCTTCGGCGAACTTAGGCAGCTGCCCGGTGCCGGTCATCGTCTTCGTGTTCACGAGAGCCGGCGTCGCTATTTCCGTGAAGCCGTGCTGAGTCGTGTGCAGGTCGAGCATGAAGTTCATCAGGCCGCGCTCGAGGCGTGCACCGGCGCCCTTCAGCACCGTGAAGCGGCTCTCGGCGAGCTTGACGCCGCGGTCGAAGTCCATTATATCGAGAGCTTCGCCGATCTCCCAATGCGGCTTTGGCTCGAATTCGAAGTCGCGCGGCGTTCCCCAGCGGCGCATTTCGACGTTGTCGTATTCATCCTTGCCCTTAGGCACGCTCGGATGCGGGCGGTTCGGGATGCTCAAGGCGAGTTCGTCGAGCTCGCTTTGAATTTCAGCCACCCTGTCGTCGAGCTTTTTGATTTCGTCGCCGAGCCCGCGAATCTCGTTTTGCAGCGCGTCGGTGTTCTCTCCGGCCTTTTTCTTCGCGCCGACCTCTTTCGAGCCGGCGTTGCGGCGTTCCTTCAGCTTCTCGACCTTCAGCAGGACGCCTCTGCGTTCCTCGTCAAGCTCCTTGTAGCGGTCGAGCGGAAAGGCGTTATTGCGCGACGCGAGCATCTCCGCCACTTCCTCGTAATGTTCGCGTACCCATTTCGTATCGAGCATCAGGCTTTCGTTCCCTCCATAGAGCGTATCTCTCTCATAAGATTTGCCGTCTCAAGCGCCGACAGCGCGGCGTCCGCGCCCTTGTTGCCGGATTTGCTCCCGGCGCGCATGAGGGCCTGTTCAAGGTTTTCGCATGTAAGTATGCCGAACGCCACGGGCACGCGGTACTGGAGTCCGACCTGGGCGAGCCCCTTCGACGCTTCGCCGGCGACGTACTCGTGATGGGTCGTATCGCCGCGAATCACCGCGCCCAGCGTTATTATCGCGTCATATTTTCCGAGAAGAGCTATTTCCTTCGCTATCACCGGCTGCTCCCACGCGCCGGGTACCCAGAAAAGGTCTATGTCCTGATAGTTCACGCCGTGACGCGCGAGCACGTCCTTCGCCCCTTCGATGAGTTTCGAGGTTATCAGTTCGTTGAAGCGGGATCCTATTATCGCGAAGCGCAGCCCGCTTCCCAGCATATCTCCCTGAATGGTGCGCATTTTGGCATCCTCCTTGTCATTCATAAATTATAATTATCGGCCGTTGCGGCCGAAATTTTTGCAGTCGTACTGCATCCTGTTGTTCAGCAGATGCCCCATCTTGCATATTTTCGTGTTCATATAGCGTTCGTTGTAGGGATTCGGCGCTATCTCTATCGGCACACGCTCTGTGACCTCAAGCCCGTAGCCCGCGAGCCCCGTGATCTTGACGGGGTTGTTCGTCATGAGGCGCAGCTTTTTGAGGCCGAGGTCTTCCAATATCTGAGCGCCGACTCCGTAATCGCGCTGGTCGGCCGCGTAGCCGAGCGCCAAGTTCGCCTCCACCGTGTCAAGCCCCCTGTCCTGAAGCTCGTATGCCTTGAGCTTCGCGAGGAGGCCGATCCCGCGCCCTTCCTGGCGCAGATAGAGAAGGACGCCGCGCCCCTCTTTTTCGATCATGCTCATAGCCCGGTGGAGCTGGGGGCCGCAGTCGCAGCGTAGCGAGCCAAGCAGGTCGCCGGTGAAGCATTCGGAGTGGACGCGCGTAAGGACGGGTTCGTCTCCCGATATGTCGCCCTTTACGAGGGCGATGTGCACGGCTCCCGGGTTGTCGCCGTAGGGGCTCGTGTAGGCGTGGCAGGCGAAGTCGCCCCACCGCGTCGGCAGGTGGACGACGGTCTCTTTTTTAACGAACTTTTCGCGCATAACCCTGTAGCGGATGAGCTTTTCGACGGAGGTTATCTTCAACCCCTCCCTCTTCGCGAATTCAACGAGCTGCGGCAGACGCGCCATAGTTCCATCCTCGTTTATGACCTCGCAGATGACGCCGGCTGGGTTCAGCCCGGCGAGGCGCGTAAGGTCTACCGCCGTCTCGGTGTGCCCCGCGCGCTGCAGGACCCCTCCCGGGCGGGCGATCAGCGGGAAGACGTGCCCCGGCCTGCGGAAATCTCCTGGCAGCGCGTCGGGCTGGCCGAGCGCGTGGGCGGTGATCGCGCGTTCTGCGGCGGAAATACCGGTCGTAGTTCCCTGCAGATGGTCTACTGAGACCGTGAAGGCGGTGCCGTGGGCGTCAGTGTTGCGCTCCACCATCGGCGTCAGATCCAGCCTGCGCGCCTGCTGGCAGGAAATAGGCACGCAGACGAGGCCGCGCGCCTTCGTTATCATGAAGTTGACGTCTTCCGCGCGGCAGAAATCCGCCGCCATTATAAGGTCGCCCTCGTTTTCGCGGTTCTCGTCATCGACGACGATGACCATTTTCCCAGCTTTGATATCTTCTAATGCCTCTTCGATCGTGTTGAGCATATCTTTCCCTCCGTGGGTGTGGCGCGGTTTCAACTCCAGCCATACTCCGTTAGTTTATCCCAAGTCAGCGTATTTTTCACCTTTTCATCGCCATTTTTTCGTCCGAATGTGCTTTCGAGGTACTTCTTTATATATTTTCCTATCATATCGGTCTCGATATTGACCGTGTCGCCGCCTCTCAGCTCCCCTATAGTGCTCCCGGCAAGCGTCGCGGGTATCACTCCGACGGAGAAAAAATTTTCCTCCGCGTCGATGACCGTGAGGCTGACGCCGTCCACCGTCACGGAGCCCTTTTCGACGATGCCGCAAAGAAGCTCTTCGGGGGCCGTAAAATATATCTTTCTCGTCGCGCCGAAGCTTTCTATCTCCTTTACTGTCGCGGTGCCGTCAACGTGTCCGGCTACGAGATGTCCGTCGAGACGTGAATCGACGCGCATCGCCCTTTCGAGGTTGAGGCGCGAGCCGGAGCGCAGCGTGCCGAGCTTCGTGCGCTTCTGGGTCTCCGGCATCATCTCCACGCGGAATGTCCGCGCGTCGCAGTACGTCACCGTGCTGCACGCGCCCGAGAGCGAGACGGAATCGCCGTCTCTCAGCTCGCCGGCTATGGCCGGCGCCTTGACGGTCAGCTCTACGACGTCCCCTTTCGGCAAGATCGATTCTATGACGCCCGTAGTCTCTATAAGTCCGGTGAACATTCAAAAACACCCCTTATCAGCAAATCGTCGCCGTATTTCGTGTATTTTACATCTTTTACGCTCGGCGCGTCCTCTATCTTCGCGAACTCGGCTAAGCCTGCGAAGGATTTTCCATTTCCTATTATCTTCGGGGCGATAAAGAGCGCGAGCTCATCGCAGAGCTTCTCTCTTATGAACGACGAGGCGACAGCCGGCCCGGCCTCCACCATCAGATAGTTGACGCCGCAGTCGCAGAGCTTTTTCAAAACCTCCGGCAGAAAATCTTCGCCGGACGCGACGCGCACTATGCGGGCCCCTGCGCTTTCGAGAGCTTCACCCCTTTCCTGCGAAGCGTCCGCAAGAGTAAATATGACGGCGCCGCCGTCAAGTATTTTTGCCGTCGGCGGGGTGCGCAGAGTCCTGTCGAGGAGCGCGCGCATCGGCGATCTGCCCGGTGCGTCGCGCACCGTCATCCGAGGGTCGTCGGCCACGACGGTGCCGACTCCCGTCAGCAGCGCGTCGTTTTCCGCGCGCATCCCGTGCGTGCGCTTCCTTGCCTCGGCGCCCGTTATCCATCTACTTTCGCCGTTTGGCAGAGCGACCATGCCGTCGAGCGACGCGGCGACCTTCAGCGTCACCCACGGGCGCCCGAGCGCCATCCTGCGCAGGAAGCCGCGATTCATCCAGCGGCACTCCTCCTCAAGCACTCCCGTTTCGACCTCTATCCCGGCTTTTCTTAATTTCTCGAGGCCGCACCCGGCCACCTTCGGGTTAGGATCCATGAGCGCCGCGATCACCCGCTTCGGCCGGCGCTCCGCGAGCATATCGGCGCAGGGCGGTGTCCTGCCGTAGTGCGAGCAGGGCTCGAGCGTTACGTAGACGTCCGCTCCTTCTATATCTCCACCCGCGTCGCGCAGCGCTTCGACCTCGGCGTGCGGACCGCCGCATTTTTTGTGCCAGCCTCGCCCTATTATCCCGCCACCGCGCGCTATCACGCAGCCGACGCGCGGGTTCGGGCTGCACTCCCTGCCGTTCGCCGCGAGCTCAAGGGCGCAGCGCATGTAAAATTCGTCAGTTCTATTTGCCGCCAACTTCACCGCCGGCTTTCTCTTTTGGATTTTTTATATCGGCGCCGCCCTCCACGAGCTCTTCGCCAAGCTTCGCGAGTATCCTCTTCGCCAGCGCTGGCCCTATGCCGGGGGCCGCCGCGAGTTCCCCCTGCGGCAGGTCCTTTATGGCCTTCACGCTGCCGAAGCGCGTTATCAGCATAGCGGCCTTAGCTTTGCCTATCCCCGGGACTTCCTCTATTTTGCTGCGCTTGAAGCTTTGGGCGCGGCGCGCGCGGTGCGAGGTGATCGCGAATCTGTGCGACTCGTCGCGCACGCGCTGCAACAGGCGCAGCACCGGGTCGGCGCGGTCGAGGCGCAGGGGCTCCTTTTCGCCGGGCAGGTATATCTCTTCGAATTCCTTGGCCAGGGAGACGACCGGTACGTTATCTATCCCGAGGCCGTAGAGGGCCTGCAGCGCGAAGTCGAGCTGCACGGGACCGCCGTCTATCAGTATCAGCTGCGGCAGCGGCTCTTCACCGGCAAGAGAGCGCGAGTAGCGGCGCGTGAGAGTCTCCTTCATCGAGCGGAAGTCGTCTATGCCCTCGACCGTTTTGATGTTGAATTTTCTGTAGAGGGAGGGATTCGGATATCCCTGTTCGAATACGACGGCGACGCCGACAGTGTAATTCCCGGCGCTGTGCGAGATGTCGAAGCCGTCGATGCGCCACGGAAGCATAGGAAGAGCGAACGTCTTCTGCATCGCGTTCAGCACTTCCCAGAAGTCATCCTCGCCCGCCGGTATATCCGGCGTCGTATGCTGCTGCCGGCTGACGCGCCAGATGGCGCGTATAGTGTCGCGCAGGTGCGCGGCCTCCTCGAAGCGCAGCGCCTTCGCGGCCCTGTCCATTCTCGCGCGCAGGCGTTCGACGAGCTCCGCCCCCTGCCCCTGGAGCAGCAGAACGACGTCTGCGACGCGGTCTCGGTATTCGTTCTCAGTGCAGAGGCCGCAGCACGGCGCGAGACAGCGGCCGAGAGAATATTTCATGCACGGCCGGCCGTTCGCCGGCTTGGGCGCGTCTTTCCCGCAGGAGCGCAGCGGAAGATAGCGCTCTACGAGGCGCAACAGAGCGCGCACCTCCCGCACGCGCACATAGGGGCCTATGTAGACCCCTCCGTCGTCGAGTTTCACGCGAGTGACGTCGATTCTCGGATATCTCTCCGCCGTTATCTTTATATAGGCGTAGCGTTCGTTCATCTTCAGATCTACGTTGAAGAAGGGCTTGTAGAGCTTTATCAGCCTGTTTTCGAGGATCAGCGCCTCGATTTCGCTCTCGGTCCTCATCGTGGATATGTCGCGTATAGTTTCGACGAGCTTGCGCAGGCGCGGCGAAGCGAAATTACTGTGGCGAAAGTAAGAGGAAACTCTTTTTTTCAGAGACTTCGCCTTTCCTATATAAATAATCTCCCCGTTCTCGTCCCGCATCAGATAAACGCCCGGCTTGTCGGGGAATCCCTTTACAAAGTTTGTCAGCTCTTCTTTGTTCAAGAAAATTACCCTTTCTTTGTTGCGCTCCGCCTTCTCATGTTATAGGATATCACAATAATGTGCAAGAAGTAATGCGGAGGTGCGTTTTATGGCTTTATCGGTGTATAACGATCTGACGAGGAAGAAGGAGAAATTCGTCCCGCTCGAAGAGGGCAGGGTCCGCTTCTACGTCTGCGGGGCGACCGTCTATAACTTTTTTCATATAGGCAACGCGCGCCCATTTGTCCTCTTCGACGTATTCAGGCGCTATCTCGAAAGCCTCGGCTACGAGGTAACGTTCGTACAGAACTTCACCGACATCGACGACAAGATGATCAGGCGCGCGAACGAGGAGGGCACTACGGTCGCCGAACTCGCCGAGCGCTTCATCGCCGAATATTACAGAGACGCCGACGCTCTCGGCATCCACCGCGCGACCGTGAACCCGCGCGCGACGCAGGAGATGCCCGCGATCATCGACGTAATAAAAAGGCTCATCGAAAAGGGGCACGCCTACGAGATCGACGGCGACGTCTACTTCAGCGTCGAGAGCTTCAAAGATTACGGGCGCCTTTCCAAGCAGAGCGTCGACGAACTGATGTCCGGCGCGCGTATCGAAGTGGACGAGCGCAAGCGCGAGCCGCTCGACTTCGCGCTGTGGAAGGGGGCTAAGCCCGGAGAGCCCTTCTGGGAAAGCCCGTGGGGTAAGGGGCGCCCCGGCTGGCACATCGAATGCAGCGCGATGTCAAATAAATATCTCGGCAGTACGATCGATATACACGGCGGCGGCAGCGACCTTATATTCCCGCATCACGAAAACGAAATAGCGCAGTCCGAGTGCGCCAACGACGCGCACTTCGTCAGATACTGGCTGCACAACGCCTATCTGCTGATAGACAAGGAAAAAATGTCGAAATCGCTCGGCAACTTTCTCACGGTGCGCGACGTACGCCAGAGGATCAGCCCGCTCGTGCTGCGCTTCTTCCTGATGAGCGTGCACTACCGCTCGCCGCTCAACTTCTCCGCCGAAGGGCTCGAACACGCTAAGGGCGCGGTCGAACGCCTCAACAACTGCTGCACGGACCTGATATTCGCGCTCGAAAACAGGAGTGCCGGAGAAAAAGACGAAGCCCTGCGCATGGCGCTCAAAGCGAACGAAGAGGGCTTCACAGCGTCGATGGACGACGACTTCAACACGGCCGGAGCCTTCGGCTTCATCTTCGAAAACGTGCGCGCCGTCAACGTCCATCTGTCGGAGCACGAAGCCGTCGACAAAGAAGGGCTGGAAGCGGCAAAAGCTTTCTTCGATAAAACGAATGATATCCTCGGATATCTGGTGAAAGAGGAAAAAGAGGGCGACGGGGACGCGGAGATCGACGAGCTCTTAGCCGAGCGCAGCGCCGCGAGGAAGGCGAAAGACTTCAAGCGCTCCGATGAGATACGCGAGACGCTCGCGGCAAAGGGGATAATAATCGAGGACACGCCGCAGGGGCCGCGCTGGAAGAGGACGATGTAAAGCCTGCCGCGCTTCAAAGGGTGAATCTACATTCGCCGCCGCGGCGGTGTTGCCGTCAGTTGCGTTATTTCCCTTCTCTGACTTTCTTGAGATAATCCGTCAGCTCTTCCGGCAGAGGCTGCACGAAAGATATCTCCCCGCCGCTGCGCGGGTGCCTGAACGCCAGCTTCCACGAATGAAGAAAGATTCTCTCCGGCGGAAAGGGCGATTGACGCGAGGGCGCGTAGAGCCTGTCTCCAACGAGCGGACAGCGCAGCGCCCGCATATGCACGCGGATCTGATGGGTGCGCCCGCTGTGCAGCGTGCAGGCCAGCAACGAAAAAGCGTTCGAACTCCAGAGCGTCCTGTAATCCGTCCGCGCTTCGCGCCCACCCTCGACGCAGGCCATCCTCTGACGGTTGCGCGGGTCGCGCCCTATCGGGCATTTCACCGAGCCGCCGCCGTTCGGCGGCATGCCGTAACAGAGCGCAAGGTATTCTTTCTGCACGCGGCGCGCCTTGAAATCGCGGAAGAGCCCCTCCTGCGCCAGTCCGTTCCTGGCGACGACCATCAGCCCCGAAGTCGTAGCGTCGAGCCTGTGGACTATGCCGGGGCGGCGCACGCCGTTTAGCGTCCCTATGTCGGGGTAGCGGAAGAGCAGACCGTGCACGAGAGTGCCGCTCCAGTGCCCGGGCGCGGGATGCACGACGAGCCCTGCCGGCTTGTTTACAACGATTATATCGCTGTCTTCGTAGACGGTTTCAAAATCAACGTTCTGCGGCTCAAGATCGAGCGTTTCCGCCGGAGGCACCTCCACCCTTATAGCGTCGCCGGCGGCGACCTTCAGCGACGCTTTGATCCTGCGCGGTGGGAAAAGTTCGGCACGCCCCTCTTTTATAAGCCTCTGCGAAAAGGCGCGGCTGACGCCGAGCAGGCGCGAAAGCGCAAAGTCGACGCGGTGTCCGTCGAATTCCGCAGTTATTTCAAAGCGCTGCACCACAGAAGAGGGGGCGGACGAAAGCCCCTCCCCCTCTTCGAAAATCTTATCGCCCGTCCCGCTACTGCTTGTCGAGCACATCGCGGCAGCGGTCGCATATCCCCTTCTCGGCGACTTCGGCGCGCCTCTTCCAGCAGCGAGGGCACTTCTCCGCCGCAGATTTGGAAACGCCGACCACAAGACCCGTCGTCTCGTCGTCGTAGACGATCTCTGCGTTCTTGACTTCATCCGTGACCTTGCAGCCTGAGACGATAAGGATGCTTTCCCACGCCGCGTCGTCGATTCTTCCTTCAAGCGGCCTGTAGTAGTCGCTCAGCTTGATCTGTACCTCAGCGTCGAGCGGGTGGCCGATGATTCCCTTGCCGCGCGCCGCCTCGAGCCCGCGCAGAGCGCCCTGGCGCGCCAGCATCAGCATATCCCATTCGTCTTCTATAGCCGGGTCGATGCCTGCGGCTTCGTTCTCCGGCCAGTCTGCGAGCAGGACGCTCTTAGGCAGCGACTTGTCCATCGCGCGCATCTGCTGCCAGATCTCTTCGGCGGTGAAAGAGAGGACGCAGGACATCATCTGCGTCACGCACTTGAGCACGTGCCACATCACCGTGCGTATCGAGCGCCGGCTGCCAGCATCCTTTGCGTCGGCGTAAAGCTTGTCCTTGCTTACGTCGATGTAGAAGGAAGAAAGCTCGTTGTCGCAGAACTGATGAATCAGCGTCATCGGCTGATGGAACTCGTATTCGTCGAAGCCCGACGTCACGCGCTGGCGCAGACGCTCCAGCTTCAGCATGATGTACTTGTCGACCGCTTCCAGCTCGCCGTTCGGAAGTATGTCTCTTGCAGGGTCGAAGCCCGCAAGGTTCGCCAGCAGGAAGCGCGCCGTATTGCGTATCCTTCTGTAAGACTCTATGAGGTTACGGAAAATTTCTTCCGAGATACGCACGTCGCCGCGGTAGTCGGAAGAGGCGACCCACAGGCGCAGAATGTCCGCGCCGTTTTTATCGATGATATTCTCCGGTTTCATGACGTTGCCGAGAGATTTCGACATCTTCTGCCCGTCGGGGCCCATGATAAAGCCATGGGTCAGCACCGCCCTGTACGGAGCCCTACCGCGCGTCGCGACGCTGTTGAGCAGTGAAGTCTGGAACCACCCGCGGTGCTGGTCGCTGCCTTCGAGGTACATATCGGCCGGCCATGAGAGGTCTTCCCAGTTGTCGAGGACGGCCGAATGGCTAGTGCCCGAATCGAACCAGACGTCCATTATGTCGCTCTCCTTGCGCAGATGCCTGCCGCCGCACTTCGGACAGAGCGCCAGATCTCCGACGAGCTCCTCAGGCGACATCGTCCACCAGCAGTCGCTGCCGTGTTCGCGCACCTTGTCTGCAACGCGCGTCACGCGGTCGGAGGTCAGTATGACCTCGCCGCACTCCTCGCAGTAGAACGCCGGGATGGGGACCCCCCACGTGCGCTGGCGGCTGATGCACCAGTCGGAGCGGTCGCGCACCATATTGGTGATCCTGTCCTTGCCCCAGTCCGGGACCCATTTGACTTCGTCGATGCACTCAAGGGCCTTGTCGCGGAAGTCGGCTACGGAGACGAACCACTGATCCGTCGCTCGGAAAATCACCGGCTTCTTACAGCGCCAGCAGTGCGGATAGGAGTGCGTTATCTTCAACTTTCCCAGAAGCAGCTTCGATTCGTTTAGCAGCTCGAAGACCTTTTTCTCTCCCTCCGCGAGGCTCATTCCGCCGAAAATCGGCGTATCTCTGTAATAATGTCCCGTCTCGTCGACCGGGTTGTAAATATCTATCCCGTATTTGACGCCCGTCTCATAGTCTTCCGTGCCGTGCCCCGGCGCCGTATGCACGCAGCCGGTGCCGGCGTCGAGAGTCACGTAATCGGCGAGGACGAATGGGACCTTGCGGCCATAGAAGGGGTGCAGTGCGAGAGTCTTTTCCAGCCTTTCGCCGCGGCATACCAAAATCGGCTCGCCGAATGTCAACTGCGTAGCGCGCTCGACTTCGGCCTTGAGGCCGCACGCGATAAGGTAGACCTTATCCCCCACCTGATAGAAGCCGTATTCATAGCGCGGATGCACCGCGACGGCCATCGACGCAGGGAGCGTCCAGGGCGTCGTAGTCCAGATTATAACGTCGACGTCTTTGCCTTCGAGCTCAGGAAATACCTTCGCCGCTTCGAGGTATTTATAAGCGACGAAAATAGAGGGCGAGGTCTCGTCGCCGTACTCTATCTCGGCCGCCGCAAGGGCCGTCTGGCAGTCCGTGCACCAGTAGATAGCCTTCCGCCCTTTATAAACATAACCTTTGTCGACCATCTTGGCGAAACCTTCAAGCTGCGTGGCTTCATACGCCGGTATAAGCGTCATATAAGGATGTCCCCAGTCGCCGATGACGCCGAGGCGTTTGAATTGCTCCGTCTGGACGTCCGCGAAAGAGCGCGCATAGGCGGCGCATTTTTTGCGTAACTCGACAGGGTTTATCTCATCCTTGTCTAAATTCTGTTCCTTCAACACCTTAAGCTCTATCGGCAGCCCGTGCGTGTCGTAGCCCGGAACGTAGGGCGCGAAATAGCCGCGCTGCCATTTGTATTTGACTACGAAGTCCTTTAATATCTTGTTCGTCGCAGTGCCTATATGTATGCTCGCATTAGCGTAGGGCGGCCCGTCGTGAAGGATGAACGATGGCTTGTCCTTATTTTTCTTCTTCAATTCGCCGTACAGACCCATATCGTACCAGAACTTCAAAAATTCCGGTTCTCTCTGTGAAAGGTTAGCGCGCATCGGGAAATCGGTTTTCGGAAGGAACAGAGTGTCCTTATAATCGTTCGCCATAAAACAACCTCCATTTAAACTGAATGGAACTCAGATGAGAATTCCATAATGCACAACTTATGTATTATAACAGAAATGTCGTAAAAATATTTATACGAACAGGCGAGCAGCATAAGGCACCAAACGAGTCTTTAACGCCTGCCGCTTTAAAAAGCCGCATCGCGTCGCCTGCCGCTGCGCCGGACGATACCGCTTGGTTAACAAAAAACGCTTTTGCTTATTGAATTATTTTAGAAAAGCCTATAAAATATAAAGGGTTCATTTTATAGCATATCGAGGGGGAATCAACGTGGAACTTAAAGGAAGCAAGACAGAGAAAAACCTTTGGGAAGCCTTTGCCGGAGAATCAATGGCGCGCAACAAGTACACATACTTCGCATCCGCCGCGAAAAAGGCGGGATACGAGCAGATAGCCGCAATATTCCAGGAAACGGCCGACAACGAGAAAGAGCACGCCAAGCTGCATTTCAAGGCCCTTTCCGGCATCGGGGACACTCTCGCCAACCTTCTGGCCGCAGCCGCGGGAGAAAACGGCGAATGGTCGGAAATGTATCCGCGTATGGCGAAGGACGCCCGCGAAGAGGGATTCGACGAGCTGGCAACGATGTTTGAGGGAATCGCCAAGGTCGAAGCGGAGCACGAGAAACGCTATCGCGCCCTCGCGAAGAACGTGGAAGAGGGAACGGTCTTCGCCAAGGGCGGCAAGCTCTTCTGGAAGTGCCGCAACTGCGGGGCGGTTTTCGAACTCGACAAGGCCCCGGAGAAATGCCCCGTCTGCAGTCATCCTCAGGCGTATTTCGAAATCCAGGCTAAAAACTGGTAATCTTCCCTCCTGTCAAAAGAAGAAGAGGCGGTGCGTGCGTGCCGTCTCTTCTTTGTATTTCTATCGTTCAATATAACGTTATCAATATTATATAGCAGTTACACTGACGGGCTAAATTTCAGAAGCCGCCAAAAATATTTGCGCGCGCTTTTATATCATGGCCGCTTCGACGAGCTTCGCCGTTTCGTCGGCGTGCTTTACGACTTCAGCAAGGGCTTTTTCCATTCTTTCGCGGCACTCTTTGGCGAAGGCTTCGTCCGCTATCCCCGGCAGGTTTATTTTCACGTTGTAGGACGCCGCTTTGCCCGCCGCTTCGGCAAGCAGAGCCGCCACTCCGGCGTCGCTGACGGCGTTTGAGTTGCCGTATTTCGCCACCGTGAAGGAGAGTTCGGCGGCTTTTACGCAGCTTTCAAGCGTGCGGAGCGGTACTGCTGTGGCGGCTTTCGACGCTTCGCCCATCGCCGCTTTGCGGGAGGCTTTCTGCTCTTCCGTCTCTTTGGGCATTTTGAGCGCCTGCATGAAGAGGTTGAAGGATTCTGTGTCTTCGTTCATCAGGCTTATGAATTCGGCGCGCAGTTTTTCGCCTTCTTCAAGGACTTTGTGCATTTTATCCCAGCCAGTCCGGTATTTTTCTTTGCCCAGCGTGAGGTTCGCCACCATCGCTTCGAGTCCGGCGGCAAGCGACCCGCAGAGCGCGGCTACGCTTCCGCCTCCGGGCGCCGGCGAGTTGGAGGCGAGTTCGTCTATGAAGGCTTTTATTGTCGTTTCTTCGAATTCCATTTGCTTTGTCTCCTCTTTTTCCTGTTTCCTTCCGCTAACTAAACGCGGGCGGTTTCCCGCCCGCTTCGCAGGGGGCTAGCTCTTTTCTTACCGCGGTTATTTGTTTTTCCTGACTATGTCCGTCAGGTAGGCGTCGTCTGCGATGTAGGGCAGTGTGATGTGCCCGTCTCCGCGTTTGCCGTTGAAGGTTTCCGCCGTCTCTATCGCGTGTTCGTTGCGCGCCCACGCTCTGCGCGCCACTCCGCTTATGACGTCCCAGCTCATCGATTCTTTGATTATGCGGTCTACTCTTTCGCTTCCGTCGAGGACGAGCCCGAAGCCGCCGTTTATCGCTTTGCCTGTGCCCACTCCTCCTCCGTTGTGCAGCGCTACTAAGCTCATGCCGCGCGCGCAGTTGCCGGCGAAGGTGTGTATGGCCATTTCCGCCATGATGTTGCTGCCGTCTTTGATGTTAGAGGTCTCGCGGTAGGGGGAGTCGGTGCCGGATACGTCGTGATGGTCGCGCCCGAGCATTACAGGCCCTATTTCTCCGTTTCTCACCATTTCGTTGAATTTGAGCGCTATGCGCATTCTTCCCTCTTCGTCCTGGTAGAGGATGCGGCATTCGGTACCCACTACGAGTTTGTTTTTCTCGGCGTCGCGGATCCATACCCAGTTGTCGTGGTCCTGGAAGCGGCGCTGAGGGTCTATACATTCCATCGCCGCTTTGTCTGTCTTTTTGAGGTCTTCGTGATCGTGCGATAGGCAGCACCAGCGGAAGGGGCCGTAGCCGTAGTCGAAGAGGAGCGGGCCCATTATGTCTTCCACGTATGACGGGAAGATGAAGCCGTCGAAGGTGTCTTTGCCGTTTTTCGCTATTTCTTTGACTCCCGCGTCGAATACCGCGCGCATGAAGGAGTTGCCGTAGTCGAAGAAGTAGGCGCCTTTTGCGTGGAGGGCTTTGATGAGTTCGAAGTGTTTTTTGAGGCTCTTGTTCACCAGCCCGATGAATTTTTCTTTGTCTTCGGCCAAAAGCCGCGTCCTTTCTTCGAAGCTTACGCCCTGCGGGCAGTAGCCTCCGTCGTAGGGGACGTGGCAGGAGGTCTGGTCGGAGAGGAGTTCGACTTTTTTGTCGTTGTCGAGCGCGTATTGCAGGAGGTCTACGATGTTGCCTTCGTAGGCTATCGAGAGGGGTTCGCCCGCCGACATCGCTTCTTCCGCCCATCTGAAGGCTTCCGCAAGATCTTTAGTCCTTTTGCTTACCCAGCCCTGGCTGTGGCGCGTCTCTATGCGCGACGGGTCTACTTCGGCTATTATCGCCGCCGCTCCAGCTATTTCGGCGGCTTTCGGCTGGGCTCCGCTCATGCCGCCGAGTCCCGAGGAGATGAAGAGGTGTCCAGCGAGTCCCCTGCCTTCCTGAAGGTGGAACATTTTGCGCCCCGCGTTGAGCAGCGTGTTGTATGTGCCGTGCACTATGCCCTGCGGACCTATGTACATCCAGCCGCCGGCTGTCATCTGACCGTAGTTGGCGACTCCCAGCGCGGTCGCTCGACGGAAGTTGTCGGGGTCGTCGAAGAGGCCGACCATGAGGCCGTTGGTCAATATCACGCGCGGCGCGGAGGGGTGCGAACGGAAGAGCCCCAGCGGATGCCCGGACTGCACGACGAGCGTCTGGTCTTCCGTCACGACTTCAAGATATTTTTTGATTAGCCTGTACTGCATCCAGTTCTGACAGACCTGACCCGTCTCTCCGTAGGTCACGAGCTCGTAGGGGTAGAGCGCGACGTCGAAGTCCAGGTTGTTGTCGATCATCACCTGGAAGGCCTTGCCTTCGATGCACCGCCCCTTGTATTCGTCTATGGGCCTGCCGTGGATGCGTCCTTTCGGACGGAAGCGGTAGCCGTAGATGCGCCCGTGCTCTTTGTACTCTTGAAGGAATTCCGGCGCGAGCTCCCTGTGGAACCTCTCCGGTATATAGCGCAGCGCGTTCTTCAGCGCTAGCACCGTGTCCTGCTCGCTGAGCACCTGCCCGCGGTCCGGCGCCCTCCTTATACCCTCCTCGAATTCCGCCTTAGAAGGCAGACCTTCCGCAAACTCAAGACGAAGTTCCATCGTTTTGCCTGTCGCATCAAACATAACTGTCAGCTCCATTCTTTATTTATTTTACAAATTTCATTTCCCGTCTTGACGAACAGAAATTTTTAACTATACTAATTGTAGCGCAAAGATTTAAGATTGAAAAGTATTAAATAGGGAAAAAGCGCTATTTTTTTGAAATGTAAGTGCTATTTTTATCGAGGAATTTTTTTTCGCCCCATTCCACGGTAATTATAACACTAATGAGAAAATTTAACAAAAATAAAACAGCACAAGGAGGACATTTTATATGGATGCCGTACTTTTGAATGGACAGTCGCTCACGCTTAAGGATGTTGAAAACGTAGCTCGCAGAGGTTACAAAGTTGAGATCGCGCCGGAGGCGAAGGAGCTGATCAAGGAATGCGCCGAATCGGTCCGCAAATGGGTCGAAGAAGGACGCATCGTCTACGGCGTAACGACGGGCTTCGGCGACCTGGCTTCGGTCGTCATTCCGCGCGACAAGAGCCGCCAGCTTCAGGAAAATCTTCTCATGAGCCACTCCTGCGGCTTCGGCGAAGCCTACCCCGAAGAAGTAGTGCGCGCGATAATGCTTCTCCGCGTAAATACGCTTACCCGCGGCTATTCGGGAATAAGCCTCGCGACGCTGCAACAGATGGTCGATTATCTTAACGCGGGAATCCACCCCGTCGTGCCCCAACAGGGTTCGGTAGGTGCAAGCGGCGACCTCTGCCCGCTGTCGCACGTAGCGATATCGCTCATCGGCAAGGGCGACGTCGTATATAAAGGAAAGAAGATGACCGCAGCCGACGCGATCGCGGCGGAGGGATTGAAGCCGGTCGAGCTCCAGCCGAAGGAAGGGCTCGCGCTCAACAACGGCACGACGGTCATGACGGCGGTCGCGGCCCTCTGCATTATCGACGCTATGAAGATGGTAAAGAACGCCGACATAGCCGCGGCGATGTCGGCCGAAGCTCTTCACGCCGTCCCCTACGCATTTGACCGCCGCACCCACGATCTGCGTCCGCAGCACGGTCAGGGAATCGTCGCCGAAAACATGCGCCGCCTTCTCGAAGGAAGCGAGATCGTCGAGAAATATAAAAAGGACCGCGTTCAGGATGCCTATTCGCTGCGCTGCCTCCCACAGGTCCACGGCGCGAGCCGCGACGCGATAGGCTACGTGAAGGATAAGGTCGAGATAGAAATCAACTCGGTCACTGACAACCCCATCATCTTCCACAGGGACGGCGAAGCGATAAGCGGCGGGAACTTCCACGGCCAGCCGATGGCGATGGCGATGGACTTCTTCGGGATAGCCTGCGCAGAATTTGCTAATATCGCTGAGCGCCGCATCGCGCGCCTCGTCGACCACAAACTCTCCGATCTGCCGCCGTTCCTCGTCTCCGACAGCGGCGTGAACAGCGGCTTCATGATTCCGCAGTACACAGCCGCCGCTATCGTATCGGAGGACAAGGTGCTTGCGCATCCGTCGGTCGTCGATTCTATCCCGACGTCCGCAAACCAGGAAGACCACGTCTCCATGGGCGGCTACAGCGCGCGCAAGGGGCGCCAGATCCTCGACAACGCTAACAAGGTCATCGCTATAGAAATGCTGAACGCCGCGCAGGGAATGGACTTCCGCGCGCCGCTGAAGCCGGGCAAAGGCACTCGGGCCGCCTTCGCGGAATATCGCAAGCACGTGCCCTTCTACGAGAAGGACCAGGTCATGCAGCCGCTTATGCTGAAGTCGCTCGAACTCGTAGAAGCCGGGACGATAATCAGCGCTGCGGAAGCTGCGGTCGGCGAACTGAAGTAATATAATAAAGACAGCTTACAGCGAAAGGCAGGAAGATATAATATGGCAATGCAGCTTATCGAATGTGTCCCCAACTTCAGCGAAGGCAGAAGGCAGGAGGTAATCGACGAAATAGTGAACTGCTTCCGGGACAAGCGCGGGGTCTACCTCTTCGACCACCGCGCCGACGAGGATCACAACCGCCTGGTCGTCAGCCTCGTCGGAGCTCCCGCTCCCATCTGCGACGCGCTGATCGAAGCGGCCAAGGCCGCCGAGAAGCATATCGACATGAATAAGCATCAGGGCGGACATCCGCGCATCGGCGCGGTCGACGTCGTCCCCTTCACTCCTATCAAGGGCATTTCGATGGATGAGTGCATCGAACTCGCCCACGCGTTCGGCGAGCGCTATTACAAAGAGACCGGCATTCCCGTCTATTTCTACGAAGACGCCGCGAAGCGCCCGGAGAGGAAACGCCTCGAGGTCATACGCAAGGGGCAGTACGAGACGCTGAAAGAAGAAGCGAAGACGAAACCGGAGCGCAGGCCGGACGTAGGCGAGGCCTGCCTGCATCCGACGGCCGGCGCCACGGTGATCGGGGCGCGCAAGTTCCTCGTCGCCTTCAACGTCAACCTCGACACGACGGATGTGGCGATAGCGAAGAAGATAGCCGCGGCGGTGCGCGCGTCGTCCGGCGGCTTCTGCTGCGTCAAGGGCATAGGGCTCGCGCTGGAGGAGCGCGGCATCACGCAGGTCAGCATGAACCTCGTCGACTACGAGAAGAACTCCCTTTACCGCGTGCTTGAGACGATAAGGATGGAAGCGAGGCGCTGGGGCGTTTCCGTGATCGAGACTGAAGTCTACGGCATGATCCCCGTGAACGCGATATTGGAAAGCGCCGCCTACTATCTCCAGATCGCGGACTTCAAGCCGGAGCAGGTGCTCGAGCTCAAGCTGCTCGACATCATGAGCGAAAAGGCCGAATGAGATGAAAAAGCTTTACAGAAACATGCGCCTCTTCACCGCCGTCGATAATGGCAGAGCTCTTGCGGGCGCCGAACAGGGAAAGATAAGCGAACTTAAGAACGCTTCTATGCTCGTTTCCAACGGCGTCGTCGAGCGCGTCGGCGCGGAGGACGAAGTGATGAAGGGGATATGCGGCCGCGACATCTCGTTCGAAAAGGATTTCGGCGGAGCCTGCGTGATACCCGGCTTCGTCGACCCACACACGCACATCTGTTTCGCGAAGCGCCGCGAAGACGAGTTCGGTATGCGCCTCGCAGGGCTCCCCTACTTGGAGATACTCGCGCGCGGCGGCGGCATTCTCTCTTCCGTGAACGCGGTGAAGGAAACGGACGAAGAGGAGCTTTTCAGGCGCAGCGAACGCACGGTGCTGGCGGCTCTTTCCAAGGGCACAACGACGATAGAGATAAAGAGCGGCTACGGGCTGGATACGGAGGCCGAGCTCAAAATGCTCCGCGTAATAGAGCGCATATCGAAAGAGACCCCGCTCACCGTCGCGCCAACCTTCATGGGCGCGCACGCCGTGCCGCCGGAATATAAATCGGATCCGGATAAGTTCGTCGACGAAATACTCATCAAAGAAATGCTCCCGAAGGTCAAGGCCCAGGGTATTGCGCGCTTCTGCGACGTCTTCTGCGAAGAGGGGGTCTTCTCCGTCGAACAGAGCCGCAGGCTGCTTAAAGCCGCGGCCGCTATGGGCTTCAAGCTGAAGATACACGCGGACGAGGTCAACGACCTCGGCGGCGCGGGGCTCGCGGCCGAGCTTCACACGACGTCGGCCGAACATCTGCTCGCGGCCTCCGAGGTGCACCTCAAAGCGATGGGCGAAGCCGGCACGATAGCGGTGCTGCTTCCGGCTACAGCTTACAGCCTTAAAAAGCCCTACGCGAACGGCAGGAACATCGTCGACTGGAACGTCCCCGTAGCTATAGCTACGGACTGCAACCCGGGCTCCTGCTTCTGCGAATCGATGCCCTTCGTCTTCGGGCTCGCAGTGATGAAGATGAACATGACGGTTGACGAAGCCTTGACGGCGTCGACGCTCAACGCGGCCTACGCTATAGGCCTCGCCGACAAGGTCGGCAGCCTGCAGCCCGGCAAGCAGGCGGACTTCCTCGTCTTAGACGGAGAAACGCCCGTGGCTCTCGCCTACCACGCCGGCAGCACGTCGGTAATGGAAGTCTATAAGTTAGGCGAAAAAGTGGCGTAAAAACTTTATAAAGCTGATGCCGCCCGACGTATACTGCGGATCGGGCGGCATTTTCATTTCCACGCGCCGCTTAGCGCGCCGCTTAGCCGCGCGGTCTATACGAGCGGCTCCTCGCCGTTGTTTTCGAGCAGCGCTTTTGCATGTTCGAGGGCCTCGCGCGAAGTTTCGTCGCCGGAGAGCATCCTCGCTATCTCCCTTTCACGCGCCTCGTCGGCGACTTCAAATATTTCGGTCTCTTCCCCCGACCTCTTTACGACGAAATGCTGATCGGCCATCGCCGCTATGGTGGCCTGGTGAGTTATCAATATCGTGCGGCAGCGCTTCGAAAGGCTGCGCAGTTTGTAACCGGCGAGCAGCGCCGTTTTTCCGCCGAGGCCGGCCTCAACTTCGTCGAAGATAAGTGTACCGGGCAGTTTTTCGTCGCCGACTGAAAGTTGTAGCGCTATCAGGATGCGCGAAAGTTCTCCGCCGGAGGCGTTCTTCCCCACCGGCAGCGGCGTCTGCTCCGGAAGGGCGAGCATGAAGTGCACGTTTTCCGCGCCGTCCGCCCTGACCCTGTCAAGAGGCTCGATCTCTATGCTGAAGAGAGCGTATTCCATCGCCAGACCTCTCAGATGTTCGTTCACCCTGCGCGAAAGCTCCGCCGCAGAGCTTGTGCGCAGCGCGCGCAGCTCCATCGCGAGGCGCGAGGTTTCGCGGCGCAGCGACTGAGCCTTTTTTTCCAGCCCTTCGAGCTCTTCGCGGCTCCTCTTCAGCCATTCGATTTCGGCCTCCGCTTCCTTCGCGTATTCGATCAGTTCGGAGCTGCTCTGTATGTTCAGAGTCCTTTTGATTCTGCGCAGCGCGCCGAGCTTTTTCTCGACGCGCTCCTTCGCCTCTTCCGTATCTTCTTCGGAGCCTCCGGCGCGGCGCGTCTCGCTTATCAGCGCCGAAAGCTCCTGCGCGCCGGCGAGGGCTTTCTCTATCGCCTCTTCCCATCGCACGTCGTCGCTCTCGGCGCGCCCGCGCAGGGCCCGCGCCATTTTTTCAAGACGTTCGAGGATCCCATTTTCCGGGTCGTTCATGCCCTCGGCTGCGGCGCTCATCAAACGGCGCTCTCTTTCAGCGTTTTCAATCCTGCTGAGTTCGAGCTCCCACTCTTTTTCGCTTTCCGGCGTGAGTTCGAGCGTCCTGAGCTGTCTTATGACGGCCGGTGCGCCGTCGAATTTTTTTTCGCTTTCCCCGCGGCGCTTTTTAAGCGCGACTATCTCTTTTTCCGCGGCGATAGCGTCGGAAAATACTTTTTCAAGTTCTGAAGAGAGGGCCTTAAGGTTATCTCCGCCGCAGGAATCTACGAGTTCGAGCTGCTTCTGCGGCTCAAGGAGGCCGAGTTGCGCGAATTGGCTCTGTATCACTACGTTGCTTTCCATAGCGCGCGCGAGCACGGCGAGCGGAACCGTCTGCTCCTGCAGCGCCGCCCGGCCTCTGCCGCCGCGCGAAAAGCTGCGCTTCGCTATCAGCGTCTGTTCCTGCGGCTGGTATTTTTCAGAGATTCCTTCGATAGGGGCCGAGGTCATCACGGCGCGCACTTCGCAGTTTTCTTCGTGCGTGTGGATATCGCCTGCCTGCGCGCGGCGTCCGGAGATGAATTCCATCGCGCGCACGAGGCTGCTTTTTCCCGCGCCGCTCTCGCCGGTTATAACGATGAAATCCCCTCCGAACGACAGCGAGGCTTCGATGATCCCGCCTACGCCGCGTATCTCAAGCTCCTCTATCAAATCAGTCGCCAGCCTCTCTTATGCCGTTGAAGCCCCAGCGCAGCTTTTCGCGGAGCAGGTCGTAATAGCTGCGCCCCGTCAGCTGTATCGTGCGCACGAATGTCTGGTTGTCGAGCATCACGTGGAGTTCGTCGCCGGGCAAAAGCTCGTAGCCGAGCTGTCCGTCCTGCGTGAGCATCAGGTTTCTCGCGTCTCCTTTAGATATCACGCAGATGTTGTCCGTATCGCTCAGAATAACCGGCCTCGCGTAAAGAGTGTGAGCACATATAGGCGCCATTATCATGCAGGGGACGTGGGGCGGCACGATCGGGCCTCCGGCCGAAAGAGCGTAAGCCGTCGAGCCCGTCGGCGTAGAAAGTATCAGCCCGTCGGCGAGGAAGAGCGAAAGGATTTCTTTCCCAACTCTGACCTCTATGTCCACGACGCGCGCCAAACTGCCCTTAGATATGACCAAGTCGTTCAGCGCGTATAGCTCGTGGACGAGCCTATTGCCGCGCCACACTTGCCCTTTGAGCAGGCGGCGAAGCTGGACGGAATATTTTCCGGAAATTATCTCTTCTATGTCGTTCTCCGCGGATTCCGGGCTGCCTATCGCGAGGAAGCCGAGGCGCCCCAGGTTGATGCCGTAGAGAGGAACGGCGCAGCCAAAGGTATAGCGCGCTGCGCGCAGGAAGGTCCCGTCGCCGCCGAGTATCACCGCGAAAGAGGATTCCTCCCGCCATTTCTCGTCGTCGACTCCCGGCAGCGCTATCGCCGAGGCTTCATGAGGGGGCAGAAGAAATTTTATATTGTTGCTCTTTCCCCAACGCCAAAGCCGCCACGCCATGTCGATCGCTTCGGGCTTCTGTGTGTTGAAAAGCAGGCCTACTTTATTTTTTTCGACGTTTTCCATGCCAGCCTCCTTTATTTAGGATGAGCGCGGCTTTTGATATGCGCCTCCGCGACCATTTTATCAAAATCCGGCCTTTCCTTGAGCGAAAAATTCACCCTCCGTTTCAGGAAAAAGAGGAATTCTATATTCCCCTCGGGACCGCGTATCGGAGAGTAATCCGCCGCCTCGAGCGACAGCGCCGTACGCTGTTCGATAAAATCGGCGAGCTCGTTCAAAATCGCAATATGAAGAGCGGGGTCCGTCACTACTCCCTTGCCGACCCTTTCGTGCCCCGCCTCGAACTGTGGCTTGACGAGCAGCACGATCGCACCGTCGTCTTTTAGAAGCTCCTCCATCTTCGGCAGCAGCAGCTTCGCCGATATGAAAGAGGCGTCCGAAACGATTATGTCGGCCTTTTCGCCCTCTATCATCTCGATAGTCAGGTTTCGTGCGTTCGTGCGTTCGAGCGCCGTGACTCTTTCGTCGCCGCGGAGCTTCCACGCGAGCTGCCCGTAGCCTACGTCGACGGAATAGACATGGGCGGCTCCGCGCTCGAGCAGGACTTCGGTGAAGCCGCCGGTCGACGCTCCGATGTCTACGCAGCGTCTGCCGCGCGCATCGACGGCGAAGCTCTCCATCGCCTTCAGCAACTTATACGCGCCCCTGCTGACCCATTCTTTTTCCGGCGCGTCTATCTTGACGTCCGCGTCCGGACGGACCATCGAGGCGGGCTTCGTCACGACGACGCCGTTCACCGAAACGCGCCCCTCTTCGATATAATTCCGCGCGGCGGCCCGCGATGCGGCCATTTTCCTGTCGCTTACGAACTTATCGAGGCGGACGGGCTTTTCTTTCGTCATGAAAGAGCGAGCCTCAGGATATTTTCCAGCGAAAGGCCGCATTCCTCCCACTGCTCCAGCCTTGAGGCGTGCGGAATGAAGCGGTCGGGCACGCCGGCCGAGAATACCCGCGCGGCAAATCCGCGTCCCTTGGCGTAGGCCGCTATCGCCTCACCGACGCCGCCTGCGAGCGCGCTTTCTTCGGCCGTGACGATTCGCGGGTGAGAGGAAAGGAGGGCGTCGAGCCCTTCGCAGTCGAGAGGTTTTATAAAGCGCAGGTCGACGACGGTCGGGCGCCTCCCCGTGCTTTTTTCTATTTCATCGGCGCTTTCGAGCATCAGTTCCACCGTGCTTCCGACTCCGACGAGACATACGCCGCTTCCCTCTCTCAAGAGTTCAAGCCTGCCCCAGGGAGCCGGCCTCCTTTCGCCGGACGACGAAGGAAGGCGGAGCGGAGCTCCGCCGCGCGGATAGCGCAGCGCCATCGGTATTTCGCGCTTCTTCCATTCGCGCAGGAAAAATCTCAGATCTACCGCGTCGCGCGGGGCCGCGAGCGTCACGTTCGGCACGGCGCGCAGCCACGGCACGTCAAGGATTCCTTGGTGCGTCTCCCCATCTTCGCCGACAAGTCCGGCGCGGTCTATTCCCAGCAATACGGGCAGTTTTGGAAGGCATATATCATGCACTATTTGATCTGCGCCTCGTTGCAAAAAGGTCGAATATATGCATACGACCGGCAGCAGCCCAGCTGCGGCGAGCCCCGCGGCGTAGACGAGGGTATGCTCCTCCGCTATGCCTGTGTCGAAAAAGCGCGCCGGATTTTCTTTCGCGAAAGCACCGAGCTTTGTACCGTCTTTCATCGCGGCCGTGCAGACTATCACGCGCGGATCTTCCTTCGCCAGGGCGCGCAGCGCGTCGGCCATGACGCCGCTCCAGCTCGGAGGCGCTGGGCTCAGCTTCTCCGGCGCGTCGATATCCGTCCCAGGCCCCACGCCGTGGAAGAAGCAGGGATATTTTTCCGTCTGCGCGAAGCCCTTGCCCTTTTTCGTCATAACGTGTATCAAAAGAGATTCGTCGTAATCGCGCGCAAGCCGGAAGACCTTTTCCATCTCCGCTATATTGTGTCCGTCGAAGGGCCCCCAGTAGCTGATGTTCATCTCTTCGAAGATGTTCGTCGGGAGCAGCAGCGATTTTAATTTCAGCTTTATGCCGGAGAGCGCGTGCTTGATGTTCTGACCCTTTTCGCTGCCTTCACACTGCGCCTTTATGCACTCCTTGAGTTTTTTGTACGCAGGGTTGACCGCGAGTCTCGCAAGGTGCTGCGCCATTCCTCCCACGCGCGGGCTTATCGACATCTTGTTGTCGTTGAGGATGATTATGACCTTCGTATGCAGGTCGTCGAGCGCGTTGAGGGCCTCGAAGGAGACGCCGTTCAGCAGGGCGCCGTCGCCGATCACGGCGACGACCTCGTGGTCCTCGCCCTTCAGATCGCGCGCCTTTGCATAGCCTGCCGCGGCGGATATCGACGTGCTGCTGTGCCCCGTCGTGAAAAAGTCGTATGGGCTGTCGTTGAGCCGCGGAAAGCCGGCGAGCCCTCCCTTTCTGCGCAGCGTTTCAAAGGCGTCCATACGCTTCGTCAAAATTTTATACGCGTAGCACTGATGCCCGACGTCGAAGATAATCTTGTCGGCGTCGGGATTGAAAACGCGCAGAAGCGCTACCGTAAGCTCCACAGCCCCGAGCGACGAGCTCAAATGCCCGCCGTTTCTCAGTGAGACTTCTAATATCTTCTCTCTGAGCTCGGCGCAGAGCGCATTCAATTCATTTTCTCCAAGCCCGTAAAGGCCTCTGAAATCCCCTACAGACTTTAAAAGGCTCATTGACACTCAACTCCACCCCAATAATCTGTGTTTTATTATGCACCTTAATGGCTCCTGCACGCCAAATACTCGGGCAGAAGCATTAAAAAATCATCTTCCGCGAAGAGCCCCGCAAGCGCGTCCTTAGCCGCGGCGGATTCCCGCGCCGCCATTTCGCGCGCGCGTTCAACGCCGTAAACGCTGACATGCGTCAGCTTGCCCTGCTCGGCGTCCTTGCCCGGCGTCTTGCCGAGTTCCTCCGCCGTCGCGGTCGAGTCAAGTATATCATCTACTATCTGAAAGGCGGAACCGAGATGCTCAGCGTATTCGCCGTATTTTGCAAGGATCCTTTCGTCGGTGCAGCCGAGGGAAGCTCCGGTAAGCACGGCGGCCTTTATAAGGGCACCGGTCTTCAGTTCCGCGATCCTGCTCACCGCGGCCGCGTCGTCGCCTTCGCAGCCGAACATGTCGAGCGCCTGACCTCCGCACACTCCGGCCGGGCCGATCGCCGCGGCGAAAGCCCTCATCGCGTTGAGCACATTCTGCGCCGGAATGTCTCTGAGCCGGGCCATCGGAAATTCGAGGGCCTGTACGAAGAGCGCGTCTCCCGCAAGCAGCGCGAGGGCCTCTCCGAAAAGAGCGTGGTTCGACGCTTTGCCGCGCCTCATCTCGTCGTCGTCCATGCAGGGCAGGTCGTCGTGTATCAATGTCGCCGTGTGGAGCATCTCAAGACCTATGGCCATAGGCATCGCGCTTTTCTCCGCTACGCCGCACTTCGCCGCGGTTTCAAGGCACAAGATCGGGCGGAGCCTCTTGCCGCCGGCGCGCAGCGAGTATTCCATCGCTTCAAAGAGCTTCGGCGGAACGCCGCGCGCGCGTATCGTTTCCGTTTCCGCGATGTATTTTTCGATCAGCGACGCGCCGGCGGCCAGCCTCTCCTTTACGATCGCGATCCCTCTGTCATTCATCAGCAGAGCCCTTCCCCACGTCGTTTTCCTCTTCCTGCGAAAGCATCGTTATCTTCTGCTGAGCCTCCGCAAGGTAGGAGCGGCACTCGCGAATGAGTTTGACGCCGCGCTCGTATTCGTTGAGCGCGCTGTCGAGCGGCAGCGCGTCGCCCTCCATTTCCTTTAATATTTTTTCAAGCTCCGCCATCTTCTCGGCAAAATTCATCCGATACAACCCCTTTCATATTTATACGCCGCGGCAGGCCACCGCGCGCGGTCCAGACTTGCTCTTATTCCCGCGGCGCGATTCCTCTTCGACCGATTTGCCCATAAGCTGTTGCAACTTCCGGCTTCGTTATGATACAATACGCAGGTTGACTGCTTTAAATGAAGCAAGGAGGGAAACAAATGTCAAAGTACTGTGACTGCTGCGGACGCGGCCCCGTAACAGGGAACGCCGTCAGCCATTCCAACCGCCATACGAGACGCCGCTGGCTCATCAACATTCAGAGCGTCAAGGTAGACGTAGGCGGAGGAGAAACGCGCAGACTTCATATCTGCACCAAGTGCCTTCGTTCCGGAAAAGTACAGAGAGCCGTTTAGCGCGGCTCTTTTTTTATTCCCCTTACTCATCGCTTCCGCCGCTTTCAGCATCTTCCAAAAGCTCTTTCGCAGTCTCCTCGTCCACTAATATTTCGCGCGGGCGCGCTCCGTCCGCCGCCCCCACTATACCGAGCTGCTCCATCATATCTATCAGCCGCGACGCGCGCGAGAAACCTACGCGCAGTCGGCGCTGCAGGCCGCTCGCCGACGCTATGCCGGTCGACATGACCGTCTCCAGCGCCTCTTGGAGAAGCTCGTCGTCGTAGTCCCCGCCGTTTCCTCCGGAGGCTCCGTTCCCCTGATCTTCGATCTTTATAAATTCCGGCTCGCCGAAAGTATTCGTCATGTACGCCAGCCAGTCGGCAAGTATCTGGTCCGCGATCCACGGAGACTGCACGCGCAGCGGCTTCGGATGCTTAGTAGACGAGAAGAGCATGTCCCCCTTGCCTAAAAGTTTTTCCGCGCCGGCGCAGTCGATGATGGTGCGGGAGTCCGCGTTGCTAGGCAGAGTGAAGGCGACGCGCGCTGGAATGTTCGCTTTGATGAGCCCTGTGATTATGTTGACGGATGGCCTTTGGGTCGCCAGCATCAGGTGAATGCCAGTGGCGCGCGCCATCTGGGCGAGGCGGCAAATATATTCCTCGACTTCCTTCGGCGCCGTCATCATCAGGTCGGCGAGCTCGTCAACGACGATCACTATATGGTAGATGCGATCCTTCGGAAGCACCCTTTCATTATAGCCTTCGAGATTGCGCACGCGTAGCTTCGCGAAGGTGGTGTAGCGCTTCTCCATTTCACGTATCAGCCACGCGAGGGCCTGCACGGCCTTCTTCGGATCCGTGACAGGCGGCGTCAGAAGGTGCGGCAGTCTGTCATAGACGGCCATTTCGACGCGCTTCGGGTCCACGAGTATCATGCGCAGCTCCTCCGGCGTGCGCTTAGAACAGAGGCCGACTATGCAAGAGTTGATGAAAACGCTTTTACCGGAGCCCGTCGTCCCCGCAACGAGGAGGTGCGGCAGCTCTTCGAGTCCCACTACTACGGGGTCGCCGTTCACCGCGACGCCGAAGGGCAGAGGGAGGGAGAGCTTCGTTTCGGCGAAGGCGTCGGCTTCGACGACGGTGCGCAGCGGGATGCCGCGGCGCTTCGGGTTCGGTATCTCGATTCCCACATAAGGCTTGCCGGGAATCGGCGCTTCGATGCGCAGGCTCGAAACGGCCATCGAAAGCGCTATATCGTTCGAAAGCGCAGCGACCTTGCTGACCTTAACTCCGGGGGCGAGTTGTATCCTGAACTGTATGACCGTCGGACCGACGAGAATCTCCGCAAGATGCGACTCTATGCCGAACTGAGCGAGCGTCGACACTATCTTGCCGCCGAGCGGCGCAGCCCGCTCCTCGTCCATCTCGCCGTCCCGCGATTCGGCGGGGCCGAATATTTCGATCGGCGGCGGGAATATTCCCTGTCTTATACGCCTTCCGCCTTCGTCGCCGTAGTTGAAGCTGGGGTCTTGCACGACGGCGGGCGTGTTCGATGCTCCTTCGCGCGCTGCTTCGCTTTCCTCGGCGCGCCTTACGCTCTCGGGGTCGTTGTAATCTATTTCCAGATCGTCGAAGCCCTCTTCGGCACGTCCCGTGGGCGGCATACCCTCCAATGTCTCTGCCGCTCCGCACGCTGCCGCCCTCCTTTCAAAGACGGACGCTTCAGGCTTCGGCTTTCCGCCCCAAGCGGCATAAACGTCTGCGTCAGCTTCTTCGCCGGGCTCTCTCGTAAACTTGTATTCCGTTCCGGAAGAGTCCGGCACCTTCGTTATCCTGTATCTGGCGCGCGGCCTTCCCTCTTCGTGACGATAATTATCGTATCCTTCGCTTCCCCGCTCACAGAAGCCCTCAGGCTTTTCCTCGCCGTAAGCGAAGTAGTCGCCCTCCTCGAACTCGGAGATGTTCGGCGCCTCTTTTCCGTAGGGCGCTTCAGCGCCGGCATCCTCTTCATTTTCATTTTCGGCGGACTCAGCCTCCTCAGCTTCGGCGCCGTCGGCGATATCGGCGTCGCTATAGGAAGGAGCATCCCCTTTTCGTAAGCGCGGCAGAGCGAGCTTGAACTCGGGCAGCTTTAGCAAAGGCGGTTTGGGCAGTTTTATATATGATAAAATATGGATATTATATGCAAAAAGTATCAAATAGAGCAAAAGGGCGCCGATTATAAACGTGCCCACTACCCCGGTCGTCCTGTAAATCAGCAGGCTGAACAAGGCTCCGAAGCTGCCGGCCGAATTCCAGCAGAGGCGCGCCTCCCCTTCGTCCGCCGTAAGAAAGTTAAGGCCGAATAGCAACGAAAGGAGCAGGAAAATAGCGGTCGAAGAACAAAGATGTCTGTAAAAATTTTCCCTGCCTCTTGAAAGCAGCGAGGAGGAGAGCGCGTAGAGCAGGAATAACAGCGGAATTATTACGGCTCCGCCGACCTTCGTAAGAAGGAGCGCCGCGATTTTCGCGCCGAAATTCCCGGTCCATGAGGTGTAGAGGGAGGCGATAACAAAGACAGTGAAGAGCAACAACAGGACGGCGGCGATTTTAAGCGCCGCTGCCAGCTGAGCCAAGCCCCTCGCCGCGCGCTCTTTTATATCCGCGATGCGCTGTCCGCGTTTTGCCCTCTCCGCCTTCTGCGTCTTTTTCCTTCTTTTCGGCAGCTGTTCTTCCATTTAAACCTCGCTTCCTCCGACCGTGAGCCCTTCGATCAACATCGACGGCTGCCCGTCAGTGACGGGCACGCTCTGCCCCGCCTTGCCGCAGATTCCCGGGTCCATGACAAGATTATGGCCGAGAGCCGAGATATTCGCAAGCGCGGCCGGACCGTTGCCGGTCAATATCGCGCCGCGCACGAGCTCGCCGATTCTGCCCTTTTCGATCAGATAGCCTTCCGTAACGTGGAAGACGAAGTCGCCGGACGTCGGGTCTACCTCGCCGCCTCCCATCTTCTTCACATAGAGCCCCTTCTCCGCTCTCGCGAGCATCTCGTCGAAGTCGTCGCCTCCTGGCAGCAGGAAGGTGTTGCTCATGCGGGGCACGGGGACGCTCCTGTAAGATTCGCGCCGACCATTGCCCGTTAAAGGCATACCGTAGAGCCGCGACGAAAGCACGTCGGTCATGTAGCGCTTGAGCACGCCGTTTTCTATAAGGATCGTGCGTTCTGCGGGGGTACCCTCGTCGTCGCATCTGAAAGAGCCGTAGAGCCCTGCGAGAGTCGCGTCGTCGACCATCGTGACGTTCTCCTGCGCTACCTTCTCGCCTATGCGGCCGCGGTAAACGGAGCTGTCTTTTTCAACTATATCGGCTTCCAGCCCATGTCCGCAGGCCTCGTGCACGATCGTACCGCCGGCTTCGCCGTCCATCAGCACATTCATCACGCCGGCGGGGCACGCTCTGGCGCCGAGCATCAGCACAGCGCGCCGCAGCGCCATCTCGGCGATTTCAAGAGGCGCAGAAGTTTCCCAGAAATCTTTTTCCGGCAGCGAAAAGCAGCGGCGCTCTCTGCCCGTCTGGAGCACGCCGTCCCTTTCGACTATCACCTGAACGGAGAAAGAAGAATAAAAGCGCGCGTCGAACGCCGTAGCGCCGTCCGGCTTCACTACCGCGAAGCGCCTGTGCAACAAAGAATATCTGTAAGAGGTCTGGCGTATACAATCCGCCTCTTTTTTTACAGCGTCGTCCATTTCGCGGAAGAATTCAGCCGAAGGCGGCGCCATGGGGGTTTCGCGATCGATAAGAGGCCTGTGCGAATCGGATGCTTTGATTCCCGCGATCGAAGCTGATTCCGCGCAGTCTACGAAAGAGGAGGAAACCTGAGCGAGCGCATTTCCCGGCGTATGCGAATAAAAAGTTTTCCCTCCGATTATTATGCGGCTTCCGGCGCCGTCGGATATAGACGACGATATCTCGTCTATCTTTCCATCCTCGTAATGCAGCGAATGCCCTTCGCCGCTCTGTATATATATGTCGGCGTAGTCGGCCCCGCCCTTCAGCGCCTTTTTTATGCTGTCGTGCAAGAATTCAAATTTGTCGCTCATTGTCTCTTTCGTCCGCCTCTGTTTCCTTATCTTCCTCAATACCTACGCCTTCGGCGCGCAGTGCCGCGAGCAGTTCGAAGAGATAGCGCTGCTGCTCATTCGGAGAAAAAATCGTAATTTTGCCCGCCTTCGCATCGTCTGTCTGCAAAAAGCCTATGCCTTCGGCCGCGTCGATTATCCAGCTTATATAGTATATATCCTTATGCGGCACTGTGAAATGCAGCGCCGCTATCTCCGGCTTCACAGTCCGAGCTCCTTTTGCTTCCTAAGGTGTTCTTCGTAGCTCTTGCTGAAGACGTGCCTTCCGTCCCTTCCCGCGAAGAAAAAGAGGAAATCGCTCTTCCTGGGGTGCAGCGCCGCGAGCCACGACTGCTCCGACGGCACGCATATCGGCGACGGCGGCAGTCCTTCGTTCCTATATGTATTATAAGGGGAATCGATTTTCAAGTCGCCGTACGAAAGATTTCTCTTCTTAACGCCGCGTTCGCCCCACGCGTAGACGACGCTCGCGCAGGATTGAAGCCGCATTTTTTTCTGCATGCGGCTCAAGAATATGCCGGCGAGCAGCGGGCGTTCGTCTGCGGCCTTCGCCTCTCCTTCAACGAGCGAGGCGAGTATTCCGCTTTGAAGCACGACCTCCTTCCGCGAATTTTTCGGCAGCTCCGAACCTACGCGTTCAAGCCACAGAGCCGACGCCCTTTTTATAAACTCGGCCGCCGCACCCTTTCCCGGGGCGACGAAATAAGTCTCGGGCAGAAGGAATATCATGCGAGCATCAGCGCTATCGGGGAGATATTCGCGTACCCCGCTGTGAAAATTTCCGTCGTCCTTCATCGCAGCGACGAAGAGCTCGCGCCCTCCCTCTTCGTAGTCGAAGAGCGCGGCGAGAGCGCGGCTGCCCGAGCCAGGGATGAGAGTGATCTTATTCGCTTCCGGCTTCGCATTCGCAAGCTGGCGCGCTACACCTTTAGGAGTCGATTTGAAAAGTCTGTAAAGTCCGGGTTTTATCGCACGGTCTATCCCCAACTCGGCCATCGCGTGCGAAAGCGCCTGAGCGTCGTCTGCGACTCCGCCCTTTTCAAAAATCGCAGCCGCTTCCAGCGCGGAAGCTCCGCCGGGAATCACGACCTCTATTTTCTGCGAAAGAGTATGGGGCAGTTCCGGGCAGGCGAAAGGGAGATAAAAAACGACAAACGAATAAAGGGCCGCCGCTATAAGAAAAAGTATCAGATCTTCGTTTTTCTTCGGCACAACGCTCTACCCCCGCCAATCGCATTCCCGTTATTATATAGTAAAATCAGCTTATTGTAAGCAAAGGGCAAGGGCCGAAAGAGGCGCCGCCCGGCTTAAATACAGCTGATTTGCATTTTTCACAATTTTGATGTACAATATCCAAATGATTGGCGGAGGTGTTGAAGATGGCGATGTCTATAGAATCGATTCGGGAAACGGTATCCCTTCACAAGGGGGCGAAAATCTCCTACCGCGCAGCCAACGGCAGACGCAAAATTGAAGAGCGCACAGGAATAATAAAGGAGACATACCCCAGCCTCTTCACAGTTTTCATTGAGTCCCAGCAGAGCATCATCTCGTTCAGCTATACGGATCTGCTCACAAAAGAAGTCGAATTGCAGCTGGAACCGAGCGGAAAGAGCATAATCTAACCGGATTCGTAAAAGCCCCGGCTTGCTGCCGGGGCTTTTTCGTTATTTTCACTTTGAGGAGAAAGATGGAAATTACACTCTCATGCCCCGTGAAATTAAATCTGACACTGCGGGTCCTTTCCCGCAGGCCTGACGGCTATCACGAACTCTATTCACTTTTTTGGAAAAAATATTCGGACGAAAGGTTGACAATTTCTCAAAATTGCGATGAAATTATGGGAGATTCTCTGGACGTCAGCGGAACGGAGATCGACGGCGAAAATCTGGTGACAAAGGCGCTTGCCGCAGCAAGGCGCTCCTTCGGCGGAATACCGGCGCTGAAGATGAAGCTTGATAAAATTTTTCCCGCCGGAAGCGGCATAGGAGCCGGAAGCGGAAACGCGGCGGCCCTCCTTTCGTGGCTTGCCGACAATTATGCGCTTTCGCTGTCGGCAGGCGAGATCGGAAAGCTTGGCGCCGACGTTTCCTTTCTCGCGCAGAAATACGAGATGGCCGAAGCGCGCGGGATAGGCGAGATACTCGAGCCGGTCGGGGCCGCGCCGCCCCTCTGCTGGCTGCTCGCCTTTCCCTCTTGGAGTTCGAATACCAAAGAAGCGTATTCGGCGCTCGACGAAATGCGCGGCAGAGATTACGCGCCGATGACGCCGATGGAAGCCGCGAGCGAGGCGAGGAACTGCGTCAAAACGCTCGCCGGCGGCGGCAGGAGCGGCCTGCTGCCGAACGATTTCTATCCGCTGCTCGCTGAGAGACACGGCGAATACAAAACGGCGGAAAAAATCGCGGAAGAGAGCGGGGCCGCGGGCTGGGGGCTCTGCGGCAGCGGAAGCGCCTTCTTCGCGCTCTACGCCGACATCGAGGCGGCCGAAAGAGCCGGGAGTGAGCGCTTCGCGCGCGAAAAATGGATAATAAAAACACATTACCTGGAGTGATAAACATGAGAGGTCAAAGAACAGAAAGATTAGTCAGATTAGCTGCGAAGTTTATGCTCTCTCCGTCAAAGCTCATATCGCTGACCGACCTTGCAAATAAATTCAACGTATCCAAGACGGTAATCAGCGACGACGTGGAAGTGATAAATTCCGCAATGGAAGAAGAGGGCTTCGGGCAGATGCAGGTCGACCGAGGCAGAAGCGGCGGCGCGCGTTTTATTCCGCTGTGCACCCCGCAGTACAGAGACACTATCCTCTCCGAGATAGCGGTGAGGCTCTCCGACCCGGAAAGAAATCTTCCCGGGGGGCTCATATATTACAGCGACTTGATATTCAACCCTGAAACTGCCCTGACGCTCGGCTACTGCATGGCGTCCCTTTTCACCGAGACTGAGCCGGACGTCGTCATGACGTCGGAGGTCAAAGGGATACCGGTCGCGATGTTCGCGGCCTACGCTCTCGGAGTGCCGCTCGCCGTCTGCCGTTTCCGCAACCGCCCGAGCGACGGCGCGGCGGTAGGCGTCCATTATCCTACGGCGAACGGAGACGTCAAGACCATGTATATAGGCACCCGCCAGTTGCAGCAGGGCGCCCGCGTGCTCATCGTCGACGACTTCATGCGCGGGGGCAGCACCGCATCGGGAATGCTTCTGATGGCGAAGCAGTTCGAAGCCGAGGTTACGGGCGTCGGCGTCTTCATCGCCTACGACGAGCCAAAGATAAAGTCCGTGCCGAACTACCGTTCGCTGCTAACTCTGCATAACATGGAAGGGGAAAACCGCCTCAGCGTGACGAAGCAGAAAGATTAGCCGGCAACGTGTTGCAAAAAAAAGATACGAGCCGCAGGGAAGCCCCGGCGGCATTTTTATAGCCCGCAAGTTTGAAAGCGCCTCTTACTTGACGACTACGACCTTCATGCCAGTCGTCACATATTCTTTCTTCAGCCTGTCGAGGTCATCGTTGGCGAGGCGTATGCAGCCTTCTGTGACATTCTTGCCGATCGAGAGGGGGTCGTGGGTGCCGTGAATTCCTATGCCGCTCCAACCGGTCTTCAGCCTTATGAACCAAGGGCCGTAGGCTCCCTGAATCGGCCCCATGCCGTCGTGAAAGTCGTGGGACCAGCTTCTCGCGTCCTGCACCTGCTTGACGGAAAATATCCCCTCCGGCGTGCGGCAGTCGCCCTTCTTCCGTTTATCGCCGCTGTTTTTGCCGACCGCGACGGCGAACTTCTCCAGCTCTTTGTCGCCGCGCATCACATAAAGCAGATGTTCGCCTTTGACTATTTTGAGCCACGTCTGCGGCGCCGCGCAGGCGTCGTGCGGCGCGCAGAGAAGCACAAGTGCGAAAATCGCTGCAAATAATTTCTTCATAGGCATACTCTCCAGAGTTTGTTACGTTTACTGCGCCGTGCCGACTCTTTCGCCGCGTAAAAGCGCGGTATGCCGCCTGAGTCGACGTCGAATGATTTTAGCGCGAAAGAGGCGAGAACTGTCGACAAGCGGCCTCCGTACGTGATATAGTAAAGCACAGCTTACTGATTTCCGCAACGATTTTAGCCTGGCCTGAGAGGAGGAAAACCGCTAACAAAAGAACATAAACGCAGAAAGAGGCGGCGTTTTCTTCTCTCATGCGCTGCCAGAGAAGATAAAAACAGATAATAATTTTTAAAAGGAGTTGGCTGAAGTGGTTGCATTAACTGCGATTATTGCGGTCGCCGCGCTTGTGGGACTCTGGCTCATGTCTACCTACAACCGGCTGGTTAGGCTGAAGAATCTCAACGCCGAAGGCTGGAGCGGCATTGACGTGCAGCTGAAAAGGAGGTTCGATCTGATACCTAATCTCGCCGAGAGCGTGAAGGGCTACGCGTCGCACGAAAAGGAGACCTTCCAGCGCGTTACGGAGGCAAGGTCGATGATCAACAACGCGGGAGACGACCCAGAAGCGCGCATGAAAGCCGAGAACGCGCTGAGCGGCGCTCTGCGCTCGCTCTTCGCCGTCGCTGAGAATTATCCCGAGCTCAAGGCAAACGAAAACTTCATGCATCTGCAGAACGAGCTTTCAAGCATTGAGAACGAGATTCAGATGTCGCGCCGCTACTACAACGGTACCGCGCGCAACCTCAACACCGCGATACAGACCTTCCCCGCCGTGCTGGTGGCGCGTCATTTCGGCTTCAGGGAGGCTCTGTACTTCGAGGCCGAGGAAGAAGCGAAAGCGGTTCCAAAGATAAAATTCTAAGCGGGCGCTGCGCGGAAATTTCGATATTGCGGAAAAAGGTCGGCGTTGCCGGCCTTTTTGATTCGCGAAAAGCGCCTTCCTAAAAATTATTTTTTCAGCCTTGCCAAGCGATTATAGACCGAATATATCTCCCTTATGGGAATCGGCACGGCGCGCAGGCTCCCCGCCGCTACGGCGACCAGCGCGCCAGCGAAGGCGGCGAAAGCGACGCTCTGCAGCGGCGCCCGCCTGATCACCCTATCGAGCGCCATATCATCCATAGCCGCGGCAAATCTTTTCTTCGCCGCAGCGAGCTCATCATTTCTCGGCATCTTCCGCCTCACCGCCGTCTGCCGCGCCGCCACCGTCGTCAGGCTGCGACTTTTTGATCAGGAGGGAGCCGGCCGCACATAGCATCAGCGCTATAACGAAAGCAGCCCCGGGACGACCGATCATCAAAGAGAGCACGAGATAAAGAGCGTACCCCGCGGCGAGCGCGCCGGCAAAAAGAAAGGCCAGGCCGAAGAAGAGAAAAAGCGTGCCGCGTATGACGCTCAGCGCGCCGCTGCGGAATTGCCGCCCTTCGGCTTCGAGCACATCAAAGAAACTCAGTACGAGTCCTGTAAGCCTGTTCATGTAGCGCCGCCGCTATATAACGCATCAGCCGCGTATTAGCCCGGAGCTGTCAGCGATAGAAGCGCTCGGAGCGGCAGATTTTGTTTTCCAAAAGCTTAGCCGCCACGAAGCCGATCCCGAACGCGGCCGCGACTGCCGCGATCGGATGCTCGCATATCTTTTCGGCTGCCTTCTCGGCGACCTCGCCGCGCCTGTTCCTGTACTTTTCGGCGAGAGGAGCGAGAACTTCGTGGAGCTTGAGCAGCCCGCTCCTGAGCTTTTTCAGCAGGCGCCTTTCCTCTTCGACGCGGCATTCTCCGTCCTCGTAATCGCCCTCGTCGTATTCTTCGCCGTAGGCCCCGCTGAGAGCGCGTAATTGCCCTTCGAGCTCGGCGATCTTCGCCTCAAGCTCGCTTATCTTCTGGCTGCGCTCCCCTTCTTCGTTCATGTTCTCATTTATTTCTTCACTCATGCCAATGACCCCCATTCATGATTGTATGTGCCGCGTAGTTTAGACTATACCATAAATCGGGCGTAAAAATGATAGAATATAGTCAAAATTTTTAATTTCATTTTACAGGGAGGCTTTTTGATGGGAAAGGGCAATGAGGTTCCTCTGCTTCGTCAGAGAGAGATCGAGGCAAAGGTGATCGCGCCGCTGATTCGTGCGTTCGCCGCCGAGATCGGAGAGGAAAGGGCGCGCCTGGTGGCGAAAGAGGCGATGAAGAAAATTTCGCGCGCCCAAGGCGAAGCCGTCGCAGCGAAATTCGGCGGCGGACTTGAATCTCTGAAAAATAACTGCATATCGGCGTGGCACAGCGGCGGCGAGCTCGAAATAGAAGAGAAAAAAGACGACGAGGGGGAGTATTCGTTCAACGTGAAGCGCTGCGCCTACGCCGAACTCTATGAAAAGCTCGGCTGCCGCGAACTCGGCGCCGTCATCTCATGCTCGCGCGATTTTGCGTTCCTCGACGGCTTCGACAGAGGGCTCGAACTGACGCGCACGAAAACTCTGATGGAGGGCGGCGACTGCTGCGATTTTTGCTACAGGAAGAAATAGCCGCTTTTCGCGACGCCGGACGCTGAGAGAAGCAAGCGGGGCACGCGCCGGATTCGCGCGTGCCCCGCTTCTTGCCTCTTATTCGGCCGCTTCGCTCTGCATGAGGTGCGGCTCCATCTCTTATTCTCCGACTGAGATGAAGAGCGTCTGTCCCCGGCGCGAGACCAGAAGCCCGAGCGCCGCCTTTTCGTTCGCCATCGCGCGTTCCCAGTCCGCTATCGAGTCCATCTTGATGCGGTTAACTTCGAGAATCACATCTCCCCTGCGCAGTCCAAGATTCTGCCCTTGAGAGCCTGGCGCGACCCTCGTCACTACTACGCCCTCAGTCTCTGAGATGTTATACTCCTTCGCGAGCTCCTCGCTGTTCTTAACGACGGAGATCCCCCTCTTGGTCGACTCTTCGGGAGCCTCGCCCGCCCTCGGGCGCCTGCCCGTCGTTTGTCTCTTCGCGCCCTTCACGCTGTCGATGTCGCCGAGCTTGACCTCGATAGTCATCTTCTTGCCGTCGCGGTATATCTCGAACGGCACGATCTCGCCGGCGAGCTTGTTGCGCACAGCAAATACCACGTCTTCGCTGTTCTTTATGACGCTGTCTCCCACCTTGACGATGACGTCTCCGCGTTTCAGGCCGTAAGTGTCGGCCGGCGAATTTTTCTGAATGTCGGCTATGATCGAGCCTTCCTTGACCGGTATCTTGTACGCTTCGACGAGCGAGGGCGTAAGCTGCTGCACCGTCGCGCCGAGCCATCCGCGGCGCACTTCGCCGTGCTTGATGAGGTCGTCCATTATCTGTTTCGCCATGTTGACGGGAATCGCGAAGCCGATGCCCTGTGCGTAGGGAACTATAGCCGTGTTGATGCCGATGACGTTGCCGTTAAGGTCGATAAGTGGACCGCCGCTGTTGCCCGGGTTGATAGCCGCATCGGTCTGCAGGAAGCCCTGGAAATTCACCCCGGGAGCCTGAAGAGTCCTGTTCTTTGCGGAAATTATGCCGGCAGTGACGGTGTTCTCAAATCCGTGCGGGTTCCCTATCGCGACGACCCGCTCGCCGACCTGCGTCACGCTCGAATCGCCGAGCGGCAGAAACGGCAGGTCTTTCGCCTTGACCTGTATCACCGCCAGGTCGAAGGTCGGATCCTGCCCGACCTTCTTGGCGTCGAACATGCGCCCGTCTAGCAGCGTTACCTTTATCTTGTCCGCGTCCTCGACGACGTGGTTGTTCGTCAATATATAGCCTTCTTTGCTGACTATGAAGCCCGATCCCTTGCCCCTGACGGGAACTTTGCGCGCCCGGCCCCCCTGCTGCCCGAAGAAATTGTCTCCGAAGAATTCCTCGAAGAACGGATCGCCCTTGAAAGGATTCACCATCGGCTGCTGCGTCACCATCGTCTCGACGTCGATGTTAACGACGGCCGGAGAGCTCTTCTTCACTATGTCGACGTAGGGATTCCTCTGCGCATATTCCGAGTCCGTTGAGGCCGCCGCCGCTCCCTGCGGGCTTTCGGCTTTTTCGATCCCGCCGCCGGACACTGTATACCTTGTCGCGAGATACGAGCCGCACGCCCCGCCGGCAAAGAGCACGAGCGCGGCGAGCGAAGCCGCCCCGAATTTTTTAATTCCGCCGTTCAAATCGAACTTTCCCATGGAAAAACACCTCCGAGTTTTTTTCCCATTTATTTCATTTCATTATAATAGGCGTATGGTCAAACTAAGTCAATAAAGATTATATGTGATTTTTATGAGGATTTTGTGACGGCGGACTCAGCCTGCGCTCGCTTTGCGTCAGCCGCGGGAAGCGCGGCGCTCTCCGATGAAAGATGCGGCAAGCCATAAGACGCCGGCGAGAGCCGCGGCTGCCCACAGCACGCGCGCCTCCGGCGAGACGGCTTCGCGGTACGCGTCGAAGAGGAGCCGATAGAGCGAATAAAGAAGCATATAAAGCGGGAAGCAGAATGCGTGTCTCGTGCCGCCGCGCCTCTTCCGCAGATATTTTTCGACGGCGAGAAGCAGAAGCAGCGAGGCAAAGGAGAGGAGCGACTCTGCGAGCTGCGAGGGAAAGCGGTAAAATCCGCGCGCGTCGTTCCGCATATGGACGGTCCAGCAGGGAGGAGAGGCGTAAAATTTTCCGACGCCTGCGCAGCAGCCTTCGAGAAAGCACCCTATCCGGCCGACCGCCATCATCGCGGCGGCCGGAAGCGCCGCGCTTTCGGCGAACGCTTCGATTCTCATGCCGCGCTTCTTTAGAGACCAGAGCGCCGTCAGCCCGCCGGCAAGGATTCCCCCCCACGACTCGAGCCCGCTCAGCGCGGCGCCCAGCGCTATTTCACCGGCAAAGAAGCGCGGAAGCTTTTCGGTCACCGCGGCCGCGTAAGAGCCTAGGACGCCGGCGCAGTAGACGCGCAGTAGGACGGAAGTCACGTCGCCGTCCTCCATGCCCCACAGCCTTTCGGCGCGCCTGCGCGTCCATGCGACGAATATAAATAAGGCTGAAGCCCACAGCACGTAATAGCTGCGGACTTCAAGAAAAGAAATTTTCAATATTACCGGAAACATCGTTTCCTTTTACCTGTTGCTGAACTTACCGCGCGGCGGGCGGCGTCTGCCGCGTTCGCGCGAAGCCCCTCCAAGCGGGCAGACTAGCACGCGGCGCATCGGCTCCTCGCCTATCGAGCGTGTCTCGACGTCCCTGTTGTCGCGCAGCGTGATATGTATCAGGCGTCTCTCCCAGCTCGTCATGGGTTCAAGGCTCACAGGCGAGCCCTTGCGCTTCGCCTCGCGCGCTATCGACTCGGCGAGGCGGCGCAGCGTCTGCTCGCGGCGTTCGCGGTAGCCGCCGCAGTCGAAGCGGACGCGGCGGGTCGATATATCGTCGTGGCAGACGAGGTTTGTGATATACTCGAGCGCCTTCAGCGTTTCGCCGTAGCGCCCTATCACGACTCCTGCATCCTCACCGACGAGATTTATGATTCCGTCGTCGGTAAGTTCGGGAATGAGATCCAGATCCATCTTGTCGAGTATCTCATTGACGAAATGGCAGGAGCGTATATAGGAGACCGGCGCGAAGGGCTTCACTTCCACCCTGTAGGTCGAGCCGAGCAGGCCGAAAAGCTTTTTATCCTCGGAGAGCACCGTAGCGTCGACGTCCTCCGGCTTGATTCCCCATTTTTCCGCGCCTTTCTTTTTAGCTTCGTCGATCGAGGCGCATTCAAAAACTTCGCTTTCTATTTCTGGCATCGGTATCTGTTCCGTATCTTTCATAATTTATTCCTCATCATCGTCGTCCGCCGCGTTGACCGGCTTGTTTTTATGCAGCACCGGCTTTACGGCCATTTCCTCGCTCGTCTTCTTCATCACGAAATACTGCTGCGCCACTCCTATCAGAGAGGAAAGCCCCCAATAGAGCATCACGCCGCCCGGCATCGAAAGGCATATAAAAGCCATGAAGAAGGGCATTATCGTGTTCATCATCGCCATCTGCGGGTTGCTGCCGCCGGAAAGCTTCTGCTGAGCCCAGGTCAGGAAGGAAATGCCGACGAGAAGCGCGAGGTTCCCGAGGTAGTACTGAACGTTCGCAAGCCCGCCGGGATTTGTTAAGAGGGCCGAAAGCGCCGTCATGATATGGTACTCTCCGTTCGCGGCAGGCGCGACGCCAAGCGCTTTGGAAAGTCCGGCGGTCGTCGAAGAGCCGAGGAGCACCCCGAAGAAGGAGGTGTCGGCGAAGTCGTAGGTCCGCAGAACATTGAAAAGTAGAATCAATATAGGAAGCTGTACGAGAAGGGGAAGGCAGCCCGCCGCCGGATTGACCTTGTATTCCCTGTAGAGACGCATCGTCTCTTCCTGCATTTTCTGTTTGTCGTTCGCAAATTTCTCCTGGATGACCTTCAGCCTCGGCTGTATCTTCTGCATCTGCTGCATCGAGAGCATCTGCTTCTGGTTCAAAGGATACAGCGCGATCCTTACCGCTATTGTCAAGAGAATGATCGCAAATCCGTAAGAGTTCGTGATCCCGTAGAAAAACTCAAGTATCTTGAGAAGGAGATCGCTCGCTCCGCTCCATATCGCGCCCAAAACCTTCACCTAACCTTTCGAAGTCCGCTTCGATTTTTAGTGAGATATTTCCTGCCGAACCTTGCCGCAATCTCGTCGCGTCCCGGCACAGGGTCGAAGCCGCCCTCGTGCCACGGCCCGCACTTTACAATCCGAGCGGCCGATAGCCTCAATCCTATCAGAGGCCCGTATTTGGAGATCGCCTCGGCCGCGTACTCCGAGCATGAGGGATAAAATCTGCACTTCGCCATGCCGAGGTGCGGGGAGAGGATCGACCGATACGCCTTTATGCAAAAGAGCATACAAAACGTTACTATACGCATTTTCCGCCGTCTTTTGAATCGACGGTCCAGCCTCGGTTTTTCCATTCCTTCGTCAAAAGCCCGCGGCGCTTGAGCGATTTTGCGACATCCTCATAGATATCGTCCGCCTTCGCGTCGAGCGCGTTTTCGCGCAGCGACGCCACGATCCATACGCCGTCCTTAACCCACGGCAGAAGCCTGCGCAGAGCTTCGCGCATAACGCGGCGCCCCCTCGTCCTCTTGACGGCGCGCGCAATTTTCTTCCCCACCGTGACTCCGGCGAGAGCCGAGTTTCCCCTGTCCGTCAAAAACGACAACCGCACCAACGCGCCGGTTTCTCGGCGCCCGGTGCGGAATACAAGGTCAAACTGCCACCCTCTTTTGAGCCTCTTTGCGGCAGGGAAGCCAAAATCCACAGCAAATCAGACGGCGAGACGCGCCCTGCCCTTACGGCGACGATTTCTGAGAATGCGGCGCCCGCTGGGGGATGCGGAACGTTCAAGGAAGCCCATCGCGCGCTTGCGTCTTACGTTGTGCGGTTGAAATGTCCGTTTCATGAAACTACACCTCCTGCGTCTTTCATCGTTATCAAACTATCAAAAATTCTTTTCAGAATAATTGGCTCTCAAACAACCTGTTAAATATAGCATAGAGTTTGCGTTGCCGCAAGAAAATCTTACTTTTTCGGCCAGAAAAATTTTTAAGGTATTGCGCAAGGGCGCGTATATGTGCTAAGATGGTTGCTGTCTTTGTGAAGGAGGTGACGGCATTGCCAAACAAGAAATCAGCAAAGAAACGAGTCCTGGTCGCTGAGAGAAACCGCATTTACAACCGTTTCTGGAAGACCCGCTGCAAAAACGCAGTGAAGAAGTTCCTGGAAGCGGTGGAGAGCAAGGACGTGGAGCTCGCTAATAAGAGAATGAATGACGCTCAGGGCGTATTGGACAAGGCGGTAGTCAAGGGCGTCGTTCACCGTAACACTGTCGCGCGCCGCAAGTCCAGCATGGCGGCGAAAATCAAAGCGCTCTCTGCGTAGGCTGCGAACATCCTCAAAATAAAAAACGCGGAGCTCAAAAGAGTTCCGCTTGTTTTTTATATGCGCGCCCCCGGCGCCTTACCCATCAGCTTTATCACAGCCGCTTCGAGCCCGCGCCACCCGGCGCCGGCGCCGCTTCTTTCTTCTATATTTATTCTGATCAGATCCGAGATGAATTCCGTCATCGCCGCATGCCCGTATCTCCTGTCGGCCTGCGCGGCCATGCGCCAAGCGTAATCCTTGGCGCCGAGCGCCTTCGCGAACGCCGCGGCGTCGCGGCCGAGTCCCGCATACCACGCGAGCCTCATGCGGTTATGCAGGGGCACGAGCGCCGGTATCAGATCCTCCGCCTTCGACATCGCGCCGAGGCTCTTAAGAACGCCGGCTATTTCACCGGTGCAGAGGCCGTCGAGCAGGCGCAGAAGATTCCTGCCGCCGTCGTCGAGACAGAGTTCCTCTACGTCGGCGGCCGTTACCGCCGAAAATTTTTTGAGCAGGCCGAGGCTTTTGAGCTGTGCGCGTATCTCCTCGGGGTCCTCGAGCAGCTCGACTATCATCGCGATCCCCTCCGGCGCGACGTTCACGCCGAGCTCCTTTGCAAGCGCCGCTACCCACATCTGGCGTTCGCGCGGCCAGCGAGGAAATTCCGCGGCCTTTACGGTGCGGCACCTCGCCAGCACTTCTTTGGGGATGAACTTCGACGGCTGCGATTTGACGTCGCTTTCGTATACGAGCACGAGGACCACCGCAGCGGAGGGCGCTACCATGAAGGAGAGTTTCTCCGGAAAAGCGCCGAGAAGCGGCGCCGCTTCCACAATTATATATCTCTTCTCATCAAAAAGGCCGCCGGTCATGTTGTCGGAAAGAAGGGAGCTCCACTCCCCTCCTTCCCCTTTTCCTGCGGCCGCGTATCCTTTTTTTTCAAGATCGGCGCAGCTCTCCTCAAGAAGGCGCCTTTGAGCGGTCCCCGAGGCGGCGATCAGCAGGAGAGCCGGCATCAGCCTTTCACCACTATGTTCACCAGCTTGCCCGGCACGGCTATCGTCTTGACTATTTCCCTGCCCTCGAGGCGTTTTTTAGTCGCTTCGCGTCCCATCACTTCGGCGAGCAGCTCCTCCTTCGAGAGCCCCGCCGCGACCTCGAACTGCTCGCGGACCTTGCCGTTAATTTGAAGCACGACCGTCGCGCTGTCCGCTACGAGCGCGCTTTCGTCGACCTCGAACCATTTGTGCGTCGAGAGGAAATCTTCGTTGCCGAGCATTTGCCACAGCTCTTCCGTTATATGAGGGGCGAATGGCGACAGGCAGCAGAGCAGCGTCTCGACGCCCTCGCGCTTGACGGCCCGGCCTTTGTCGTCCTTCGGAGCGAATGAGAGTAGAGCGTTCGCAAGTTCCATCAGACGGGCTACCGCGGTGTTGAACTGGCGTTCGTCGCGGATATCCTTCGTCACGCGGTCGAGCGTGCTGTGGATTGTGCGCTTCATGTCGCGTTCTGCCGGAGCGCTCAGATCGCTCATCTTCACGCGCCGTCCCGAGCCCTTTTTCAGCTCCTCTACGTTCTGCTCGACGAGCCTGAAGACGCGTCCGAGGAAGCGATGCGCGCCCTCCACGCCGCTTTCGGACCAGTCGAGGTCCTTTTCAGGAGGCGCTGCGAAGAGTATGAAGAGGCGCGCCGTGTCCGCACCGTATCTTTTGATTATCTCGTCCGGGTCGACGACGTTGCCTAAAGACTTGGACATCTTCGCCCCATCCTTTATCACCATGCCCTGGGTCAGCAGGCGCTTGAACGGCTCGCGCATGTCGGAGGGCAGAAGTCCGAGGTCGGAGAGGACCTTGGTGAAGAATCTCGCGTATATAAGGTGCAGGCACGCATGTTCGATTCCGCCGATGTACTGGTCTACCGTCATCCAATACTTCGCCGCCTCCTTGTCGAAAGGCTTGTCGTCGCACCAGGGAGACGTGTATCTGTCGAAATACCACGACGAGCAGAAGAAGGTGTCCATCGTGTCCGTTTCGCGGCGCGCCGGCCCTCCGCAGAGAGGGCAGGTCGTGTTGTACCAGTCGGGGCGCAGCGCCAGCGGGTTGCCGCCGTTCTTCGGCATCTCTATGTCGAGCGGCAGCTCCACGGGCAGCTGATCCTCCGGCACGGGAACGATCCCACAGCGGTCGCAGTAGACCATCGGTATCGGAGTGCCCCAGTAGCGCTGGCGCGATATCAGCCAATCGCGCAGACGGAAGCGTATTTCCCTCTTTCCCCTGCCGTGCTCTTCGAACCAGTCGGCCGCCTTCTTGATCGCCTCCTCCGTCGGCAGCCCGTCGAGGAAGCCGGAATTGCACGCCACTCCGTCGGCCGCCGCCGCCGAAGGCATTGTGGCTCCGTCCGGCGCTGGGCCGTCGGCTGGACGCACGACGGCGACGACCGGTATGTCATATTTGCGCGCGAAGTCGAAATCGCGCTGATCGTGGGCGGGGACGCCCATGATCGCGCCGGTGCCGTAATCCATCAGGATGTAGTCGGCGATCCAAATAGGCGCCTTCTCTCCCGTCAGCGGATTGATCGCGAAAAAGCCGGTGTCGATTCCTTCCTTATCGACTCCGACGGCCGTGCGCTCTATAGTGCTGCGCGACGCCATTCTCTTCACGAAGGCGCGCATCTCTTCCGCTTTTTCGCCGCCGGCCATCTCGGCGAATTTCTCCACGCAGGGATGCTCCGCGGCGAGCGCAACGAAGGTGACGCCGAAGATCGTGTCGATGCGCGTCGTGAAGGCTTCGAGCTTCAGATCGGTATCGGCGACCTCCATCTCGAAATGGACGCCCTCTGAACGCCCTATCCAGTTGCGCTGCATCGTCACGACGCGCTCCGGCCAGCCTTTCAATTCGTCGAGGCAGTCGACGAGCTCCTGCGCGTAATCCGTGATGCGTATGAACCACTGGTCGAGGTTGCGCTTCGTCACAGGAGTGCCGCAGCGCCAGCAGACGCCTCCACCGACCACCTGTTCGTTGGCCAGCACCGTCTGGCACTTCTCGCACCAGTTGACCGGCGCGTGCCTGCGGTAGACGAGCCCCTTCTTATAGAACTGCAGGAAAAGCCACTGATTCCATTTATAGTAGTTGACGTTGCAGGTCTCGACGCGGCGCCTCCAGTCATAGCTGTAACCGGCGCGCTTCAGCTGCTGCGTCATATGTTCGATGTTGCTCCACGTCCAGTCGGAGGGAGCTGTGTTGTTCTTTATCGCCGCATTTTCCGCCGGCATTCCGAAAGAGTCGAATCCCATCGGATAAAGGACGTTCTTGCCCTGCATGCGCAGAAATCTCGCGAAGAGGTCGCCTATCGAATAGTTGCGCAAGTGCCCCATATGCAGCGCGCCCGAGGGATAGGGAAACATTTCGAGACAATAAAACTTTTCTTTGCTGGGGTCGGGTTCGGCTTCAAAAATCTTCGCGTCGGCCCACTTCTTCTGCCACTTCGGTTCTATGGCGGAAAAATCGTACGGCATCTATCTCTCTCCTTAAAATGAAGATTTTCCTTTTGCACATCGTACTATTATATACATTGAGCTAAGCAAGGTCAAACTTGAGCGCCCGGCGGCGGACGCGCCTAACAAAAATATTGACACTGCCGTCGCTTTGGCGTATAAAGATAACGAAGTTAATGTTTTGGCAGAGGAGAGCGAAAACAGTGCGCACAGCTTTTGCATCACGGTCAATATCTTCGATTCCCTCCGGACTTTCATCGTGCGGATGTATTTCGTCGTGCCGCAGGTCTCGGAGCGTTTAGCCGCGATGCAGTAGTTCAGAGCGCTGACAAAAGGCTGCGTTATCGAGACCGGAGGTTTCTTCGGTCTCTTTTTATTTTTCTGAAACGGGGGTTTTATAGCGACTGGGATCTGGGCGGCGGAGAAAAATATTTTGGGCGCATTTGCCAAAACGGCCTGCAAATTACCGCGCATAATGGACGATGGGAGCTGTGATCATGGATAGCAACAAATGGAAAATACTCGTTACCGAAAAGGTCGGGGAGGCCGGGCTCGATATTTTCAGGAACGCGCCCGACGCCGAGCTTGACATAAAGATAGGGCTCACGGAAGAGGAGCTCACAAAAATAATGCCGAACTACGACGGCGTACTGACGCGCAGCGGCACGACGATGGACGAGAAGAAGATCGAAGCCGGCAGAAAGCTGAAGGTCATCGGCCGCGCCGGCGTCGGCGTCGACAATATAGACCTCGCCGCCGCGAGCCGCCGCGGGATCATCGTCATCAACGCGCCGAGCGGCAACACCTTAGCCGCGGCGGAGCTCACTATGGCGAACATGCTCGCCGTCATCCGCCGCGTACCGCAGGCCTGCGCGTCGCTTCACGGCGGCAAGTGGGAGAGGAATAAATTCCTCGGCCGTCAGCTCAGTAACAGGCGTCTGCTTATCATTGGGCTCGGGCGAATCGGCAGCGAGATATCCAAGCGCGCGCACGCCTTCGACATGGAGGTCATCGCATACGACCCGTACATTCCGCAGAAGAAGGCCGATTCTCTGCACGTTGAGCTCGTAGACGACCTCGAGGGTGCAATATCCCTCGCGGACGTCGTCACGATACACACTCCGCTCACAGAAGAGACGACTAATATGATCGACGAGGAGACGCTCCGCGCCTTCAAGCAGGGCGCTTACCTTATCAACTGCGCTCGCGGCGGGATCGTGGAGGAAGCCGCCGTCGCCAGGGCGGTGCGCGACGGCCGCCTCGCCGGCTTCGCGACGGACGTCTACGCGTCGGAGCCGCTGAGCCACGATCACCCCTTCCTCGCGGAGGATATAGCGGACAGGATAGTGATAACGCCCCATATCGGAGCAAACACGGTGGAGGCGCAGTCAGAGGTCTCGCGCATCGCGGCGCAGAATATGCTTCTCGTCCTCCGCGGCGAGCCGTACGTGCACGCGGTGAACCTGCCGTTCATGGAGCAGGCCCTGAACGCCGACCAGCGCATGTATCTGTCGCTCGCGCGCAAACTCGGGGTACTCGCCGCGAAGCTCGCGCAGATTCGCGGCGCGGCGGCGCACAACTGCCACGTGACCCTGCGCGGCGCGCTCTTCGCGGACGACGAAAGGCTCGCGGCGAACCAGCTGCGCCCATACACCATCGCTCTGCTCAAGGGCATGCTCGAGGTAAGCATCGGCTCTTCCGTGACCTACATGATCGCGCCGCTGCTCGCAAAGGACAGGCACATTTCGATCGACGAGAGCTCCGGCGATTCAAAGACCTATAAGAATACGATCGAAGTCGAGCTCGAAACGGAAAAGGGTCCCGTCTCGCTGCTCGCCACGATCACCGAAGAGGGACGCCAGCGTGTCGTCCGCGTCAACGACTACTGGGTTGACTTCGTGCCGAGCGGCAAGCTGCTGATCTTCCAGAATCACGACCGCCCAGGCGTCATCGGCAAAATAGGGAGCCTGCTCGGCGCGGCGAACGTCAACATTGCAAGCTTCGCGCTCGGGCGCAAGGAGGGCAGCGGGCTCGCCTTAGGAGCGCTGGAAATCGACGGAGAGACCGACGAGGCGCTTCGCAGCGAGCTCATGAAGAACGGCGACATGATCTGGGTGACGACTGTCGACTTCTCAAACGCCAGCTGAAAAATTTTCAAAAAAACGCACGCACCGCATTTTTATTGGTACGCCGCGCCGCTGGCGAGGGTTGTAGTATAATGATAGCCGTTGAACTTAAATAATTAAGCGAGTGATGATAAATGTTAGGCGCGCTTGTTGGCGACATCGTGGGCTCGGTCTTTGAACGGACGCCGCATAAATCAAAGAAATTCGAATTCATAAACGAGAAAAGCCGCTTTACCGACGACAGCGTGCTGACCATAGCGACTGCGGACGCGCTGCTGCACGGAAGCGGCTATACGTCCGCGTTCAAAACCTGGGGACGCGCGTATCCGAAAGCCGGCTACGGGCAGAAATTTTTCCGCTGGTGCCTCTCCGACGGCGAGGAGATAGGCGACAGCTGCGGGAACGGCTCGGCGATGCGCGTTTCGCCGGTCGCCTGGGCCTTCGACACGCTCGACGAGGTGCTCGCTGAGGCGAAGAAGAGCGCGCTTCCCAGCCACAGCCACCCGGAAGGGATAAGAGGCGCTCAGGCGGTCGCCGCCGCGATATTCCTCGCGCGCGGCGGCAAAAGCAAGGATGAGATAAAGGATTACATCTCAAAGGAGTTCAAATACGACCTCGGCCGTACGCTCGACGAGATACGTCCTAAATATTCCTTCGACGCGACGTGTCAGGGCAGCGTCCCCGAAGCGATAATCGCCTTCCTCGAATCAGAAAATTTTGAAGACGCAGTCAGCAACGCCGTATCGCTGGGCGGAGATGCGGACACGCAGGCCTGCATCGCTGGGGCGATAGCCGAAGCGTTTTACGGCGGAGTCTCCAAGCGCTGGGTCTCGATGCTTCCGATACTGCTGCCCCAGGAAGCGCTGCATGTCATCGAAGAATTCAACAGGAAGTATCTCGCTTCGCGCTACAACTTTTTCTGCTGTGCGACGGAGAGCGAAGAAGGCAGGGCGGCCGAAAAGGGCATGCCCTACGATATAGTGAAACTGCGTCCCGAAAGCTGCCGCTGGTGGGTCAGGAACTTAGAGGGCGACGACGAAGTGTGGGCCTTCGCCACGGAAGGCGACGACCGAAAGGCTGCCGTCTACTTCTCCACCGAGACGCCGGTGATATTCGACGAGCTCTGCTTCGATTCCTTCGAGGACGCCTTCGTCGCCCTCGCGAGAAACGGCTTCGACCTATTCTTTGAAAATTACGCTTACTACGACGGCTACGGCTACGCGCCGGCACCGCCGAGCGGGCGCTTTGCGATAGAGCCTCACCCGATATTCTCCGCCGGCACGGATTGGGAGCGGCGCTCCGGCGGTTAAATCCCCAAAAATGCGCACGGCGCAGCGCCGCCATCGCATCTAAAGGCTAATTGCGCTTTTTCCGCATTTACAAAAGCACCGGCAAACATTTAAAATGACGGCGTGTAAGGCACTCTATGCCGAACTGATTTTTTAAAGAGGGGCGCGCAATGGACAAAAGGCTCGGCGGGCTGCTGCAGATTCACGCGGCGGTTCTGCTCTTCGGACTGACCGGGATATTCGGCAAATCTATAAACCTGCCGGCGAGATACATCACTCTCGGCAGAGTCTTCTTTGCGTCCTTTTCCATGGGGCTCTTCTTCCTCGTCAGAAAACGCGACGTCAGGCTGAAAAGCGCGAAAGATTACGCGGCGATAATTTTCGTCGGCGCGCTGCTCGCTTTCCACTGGACAGCGTTTTACACCTCGGTGCAAATATCCACGGTCGCAATCGCGTTGCTTACCTTCGCCGCCTATCCGATCTTCGTGACCTTCATCGAACCTGCGATGTTCGGAGAAAAACTGAAAAAGATAGACGTCTTGTTCTCGTTCATAATGTTTGCCGGAGTGCTCTTGATAGTGCCGGCCTTCGACCTCAGCAACAACATGACCGTAGGGCTCCTGTGGGGCTTGGCGGCCAGCGTGGTATTCGCCTTTATGTCCCTGCTGAACAGAAAATTCGCGTCAAACTACGGTGGCAGCGTCGTCGCGTTTTACGAACAGGGCGCGGCAGCGCTCTTTTTGTCGCCGATACTGCTCTTTTACCGCCCTGCGGCGACGGCTCGCGACATGGGGCTGCTCGTTCTGCTAGGCATACTCTTTACCGGAGTGGCTCATTCGCTCTTTATCGGAGGGATGAAATACGTCCGCGCGCAGACCGCCGGAATCATAGCAAGCCTTGAGAGCGTCTACGGGATCATTTCGGCGGCGCTGCTGCTGGGCGAAATCCCCTCCGTCCGAGAGCTGATCGGAGGCGCTATAATCCTCGGCACCGCCTTTTACTCGACGCTGCGCTCGCAGAAAGAAGGATAGCGCACCTAATTTAATTATTTTCTACCAGGCAATATATTTATCCTAAAGTTATATCGCAAACACCAATTGTCTGTTTATTCAGTCCATGCCGTCATGCTGTTGCAAATACCTTGGCAATCAGATTTCTCAAATGAAAAGTACCGCCCATTACTGAATTTGTTGTTAGTCGCTTGGGTGAATGTCAGGACGGAGATGACCAGTTAGCGGTTTTGTTGATGTTTGAACAGTGCATGTTTAGGTGAGAATTGCCGCGAACAGCTATGTCCTCTATAATTGAGGCTGCGCACAAGGTAACATCTTATATGGTATCTTATGCTTGTGATGAAGTTTATAATATCTACTTCTTAAGAAGATAGTGCAGGTGAATATTTAATGGAAAACGCCGAAGAAAGAGCATACAGACTGATTATCAACGAAATACTCTCTGGCGTATATCATCCGGGAGATTTTTTACTAGAGCTTGATATCGCAGCCCAAATGGAAATGAGCCGGACCCCTGTGAGCCGTGCTTTAAGCCGCCTTGTGGCCGAAGGCTTCCTGAAGAAAATGCCTAAAAAGGGCTGCTACATTCCTATCCCCACGCCAAAAGATGCTGAACTCGTATTCACGGCGCGTCAGGTAGCCGAAGGCGAGGCAGCCGCACTTGCGGCGGCGAATGTGACCGAAGAAGATATACTGACGTTGGAAAGCATCGTGGCGCAGGATAAATACATAATGGATGCCGGAGATAAAGAACGGTGGGCCAAGATAAACGAGGCCTTCCACCTTTCAATAGCGAAGCTCTGCAATAACCCATATATTGAAAAATGGGCAAAGAACATGTTTTGGCACTCCAATGTATATATTTTTTACTTTGACGGTTTTTACAAACCATCAGATATTGTTATAGAGCACCAGACGCCCGCTCAGCATCGAGAGATCATCGCCGCGATAAAGGAAAGAGATGTCAAAAAGGCCCGCAGCGCGATGAAGCGGCATATTTACACTACATACACAAAACTCCTGCTGCCGCAGGGCATTGAAAAAAATTGACCTGTTGTCTCTCCTATACGTTATAAAACATGTCTTTTAACCGGCAAACTTTCGCCATTGAATTCCGCTTAATCCTTCCACAGTATAGACGTTTAGCAGACATATCCCCGGTTATTAAGAAGATATCAAATCGCGGCCCGCTTTGACGAGACTAACTTCGCCGTTCTCGTCAGCTTTTCCTACGCGCCGCTTTTCCACACCTCAAAAAATTCCGATATTCGTATAAATGGCGCGGATGCAGTTTCTTTTATTATCTCTAATGTTAACGATACGATAACTACATTATACATACATACATACATTCATACATATTATGGATACAACGTGAAATCAAGAGAAAAGCAAGAGACTGAAATTAGAAAAATATTAATCCATGGTCTTTTGCCTGCCTATGATTGTTATAATACCGCGTGAATTAGGACATTAAAATTGTAACATATATTTATTTATTTTTATAGTTGACATAAATTATATTTAATGCTACATTATGTGCTATGCAATAATTCATTAATGTATTCATTAAAATATGTATTTAAAAATACATTAATGAGTTTATAAAAAGCAAGGGGAGAGTTTTTACTATGAAAGTCGCCGTCTTGGGCTCCGGTAATGGCGGATGCGCCGTTGCCTTTGATTTTGCACAGCATGGGCATGACGTCTATCTTTACGACCAGCCGCAGTTTCCCCAAAACATTTCAGCGGTGGCAAAGGCAGGCGGGATCCGTGCCAGCGGCGAGCTTAAAGGATTTGCGAGGATCGCCGGCGCCGGCCATGACGCAGAATGCACCTTGAAAGACGCCGATATAATATTCGTCGTCGGCCCGTCATATTCAACAATTCCCTTCGCTGAGACATGCAAACCGTTTATTGAAGAGAGGCAGATGGTCGTGGTCTGCCCAGGTTCATGCGGAGGTGCGATAGTTTTTAAGAAAACGTTGGACGAGGAGCTTGTCTCGCAAAAGTATATCATCGCAGAAACGTCAACTCTTCCATACGCCGTCCGCGCGGACGGCGCTGGGAACATCCAGGTTTTCAACAAACTGAAAGGGGGACTTTTTCTCGCTGGACTACCGGGCTCGTGCGGACAAAAAGTTCTCGATCAGATAAAAGAGGTATATCCCCATATGAGCCTTGCGCGAAATGTTATGCATACCTTCCTGCAAAATGGGAATCCCGTCATACATCCCGCAGTCGTGATTATGAACGCTGCGCTCACGGAGCGCGATAAAAACGGTTTCATGTTTTATGAAGAGGGTATAACGCCGGCGGTGGGGCGCCTTATTAAGGCTGTCGACGACGAAAGGATAGCCATAGCCCGCGCCATAGGCATCGAAGTCATTCCAGATCCGCGTTTGGGCTGCATGCAGGGTTATCAGGATGAAGAAAACTACGACCATAGTTACAACGTGGCCAGAGGCTTCAAGGGAATCGTCGCCCCGGAAACGCTGCGGAGCAGGTATTTGATCGAGGATGTCGGGCACAGCATGATAATATTGCGCGCCCTGGCAGAAATGGTCGGCATCAAGACGCCTACTATAGACGCCATCATCAGGATTGCTTCGGTCATACTTGAAGAAGAACTGTTGGAGCGCGCGGATCAAGAGCTGGCACATCTAGGATTGGATAATATCGGTATCGAAAAGTTTATGGAATTAGTCAATAAATAATACCTATAAAATACGCAACTTTGCAATTTGTCGAAAGGGGGTAACTGTCTTCGCCAACGGCATGGATACTCTTCAAACAATATTATCAGTGCCAACTATGAGAAATACCTAAACAGAAAGGAGCTTTTAAAATGGAAGCAATGGCGACAAAAGGAATTTTTTCGTTAATACCAGTGTTTGTCACTCTTTTCCTTGCATTCAAAACAAAAGACGCCGTATTTTCTTTAATTGTCGGCTGTATTATCGGTGTATGCCTTGCGGGATCCGATCCTGCTACCGGCATGTCGAAGCTTTTCCAAGCCGCGTTGGGGAATGCTGATTTTATTTGGGTCATGATGATAGAGGTTGCGGTCGGGATAATGATAGCTTTTTATATGAGAGCTGACGTCATCTCGGCGTTCGCTGAGGCGGCGCGCTATAAGATCAAAAGCCGCCGCGCCGCTTCCGGCATAGGATGGTTGTTGGGAATTTTCATATTCTTCAGCGACTATTTCAGCCCTCTCTTTTGTGGTCCGATTTGCCGTCCGATAACGGACTCGCATAAAGTCTCTCGTGAGATGCTCGCATATACTCTGGACTCAGGAAGTGGCCCTGTCTGCACCTTAGTTCCGCTTTCCGGTTGGGCCGTTTATATGGCAGGTCTTCTAAAGGGGCATGGACCTATTGATTCGGCCGAGGTTGGTATGTCGGTATTTATTTCGTCGATACCTTACAATTTCTATGGATGGCTAGCCGTCGTAGTCTGTGGCCTTTTCGCCTGCCAGGTGTTGCCAAACTTAGGTCCCATGAAAAAAGCCGAAGAGCGCGCGAAGAATGAGGGCAAGGTCATACGCGACGGGGCCATACCTTTGGCAGGTCCTGAGCTCGATCAAATAGAAAAGATTCCCGGCAAAAGAGCAAATATCCTTGTTTACCTTATCATTCCCGTCCTTCTCCTTATAAGTATAGCGGTCGGAACGTTTGTCACATTACATAGTGTTAAAATTCTCGAGGCCTTCTTCGCCGTCATCATGTATCAGTCCGTAGTGATGGCCCTCGGAGGTTATTTTAAGAGCATCAGAGACTACACGGAAACGGCGACCGCCGGCATCAAGGCCGTCCTTCCGGCCATACTCATACTCGCGCTTGCCTACTGCATCAACACCATCTCAAAGAATCTAGGCGCACAGCAATATGTAATGGAGCTGACCAAGGCATGGATGACGCCAGCTCTGCTACCGGCGCTTACTTTCGCTGCCGGCGCATGCATCTCGTTTTTCACCGGTACATCGTGGGGAACATATGCCATTCTTGTTCCGTTCTCAATCCCCATTGCTATGAATCTGTCTGGCGGACAACTTACTCCTATAGTCTTTGCCACAGTGTCGGCAATTATGGGGGGCGGCCTCTTCGGCGACCATTGCTCTCCCGTATCGGACACAACATGTTTATCGTCTTTCGGCGCAGCATGCGACCACATGGACCACGTAACGACACAGCTTCCGTATGCCCTTGGCTGTGCGGCTGCAGCGCTTATACTGTTTGGAATATTAGGCATAGCGCTGTAACAGGTACATAGACAAGGCAGATACGTGCAGATCATTGTTATATCATAATAGAAAAGTGATTTTTTCTTTAAGCAGTATATGAGGGTATATTTATGCAAAACGTATGTCCCGCTAAAATAGCGATTCTCTGCTGGGAAGAGGGGCAGATCCCGCGAGGGTTGATGCAGCTTGAAGCACTTGTGGGAAACAGCACCAATCCTGCCTCTTATTTTTTCCCGGTACGTTTTTGCCGAATAAAGGGCGCCAATATAGAGACGGTGCTCGAAAATCCGAGTGAAAACGTGTTGAAAAACATGATAGAGGAATCAAAAAAACTTATAGGCGAAGGGATAGAGGTCGTTACGACAAGCTGCGGCTTCAACGCTATATTTCAACGCGAACTTTCCGCCGCGCTGCCTGTTCCCGTTTTCACCTCAAGCCTGCTGCAACTCCCATTTGTCAATAGCTTTCTCGCCCCCGGCAAGTCAACGGCCGTGATCACGGCGAAAAAAAGGGCGTTAAAAGGGGAACATCTCAGGGCCGTGGGTATAACGCCGGAGATGAAGGTGGAAATTTTCGGCATGGAGGATTCTCCTGAGTGGAATAAAATTTTCACCCGTCCGGATGAATTTTTTGACGTGGATTTGGTTGCAAAGGAGGTTGTAGCAACGGCGGTAAAGGCAGTGCGAGAATATCCGGAGATAGGGGCCTTCGTGCTAGAATGCACAGACCTGCCCCCCTTTTCTAAGGCCATACGTGAGGCAGTTAAGCTGCCAGTTTTTGACTTTATCACTATGATGTGCTATGCGGCGCGGTCGGTCGGGATACGGACTGATTGTTCCGCATTATAGAAAATACGCGGCAGTCAAAAGCAAATGCATAAATAAAGATAGGAGAACGAGAGATATGAACAGCTTAAAAACGGTTGGCTTCCCCATCAACGATAAGGAAAACGAAAAGCGCCGCAGCCTGCTTCCAACGGATCTAAAAAGAATCAAACATACAGGAATGATATACATAGAGGAGGGGTACGGGGAGGTGTTGGGCATACCGGACGAGGCATACGTAAAAAGCGGGGCTCAGGTCGCGTCAAGAAAAGAAATACTCGACAAAGATATTATATGTGACGCAAAGATTGGAGACGCCGCATATCTTGCGGAGCTGCGCGAAGGACAGATCATTTTTGGCTGGGTCCACGCCGTACAAAACCGTGAAATAACGGATGCCATAGTGGATAACAAATTGACGGCCTATGCGTGGGAAGATATGTTTGAGCTTACGCGTCACTTGTTTTGGCGCAACAACCAGATGGCCGGCGAGGCTGCCGTCATGCATGCTTATCTTTGTTACGGCAGAATGCCATATGAGACGAAAGTCGCCGTGCTCGGCAAGGGCAATGTGGCGCAGGGCGCGATAAAAATACTCACCAAGCTCGGCGCCGACGTCACGATATACGATATCCAGGATGAGGCGTTGTTTAAAAAAGATTTTAAACAGTATGACGTTGTCGTAAATGCCGTACTGTGGGACACGAAGCGTAAGGACCACATAATCTATGAACGAGACCTCCCAGAGATGAAGCGCGGCTCAATGATCGTCGACATAAGCTGCGACAGGCGTGGCGGGATAGAGAGCTCCGTGCCGACGACGATAGAGGAGCCATATTTCTTCAAAGGCGGCGTAATGCACTATGCGGTGGACCATACGCCCTCTCTCTTCTATAAGACGACGTCGGCCTGTATTTCCGTTATAGTTTCAAGGTACATCGACGAACTTATAACAGACGAGCCAGATGATATACTGAAAAAAGCCCTGATAATAGAGGAGGGCGCCATACTCGACCAGCGAATAAAAGATTTTCAAAACAGATGCTGACGCCTGTACGCGGCTACCTTACAGGGGCTCCCTTTTCTTATTTTTTGATTGGAGGAATACCTTATGAAAAAAGTACTGTTGTTCGGCGCTGGACGTATCGCCGGGCCGTACATAGATTATCTGACACGCAAAGGAGACTGTGAACTGATCGCAGCCGACATTTCGCCTGACAGCCTGGCTCGTGTCGCTGGACTCTCGGAAAGAATTACCGTTGAGAGGATGGATGCCTCTAACAACGTCGAAGCCATTATTGATAGATATGCGCCGGATGTCGTAAGCATTTTTCTACCTCCAGAATGCTTAAGGGAAACTGTACATATATGTATGGAGAAAAACGTCAACGTCGTGCATCCGATCTATCTTTCGGACGAACTGCGCGCAATGCGGGAAGAGATAGAGGCTCGCAGATTGATTGTTATCGCCGAGCTCGGCCTTGATCCCGGAATAGACCATATGGCTGCCGCGCGGACGATAGATAAGATACACGCGCGCGGCGGCGCCGTGGAATCGTTTAGGTCCCTCTGTGGGGCGCTGCCGGCGCCGGACTCCAATGTGAATCCGTGGGGCTATAAGCTCTCGTGGTCACCGGCCACGCTGATAGCGGCCAGCAAACGCACGGCAAAAATCGTAGAGAATGGCGAAGAGATCGTCTGGCCCAACGGCGAAACATACGAACATCCATTCTTATATAACATTGATGGGTTAGGTACCTTTGAAGCCTACGCAAATGCGGATGCCGCGGTATATGCCGCCGTCTACAACATTCCAGAGGCGAAGTCCATATACAGAGGCACGCTGCGCTATCCTGGCTGGTGTGAGACTATCTCTTACATGAATCGGATCGGCTATTTCGAAACATCTCAGAAGGAGACAAAGGGGCTAACTTTTGCCGACTTTACCTCGCGCCAATGCGGTTTCCCGGGAAAAGAGGCAAAGGAAGCGATGATGAGGCGCTTTAATTTAAATCCATGGTCGGCCTTCATCATGCGGATGGAATGGCTCGGCTTCTTTGAGGATAGGGCGCTTCCTTTTGACGCCGGCTCTCCGCGCGACGTAGTGTCGCACTTGTTTGCGGAAAAACTGAATTTTACCGAAAAAGAGCGTGACGTTGTAATCCTCTACGACACGGTGCGGGCAAGATACCCCGACGGGAGAAGAAAAGAGTACAAGTCCGTGCTGATCGATTACGGCGTCCCCGGCAAGTGGACCTCCTGCGCAAGGACTACCGGCGTTCCTCCGGCAGTCGCGGTTAGATTTATACTCGAAGGGAAGATATCAACGCCCGGTCTTTATACTCCTACGTCGCGGGAGATATACGAGCCGGTCCTTAATGAGCTCGAGGACGAGGGCATAATATTAGATGAGCATGAGTCGGATCTATAAAGCAAACCCCGGCAAATCAGCGCGAGCACGAGAAATAAAGCGGCATACCGCGTGAACAGGCAAGCGGCGGGCATCTGGATGTCCGCCGCTTGCTTGATTCAAATCTTAAATTTAAATCGCAGGATTATAGGCAGGAATAGCCGCCGAGGGAGGGAGCGCCGTATTTGATGCCGCTTATCTCGTCCAGCTTCTGCACGTTGTGGACCGCGTTTATGTAGCGCATCGTTCCGCTCTTCGCGCGCATGACGAGCGACGACGTTTCGATTCCGTCTCCCGAATAACGGACTCCTTTGAGCCATTCGCCGTCTGTGACGCCGGTCGCGGCGAAGAATACGTTTTCGCAGCTGACAAGGTCGTTGAGCGTGAGGACCTTGTTGACGTCCATGCCCTTTTCCTTGCATTTTTCGCGCTCTTCGTCGTTGCGCGGCCAGAGTTTGCACTGCATGTTGCCGCCGACGCATTTGAACGCGCAGGCCGTGATGACCGCTTCGGGCGAACCGCCGACGCCCATCAGAAGGTCGATGCCGGAGTTCGGCTTACAGGTCGAAAGGGCTCCGGCGACGTCGCCGTCCGGTATGAGGCGGATGCGCGCGCGCATCGAGCGAATCTCCTTGATGAGCTCCGCGTGGCGCGGTCTGTCAAGGACGATCACCGTCACGTCTTCGACCGACTTTCTCAGAGCGCGCGCGACGGCCCTGATGTTGTCCGACGGAGAGGCTTCGATGTTGATCGCGTGCGCCGCGAGAGGGCCGGTGGCGATCTTGTCCATGTAGAATATGTGCTGCGGGTTGAAGAGGGTTCCGCGTTCCGCAAAGGCGACTACGCTGACTGCGTTCGGAAGTCCGAGCGACGTAAGGCGCGTGCCGTCGATCGGGTCGACCGCGATATCGACCTTCGGCTCCTCGCCGGTGCCGAGCTTTTCACCGTTGAAAAGCATCGGCGCTTCGTCTTTTTCTCCTTCACCGATTACGACTACGCCGTCCATTTCGACAGTATTGAGAATAAAGCGCATCGCGTTAACTGCAGCTCCGTCGACTCCATTCTTATCCCCACGTCCCATCCAGCGTCCGGCGGCCATAGCAGCGGCTTCGGTCGCGCGAACCATTTCAAGAGCCAGGTTTCTGTCAGGTGCAGACATGATAAACTCCTCCGTATTTTTATTTTGAAGCTTCGGCGCCGCTTAACTCGGGAAAGCGGGCGAAGACTTCGTCTATGTGTTTAAGATAATACCCCAAATCAAACAAACTTTCCAGTTCAGAATGAGTCGTTTTGCTTATGCGCGGGTCGCTCTTAAGCAGCTCGAGGAGCGGTATTTTTTCGTTCCAGCAGCGCATCGCGTCGTCCTGCGCGATAGCGTAGGCCGCCTCGCGGCTGATTCCTTCGTTTTCGACGAGGGCGATGAGCACGCGCCCCGAGAAGAGCAGCCCCTTCGTGATGTCGAGGTCCTTCATCATTTTGTCTGTGTCGACGACGAGGCCGCTCATGATCTGTATCATCTTTTTCGTCATGTAGTGGGCGAGGTGGAAAACGTCGGGCCACATCACGCGCTCGACCGACGAATGGCTTATATCGCGCTCGTGCCACAGCGCGATGTCCTCGAGCGCCGGCAGCGCGAAGCCCCTCAGCAGGCGCGACATACCGCAGACTCTCTCGCAGAGTATCGGGTTTTTCTTGTGGGGCATCGCCGAAGAGCCCTTCTGCCCCTTTTTGAAAGGCTCTATCGCTTCGAGAACCTCCGTGCGCTGCAGATGGCGGATCTCCAGCGCTAAGCGCTCGAGCGTCCCCCCCGCTATCGCGAGGTCTGTGACGATTCTCGCGTGCCTATCGCGCTGGATTATCTGCGTCGAGACGGGGTCTACGGCAAGGCCGAGCAGCTCGCATACCCTCGCTTCTACCTTCGGCGGGCAGTTCGCGTAGGTCCCGACCGCGCCGGAGAGTTTACCGACCATCATCTCTTTTTTCGTCTGGCTAAGGCGCTCTATGTCGCGTCCGAGCTCGGCGTAGTGGTTGAGCAGCTTGAGGCCGAAGGTCGTCGGCTCGGCGTGCACTCCGTGGGTGCGTCCCGGGCAGGGAGCCAATTTATATTCGACGGCCTTCTTTCCGAGTAGCTTGTGCAGCTTTTTCATCTCGGCGACCACTACGTCGAGGCTCTCGCCGAGCAGCAGCGACGACGCAGTATCGATCACGTCGCTGCTCGTTAGGCCGAGATGCACGAAGCGCCCCGACTCCCCTATAGTTTCGGCCACGCTCGAAACGAACGCGATGACGTCGTGCTGCGTCACCTCTTCGATCTCGCGTATGCGTTCGACGGAAAATCCGGCGCGCTCAATAATATTTTTGCAGTCCTCGTCGGGTATGGCTCCGGCTTCGTTCCAAGCCCGCACCGCTGCGAGCTCGACATCGAGCCAGCGGCGGAATCTGTTTTCGTCCATCCAAATCTTTTTTATTTCTGGCGTTTCGTAGCGCGGTATCACAGGATCGGCCTCCCTTTATCTATAAAATATTTTTATTTCTTTTTTCCAGTCTTTGCGCACCGCTTCGAGCCATTCGTCGTAAACGCCGCTCGCAAAGTCCGGAAAGGTGTAGAAGAAGCGCTCCCATCTCCCCTTGCGCCTGCAGAGCGTGACCTCGCAGAAGATTCCCTCTCTCAGATAGACGCGGTGCGCCTGCCCCTTCGTCGACGCGAGGAGCAGCCTCGCTCCGTCGACGCATCCCGGGTCGATATTGACGCGCCTGCTCTCGCCCGTCATTTTCTCGACGGCGCAGCTTTCGAGCTTCCATTTGGGCAGTTTCGACATAGGATATAGCCCAGGATACGAAAAAAATATTCTGTCAAGCTCCGGCGCTATCTTTTCGTAGTAGTCGGTCCAGCCAAAGGGGATTCTTTCACTGACGCGCTCCGGCTCCCCCCATATTTTTTCGAGCAGCGAGCGCATATTGTCGTAGACTTCTGCGCCGTCGCGCGGAACGAGCAGAGCGGCGATCTTTTTCACGAGAGGGTCGCGCGGATGCCTGCCTTCGCATTCGTGAAGCAGAGCGTTATTCGGCGTCTCTGACATCGAGCAGAGTCTCCACGAACGTTTTCGGCTCGAAGAGCTGGAGGTCGTCTATGCCCTCGCCGAGTCCGACGTATCTTATCGGCATTTTCAGCCTGTCGGCGATCGCTATCACGATGCCGCCCTTCGACGTATTGTCGAATTTCGTCAGCACGACGCCGGTGATGGGCATCGCTTTAGCGAAGGTCTCGGCTTGTATGAAGCCGTTCTGTCCCGTCACCGCGTCGAGGACTATCAAAACCTCTGCGGGCCCTTCGGGAATTTCGCGCTTTATGACGCGCGCTATTTTCGAAAGCTCCTCCATCAGGTTGGATTTCGTGTGCAGCCGCCCCGCGGTGTCGGCGATTATCACGTCGGCGCCGGAGGCCTTCGCGGCCATGATCGAATCGTACACTACGGCGGCGGGATCGCTCTCCGGCGCCTGCGCTACGACGCGCACGCCGGCGCGGCCCCCCCACGCTTTGAGCTGCTCTATCGCCGCGGCGCGGAAGGTGTCGGCCGCGGCCATGATGACTCGTTTGCCTTCACCCTTGAGTTGGGAGGCGAGCTTGCCAGAGGTGGTCGTCTTGCCGCTTCCGTTCACGCCTATCATTATTATCACCGACGGCTTCGCCGAGAGGTCTAAAGGCGCGCCCATCTTCGGCACGGCTTCGAGGCGGGAGACCAACAAGCCGGCGAATTCCGCCTTTAATTCTCCACGCTTCGTTATCCTCCGCTCGACCATGATTCTTTTAAGTTCGGCGATAAGCTCTTCAGTCGTGTCGACTCCGACGTCGCCTAATATCAGACTTTCTTCGAGTTCGTCCCAGAAGTCGTCGGTGACCGGGTCGTCGGAGAAGATGTTGGAGACGCTCTGCGTCCATTTGTTGCCGGCGTTTTTCAGCTTTTCGGCGAAGTTTTTGAAAAAGCTCATTGCTGCATCTCCGCTTTTGCCGTCTGCGCGCCGTCGTCGTTTTTCTTCGGGGCCGGACGCCTGCGGCGGTGCTGTTGACGTTTCTCGGCGCGCTCGTCGGCGCCCTGCGCCGTGTCCTCCCTCGGACGTTTCGCCGCCTCCGCGCGCTTCGGCTTCTGCGCTTCGGCGCCCTCTGCGACTTCGCGCGGCTGTCTATCTTCGTGCTTCTGAGAGCGTCTTCTTTTCTTTTTCGCTCCGCCGGCGTCCTGATTATTCTCCCGTTCCGCGTCGTTTCCGCCCCGCCGCTCGACCTTCTGTGGACGGCGCTTTACCTGCGCCGCCTCAGCCGGCGCGCCGGAAGCTTCAAAGCGCTGCATCATACACTTCGGGAAAATATCCTGCATCTTGAAGGGAGGCTCTTCGACTATCTCTTCGGGCTCGGCCCATTCGCCGCCGCCTGAGACGACTTCCTTGAACTCTTCGAATTTATCCTTCGCGACTTTTACCTCTCCTTTATTTGGAATGAAGCAGCGCAGGCAGTTTGAGGAGATGTCGATGCCGCTTACGACGACGTTGCCGGCCGGAGTCTTTATCTTCGAGCCTGGGTTCGGCAAGCCTTCCCACGCCTCGCGGTAGACCTCGTGCTCGTAGCACATGCAGCACATGAGCCTGCCGCATATGCCGGATATCTTCGCAGGGTTGAGCGCGAGATTCTGCTCCTTTACCATCTTTATGCATATCGGCGAAAACTGATTGAGCCAGTAGCTGCAGCAGCAGGGGCGACCGCACGGCCCTACGCCGCGGATTATCTTCGCCTCGTCGCGCACGCCGACCTGTCTGAGCTCTATGCGCGTTTTGAACTCGCGCGCAAGGTCGCGCACGTAGGCGCGGAAGTCTACTCTCTGCTCCGAGGAGAAGTAAAAGAAGAGCTTGCGCTTCTCGTGCAGGAACTCCACGTCTATCAGCTTCATGTCGAGGTTGTGCGGCAGCAGGAGCTCTTTCGCCGACGCGAGGATGTTTTTTTCTTCGCTGCGGTACTCTTCGGCGTCGTCAAGATCACCGTCCGACGCGAAATCGACAAACGCGAGGTCGGTGACGACGGGCTCGGAGTTCTTCGCCATCCCGTCGCTGTGTTCGAGCATGCTCCTCATCTGGCGATAGAGGGCTTCCTGCTCCTCGCTTATCGCGCCGACGACGACCGCCAGCTCCTTGCCGCGCACCGATTCGACGACGAGGGCCTCTCCCTTCTCTATTTCTTCTTCATGCTCGACAAGCCCTAAATAACGCGGCTTACCATAAACCGCCAAATATTTGTTCATTTGGAACTTCCTCCTTGAATAAAGCAAACACCAAGTCCTCTATGACCGGAACGGAAAGACGCCTCTGTTCCATTATCCGAACGAGAAAATCAATTTCCGCGGCTTTTTTGTAATCGTTCTTCTGCGCAAAGTCGCGCGCCCACGCCTGCATTTCGAGGTATAAAATCTCGGGCGACGGCTTTCTGCCAACGTCCATCCAGCGGGCCCACTCCTCGTTGCTCCGCGGCATCGGCTGCGCCTTCGACATCTCCTCAGGCAGCTCTACGTGCACCAGCCAGATGCGGCTTTTTATCGTCGGAATAAAGTTGTCCTCTTCCGATATAAAGAGGATGTTGCCGTGCGCCGGAGGCTCCTCCGTAATCTTCAGAAGGCTGTTGGAAGCTTCGGCGGAAAGCCTGGCGGCCATCCATACCACGGCGAGGCGGCGGCGTGCCGAAAGAGGATGGAGCGCGAGCTCCCCCTGAAGCCTCCGGCAGTCGTCTATGTTCGGCGGCGTCGCGGCGTCTCCGGCGCTTATCATATCGGGATGTCTTCCATCCCGCCAGAGATTATCGTCGCCGAGCACGAGGCGCCCGTACATTTCCGCGAAGGTCTCCTGCATGACGCGAGGGATGACGACGCCGGCGGACTGCGGCAGACGGCCTCCCTCCGCCGCCGCCGAAAGCTCGCGCCAGCCGCCGGACGCTTCGATCAGAGCGGAGGTTTCAGCGTTCATATAGCAAGCCCCTTTCCTCGCAGCGACGTCCTTACGTTCTCAAAAATCTCTTCGGGAGTTCTCTTTCCGCACTCCACTACGACCCAGCGCGAACGTTCATTCTTCGCGAGGGTGCGGTAGCCCTCGTCTATCTTCTTCATGAAGCCGAGTCCCTCGCGCTCGAAGGCATCGGGCGCGCCGCGCCTGGAAACGCGCGAGAGCGCTGTTTCCGGCGGCACCGAAAAAAAGAAGGTGACGTCGGGCACGGGGAGCCCCGCAAGTAGCAGCGCGTCGCGCAGAGGGCCGTAAGGCAGCCCTCTCCCCCATACCTGGTAAGCCAGCGTCGAATCGTGGTAGCGTTCGCAGATCACGTGGCGCCCCGCGGCGAGCGTCGGCTCTATGACGCGCGCGGCGTGCTCCGCCCTGTCGAGCATGAAGAGAAAAAATTCGCTCCAGCCATGGCGCAGCCCGCCGTTCAAAACGAGCGAGCGCAACGCGTCGCCGCCGTCCCATCCGCCGGGCTCGCGCGTCAGAACGGCGCCGCCGTTTTTATTCAAAAGCTCGAAGAGCATTTTCGCCTGCGTGGATTTTCCACAGCCGTCGATACCCTCGAAGGTGATAAACATAGCGTACACACCGCCTTTACAAATTATTATCATAACATATAATTGTCTATAATTGCGAATTTTGAGAGATGGGGGCGTTGGGCTTGTACGAATTTGTGAAGCTGAGCGACAGATGCGGCTACATTAAAAATCCGGCGAACGTCGGAGTTGTTTCCCTCGGCGGCGGAGACGTCTGCCTGATAGATTCCGGCAGCGACGGCGAGGCCGCCCGTAAGATATTGAAAAAAATCAGAGAAAACGAATGGAACGTCCGCTGCATAATCAACACTCATTCAAACGCCGACCACACGGGCGGCAATCAATTCATACAGAGCCGCACGAACTGCAGCGTCCTTTCGACCGACGTAGAATGCGCGATCGCGCGCAACTCCTATATCGAGCCGTCGTATCTATGGGGAGGCAGGCCCTACGCCGAGCTCCGCAACAAATTCCTGATGGCGAAGCCGACGCCCAAGACGAAGGATTTGGAAGCAAACCTTCCAGAAGGACTGCAAATAATAAAACTGCCCGGCCATTATTTCGACATGGTCGGGATAATGGCCTGCGACGGGACCTGCTACATAGCGGACGCCGTCTTTGCGGAAGAGATAGTGCGGAAATATCACATCGTTTTCATCTACGACGTCGCTAAATTTCTGGAAACACTCGACATGCTCGATACGCTCGAGGCGAAGATATTTGTCCCCGCGCACGCTGAGCCGTCGGCGGATATACGCGCGCTGACCGCGGCGAACCGCGCGAAAGTGTTGGAGGTCGCGGAGCTCATCTACGACATATGCTCGGAGCCTATCACCTTCGAAAAAATATTGAAGAAGCTCTTCGACTATTACGATTTGACGATGAATCACAATCAGTACGTGCTCGTCGGAAGCACCGTACGCTCCTATATCGCATACCTACACGACGGCGGCAGGATAGACGCCGAATTCATCGGCAACGAAATGTTCTGGAAGAAGACGAATTGAGTATAGATGACGTCGGTGCTCCAAAAAAATAAGTGAAGTTTGCCAAAAGCCGACGGGAAGAGGATAAAACCACTATTCCGCCAGCTCGCGCAGGCGCTTTAAATCCGTCAGCGCGACGCTGCCCCTGCTCAAGTTGACCGCGCCCTCCGACTGAAAATAGCGCAGCATCCTTGTCACGACCTCGCGCGCAGTGCCAAGGTGCGCCGCTATTTTGTCGTGCGTAAGCGTTATCGTATCGCTTCCCTCAACGGCGCGCTCCTCCAGCAAAAAGCCGGCTAGCCTCTTGTCGAAGCTCTTCCACATTATCTGCTCCATCAGCCACATGACCTCCGAGAAGCGCGACGCCATCAGCCTGTTCGTGTAGTTGGCGGCCGCTATGGAAGAACCCATAAGTTTTTTGTAGACCGCCGCCGGAATGACCCACAGATTCGTCTCCCTCTCGGCCTCTATGGAGATTTGAAATTGTATGCCGTTCATCGCGCATGAGGCGGAAAAGAGGCAGATGTCGAACTCAAAGAGGCGGTAGATCGTGATTTCCTTCCCCTCGTCGGATAGGACGAAGATTCTCAGCTGCCCGGAGCGGACGACGAGGAGCCCGAGGCAGTCCGCCGTACCGCCGTGGAGCAAAGCCCCCTTCGGCAGCACGCGCTCGACGGCCGAGCGCGCAAGCATGCTCCGCTCGTTACCGCTCAGCTCTTTCCAAAATGGAATATACTTTTCTTCGATCTCCATATTCCCCTCTTGCTCCGATGTGAATTTAAGAATAATGTCCGCGCCGCAGCGAAATCTTTAAAAAAGTTCCTTACGAAGCGTCAGCTTATCAGCAGCCTCGCTATTATCGCGGCGGTGACTACCACGTTGACGCGAATCGAATATATTTCCTCTTCCCTCGCGCGCTTCGCGTCGAAGGGCCTTTCGCTTTGCGAACACTTCGGAAAGCCGTTTCGCGGCCACGGTATCAGCGCGGGGACTGTTTTTCTGTAATCGTCGTACTGCGCGCCGAATTTTTCGGCGAGGAACTCCTCCTCGGCGGGTATGACGATCAGAGAATAGAGTAGAAAGAAGGCGATCGCGAAGGCAGGCACCCACCGCCAGCCGACCATCAGCGACCAGCCGAGCCCCATCACCGCGTTCCCCGCATAGAGAGGATTTCTCACCCATTTGTAGGGGCCCCAAGTGATAAGGAGCGGCGCGCCTATCACCTCGGTGCGGTACTTCGGGATATAGCCGGCGGCCCAAAGGCGCAGAGCCTGTCCCGAGAGAAGCAGCGCGGCGCCGGCGACGAATCGCGGCACGCTGAAGCTCCCGGGGAATATCAGGACGCCGGCGGCGAATATCCCCCACAAGAGCCCTCTGCATTTGAACGCTAAATGGCTTACCTTTTTATTTATTTTCAATTTCTAATTCCTTTCCGCCTCTTCTTCCGTACCGCCCTCTTCGCTCATCACCTTGTTCGCGCCGCCCCAGCCGAGCATTCGAATGACGATGACCGTCCCTATCAGGATGCCGGTGTACTCGGAGATGAGGCGCCAGGTCACGGACATCACGCCGGCGACGCTCCAGGGGACGAAAAGCCCGAAGACGGCGACGGCGCCGCCTTCGGCAGCGCCGCTCGCGCCGGGCGTCGGCACGAAGTAAAGCATGAAAAGCAGAAGGGACTCCGCGAGCAGACAGCGCAGGTAATTCACTTCAAAGCCCGCCGCAGCTATCAGGCAGGGCATGATCGACATGTAAACTATAAGATGTATTATCGCGAGGAATATCGATAGGATGAAATACCATTTGCCGGTGGTGGTGAATAATTTTATATTCGAATTGTAGGCGTCGACCTCGCGGCTCACCCAGCGCACCGCACGCAGCAGATATTTAGATTTCAAAAGCCCGACCTTGCGCACCCATACGAGCGCCGCGTTCACCCAGTGCTTTATCAGCTGCGGCCGCGCGACGCTGACGATGAGCAGGAAGGCGCAGAGCGCGACGAAGAAAGCGACGTAGCAGACGTATATGCGCATACAGGCGTACCTTTCGAGCAGCTCCGGGTCGGCTATCAGCGAAAAGGGGATTACGAGCGCCAGCAGGATCAATATCTGGATAGTGCGGACGAGCGTTATAGCGACAGATTTTCCGACCGACACGCCCTCTTTGTATAAAAGATATATCTGGAAGGGGCCGCCGCCGCTCTGCATCGGGGTTATCGCGCAGCCGAAATAGTTGATCCAGACGACCGATATGGTAGATTTGAAGGAAAGCCTCTCTCCCGCGGCGCGCGCAAGAGTCATAAATTTGCAGGCGTCGAGCGACCAGCCGACGCAGACAAGCAAAAGCGCGCAAAGCAGCATCTTCATATCCGCGTTCTGGAGCATCGAAAAGGTCGAGGCGTCTATGCTGAAAAAGAGAACGCCTATTATCGAGAGTATCACTATTATGATAAATATAGAAAAACTCTTCTGGACGGTCAAAAATCTGTCCTCCCTGCCGAAGCAAAGCCCCTAACGGTGATTACCGCCTATTTTATCACAGCACGCAGAGATGAAACAGAGAAAAACTCCTCTTCCACAAGGGGCAGCCCTTCTTCCCAGGCGATGGCGGCCGCTTTGGTCCGGTCCGATATGTCGAGCTTTTTCAGTATGTGGCTCACGTGGTTCTTTATCGTTTTTTCGGATAGAATCATCCTTTTCGATATTTCGCGGTTGGTCAACCCTTTAGCGAGCCAATAAAGCACCTCGCGCTCTCGCTGGGTTATCTCGGAGAGTGGCTCTTCCCGCCGAGCTCTCTCCTCAGCCGGCGCAGAAGCGCTCAAAACGGCGCGGCTTATATAGCGCTCGCCGCGCAGAAGCGAAAAAACGGCTTCCCTGAACTCGGCGATGTCCGCGCTTTCCGGCATGATTCCCACACCGGCGCTCTCGCCGGCGAATGAAAAGAGTTCCGGTGTGCTTTCTTTTATCACGAAGAGTATGCCCATATCCTTAGCGCGCCGGCGCGCTTCGCGCAGAGTCTGCACCACGGCCGCGCCGGCGTATCTTTCATGCAGGACGAACAGATCAGGCTTGGCGGCGATTATGCCGCACAGTAGCGCGGCGTCGGTTCCCTTCACGACGACGGCGTCAAAATCGTCGCCGCTGCCGAGCACAACGCGCAGCGCGTCCGTAAATAGCCTATTCTCGCCGGCGAGTATTATCTTCTTTTTTTTCACTTAAGCACCGCCCCCTCGTCATAAACGGAGCAATATGTGTTAGGATTATCGCTGTAATTTTTGCCGCCAGAAAGGGAGTGCTTTTTTGAAAGAGGACTTCGAGGAAAATTATCCGCTGTCAAAAAAAATATCGCGCTTTGCCGGTGAAGCTATAAGGGATTATAGCATGATACGCGAAGGCGACGGAATACTCATCGGGCTCTCCGGCGGAAAGGACAGCCTTCTGCTCTCGCTTTCGCTCGCGCTGCTGAGAAAAAGAAGCCCCGTAAAATTTACGCTGCGCGCGTGCCTCATAGACCAGTCCGACGGCTCTATGCAGACCGAGAGGGTCGCGGCTTATATGGACGAGCTGGAGATTCCGCTGAAGATAGTGCCGCACCCTATCTGCCAGATCATGGAGGAACGGAAAGAACGCTCGCCGTGCAGCCTCTGCGCGAACATGAGGCGCGGCATGCTCGCCGGCCAGGCGGCGGCTCTCGGCTGCGACACTATAGCGCTTGGGCACCACAAGGACGACGCGGCGGAAACCGTGCTGATGAATCTCTTTTACGGCGGGCGCTTCAAATGCTTTCATCCGCACCTTTACATGAGCCGCAGCGGCATCCGCGTGATACGCCCCTTCGTGTACCTCGAGGAGCGCCGGATAGAACTCGAAGCACGGCGCCTCTCCCTGCCGGTCACGAACTTCTGCTGTCCCTACGGAGAGAAATCGAAGCGCAAAATCGCGAAAGAAACCATGGCTTCGCTGCTCAAAGAAGCGCCGGAGCTGAAAAGCAACATAGTGCACGCGCTGAAAAACCTGCACGAAAACGAAAGCTGGCCGAAGGGTATGCTGAAAGAATAGCGCGCATTTTCTCAAACTACCTTGCCGTCCCTTATATAACGCCAGAGCTCCTCGCGGCTGACGTCGATAAATTCTCCTGCGGGCAGTTCCTTTAACGTCAATTTGCCGATTTTTCTGCGAAAAAGCCTGCGCACGTCGTTGTCGAGCGCGCGGGCCATCATGCGAATCTCGCGCTTTATACCCTCGCCGAGCACGACTTCGAACCAATGTTGCAGCGGCGCGCGCGCCATCCTCCTAACGGAGATCGGCTTGAGGAAGCGGCCGCCGTACGTCACGCCGCCGCCCCACTCTATCAGATGGGGTTCGTCCATCGGCCTGCGCAGCTCCACCTCGTATGTCTTCGTAAAACCGTTCCGCGGATGTATCAGCTCCTGCGAGAATATACCGTCGTTCGTCAGAATTATCAGCCCTTCGCTGTCGCGGTCAAGGCGCCCTGCGGGAAAGAGGCGGAAACGGTCGTAGGAAGGCGGCAGTATATCGATCACGGTGCGTTCGCGCGAATCTTCGACAGCGGAAAGCACCCCCTTCGGCTTGTTGAATATCAGGTATTTCCGATCCACAGGAGAAAGCGCTTCGCCGTCTAACTCGACTTTGTCCTGCGGGAATACCTGCCTTCCCAGCTCAGTCACGACTTCGCCGTTTATCTTGACGCGTCCCGCCGCGATACATTCCTCGACCTTGCGCCGCGCTCCCGCCCCGCACATCGCAAGGTATCTGTTCAAACGAACGCTCTCTTCGGGCACTACTCTGCCTCCTCATCATTCATCTGCTTTCCGGGCAGTTTTTCATCATCTTCTTCGGCATTTTCTTCGTCATTCTGTGCTTCTCTCAGCTCCTCGAGCGTCGGAAGCGCGCTTATGCTCGAGAGGCCGAAAATTTCCAGGAACTTGTTCGTCGTGCGATAGCGCCGCTGAGATTTTTTCCTGTTCTCCCGATGCGGGCGGTCGATCAGCCCGTTTTTCAGGAGCGTCTCGACGACGCGGTCGCACCTTACCGAGCGTATTTCCTCGATCTCCGCCATAGTCACAGGCTGGTTGTAGGCTATCACCGAAAGAGTCTCAAGCGCGGCACGCGAGAGCCTGATGCGCTGCATAGACAGATAGGAGGAAAAGCTGTCCACGACGTCGGCGAGGTCCGGTGCGGTCGCCATCTGCCAGCCTCCAGCGAGATTCAGCAGAGTGAGCCCGCTCCGCCCCTCGTAACTCTTTTTTATCGCCGCGATTGCTTCTTCGGCGCGTCCGGTCGAAATTCCGAGATGGTCGGCAAGCTCGGCGGCGGTCACGGGCTGCGTCGAAACAAAAAGAAGCGCCTCTATCTGCCTCTCTATCTGCCCGATCTTTACGGCGCCGCTCCTTTCAGTCGGCTGCAATTTCAACACCTCCGAGCGTTTCCGGCTGTATTATGCGCACCATGCCGAGGCGCGACATCTCAAGAAGGGCGAGAAGCGTCACGATCACCGTCTTCGCGCTCTTATCGGCGAGCAGCTCGCCGAACGACATTTTTCTGCCGCGCAGCACGGAGATAAGCTCCTCCATGCGCTCCTCTATCTGGCGCTCTTCCGGCATCGCGTCGGGAATCTCATCCCACAGCGTCGATTCTTCGTCGTACCTCTCGGCGTGCACACGCTCCTCGTAAAGCGCGAGAGTCTCCCACCACTTCAACGCGAGCGTGTCAAGGTCACCGATATCGTAATAATAATTATCCTCCTCGTCCGTCACACGCAGGAAACATTTTTCGCGCTCCTCCTTCAGGCTTCCGAGGAGGAGTCCGGCCGCGCGGTACGGTCTGTACCTTTCGATTATTTCGGCGAGTTCCCCTTCTCCTTCGATGAAGCCTTCGCAGTCGTCCAGCGGCGCTTCGCCGGTTTCATCGTCCTCTGCGCTCTGTGGGAACAGTGAATTCACCTTGCGCAGAACAAGGCGGCTCGCGAAGGCGAAAAACTCTGCCATCTCGTTTAGAGTCGCCCCTTTAGCCTTCACAAGAAAGCTGATATACTGCCCGACGACCTCGGTCAGATTCAATTTCAGCGCGTCGAGCTCGCGCGACTCGACAAGGTGGCACAGCAAATCAAACGGCCCGGAAAAGCTGCCCAGACGGACCTCAAATCCTGCCGCTTTGTTTTCGCCTATATTTCCGTTGGCCTTTGTCTCTTCCGTCAAAATTTGCCCTTAATGAAGAAGGTTCATAGCGCGATAAACGTCCGCCATCGTCTCTTCGGCGACGGCGCGCGCGCGCGCCGCCCCCGCTTCGAGAATCTGCTTCAGATCGTCGCGCCGTTTCGCAAATTCCGTACGGCGCTTCTGAATCGGATCCATCATCTCAGAAAGGTGTACCATCAGTTTCTTCTTGCAGTCGACGCAGCCGATCCCAGCCGTCATGCAGCCCTCGTGAATCTCCGAGAGCTCCTGGGCGTCCTTGTTGAAGAATTTGTGCACGTCCCACACCGGGCATTTCTCGGGCGTGCCCTTATCCGTCCTGCGTTCGCGCGCAGGGTCCGTCATCATCGTGCGGACCTTGCCCCATATCGTGTCCATATCCTCCGCTATCTGCAGCGAATTGCCGTACGATTTGCTCATTTTGCGGCCGTCAGTGCCGGGCATCTTTGCGGCGGGCGTCAGCAGCGTCCCCGGCTCCGGAAATATTTCGCCGTAAAAGCCGTTGAAGCGCCGCGCAATCTCGCGTGTAAGCTCAAGGTGCGCGCTCTGGTCCTCCCCCACCGGCACCGCAAACGATTTGTAAAGAAGGATGTCGCCCGCCATCAGTACTGGATAGCCGAGGAACGCGTAGGTCGAAAGGTCCTTGTTCTGTAAATTCAGAATCTGTTCTTTATAGGTCGGACAGCGCTGCAGCCAGCCGAGCGGCGTTATCATCGAAAGGGCTAAGTGAATCTCGGCGTGCTGCTTGACGTGGGACTGAACGAATATCGACGCCTTTTCCGGATCGACGCCGACCGCAAGCCAGTCGAGCAATATCTCGTAGCAGTTGTCCTTGAGCCTGTATGGGTCCGCGTAATCGGACATCATCGCGTGCCAGTCGGCGATGCCCCAGAAACAATTATATTCATCCTGCAGCTTCACCCAGTTTATAAGGGCCCCGGCCATATGCCCGTAATGAAGGCGCCCAGTCGGTCTCATCGCGCTGAAAATCCTCTTCCTGTTATCCATAAAAAGCTTCCTTTCTAAAAATCTAAAAACCACTTGCGCGGCGTCCGCCGCATTTATTTAATCTTGATTCCCGCTCCAGTGTTCGAACGGGGATTTTCTCTCTTCAAGCAAAAAAACGGGGATTGTCGTCTCCTCCTCAAGAATCTTTTTGAGAGCCGGAAGCGACGCGCGCTCCATCTCTCCGTGATCTGCGGAGACGAGCCGCAGCCCGGCCGCCAAAGCCTCCTGCCTGACGTGGTAGGAGACGTCCGCTGTTATAAAGCAGTCCGCGCCGTACGCAAGGGCGTCGCGCCAGAACTCCTGGCACGCGCCGCCGCCGAGCGCGATCTTTTTGACCCGATTACTGCTGTCGCCGTAAAAAGTAAAATTATAAAGACGCCATCGCACGTGCAGAAGCTGCTCCAGACTCGCCGGCAAAAGCGGCTCGGGCAGTTCCCCTATCGCGCCCATGCCCCAAGCTCCGCTCTGCGAGCATACGAGAGGCTCGACGCCCTCAAGCGCGAGCAGCGACGCGAGGACGCAATTGACGCCTTCGGGCGACGAATCCCAGTTCGTATGGGCGGCGTATATAGCGACGCCCTTCTCCGCCGCGCAGAGAAGCGTCCTGCCCGTAAGGGTATCGTCCACTATCGACCTGAGCGGGCGGAAAATGATCGGGTGGTGCGCGACGAGCAGTCGGCAGCCGAGCGCCGCCGCATCTGAAACACTCTCAGGCGTCGCATCGAGCGCAAGGGCTATGCGGGATACCTCCGAATCGAGGCGGCCGAAAGCAAGCCCCGGATTGTCCCACTCCTCTGCCCAACTCTTTGGCATCCTCTTTTCTATCAACGCAGTGACATCTGAAAGCTTCATACGCAAGCCCCCTTGGCGATTACCGATTCACCGGTTAATTCTATAACAGCACGGCAATAACGTCAAAGTTGAGCGAGTGCGCCTCGGCCAACATCTGCTCCTGCAAAGCATCGTCTCCACCGAAAAAACATGGCGTCGCGGTATAGGCGTAAAGATATCTATGGCATGTATAACGAAAGCGAAGCCACGCTCACAGAAGAAGAAATTGAAAAGTCGATGTGTTACGGTAAGGGCAATGCAAAATAGGCGGTCCGGAGATGGACCGCCAACTCTTCTACTTATTGTGAGCGTATTCTCACGGATAACAATGTTAAAACCTAATTTTCCGCATTGCGGTCAGTTTGCTTTTTTCAATCTGACAGCAGGTTCCGTCGGCAGGCCGAAAAGAGGTATAAACCTGTCCCAGCCCGTGAAGGTAAGAATATATATCGAAACGACACAGATTATTCCCATAAAGTTATAGTACAGGTCGCCTATCGTGAAATGGTACAGCGGATAGATCGCCGCCGCCAGCCCCATGTAATAGGCGACGCCGGTGTGCCAAGGTATCAGAGCCGCCGAATGTACGCCGACCGCGTCTGAAAAAAGAGCGTTCCTGTTGCGCAATTTGTATTTATCCTCTTCGGAGCCTTCTACATTATCGTTGATGATATCCTTAAGAACAGGCCCAACCGTAGCCATCTGTGACATCTCTTCATTAACGGCGGCGTTGATTATCAAGCAGAGAAGCCCGTTGCAGACCACGAGATGACGGACTCGGCGGCTGATTCTGACAAAGAATTTAGCCAGCGGTCCGAATGCGTCCATTCTGCGCATAACCGCCCCAAATCCCATAGCCCAGAAAAGCATGATGACCGCCCAGCTTCCCGCGCTTTCAAAGCCCGACTGTACAAGCCTTATAACGTCTTTTAGGGATGTGACCGTGCCTGCGCTGTAGCCAAATGCGATCGCGCAGACTATTCCTGTTGAAAGGCAGGTGATAGTATCTACGCGCATAATTGCCATGGCGATAACGATTATTACGGGGATTATCATATAAAGAGGCACGCCGTCTCTGACTTGCGCAAGCAGCGTCAGCACGGAAGGACGCTCCTCTTCTATGACCTTTATCGTCTCCTGCGACATCGAAGACAATATCTGTGAGGGGTCTCCGCTTGTTTCTGGAAGCCCCATCGATACGCTGACGACGTAGAAAAGTATTGCGGAGGCTATCACGCATAAGACGGACCACGGCCCCTGAGCTCTCACCCTGTCGACGACTTTGACTCCCTGTAGCCCCGAACTGAGTATAGTCGTATCGGAAATCAGGCCGATGTTGTCGCCGAATGCAGAGCCGCCCACAGCAGCTGCGAATGTCATAGCAGGATCACCGCCGACTACGTTGCAGAGCCAGATGAATATCGGTATGCAGGCCGCGAACGTCCCCCACGATGTGCCGGTGGAGACTGAGAGCGCGCAAGTAGTGAGAAATGCAACGACGGCTACCGTCTTGCCGGTAACGCCGAAGTTAATGAACAACGAAATGGCTGCCGCACCGACGCCGGTGCTCATAAATATCTCAGCCAGAGCATAGGCAAGCATCAGGATAAAGGCAAGAAGGGTAGCCTCTTTCGCCCCTTCCACGGCCTCGTTCATGATGTCGGCGAACTTCATTTTTTCTGTGAATTTACAAATAAAAGCCGCGACAAAAAGACCCACAGAGGCGGAAATGAGGATATCTACGCCGTTCACCACCATTGCCGCAAGCAGAATTACAGGAGAAAATTTTAAAAATGCCAACATTTTAGCGCCTCCTCGTTTCTCAGTAAAATATTTTTATTTTGTGTCCTTTATCAGCGTCAGCAGATCGCTGTAAAGACCATAGGCGGTTTGAAGTATCCCCGGGTCGGTCTGCACGATGGATATCTCGCCGGCGAGGTCGGTATATAGCGTTATCGCCGCCGACGTGCCGTTGACGTTCGCCAACGGATCGTTCAGAGGGAGCAGTTCTGGCCTAACGCTCAATCTGACGCCGCTATTTTCGACGTCAGGCTCGGCGCGACAGATGTACTTTATCCGGCAGCCCTTTTCACGCGCGGCTTCGATATCGCCGCAGCCGATTTTCGCAACGCTTTCCACTTGGGCCTGCCGGGGATTCGTTTTTGCCCTCATCAGGATGTTGGCCAGCGCGCAAATCTTTGCCGCGCCATCCCAGCCGTCCACATCCATCGAGGGGTCTGCTTCGGCGAGCTGCCTGCGCTGCGCTTCTTTGATGGCCTCCTCGTATGTACCCCCCTTTTCCAATTCGCCGAGAATAAAGTTCGTCGTGCCGTTAAGTATCCCCTTTATGCCGAAGATTTTGTTGCCGCGCAGGGCTTCTCTCACTAAATTGAAAATCGGAGCCCCGTCCATGACGATTGTCTCATAAAGGAACATCCGCCCCTTTTCCCTCGCCAGCGCATCGATCTCGTCGAAGCGCCACGCCTCCGGCCCTTTGTTGGCGGTTATCACATGCATGCCGCGGTCCAAGGCCTCTTTGATGTAGCTCGCCGCAGGTTCGCCGTCGTCAATGGAGAGCGTCGTAAGTTCGATGAGCAGTTCTGCGTCGGCTTCTTCGATCATCGTCTTTGTATCGCAGCGGACAAACGACGGGTCGGCTTCATCGAAGCGCCCAAGCTTTTCGTTCATTGCCAACACCTTTTCAAGGTCTAGCCCGTTCGGATTCATCAGCGTGCCCTTAGAGCGCGTGCAGACTGCCGTCAGACACATTTCACACCCGTAGACGGCGGCAAGTTCCACGCTCTTTTCCAGGAGCAGACGAGTGAATCTCACGCCGACATTGCCGAAGCCGGCCATGCAGTATTTGATGACTCTGTTCATGATTTTTCTCCTTTTTGTCATATACGCGGTATTCTTAGCTCACAAATCGTTTTTCAACGAAAGGGTTTTCTGTGGAGAAGAGCATCGCCTGGTAGCGGAGGGTGAATGCCGCTATGTCTCCCAGTCTGTAACTTTCGGCGCTCTCCTGAATGTCTATTATCATGTGGTCGCTGCTTGCTCCGAGGATTTTTATTCCAGCGTCGTCGGGGATGAGTTTGTACGCATCGCCGATGTCGAACGCACCTATGGCCAGCAGCGCGCGGCGGCGGACGCCGCGGTCTTCATAATGGACGTATGAGCCGAAGCAGTTTGTCCCCAGCTTTCCTATCGGGTGAGTGGGTTTTTCGCCTATCTCGATTATCTCCGCTTTAAGCACGAGTCCTCTGTTTGAAAGGCCTTCTATCGGACATCGCCCGCCTTCGATGAAGTCGCAGGGGACGACGTTGGCCTCGCCTATGCGAAGGTTGTTTATCTTTTTAGGCATTCCGCCGCTCATCATGAGCGGTATGGAGGTGGTGCCGCCTCCCGATACAACTTCAAGCTCCCTGCCGATGACTTCTTCTATTTTCATTGCATCGGCGGAAAGCAGGGAGAGGTTTTCTGCCGTCGGAATGACGGAGCCGTAGCAGGTGAGGTTTGTACCTATACCGTAAAGACGCAGGTTTTTGAGTTCCCGCTCAATGTAGACCGCCGTCTCGATAAATTCACGGCTGTCAAAAATCCCTTCCCGCAAGTCGCCGAGATCCCGCATCAGGATCACATTGTGGACGACGCCGGCAGTCTCCGCCGCGCGGTCGAGCGCGCGCATGGTTTCAATTTCGGAGTTGAGGCTGATATCGCAGAGCTTTACGACGTCGGCCGCTTCGGAGAGCATCGGGATGCGCAGCCCAAGCGTCTTTACCGGAAGTCCCGCTTCTTTCACGGCGGCCAGATGCGGCAGCCTTGAGCTCGCGAGGGTCTTATACCCCACTTCAAGCAGCGCGTCCCTTATCTCGGGGATGGCGTTGAAACCTTTCAGCACGGCGAAGGGCTCGACGCCTCTCTTTCTGCATTCACGAAGCAGTATGCCTGCGTTGCGTCTGATAACGTTCCTGTCTATCTCAAGCAGCGGATATCTATTCATGGGCTTCACCTTTCTAAAAATGGCCGAAGGCCGCGTCGACGCCCTTCGACCGACTTCTCTTCTATCCTCTCGCTTCCCTTATCGACGCCGATATGCCCGCGAGGCCTGCTTTAAGTTCCTCCTCCAGCGGCCAGGCGTATCCTATGCGCATGTAGCGGTCGTCGAAACCGAACCAGTGGCCGGGGCCTATGTATGTGCCGTATTTTTCGTTCATGATCTTGTAGAATTTTTTTATATCAACGCCGGCTGACTCCTTGATGCGCGGGAAGCAGGTACAGGCCGCGCGCGGCTCAACCCACTCGATAAATTCGTCGTTGTTCACCCATTCTTTGACTATGGCGAAGTGGCGGGCGATGAGGGCATCGTTTTTCTTTATCCACTCTTCCTTCTGCGAGAGTGCGACCCAGCCGATGTACTCGTCGACGACGCTGCCGCCGATACAGACTTGCTCCTTAGCGCAGATGAGCATGTCCATCATATTCTTATCCTGACACACGGCCCAGCCGATGCGGACGCCTGGTATGCCATAAGTCTTGGAGAGAGAGGATATGGATATGACCTTCTTCGACAGAGATGCGGACACAGGCAGCGCTTCATCTTTGAACATGTCGCGGTAGGTTTCATCCATCAGAAGCCAGACGTTATGCCTCTCGGCGATGGCGATGACCTTTTTGACCTCCGCAAGGCTCATGAGCGTGCCGGTCGGGTTATGCGGATTCGTCAGCGATATGTACTTCGTGTCGGCGCGTATCAGCGACTCAAGTCTTTCGATGTCCACACGAAAACCATCTTCGAACTTCTGGTCAAGGTAGCTGGTATCGGCGCCGATCGCCTCCGGAGTGGCGATGTTGGTGCCGTAATTCGGACGTGCCACGATCATGTGGCTGCCGGGCTCAAGCAGCGAAGAGGCGACCAGGAAGAGTGCCGACGCAGCGCCTGCCGTAACGATGACGCAGTCGGGATCCTCGATTCCAGATTGCTTGGCGATCAGTTCACGCAGCGGCTTATAGCCGAAGTGATCTCCGTAAGGGAGAAGAAGATCGTCTATCACGAGTCCCAGGTCTTTGATGTTGCGGTCGCGGACCGATGTCTCGGTGAGGTTGTTCTTGATCTTATCATAGCCGAACTGCTCCGGCGATTCCTTTTCGATAGGCATACGCGTATATTTCATATTTTGCCCTCCTGTATATTTTTATGTACCTGTACTACGTTTGACTCTGTGCTTTAAAGTTTATTATTTTCAAAGCATCAAGACAAAGGGCATTATATAAAAAATATAACAATATTATTTTTATTTTTTTATAAGAAATAACTATATAATGAAACATTTTCTTAAACTGATGATAAAATAAGGATGTTCATTGGACATCGGAAATCGGATTAATGCTCTATTGTCCAGGATTTAATGATACACGTCTAATTAAGCGACTTACGGCGAAGAATGCATTATCTTTATAAAAAAATATAACAATGCGAGGAAAAACGTGATGAACTATACCGTCTCAGATTTTCTGAACACTTATGAAGCTAAGTTGAAGCTCATAGCAGGAGCTGGTGGAGTTTCCCGCGTCATCAAAGACGTCGGCATCCTCGACTACGAGCTGGACAAGTCTCTCAAAGGCAGATACTTCTACACCAGTTCCTTCCGCGACCAGCTAGTCCTCACGACCTTCCTCTGCGCGAAAGACACCCCCTACATGATAGGCGAAGGCGTCAAACACCTCCTGAAACAGGGCGCCGCCGCTCTCGCGTTCAGAAACGTCTTCCGCCTGTCGATACCGGAATCGGCCATACGCTTTGCCGACTCCCGAAATTTTCCAATCATTCTCATCAACTCCATGGAGCTGTATTTCGAAAAAATAATCTACGACGTAAACCGCCACGCCGAACGCATGCGGAATATCGGTTTCCAACAGGACGAGATAAACGTACTGCTCTCGGGCAACCTATCCGCGGGCGACGCACGGGCGCACGCAAGGCTTATCAATCCTTCGTTTGAAGACAGATTCGCGGCTGTGTATTTCAAGAGCGGTGAATACTTCGGGGAAAGCGAGTTCGAAGAATGTTTCAGAAGATATGAGCGAAGCCCTCTGAACACGCTTGCGAGCACGATGTGCCTGTACAAAAACGGAGCCTTCCTTTTCTATTCGAGCAACGATACCTCAAATTCATTCGGCGACGCATTCGCCGCCCAAGCGATGCGGGAGATATTTCCCGACGTCGAAAATTTATCAGCTGGGATAAGCCGTACTCATTTCAGCCTTACAGAATTTTCCGCTGGTATCCGTGAAGGCCTGTACGCCGCGCTGCTTGGGCGGAGCCTCGCCCTGCCCCTTCTGCACTATGAACGCCTCGGCGCTTACGAGATCATCTTTCCTTTCGCCGGAAGTTTGGAAATGCAGGAATTTCGGCAACGCGTGCTCGAACCGGTGAGCGAGTACGACGCGGAGAACAGGACGAACCTGCTTGATACGCTTAGGCTTTATATCGCGTCTGGATGCGACATGCACAAAGCGGCGCTTGATGCCGCGCAGCACGAAAACACCATAAGGTACCGACTGGAAAAGATCGCCACGCTCACTGGGCTCGACTTCAAAATCCAGCCTCAGATGGAAGAACTCTCCCTCGCGATAAGAATAGACACCTGCATTAGGCTCCTACAAAACGAAATCGTATAAACCGCGCTGCCTGGCAGGTAGCGCGGCGGCTCCGCAATCAGACTTGCCGCGTGTACATAAAGCTGTTAATAACTGAGTTCTATCGCACATTCCTGTTCTATCATAAGGTAAATACCAGCAAGAACTCGATTCACTTGTCCGTGGTACATAAACGCCCACGCCGAACAGCGTCCTTACTGTAAACCTACCGTTGTATTCGTCGTACAGAAAGCTGTGAGCATTTTATTGACCTCTACCGTGTTTGCGACACCGGTGAACAGGTAAACATTGCAGGCGCGTTAATCGGACGACCTCATTCCGACTCGACGCACTTGAGAAAATGTCTCGCCGCAAAAGTCAGATAGCGCTTCTTAAGCCACACTACGTAAGACGCGCGTATAATAAATCATGCGGATATCAAACAGGAAATAGTTTTCAGAAAAATATAAAAGTAGGGGGAATGTTAAATGAAAACTATCGGAATCATTGGAGGGGTCGCATGGCCCAGCACTATCGTTTACTACCGAACGATCAACGAAGAGGTGGCAAGGCGCCTCGGAGGCAACGGCCTCCACTGTGCAAAGCTCGTACTGGCTCAGACGGATTTCGAGGAGGTCGAGCGCAATCAGGTCCTCGGAAACTGGGAAAGAGTGGGTGAATTGCTTTCTATAGAAGCGAACAAACTTAAAGCGGCAGGCGCTGATTTTTTCATCATAGCCTGCAACACCGTCCACACGGCGATGCCGTACGTTGACGCAAAAACAGACCTCCCATACATACACATCGTAGACCCCGCGGCACAGACAGCGCTATCTAAGGGCTATAAAACCGTCGGTCTTCTCGGCAGCGGTTACACAATTAATGGAACGTACTTTACAGGCAGGCTGAGGGAACACTACGGGCTAAACGTACTGCTCCCTGAAGGAGAACACAGAGACAATGTTCACAACGCACTTTACAAAGAGCTTGCGAAGGGAATTTTTTTGCCAAAGTCGCGCGCTAAATTCAAAACCGCAATCGAAGATCTCATAAAGCGCGGCGCGGAAACGGTCATCCTCGGCTGCACCGAGTTCGGAATGCTCGTCAATGAGGAAGACTGTCCTGTTCCGCTTATAGACACGACGATAGCCCATGCGAGAGCCGCCGTCGACCGTGCGCTTCAGGAGAATTAGAGGAATTTGATAGAGCCTGTGAAAGCAAGTCTGTAAATATATAATAGCAGGGTCTTCTATGATAAACTCTAAATCATAGGAGGGCTTTACATATGTCACGCAGAGAGAAAAAACCAGTTCACCACGTTCAGATGACAGA